>Ga0307517_10014194_pt1 | contig 10732 bp, 10 predicted proteins | sample 23_EM_MG_FD_194515 | JGI IMG/M metagenome (GOLD analysis project Ga0307517, IMG submission 194515) | Populus trichocarpa ectomycorrhiza microbial communities from riparian zone in the Pacific Northwest, United States - 23_EM | ecosystem: Host-associated > Plants > Roots > Unclassified | place...
TGTTTAGTGTAATTCTATCTAAAGACAAAGTCTAGCTTTATACAAGTCCTAGTCACAAAAGTACTTCTACACACAGTGAATAACTAATGTATATAAATATGCATGATACATGCACAGTGAAATAACAGATGAGAGAGTTAATTCTGTGCATATCAGTTTCATATTCTTCAAAGGGTATCATGCTCAAAAAGTTGTCATTCAGGGAACAAGCTGCCCATGAATTTGACTATCCATCTCTAGAGTAGAGATGAAGGCTATCTCACACCTGTATAGGACACCAAATATCCACGCCAAACCTAGCATCCGTGCCATCAAATCAAGGACTGCCCAACTTAATTATAAAATATATGGAATGATGTTGTTTATATCTTAAGAATAGATTCTTATTCGGTACTAACAGTGGCATGGGTGTTAAATATTTCATAGCCAATTCACAACCTTCTCTCAGAAGCTATTTCATCCTGCTGCTCTTCCAGTTGTTCATCCTCGTTTCTCTCGTTCATGGACTCCAAGTGCCGCAAATCCTTTGAACATCATACACTGTCCATCTTATAAAAGGAGTTTGTTCCACTTGTGAGCAAAGTAAAGCTGGGAATGGTGATGAAAAACTTGCCAACAGTAACTGAAGAGTATAAGAAAGGGACAGAAGGAAACTGTCATGTATCGAGAATCCATCACGTACGCTTGTTGGGGGGGTGGGTAGTGAAAATTAAGAAGATTAAACGAGAGAAGGAGAGGAGAAGAGTTATAGAAGAAAATAGCAACAAGCTAGGGTGATCTCTCAGCATGGTCAAGCAGCTTATATATCTAGGAGTGATAAATTGCAGTATATAATTTAAGACTCCATCACCTAAAAAACTCAACAGGACCTGCAATCTCCCTGCACAGCAATTTGGACTCCGTAGCTAACTTCAAGCTCTTAACGATGACAAGTCCTGTCTGTTTGTGAGTAAATGCTGGCTGGCATATATATGACTTGACCTCCTCTTCACTCCCATGCAACAAAGCTTTCCTAGCAGGAATCGCATTTTGCACCAAAATTCCTGTAAAATCTCATGTATTGTCGCCCAATAACTTTCCCTGAGTATAATAAAACAACTATAGAAGTGGCAACAGTATAAATGAGCTTGGGCGTGGCCCAAACAGCCGGAAATGCTAGAAAAACCAGCCCCTGGCTCAACAGTTAGAAGCGCTGGCCACATCAGTTAGTTTGGTATTGTTTTTTAAAATATTTTTTATTTTAAAATATATTAAAATAATATATATTTTTTAATTTTTAAAATTTATTTTTAATATTATCATATCAATACTATTTAGAAATACAAAATAAATTTAAAACAAAAAAATTTAATTTTTTAAAAAACTCCAATGCAAACACAATCCCTAACAAGATCGAAGCTAGGTCTAAACAATCATCGAGTGGGTTAATCATCGTCAAAAGCATTAAGTGATGCTTGTGACCCTAAAAATAGCTATCCAAGATATGCGTGAATTTATTTCGTTGAGATTTTTTGATGATACTAGTATTTTCATTAAAATAAGCATGTTGTGATAATTTTAAATTTGATTTTTTATTTCTATGAATTTATCTTATTGATATTTTTATTAGTAATATTGGAAGTTTTATCATGAGAGCTCGATGTATTTTTAATGTTTTATTATTTTTTCTCTCTTTAATCTCAAATTTCATCTTTTTTTTTCTGGCCATTAAATTATTTTGATTTATTTCATGCCATTGAATTTATAAAAAAAAAAGATATTGACTGTTGCATGAGTGAATTATTTAAGAGAGCAAAAACTTGGATTGAAATTTGTTGGTTTTACACGTGTGCAACACTTCTCATTGTCTCTATATACTTTCCCGTACCGAGTAATATATTAATTTAGAAATTATTTATTCAGCTTTAAAAAATATTAAAACTCGCTTTTACGTCACGCACGCACTCAATCTCTGCTACCTTAAAACCTTTCGTTAAATAAATAAATAAATAAATAAATTCCTTGCTTAAACATCTTTTCTTACAGTCCTCCAAAGAGTGTAAAAATAAAATAAAATTCCATTATTAAATCCAGACCTCCCCCGAGACAGACAGACAGAATGCCGCTGTTCGTCTTCTTCTCTCCTTGCCACTCTCTTCCAATCCCCATTTCTCTCCTGTAAACAAAACCCTCCCTTTCCTTCCTAAACCTTAAAAAAAAATTAAAAAGACCGAACATGTACTTGTCAGAGAAGCCTCGCCCTCTCGATTTCTACAAAGAAGAAGTAGGACCATCGTCTTCTAGAGACAACATGATTATCGAAGTTGTCTCTTCCAACGGCGATTTGCCACCTCTTCATCTTCACCCCATCACCGCTGCTACCAACCCACACCAGATGATTCTCGGCGAAAGCAGCGGCGATGACAACCACGAAGTCAAAGCACCCAAGAAGCGAGCTGAGACATGGGTTCAAGACGAAACCCGAAGTCTGATCGGGTTTCGCAGAGAAATGGATGGTCTCTTCAATACTTCCAAGTCAAATAAGCACCTCTGGGAGCAAATTTCTACTAAAATGAGGGATAAAGGTTTCGATCGATCGCCGACTATGTGCACCGACAAGTGGAGGAACTTGTTGAAAGAGTTCAAGAAGGCGAAGCATCAAGATAGGGGAAGTGGGTCTGCTAAAATGTCGTATTACAAGGAGATTGATGAGATTTTGAGGGGAAGGAATAAGAATTCTCAGTATAAGTGCCCTACTCCTAAAGTTGATTCTTACATGCAATTTTCTGATAAAGGTATTTTTTGGCTTTGAGTTCCCAGTTTTTCCTAATTTTGGTTCCAATTGGATTGGGCTGTTTAGTTTGGTGTTGGATTTCTTTTTCTATGCTGCAAACTGAGACAACAACAACTGGATAGTTTTGATTGCGTGGATTTCTATTTTTGGGTGTTTGGTAACGAATTTCTTAAAATAGAGTGTTATCTAGTGTTGCTTTGAGATTTTGTTCTGAAAATTGATATTTTTGGTTGGTTTCTGCGTTCTGGAAATTAGATTACCGTGTGATATGTTTGATGTGATATAGGACATAACTAGCGAAAATAGAGCAAAACGTTATCTAGGAATTAGCCCATGTCTTGGGGGCATGTTAAAATATTTTGTTTCATAGTTTTGAATTTCTAGACGACGGAATGTATTTAGGGTGTATGATTTGAGGAGAGCTAGGATAGGTGGCATTTGTTATGGCAGCTAGGTTGCTGGATACTGGCTAAAGGGTTATCAAAACATAGTTATGGGTTTATGATTGGCACGAGGAAAGACCAAGGTTTGGCTTATAATGTGAGGAACTAGAAAAATCAAGTTTTCATGAGTGAGATCAGTACTTAATGTAGGTGTTCTAGTGATTCCATGTTTGACTTGAAACTGAGGGTTGTGGAATCAGCATACACCATGTGAACCAACTTTCTGTGACAATTATAGAAGTCGTGTGGCTCTTGGGGTCCTGATAGAAAGTATAGCACTGTGTCCTTCTGCAAGCTGCCCAAATTTGGCTTATTGTGTTACTGAAACTCTGAGACTGGTGATGTAATGACTGGGGCTTGTGGGCCTGTGAGTAATATGAACATGTTGATTTTCATGGTTATGCGATTCTTTATTAGGTGTTTCTAACTCCTGTGCCACTTGCATGATTTCTCCCCATTGTAAACCAGATGGTGGATACTGATCTAAGAAGTTAAGCAAATGATTGAAGAACATGCTTGTGTGTTTTTGTCATGCTTTCTAACTTTTGTACGCATATATCTGCGCGAGAGTTCATTTTCCAGAATGCTTGTTTTGATAATCATTAGATTTTGACTGAAAACCTGTTATCTGGTAACCTTTTATGCTTTTATTTTGGATGACATCTGAACTACATAACTTCACACCAAAAATAGATTTCTGAGGATTCATATGCAGATGTTAGGAAGTCATGATTGTCATGCTCGATAAATTTATTGATTTTATTTTTTTGTTTGTTTGTTTTGAGGGGCAATGGTGTGGGTGTTTAACTATTAGATTTTCTTCCTTTCTCCTATTTATTTATCTTAGGTGGGACCTGTGAGCAAAACTGTACAGTTTATCTTTTCGTAACTGCACACTTACCTTTCTAACCACTAATTGTTGCCAGAGGCGCCACTTTTGGTGATGGGAAATTGGGCAAAAATATTCCAGCATCTCTGTCCACTATCTTTGCTAGTGTACTTTTATCTTTTCTAGCTTCCCTTGCTTCTGATAAATTTATTGCCATATGACATTTCTTGTTCCAATGACCGTCAAGATACTTAATTTATAATTCACAACTTATACAGAACTTTTGGTTCTGTCATTATGATTGGGTATTCATCATACCATCTGTTTGCCTTACGCAGGCTTTGAAGATACAAGTATATCATTTGGACCAGTGGAAGGTAAATCACCGTTACTGATTTCTAATCATTGTAGTTAGTTCTGTGTGTGTTTGTTTGTTTGCTGCCTATTTATGTTTTTGTTGAAGACATGGATTCACCGTTACTGATTTCTAATCATTGTAGTTAGTTCTGTGTGTGTTTGTTTGTTTGCTGCCTATTTATGTTTTTGTTGAAGACATGGATCTTTTTCGGTTACTGCTGTGTGTTCATGTGTGGGTGGGGTTAGTGAATGCATATCAAGTAGCTCTCATCTGAATCAACCTCAAGCAAATATGGAAGTGGTCTAGAAGGTCATCAAGTCAAGATGCTACCCTTTTGATCATGAAATTAATTTAGCATAGCTTCAAAGGTCGAATCTGTTCTTGCATAGAAAACCTCAAAGATCAAATCTGTTCTTGCATAGAAAGCCAATTGTCAAAACTATCCTTTGCAATGTGCGTGGCCATCCCAGAAGCAGCAAACTAGATCCTGGCTGTACCTTGGCCAGGGAGATACAACCTCTTTCTTTATGCCCCATATTTAAATGATGAAAAAAAATATTTTTAGCTGTATACAGCTTTCAGCTTATTGGAAAGCCTTGACTGAACAGTGCAATTGTTTCCCAAAAAGGCTTTTCAAAGAAGCTGAAATGTAATTGTCTATCCTGTTCTCTTATACAGCAATGAAGGTGAATGTTATCCTCTTGGTAGTAAAACAAATCATTGTTCTGTTTGTTCTGAATCAAAGCTTTGAGAAATGTATCCTGCATGGATTAGATATACTTTTGATATTCTGCAGTAACCAACTACTGGATCTCAAAAATCTCAATATTCTCTTTCTATTAGGAATCAAGATCATTTTATATGTGATCCTGCTTTGCATCAACACAACACCACAAGAGCTTCTCAGAATTGGCATCAGGAAGGTGCCTTCTTATAGTAGTATATGCCACTAGAGTGTCACAAGGTTTCTTCAGATCCCTCCTGAATCACTTACCTCAAATATCAACATAGAACTGGGAACCTGCAATACCAGAAATAAGTTCTTTCCCTGCTCTGTACCTCATAATTTTAGCCTTGAAGTTTTCACCTAGCCTGACAACAATCTTCAAGGGCTTTTATCCTCCAGAGACTTGCAGCTACAATTACTATTTTACTCACCCACACACCTATATGTTCCACTCATAAGTTTATCAATGGTAGTTCATTTCAAGAAAATTCTGTCAAAGATATTGTAGTATCGTGTAACTTTGATTATGCATTTTGAAGGATATGGTAGAAGATAAAAAATTTTTTACAGTTTGCTAATATTATCATGACAAAATTGTAAGTGCAACATTGTTCTCATTTTGAAGAGGAAAGATAGGGAGCATAGCAATGATCAAAGTTCAAACATGAAAAATGGTGAATAAAGAGATCTTTTGAATAGTTCCAAAAAGGATAAATTAAAAAAATTTGTCCCACAGCGTTCTCAAACAAGTTACCGATTTTTGTCAGAAAATAAGTTCAGATGTTTTCTTATGCGCTGTTTCAAGTTCAGTTGGCCACTTTACCATTCTACTTGTTATTGTTATCATTTTACTTTCCTTTTCCTATTGATTTTCTCTCAAAATAGATATTCATTTTCCTCATTTAAGTTCTTTGCTACGCAGCCAGTGCCAGGCCAACACTCAATTTGGAAAGACGTCTGGATCACGATGGACATCCCCTTGCCATCACCGCGGCTGATGCAGTTGCAGCAAGTGGAGTTCCTCCTTGGAATTGGAGGGAGACCCCTGGGAATGGTAAAGTTTACTAAGATCAGAACCTATAAAACTTCTTTCTGCTCAAAATGTAAAATTTCCTTAATGACTTGGCCGGATGAATTTTTTCTAAGCCCCTTGTGATCCTGAGCTACTTGCTCTCAATCGTTTTGATGAGATGATGGAGATCTTATGTCAACTTTGATATTACCTCTCTAATATCAGGTGCTGAGAGTCAATCATTTGGTGGGAGGGTGATATCAGTCAAATCTGGGGACTACACAAGAAGGATTGGCATTGATGGCACCACAGATGCCATTAGGGAGGCAATCAAGTCTGCTTTCAGATTGAGAACTAAGCGAGCATTCTGGTTGGAGGATGAAGACCAGATAATTCGTGCTCTTGACAGGGACATGCCTTTAGGGAATTACACTCTTCACCTTGATGAAGGTAATTTATGCATCTACTGTCATATTCTTATAAAATCTTTCCTCTATGTTTTTAACTGCCTGACTAAGGATTGTTAAACCTGTATGATACCCTTAGTAGTTTTCGAGATTGTGAAATTCTGTAGCTACTTAGTTTAGTAGTTACCTTGAATTATCTTGTTTTTTGAAGACTTTTGTTAATTGTGCAGGGTGTGTAAAGCAAAAAATGATCCATATCCGTCCAATTATTGTTTCTTTACTAGGACAGTAATTGTTTGCTTTCACATTGCGAAGGTTATTTAGAGCATTTATCTTACAGGCATAGCAGCGATCAAAAGGAAAAAGCAATTGTAGCATTATTAGGCCAAGTCCCTTCACCGTTTCGACCCAATTCTTGGACATTCAGAATAAAAATTGCAGAATTATTATTAAACACTAATGTATATCATCTATTCAGGGCTAGCTATCAAAGTTTGTCTGTATGATCAGTCAGACCACATCCCAATGCACACTGAAGAGAAAATCTTCTATACTGAAGACGACTACCGTGATTTTCTTTCTCGCCGGGGCTGGACTTGTCTAAGGGAGTTTGATGGCTATAGAAACATTGATAGTATGGATGATCTTCGGCATGATGCTATATACCGGGGCGTGAGTTGAAGCATCTCATACCTGCTACTTCTCCTCTTTAATTGCTCACATTGCCACCATAAAGTCGCTGTTATGCCATAGCCGGGGAACTGTATTACACAATTGTACAGCATGCTGTAATTTTGTTGAATGGTAGGAGACTAGATCAAGTTTCTCTTAATCCATGGACATCCAGTGTTTGTAAATATGTATTTTCATTGACAAAAAAGTATCATTTATTTCACTGACATCAGATTTTACCACCTTTTTTAATCGTCGCCCTCTACTTTATTAAGCGCACCCTCCCTTGTTGTTTCTGTTCTTCTCCCCCCAGGTGGGATGATTTTTGTTTCTGTTCTTCCAGGTGGGAACTTATCTGATTTCAACCTTTTGACTGTTGAAAAATGTGAGTGTTCAGAATTCAAATGATCAACGATCCAGGTGAGTAGGGTGTTCGGTTAAAGATACTTGCGATGCAAAGCGAATCAGTTCCCAGCTCGATTGCTGTTGATATTGTTCTTTTTCAGTGAATTCCAGTTTCCCTGGGAAATCAAAGGATTACAAGATCCTGTTTCTGGGGTACATTATCTGCCACCCCTGGCGATAAGAAGAATAGATAATGCATGAAAGGAAAAGGAAACTAAAGTTCCTTCATTGTGATTTCAGATTCGAAAAATAGATAATGCGAGAAAGGAAAAGGAAATGTACAAAAGATAGTTGCAAAGCCAAGCAAATCAATTCCCAGCCCGATCGCTGTTGATACAGTCCTTTTCAGTAAATTCCAGTTTCCCTGGAAAAATCAGAGGATTCCAAAATCCTGTTTCTGGGGTGCATTTTCTGCCACCCCTGGCGATAAGAAGAATAGATCTTGCTTGAAAGGAAAAGGAAATCAAAAGATCACAGATAAAGTTCATTGTGGATTCGGATTCGAAAAATAGATAATGCGAGAAAGGAAATGTACAAAAGATCATAGCTAAAGTTTCTTCGTTGTGGATTCATATTCGATGTACTTGCATTCATTACAAGTAAAACAGGGAAGCAAGGCCTAGATTTGCTCCTTCATTTCAACTTCGACAAAAACAGACATGATCGATTACAATCGGTACATACTTTTCTAGCAACCGATCTTAGAACATGTGAATAAAAGATTCACAGTGACAGACACCGGAGCAGAAATCCACAAACAGTTCACAAAAGATAGGGCCACCTCTACTGTTCATCCCATTCATCATTCTTGTACGAAACCAGAGTGTCAACCTTGTGTATCTGCATAATCCAACAACCAAGTCAGCTTGTAGTTTACCATATATTCTGTCATTATCCATCAAAAAGAAATCATAATAAAGAATAACTTGATTTCCAAACTCACCTTGGTGTCGAATGAATGCAATTTCACCATTTGTGGATTGGCAATAAGTTTGGGGTCACTCTCAATCCAGGTGAATGGGACTGCAACATCTTTATCAGTGTATGCTAACACATCAAAAACACCTAAAGCAAGAAAGAGACAAAATTCGATAATTGTAACCGAGAAATCATCAAAACATAACAAAATTCATTGATCAGGAGTCAGCAAATGATTCTTACAAGATTCATCAAGGCATGGCAAGTAAGTAATGCTTGATGCAATCTGACGCATGATTGCCTGGATCTCTCTCATAATTTCTTTGTCACTCTTTTCCCTTGACACTCTGAAATCATAATCATGCAACAAATCAACCCAAGACTTCAGAAGATATTATTTTATATCATAAGGAAAAAGGAGTTTGGACTCTAGACAAAGTTATTACCCTTGCTCAACAACCTCACTATCAGTCTCGATACTGAAATTCCACCTCTCCAGGACCTCATTGGTGGCCTTACTCATGATCACCAGAACAACCCTCTGTAATTTTCCAGCTTCCAGCCATTCTTTACAGAATTCAAAACCAACCATTTCAGTGATCAACAACACATGCAAAGGCATCAATTTTGGGAAAAGAGCACAAAACTTGTACACGAAATTCATTTAGAATCAAACCATCAATTACCTGATAACTGAGCATTCAAGTTAGAAATAAAGGATCTAACACCTTCATCTTGAGTAAGCAGCATTGGGAGCCCATATTTCTTCACTTTCACAAAACTTTCTTCTGGATAAACCCCTCGATTGTAAAGTATACTAAATCAACAATCAGCCAATCAATATTAATTGCAAAACAAATAACAAAAACAAACAAGAAAACATAAATTAAATTCTATGAACTTTACCTGTTTGCTGCATAACCTGAAAAGGGGATCAAGGATTAAAAACAAAATATCATCCAAAGTTCTTGATAAAGATTCAACGAATAAATTAACAAATTGAATTCAAGAAAGGAATCAAATGGGGAGATTGAGACTGTCACATACCAAAGAACTCACTAACAATCGCTGCAGAGCCACGGAGAGTGATTATGTCTTTTGCAACCGTTCTTGATGCCATGATTCTCTTTGAAATCAAAGTACAAAGAAAGATGGGTTTTTGTTTATTTGAGAATTGATTGCAAGAAATCAGGGTTTGGTGAGCGAGTAATAGATTAGTGATGAAATGTAATGTAAAGACGTTAGGGCAAGTAACGGCTAGTTTTCCTCTGGGTCTCGAGGCTGACAACAACGGCACCATTTTAAAGTGCGCCTTTAACGGTATCAAAATGGGATTGGCTTTTTCTTGATATTATTTTTCTTTCAAATGTTGCGACAGTGCGCTCGTAGGGATTGTCTCGGACGCCATGTCGCTTGGTGAAGCGGCTACAGAGTACAAAGATACGGTGGGAACTGTTTGAAACAGTATTTTTCTTAAAAATAATTTTTTATTTAGATTTTTTTAAAATTATTATGATACGTTGATATCAAAAATTATTTTAAAAATAAAAAAATATTATTTTAATATATTTTCAAGTAAAAAACAGTTTAAAAAATAAACGTTATTATACTCCAAACACTTTAGACATTGTTTAGTACTGCGGTTAAAAAGTTCTTTTGAAAAATTTTGAAATTTTTTTATTTTTTTTTTTAAATTAATATATTTTTTTTATGTTTTTAGATCATTTTGATGTGATAATGTTAAAAAAATATTTTTTAAAAAAATATTATTTTAATATTGTTTGACATTATAGTGTATGATGTTTTTTTAAAATAGCTTTTAATTTAAAAATATATTAAAATAATTTGTTTTAGATTTTTTTTTATTTTTGATATCAATGTATTAAAACTGTCAAAAAAACACTAAAAAACCATTAATTTAATGTTTTTTAAACTGAAAATACTTTTAAAAATACATCTAAAAATAAAAATAAAAATTATATCAAACAACCTAAAAGGTGCAGGAGGCTAGAGAGTTGGGCAAAAGTTATTAAGTGTTTGTTTTTGAATTGAAAACTTTTTCTAAATTACTTTTTATTTTAAAATTTTAGTTGTTTTTAGATGATTTTTATATAATAATATCAAAAATAAAATTAAAAACATGAAAAATATCATCGTGTTGCATTTTAATTGAAAAATATTTTTTTAA
>Ga0307517_10014195_pt1 | contig 10732 bp, 15 predicted proteins | sample 23_EM_MG_FD_194515 | JGI IMG/M metagenome (GOLD analysis project Ga0307517, IMG submission 194515) | Populus trichocarpa ectomycorrhiza microbial communities from riparian zone in the Pacific Northwest, United States - 23_EM | ecosystem: Host-associated > Plants > Roots > Unclassified | place...
ATATCGCATTAGATATAATGGGATCAAATATATTTTATGCAAATAAATATTTCGACTATATACTAGATTATATAAATAAGTTGAATTTCTGTGTCTTTCGTGTGTGTGTGTATTATATATATATATCAAGTCTATAAATTTTATTAATTAGGTTAGAAACATTTTTTACATTCCTCAACTGTTTCTTGACGAGTATGTTTTTTTGACTTAATATTTTGATGCTCCGTGAAAGAGCAAATTCATCATAAAGTGATAATTCATGTGAATGTACTCTTTAAGCATTCATACCTTAACTCCTTAGAGAGTTTATCACATAAAAAAAAAAACAAACACTTTTTTGCTTTTTAATTTAAAGCATTTTTATTTATTTATTACAATCTCTATTTAAAGTTATTAGCTTTATCATTAGAGGGTTCCTAAATCCTACAGAAAAGGACTATTTTACAGGTATCAAGACTTCTACCATCAATTATGTACTTCCTGAGCTATGAAAAAAGGAAATATTGATATGAACATTTTATGAACCACTATCCAAACACCAAATAACCTCATTCCTAAGCATATAAGATTTTGAAACATCATCATTTGGCGCTGTTTATGGAAACTTTCAAAAAGCCATTAATTTTTCTATTGGATTATTGATATTCCTTCTAATTATCAATGATAGAAAACCAAGACACTCCTATAATAGAATGTGTAACAGATCTCCTTGCTACAACAAACACTTTTGCCCATCCAAGCCTTTTAACAACTCATCAACCAAGTGCAACTCCTCACCCAATAAATATGGGCCAATCAACAAGCAAAAGAAACCTTACTTCAACAAGTCTCGGCACCACCTCAGCAAGTTGTTGCACCCTTATTTTGACCTCCACAGTAGAAGGCCACATCTATCGTACACAGACAATTACACTACCCAGAGAAGTATGGGTAGAATGAAACGATAGGGCATTTTCAACTTCAGATGTCATCCAACCTTTTCGAAGAGAGTTTATATCATTATGATGCTTGTGCATATAATGAGTATTCTAGATGTTTATCTAACCATTGAGGGTAAAAGGATATCTATAGATCGCGCCATTACACGATAGAAATCTTAAGTTCCCTAGAACCCAGACATATGAGTGGAAAGTAGTTTGCAGGAGAGTATATGCATGGAGATGTGTACACCCCCCATCAAATTTAAGACTCTCCCCTATCAAGATGAGTGTTGCATACTCGTATACCCAAGGAATACATTTATACCAAAATGACCTTGGATAATTATGACGGTCTTATAGATCTAATGGAACATGTACATAATATACAGAGAAGCCTGAAACTGGTCATCCAAGATAGCTATACCATGTGTAAGATCTTTCCCATAATTTTTAAGGGATCAGTGCATGTGTGGTACAATAATTTAAAGTCAAGCTCTATTACAAGCTTTAGTGATCTTTGTACTATGCTAATAGCGTGATTCAATACAAGTATCCTAATAAAGAATAGTTTCACAGAACTTTATAGGATCACTCAAGTAGATAATAAATCCACATGAGCATACTTGAAAAAGTTTAATAAGGAAATGCTCAAGGTTGAAGAATTAATAGAGTTTATAGCTTCTAAAGCCCTTATAAGTAAAGTAAAGGGAAAAGCTCTGTAGAAAGAGTTATATGCCCTACCGAACAAAACATTGTTAAAAGGGAAGTAGGCTATGAAGAACCATATTTGGGTAGAGGAGACAAGTGTGTTATACCATGGTCCTCCTCGTTTCTCTAAAAACAATTTCCTGAAAGGTCTTCCAAGCAAGATCGCAAGGATGGACAACAATCCTATGAAAACTCAAAAGAGACTGATTAGGGAACACCTGAGTTACCCTAAAATGTGTAACACTTCATTAAATTCTATTCTTACTGAAGTCCTTATGGCCATTTAGGATAAAGAACTTGTCTAATACCAGTACTTGCACATCAGTTCACCCATGAGATCGCCACCTAATACTTGCACATCCAAGAAGTATTATCTATTTCACAAGAATAATGATATGACACAGATGAGTGTTATGTCTTGAAGAAAGAAATTGAAAGATTGATAGCTAAAGGTTATCTCCGCTAGTTCTTGAAGAGGGATTCCCATCTCGAGTAAAGAAGAGAAGAGCTTGGTCAATCCATACTGGCACTACCTAAAATCAATGTGATCTTAAATGGCACCTCTATAAGAGGTGATTCCTAAACAGGTAAAAAAAAAGTATAAAAAGCAAGTCTTTGCAACTGATCATCTTCTGAATTAGTGGCATGAGCTTATCTTCACTCTAGAAGATAGAGAGGGAATAACTTTCTTACATGAAGATACTCTAGTAATCTCTACAATCCTTTCTAACTGTCGAGTACATTGAGTGTTGATAGAAGATGGCAGTGCGATTAACATCATCTCATATGAATTAGTGGCATAAATGGGGACATCCCCCTTAAGACTAACCCTAGTGAAGACTTCTCTTATTAGGATAGAAGGTTTAGGCGTATCAACGAAAGGCACCCTGGAAATCCAAGTCACTATTAGCACTCCCTCTAAACGTGTCTCCCTCCAACAAACCTTCATGATTATTGACATGCCCTTGGTTTACAATGTCATTCTAGGTATGCCTCTTCTATAATAGATCAATGTTGTCATCAACATCAGGTACTTAGCACTAATATTCCCAAATTAGAAGGGAATGGCCATAGTGCAAGGGAATTAGGTGATCTCAAGGCAGTGTGCCCCTACCTATATGAAAAGAAAGAAGGCCCTAATATTAGACTTACAAGGGTCTTTAAAAGAAAGGGTAGAGGTTAGAACCAAGGCTGCTGAAGAATTAAAGGATGTTGTTCTTGGGAAAATAAGTAAGGAGTCACGAAAATGGGATCCACCCTGACACCAATATAATAACAGTCACTAATAAAGCTTCTCAAAATTCAAAGATCCAATTTTACAGTAGGCACCTCTAACATGCCAGGAATCAATCTCGAGATTGCTACCCATCAATTAAAGGTAGACCCAACTATTTACATAATCTAGAAAAAGAAAAGGAATTTTAGGGTTGAAAGATAGAAAACAATGAAACAAGAGGTGGATAAGCTCATAGCTGCTGGCTTTATTAGGGAGGTGATGTATCTTGTCTGGTTGGCAAATGTAGTAATGGTTAAGAAAAACAATGCTAGTGGTGGATATATGTTGACTTTATGGATTTGAACAAAGTTTGCATAAAAGATAATTATTCTCTTCCCAATACTGATCAATTGGTTGACTCTATTATGGGTTTTGAATACCTGAACTCCTTGGATGCTGATTTTGGATATCACTAAATCTTAATGCATTTAAATGATGAGGAAAAAATAGCTTTCATTAATAAAAAGGGAACATTTTGTTACAAAGTTATGTCTTTTAGGCTCAAGAATGATGGGGTCACTTACCAATAGATGGTAAATAAAATATTCAATAACCAACTTAGAAGGATTATCGATGGATATGTTGATGACATGTTGGTGAAAAGCATGGTTGTTGATGACATGTTAGTGAAAAGCATGACCTTCAAGCAGTATTTTCTATATTTAAAAGAAGTTTTTTTTTGTACTTGTCCATCATCAGATGAAACTTAATGTTTCCAAAATATATCTTTGCCATTAAATGAGAAAAGTTTTTGGGTTTCATAGTAAGCAACAAGGGAATCAAGCTTAACCCATAAAAGACTTAAGCCATTTTTTACATGGATCATCCTCGATCAACGAAGGAGGTTCAACACCTCACAGGGAGATTGACTGCCCTCAATTAGTTCATATCTTGTCTAAGGGAGCATACCCTATATTTTTTTAAAAAGCTTGAGAAATACAGCTTACTTTGAATAGACTCCAGATTATCAGAAGGCTTTTAAATAGCTCTAAATTCATCTCTCATCTCCCAAGATATTGTCTTAGCCAAAGGAGAATGAAAGTCTTTTCCTTTATCTAGGCATGTTAGACTCAACAATGAGTATTGTTCTGGTAAGAGAGGATGAAGGAATATAACATCCAGTTTATTACTTTAGTCGAACTCTTTATAATGTCGAAACAAGATATTTGAAAGTGAAGAAACTAGCCTTCACTCTAGTAAACACCTCCAAAAAGCTGAAACCATACTTCCAAGCTCACCAAGTCATAGTTTTGACAGATCAACTTATGAGATAGATCCTCTATAAGCTAAAGATTTCTAGACACCTAGTGAGATGAGCTATTGAATTATGAGAGTTTGGACTTTAGTACAAACCCAAATTGGTTTTAAAGGGTTAAACCTTAATAGATTTCATTGTTGAATGCTTTTTTAAAGGTCATATAGATACATTTAAATCCCCTTCTTCGATCATAACTTCCTCTATTGAACCAGAAGCTCTAATAAAACAACATCTAAAGATCCTCGCATGGGAATTGTATGTTAATGAAGTGAAGAAGGGATAATACTTGTTAGTCCTAAAGATCAAATATTTAAATATAGAGTCCATTTTGAGTTTCCAACCATAAATAATGTGTTAGAGCATAAAGCTCTCCTAATAACATTAAACCTTACATAGGCCTTGAATACATACCTATTTTAAATTCATAATGACTCCCAGCAGGTGGTTAGTTAATGCCAATGAATATATAAAGCCAAATAACCAACTATGCAGCAATATCTTTAAAAAGTCCAATCTTATTCCAGCAAGGAAGCTGAAGGAAAAAGCATTTCAATCACTCGTATTCCAAGGGAAGAAAATCATTGGGAGATCTCCTACCTAAAATAGCAAGCTCCAATCCTGTACATTTCTCTATAGATATCTAGGTTGAAATTTTAGAAAAACTGAGTATGGATGATAAAAAGCTTGTCGTTGTTTCCATAAACATTAAGAAGATTGGAGAACCCTAATCATGCATTACTTGCTTACTAAAGGATTATCCTCAAATAAAAAAAACCCATTCATCTAACTAGACGAATAACGGAGTATTGTGTCATTAATAATGTTCTATACCGAAGATCCACCTGAACTCCAATACTGAAGTGCTTATCCTTTGAAGAAAGTTCTTATGTTTTAAGAGAGATACACGAGGGTATATATGACCTGCATACAGGCTCTAGAGTTTTTGTTACTCAGAGTACAAGAACAATTTCTATTGTCCAACCATATACTCCATGATGCCATAGACTTGGTAATGAAATGTGATCAATATCATAGATTTACCTCAATCTCTTGTCAATCATCTACAGAAATGACCACCGTAACCTCCTTATGTCCTTTTGCCCAATAGGGGATAGACAAACTAGGTCCATTCCCTAATACCACAAGTAAAAGACAGTTTGTCCTAGTAACTGTTGATTATTTTACTAAATAGGTTAAAGTATAAGCCTTAATAGAGATTATCACCAACAAAGTACTTTTATTTTTATAAAAGAATATTATATGCCAATTTAGACTTCCAATGGTCTTGATAACTAATAATAGGACACCATTTGATAACCATAAGATACGAGAGCATTGTCAAAGGCTTCATATTAATGATAAGTTCTCTTTATTATCACATCATTAAACTAATGGTCAAGTTGAGCTAACTAACAAAGTCTTGCTCAACGAACTCAATAAAAAAGATAAAATATGCCAAGTTAGAATAGGCAAACTACTAAATGAAATCTTATGGGCTTACAAGATAACTCAGAAAACATCCACTGATGAACTCCATTTCTCATTACCTATAAGACTGAAGCCATGATCCATAATGCTAGGGTCAAGAATAGAATACTCAAGTTTAAAGATTTGGTCCTAAGAAACTTGAAGGCCACAAGAAATAGAGAAAGAATAGGCAAGCTAGCACTGAAATGGGATGGTCCTTTTAAAGTCATAAAAGTGGTTAAGATGAACAATTATCATTTATAAGATATAGAAAGGAAGAGTCTCCCTCACGTTTAGCATTCTAATCATCCAAAATTATATCATAGTAAATAAGAACGTAAATTTATAATCTATGAATGTCTTATTTGAAATAACAATGTTTTTATATTATCTTGGTAATGCCTAAAGGAAATAGCCCTATAATCTTCAAGAAATGGGTGTGTAGTTTCCCTAAGAGCAAAGCCCCATAATCTTCAATGGATGGGTATAAGGTCTCTCTAAAGGTAGTAGCCCTACAATCTCTAAGGGATGATTATGAGGTCTTCCTAAAGGCAATATCCCTATAGTCTCTAAGGGATTGGTATGTGGTCTACCTAGCGAAATAGCTCCACTCTCCAATACAGTCCTCACCTAGCACATTCCCCTATCATCATACCTAGTCACTAGGGTCCTTATCAAGAATGGTCAAATTGAAATATGGATATATTGTCCTAGGTAAGGGGCAATAACTAAAAAGGCACAAAGGCTTAAAGCCAATAAAACTTTATATATGTTTTTTAATATGGGTGTTGGACCTATATAAAATGCCAAAAGTCTTTTCAAAATTTTTCTAAGTATAGGCGTGAGGCAGATACAGCTTGACCAATAAAAAAAATAAGTATTGTTTTAAGTATAGAAATTGAACCCATGCAGTCTGGTAATTGTTTTTAATTATGGGTGTTAGATCCATACAAGTTGCTTAAAGGAATATCTCTTATATTTTCCTAAGTATAGGGCGTTAAACCCATCTAGGTTGAGATACAGACTACCTAATTTTTTTTTAGATCTACTAAAGGCCTTACATTCATACTTATAAAATATAAAAATAAACACTTAAAGGCTTTAGGGCCAACTTTAGTTCTTAAAGCTAAAATATTCATTAAATGATAAATGCCCATAAGACTAAGGAAAATAATGTCTACTCGAAACAAAAAGTTCCTACATATCCATGCCCAGCTCTTGGGCAAGATAGATACCATTCTTGACTGCAGCAGCACTAACAAGGAAGACATCCTTAAAATCAAGAACTTGACCGTTAGGAAAGGACTTCCTGAAGTCCACTTGCATTCCTTTAAAGAGGTTAAAGAAGTAAAAATTATACATGGATAAAAAGTGTCTATCCCCTATAGTCTTTGTTAAAAAGTACAAGTTGGAGAGCCTCTTCTTTATCCGTCATCAACTCCTCTCTTAAGACTTCTTTGGACTCCCTAAACTTAGTTACCTTTTTCTCTAAGAAGTCTATCTGGTTATACGCCTCCTCAAACTTCTCCTCAGTAAAGCATATCCAATTAGCTCCTCTTATAGTTGAGCATGGGCAGATTCTCCTCCTTTAGTCTTCGTACTTATATCCTATCAGCGTGATAACTATTTAATGGCCTCTTCTATTGCCCTTCTCTCCTCAGCCCATCGACTTATCGAGTGAGCATACATTATAAAGGTCTAAATAATAACAAACAACAAAATAAATTCAAATTCTTATTAACTAAGACTAGTTAGTACATTAGAAAATGAAAATTGTGCAAAGACTTTTCATACGTAGAAGGCCATCTACCCAATTATAGCTAAATGACATAAATAATTGGGGTTTGTCAACACGTTAATATCAGAAAGAAGAGTGAGAAGCCTGTCCATGGTGTCCATCACCTCCAGGCCCAATGATGGACCTTCCTTATAGGATAAACTCTATGATGTTTCTTTTCTCCTCGTTAAGGTGAGGAAAGTAAAGGGGAGCACGATCTAAGTTCAGCCTAGAGAAAAAGTCCTCAACCCTCATAGTGTAAGGAACTTAGCTGGAAGACCCAACAAGCATATAAACTAGACTAAGTGAAACTAGAGTGCTAGTTATAGGAGGGATTGCTTCTACATCAGAGTTAAAAGCAATAGAGACCCTTCTCTTCCAGCAAGAACCAGTGTCAAGAATGATCGATGTGACAGTAAGCACCTTGGGACCCCTTAATATAGAAGATTGACTCTCCTTCGTAATTCAACTTCCTATTGTAATGTCTTGGTGCCTAACTTTAGTTGAAGGAGTATCCATTATGAGCTCTTTAACATCCATAAAAGCTATGTATGTACCCCTCCTCCTATGTACCAAGGGTTCTCTAGAAGGGAGACTAAAGGATCTTCACATGAAAAGGCACGACTGGGTGTCGGGAGGTAACATGGTTAGGCATGCATTGTGTAGACTTGTTGAACTCTTATTCGTTTACTCTTGGTAATGATCCTACACAAGGAAAAAATCTGTTAATGAATAACATATGAAACTAAAATAACACACTAAATTAAAATTACCAGAAGCGTCATAAAACCCTTGAGCTATGTAATTGATTTTGTACTCATTTTGGAGTGCATGTAACCTACTGAATACCATTTACTTCTCATTGAGAAGAGGTTTGTCATTCACACCAGTATAACACATTTTTCAAAAGTGAGAACAACCCTAGGTAGCACCATACCCCTCTTGAGATATAGTCATACCCTCAAACTTCACAATCACTCTTATTTCCCTTCACTTCTTTGATTAAGTGGATTTTCCTCGAAAGGTACCTTTTATAAGCCCTCTTGACCTAGTGGAAAAGTTAAAGAACCAAGGAATGGAAGGCCTACCTTTAACACTACTGGTTAGCGAATAGTAGAGTCTGAACACCCTAATTGTAGGGTGGAGCTAAGCTATACTCAAGTTGAAGTAACAAAAAAATCCCTCATAAACCCTTGTAAGAGAAACAAGAACCCAGACTCGTATATACATATGGGGTTAGTAATAATAAAATTATTGTCAACAAGTTTGCTAGTGACCTAGGTAATACGATTATCAACCTTAGGCAAGAGTATCGTAAAGTCCTCTGGTTGTCTATAATTGGCTAGGGTTACTTGCTCATATGATACAATGTTCTCTGCCTCATCCCGAGGTGTCCTAGGTAACCTTATTTGTCCCTTGAGATTTAAAGCTTCATGAGGGACAGTTTTGTTCCCTCTTCTAGTGGAAAAAGGGTTAAGTAGAGCCACTTGCAAATCAAGGGCCTATTCTAATGGTCGAAGATCCATAGAGAGTAATTCCATTTTTAGGATGAAAACTAAAATCTCCTTCATAAGACATGATTTCCTTGCCTTTTCAAGAAGTCATTTTTAAGAAAATTTGAAAAAAGAAGTTGAAGTGTGTTTTCTGTGTTTACTTAGAAGATGACTCTCCTACAAAACAACAAAAAAACTTGATCTCCTCATCTAAGGCTCATAATATTGATAATATAGAGAGAAATTATAGCAAAAGTAAAAAATAGGATTAAGAAAGATAAAGGATTATATAAGTCATCGCCTCTTATTCCCACCAATACATGAAAGACATGTGGCATCATATAATAACCATAGAAAGGCTAAACACATATGAAATTGATTATACACAGCCAAATGGTCTTCTAAAAAATATTGTTTTGCCTTCCTATAATAGCATTTAAGATCAATATAGGGAGGCACTATTCTTTCTAAAGAAAACAAGACAAATTAGGTTGATTGCCTTCTAAATGGCTTTTCAAGTCTTTTCGCACAAAAAAACATAAAGATTTGAGGGTCAACTGATGAGTCAAACTTTTGACTCAATATTTTGATGTTTTATAAAAGAGCCTAAACCTATCATAGGTTGATAACCCAAGCAAACTAGCAGGCTGTTAAATCTAATATACTTGGGTTCAACCATATGTTGAACCTAAGTTAACATAGGTCTGGCAAATTGCCAGACCAAATATACTTGCATTTAATCATGTGCTGAACCCAAGTTAGTGTAGGTCTAACAATTTATCGGACCTAATATACTTGAGTTAAGCCATTTGTTAAGCCTATGGTTATGTGGGTTTGGTAACTTGTTAAACCCAATATACTTGGGTTTAGCCATGTGCTAAGCCCAAATCAATATAGGTCCTATAAATTTCCAAACTCAATATACTTGGGTCTAGCCATGTGAGCCCAAATCAACATGGGTCTTGTGCTGAGCCCAAGTCAATGTGGGTCTTACAAGTTATCAGACTCAATATACATGTGTCCAGCTGCTGAGCCCAAGTCAACGTGGGTCTTACAAGTTATCAGACTCAATATACATGTGTCCAGCTATATGCTAAGCTCAAGGTTGCATGAGTTTAACTAGTTGGCAGACCCAATATACTAGGGTTTAGCTATATATTGAACCCATGTCATTGTGGATTTGATAAGTTGTCATACCTAATATACTTGGGTTCAATTATATGTTGAGCTCAAATCAACATAGGCTTGACAAGTAGGCAGAGCCAATATACTTGGGTCCAGCTATTTGCTGAGCCCAAGTTAACTTGGGTCTAGTAAGTTAGTAGACCCAATATATTTAGGTTCAATCATATGTTGAACCTAAGTTACGTAGGTCTAACAAGTTTTCAAACCCAATATACGTAGGTTCAATCATATGCCGAGTCCAAGATTATATGGGTTTATCAAGTTGTCAAACCTAATATTCTTGAGTTCAGCCATGTGCTGAGCCCAAATCAATATGGGTATGATAAGTTATCAGACCTAATATACCTGTGTCCAACCATGTGCTGAGCCCAAGTCAACATGGGTCTTGCAAGTTGTCAGACTCAATATATTTGGGTTCAGCCATGTGCCGAGCCCAAGTTACGTGGGTTTAACAAGATTTTTGAGCCAATATACTTGGGTTCAGGGTTCAGTCATATCTTGAACCCAAGTTAGTGCGGGTCTAACAAGTTGTTAGATCTAATATACTTAAATCTAGCCATGTGTTGAGCCCAAAAATATAGGTCTGACAACAATATACTTGGGTCGATCCATGTGTTGAGCCCAAGTCAACATGAGTTTGACATGTTG
>Ga0307517_10014196_pt1 | contig 10731 bp, 12 predicted proteins | sample 23_EM_MG_FD_194515 | JGI IMG/M metagenome (GOLD analysis project Ga0307517, IMG submission 194515) | Populus trichocarpa ectomycorrhiza microbial communities from riparian zone in the Pacific Northwest, United States - 23_EM | ecosystem: Host-associated > Plants > Roots > Unclassified | place...
CGATGGCTTACATTTAGGTCGTAACGGCCGACGAGGTGATCAGCGGACACGCTGAGAGCTAGAGCGGAATCTCGTGAAATTGCCATCGCCATCACTACTCGCAGAGTTCAGCTATCACATCCCCGTGGTGACAATGGTAGGATCCAAGGTCAGGAACACGAACCGGATTCAGCGTGGAACCGCACGCTCCACAATCGTTCCCACCCAATACCTTCGACTGAATGGGCTTTCCCGTGCGGAGGTCTGAAGGCCCAACACTCGACGTTACCCGCTTCAAATGCCATCAGTATTCTCAGTTCAGTCGCAGTCGAAATGGAAGGGTGGGGCGTCCGGTGGAGATGCATTGACATGATGATCCCTGTGAATGACTAGGTCAGGATCCTACGCGGACTCGGCTCGCCCGAACCTAAATCAGAACACACCCGTTTCTGTCTCCTTAGGAGGTTCGTGGTCTGGCGGTTGATTCGGTTCTGCTGCGCCTTCGGTGGTGATTTCTTCGTCGACCTCTTCTGATCCAAGTCTGGCTTTGCCTATGGCCGCGTGGAGTCGCTGGCAAGATGGGAGAGTCCAAATATCTGCCTTTCAGTCGTCAGTGTCAACCGTATTGAGCCCTCGGGTAAGGCTTGGTCGCGCGTGACGTACCCAACATGATTCTACGAGATTCGGTACGGCGACGAGGAGTTCCTCATCCCGACCGGTGTTGTAATTATAATTGACCCCCAGCATGGAGAAAGGACAAAAGTTCAGGGCGTTGACGTCCAAAGAGTACATGAGCTCTGGGACTGGGATTCCTTGTGGCGAAGCTGCGGAACCTCCTAAGGCCTCTACGGTTAAGGACGTATCCTTGATCTTCTTCCAAACGTGAAGCTTGTTATCTCTACCATGTCTATCGGAGAGGAGATGAACGGTCCGCAAGCTTTGAATCCATCTGATGACTCACGAAATGATATATCGGTCAATGCCTTCCCATTCCCTCACTACGAGGATGGCGTTTGCATGGGCTTTCCACGAGACGAGTGCCCGTAACGTTCGCGTCGAGGTCAAGACAACCAAGCCGGTGATATCACCCGAGTAAAGTCTTTCGTTATCATCCGACACGTATAACGAAGCGATTTGATCCCTGTGACTCCTGAGGATGTGTTTTGGTGAGGGCGGGGGAGGGGGTGGCATGTTCTCTCCAAAGAAGGTGGTGGAAATCCAAGACGTCGTGGACCGAGCCGAGGATCAGTGAAGGTGTAACTTTCTTTCCCAGGCTGGTGCTAACTTTGGGTGATGAAGAGGGATACAGGCCAACGCATTAATGGGGTAGTGGTAACCTGGGTCGTTGCCACCAAGCGGCGCGCAGCGTCGACCCGCCGGGGGTTCGATTCCCTCTTAATGCAATTGTTTTCCTTTTTTCTTTCTTTCTCCCCTTTGCAGCCATCCAGTTCGGTTTGTTTCATCCGCAACAACTTAAAAAGGGGGATCCATTGCATAGACTATTACAAGTACAGATTTAATTCCAACCTAGCCCAACACACGGGGGAACGTCCAACCATCAATGGGACCAAACGGTGTGAGCGTCCTTAACCGGCTTAAGAGCCGCCTTAGAACGCGGTTTTATCGAACATTTAAAAAGTATAGGATGGCTAAATAAGCCGTCAGAAGGTGCCTCATACATGGTACAGAAGGGCCGGCTCACCGAACAATTCCTTCGTTGAACTTGACTTCCGATTCCGTTTCGCCCTTATCATTCACACCAGGTTCAATATTGAACGTAGCGAGGATGGTTACAATCCTCAAAAAGATGGTGCGACCCGCGAAGTATCTTCCAGGACAGATCCTGCGAGAGGAGCCGAAAACCCGATCTTCGGGATCTCTCACTGACCCATCGAGTTTCCCATCTTTCAAGAATCGTTCGGGATTGAATATGTGTGGTTCTGGGTATACTGATGGATCGTGGAAGACCGCCCAGATGTTCTCCATAACTATCGCGCCTTTGGGTAGGAGATACCCCTTGTAGGTGTCGTCCTCCTTCAACAACTTGGGGATGCTGATAGGTAGCGGTGCGTGCCATCTATAGACTTCTTTGATCAAGGCGGAAATGTAAGGGAGATCGTCCTTGTCGGAAAGGGTGGGTAGGCGATCTCCTCCCAACAGTTTGTCGATTTCCTTCTGTGCTTTCCTTTGAATTTCGGGGTGAACTGTCATCAGCATAAAAAAGACTTGTAAGATGGCCAGGGTCTACAACCAGCGGAAACCTAGTCAGCCGGATGAAGGTTTGATTTGAACCAAAGACCTCACTGTGTCAACCCCAGCTGTGGAGATTTTGCCGACGTTAGGTTTATGCTTTACGCGAAATCCGGGGCTCTTACCAATATACAGAGAAGAAGTGATCATACGGATGTTTTCTTCAGTAAACCCCTGGTTATTCAAGTCGCTGACGCGGTCTAGGCAAGTGGACGCTATCGAAGCGTTCCTTGCGCTGTCGGACTGGGAGAAGGTTAGTGGAAGCCGTGGAGGTGGTCATGCAGACGCACCTTCAAACTTTCCCTGACATAATCCAGTGGACCGTCGACGGCAATCTCAAGGTCCTTCCGTGCGGCTCGTGCAAAACGTTTGAACGTGGCTCCAGGAAACCACGATGGGATGTATCTCACTGCAAACCACGCTCAGAAGGAGAAACCACATTTTTTTCTCAGACGCTTACGAATCGGAAACGTGTTGACAAGGAAGGCACCCGGAACGGTTGCCTCCTCGAGGATGGCTAGTGCCCTCTCCGTTGCGGCTAAAAATGGGTCATCGTGTGACTTGACGTCAAATCCATAGGTCAGGGACATGATCAACGCGCCACTCGAGCTGAGGCTCATATGAGCGATAGGAAAGGCGGACCTCCGGGGGCAATAACTCACAATTTCAGGTGGTCCCACAAGCCTTCTGGGGATTCGTAAGCGCAGGACGAAGTCGCGTGCGTGATAATACTGTTGGTTGTCGTAGTTCTCAGTCGCTCTTATTTTCAAGAACTCGTGGAGCAGCCGACGACTAGACTTCCATCGGTCGCCGTAGTCTGTGGGCACGAGGCCCCACGAGTACGCGTCCATCCTTCCGGCAAGCCTGTGAGAACGAGGTTGTAATGCGAGCGATCACGGCCCACAACTCTATCATTGGAATGTGTGGCTACAGTTCAACCGGGTCACAATAGTGAAGAACGATGGGTCCGGAAACCACGCACTCTGCCTGAATAGATTGCAGAGCGTTTGTCGAGCAAGTCTGAGATTGCTCCACTGGAATTCAACACAATGTGGTCGGCACCCAGCAAGTTCAGGTAAAGCACGTCAGAATCTGCAAACTCCGATATCAGCCCACAAACACATGATTCAATGGAAATCGGCCTACTATACTTCTCTGCCATCGGCATCACAGCTTTCCACAGCGGGACATCTTGAGGAATGTCAAGTACATTACCAATTACGGGATACCCTTTCCGTCCTGGGGGGTACCTAGCATTCCGTCGTCTTTTCGCACAAGAAGCAACGAAACGGCGACTGCGAGCAACACGCTTCCGAGAGGCGGGATCGGAAGCATGGAAGATTGGGGATAAAAGAGTGTGGGACTGTCCTGTCAAATGTATCAGCGAATCGTGGGGAGTTCGGTGGCTGAATGTAACTCCGCGATTCTTTGTTTGAGGGGCCCGGCCCTGAGCGCCCCCAAGGAGAATTGCAATGAGTTATACTTGGTTACTTACAAACCCTTGCCTGAGAAGCGCCCCGATCACCAGCACATATAAGACTTTCCACGAGCTGCCGGTGTGACGACCATGATGGTATCAGGCTTGTCACTTTTGGTGAGGCAATAGTGTCGCATTGCGCGTGGTTGCAGTCGAAGAAACAGGTCTGTCCGAATCCTAGAGTATCCGGTGTGATAGTCTGGCTTACTGTCCGTGAAGTCGCCCAAGATGCGTAATGACGATGGCGACGACGACGACGACGGTGATGATGTGAGAAGAATCCGTCTTTTGGGTTGGTCGGACGTACCGGGAAATGCTGGCCCTTGTGATTCCGACCGGCCGCGAGCAGTCCGTAGACCACTACGTCAGCGGGCGTGCAGCCCCTCCAACGGGCTGTAAACCCGCTAGAAACTAAGAGCATCACGTTCTCCTCGGACTTGGGAGTGAGCTTTGGTGTAGGTTGTGACCTTCGAGGATCTACTGCACAGATACTAATAATCTGTTGGGCCCCATATTTGTTGACGATTCTCAACATGGACGGGCCATACTAGGACACGTTTGTACCTCGCCAATATTTGCCTCAATCGAGACCAGGCATGCCCTCTAACATTTACCTTCGTCCGGTTTTGCCCCGGAAGCCGAATCGCGCTCGCAGAAACTTTCCACTTCCATGGAATCAACTTCCCCCAGAACTGCTTTGTCGGGCTTTCTGGTATCTCGTTGATTCTGCGTTCCCAAGAAAATTGACACCAGTATCCGGCGGGACCCATTCACTCCGAAACTTTATCACTGGCCGCTCACGTTTGTCGTTGGTGGAGGGAGGTCGCTTTCGAAGCTTCAGAACTCTGGGCCCGGGCGTTGGTAACAAGGAAACTGCTGAAGACTCCGGACCAACTCCTGAGTTTTTTGGAGAGATCAAGAATCTGGACCCCCAAGATGCTCATCCCACGAGATGTGGCGCATTAGGAGACGTCAAGAGATCAGACCCCGTACAGAAACAGGTTACGGAGTTTATCCTGTGAATTTGTCAATGGGGCACAGCGGAATCGATCGGCGCATGGTCCTCGTCTCTAGTACCCGCTTGGAGAGGCTCGGATTCATCGATACTTTTATTGTTAGAGACCCTCCATGATAGGCCCCTCCTGGATATCGCCCTGGATGCTATCACTATCGATGATACCTGCGTGAGGAGAGCAGGCCGACTACCCGTCTTGCTTCGATATCTGAGGGGATTCCACCTCGCTGAATTCTAACCAGTGCACAGACCTACTTCTTCAATCGTTTGGGCTTTCTATGAGGGTCACAGTGGGACCCACCGCGGCGGTATGTTACCTCCCATTCCATTCCCTCCAAAACCCTCTTGAGACAGCGGTTGAGTTAGAAGTAATCTTTCCTCGCACGGAACGCGTCACTTACCGCTAACTCTGCCCCTACGTTCAACTAGGGTTGGTTTTTCGCAGATCTTCCGGCGGCTCGTAGCTTGGTCGTAAAGGAGTTCTGGATCTTCGTGAACCGGGTCGCAAGGTACGGCATCGGCCTGTGTTGCCTTCTGGGTTCCCTCGAGAGCTCCGTGATACAGAGGAGTCTAGAACATCCGCGCAGGGACGGGTTGTGCACTTCGCTGTCGCCGAAGTATAGTTCCGACAGACCAATAGGGACTTCCCCTCACGACTCCCAACATATCCATGCGCCGTAACGATCGCTGGCGCCTCCCGTAGCCGTTGAGAGCCAGGCGGCTCCTGAGAACCCTTCGGCTAACACGTTCACGGGTCCTGCAGGCCCGTATAGAGTCTTCCGACGGGCGCGTTGGTTTTCCTGGGCTCCTGGACGGGGATGAGGAATCCAGGAAGTGGAGTCGCCAGAAGTCTATCTGGAGAGGGACGGGGCCGTTGACAACCATAGGGACACGACTTTTGAACGAACCGGACGCAACGCACGTCCAAGTCGAACAACATCGCATATCACTCAACAGTCATCTCTTCACCTCTTTGTTCTTTTGGCTGTCCACTTCCGTGTAATTCGTCCTTTCGTACTCTGCGTGTGGACGAATAGGTTAGAAGTAGTCTGTGTCCTGGGCTGGGGAGCGCGCATCGAACTGTGGCAGTCTTACAGCTGGGATTGAGGGGCGACCAAAGAGGAACGCGCTAACTCGCTATCAGTCCAAGCGGTCTCATCTGGATACCAATGATCACGATGCACCGTACGATCAGATTACGATGACTTAAAATTATACAAAGCTTTGGAATGCGTTCGCAACACTGACGACCCTTACTTTGCTGCCTAATCATGTGGGTTTGTTTCGCTACAGCAACAGCACACTCCCGGGATGCCAAGTCTCCTCGTGAGTGGGCTCCCATCCAAACTGATGTTGGTTGCGGGAGGACTCATAAATCGCTTCCGACTCGTCTCTGACCGAATGGCTATGGTCCATAGGTGAGGGAGAACGAGATCTCGAACGTATACCCCAGGCGGACGGCAGAGAGGCTTACCGGCGCTTGTAGAGATCAGGACGGAACGTGGGCCACGTGTCAATCCATCCTCCTATCGCACCATCTCCCACACACTAGTTCCCACTACCCTTGCGACGACATGAGTTTCCGAAAGCCTTTCTCTAAATTCCGGGAGAAGATGAAGCACGGACTATCGAGAATCGGAGACAAGTTAGAGAGAAGAGGACTCGATGCTGGCGAGGGATTCGACCGCTCTGTCTTATCTTTGCGTTCAGAGCCTGGTGTCATGGCGGAAGGCGAGATCGGAGAAGGCAGCAAGACTGGCGAAGAAGGCAATCCAGTTCTGCATCCGGGCGATCCCGAGTCCGTGTTGCAGTCAGCGGTGGGAAGGGGACATGACCTGGGAGGAAACGATCATCACGGCAACGGAGGGGAAACTGACCAGAGCGAACCACATCTGGATCCACGTGCGGATGCTGAGAGTGGGTCTTGTCAAGAAGAGAGTGACCAAGCTGCTCCTCGATTGGACGTTGGGGGCAGGACACCCACTCCTCCCATCTTGCGGGGTGGGGGATCCGAGGGTATGTGAACCGCGCTGCTTCAGCTACTGCCTCTGACGGATGATACAGACAATCTAGCGTCTCCTGATCACCTCCATGGCGATCCCACCACACCCAAGGACGCAACGAGTTGGAAATCTACCACGGTTTCCACGGTCAAATTATTCCTCCGCACGGTAGAAAGAGCTTCAGATGCCTTCCCCCCGCTCAAGTCTGTCGCTGCAGGGCTCTGTGCTATCCTCGACAATTGCGAGGTATGCCCACCTTCATTCGCTTGATGCCTCATACTCAGTCCTCCCAGCAAACAAACGTCAACAGAAAAACAGTAGTGTCCTTAGGATCCCGGGTCGAAGCGCTTGTTGAGTCACTCTGTGCACCAGCTTCTGAGAATGATTTCAAGGAGAAAGCGAGGAGAAGGAAATTGGCACGGTAAGCCCACCCTTTCCAAGATCGGGAGCTGAGACTGATGGGCAGGGATTGTTAGGAAATTGGAAGATGTCCACAAAGCTCTGGACCCAATGGCGACTCAAAAGGATATAGCGCAATTCTTGAACAACACCGAGAATGCACAGAAGCTCAACGATCTGATGGACGATATTCACGAGGCTGTGATGGAATATCAGGTTTGGACTCCCAAAGGACTCGCTCTCGCCATATCTAACACTTGTCTCAGACTTCCTTACAACAACACATCTACAGCAATGGTCGCCAGCTAATCGTGAGTTCTTCGCCCCAACTATCTACCCACGCATAGTGACCGGCCAACAGGATCGGGCAGACCTGGCCCTTCTCGACCGCATGTATCACGTCGCCGATGCCGGATACCTCTGCGGAGACAGACGGGGGTGCATGAAGGGGACCAGAAGAGAAGTTCTACTCCAGCTCGAACAGTGGTCAAGGGATGAGCAAGACAAACGAGTGTTTTGGCTTAACGGTCTTGCCGGAACGGGGAAGTCAACGATCGCCCAAACTTTCGCGGAGATGTGTTTTGCGGATGGGAAGCTCGGGGCCAGTTTCTTCTGTTCGCGGGACTTCGACGACAAAAGCAACCTTCGATCCATCTTCCCTACCCTTGCCTTCCAGCTCGCTCACCGGTATCCACGCTTCCGGCAGGAGTTGCTTCCAATCTTAGCGGAGAACCCTGATGTCGGGAGGGAATCACTCTGTTCACAGATGGAGAAACTCATCGTTGGTCCGTTCCAAACAGTACAAGCTCCGACGCTTATCATCGTTGATGCCCTCGACGAATGTCAAGACGAGGAGCCCGCATCCGCGCTCCTGTCTGTCCTCTCCCGTTACGTGGATGATATCCCGTTGGTCAAATTCTTCATAACCGGTAGACCCGAACCCCGTATCCGTTCTGGATTTCGTTTGGAGTCACTTAGGCCTCACACGGATGTGCTTAGGCTCCATGAGGTTGAACCCTCTTTGGTGGACAATGATATCAAGCTCTTCTTAAAAGCTCGGTTTATTGATATTGCAAAAAACAGAAGTGACTGCAATCTCACAGAGGATTGGCCAGGACCACACAACATCAATATTCTCTGCAAAAAGGCGGCTGGGTTTTTCATCTACGCTTCAACAGTTGTCAAGTTCATTGCATCACGTCACCACCCACCCAATAAGAGGCTTGCCCTTGTTATTTCACTCCCACAAGACACTTCCTATGAAGGAAAGGCAGGCATTGACCTCCTCTATACCCATGTCCTAGGACAAGCCTTCCATGATGTGGATTCCCATGATCATCAGCTCTACTCCCATTTCAAATCTGTGGTAGGGGCAGTGCTCCTTGTCTTCCACCCACTCTCCATCAAAACCCTCTCAGGCCTCATGGACTATGGTGATTCAGATGGAATATCCAGCTCTCTACGCACCCTCCACTCCCTCCTCCTTGTTCCAGAAAGCAGTGAAGATCCAGTCCACATCTTCCATAAATCATTTCCTGACTTCCTCATGGATCCAGGACGGTGCACTGACTACCGGTTCTTCATAGACCCTTCAACTTACCACAAAGAACTCCTACTCTCATGCCTTCATGTGATGAAAGAAAAGTTAAAGAGGAATATATGTGGCTTGGACAACCATAGTGATCTTAGGGAGATTGGTGATCTTTCCACTGAAAGGACTACCTGTATTGGGGATGCCCTTGAATATGCATGCTACTTCTGGACAAAGCATCTTACAAAGGTTTCCAGCAGCAGCGGTAATGAAGAAGTACACAAGGCAATTGTTCAGTTCTTTGCAACTGGTTTTCTATCCTGGGTTGAGGTCCTGATCCTTATGGGAAAGCTTGACATTGGTATTTATGCTCTCAATGATATCCAGCAATGGTGTGTTTTGGTGAGTTATGCATGGAGTTCCAACTGAAATCTGTACTTATATTCCTTCAGGCAGGAGTTCCTGACAAATGGACAAGTGATAGCAAGCATTTCATCCTGGAGAACTTTGATATAATCTGCAACTATCCTTCCCAAATATATGGCTCCCCCCTCACACTCTCCCCTTCCTCATCTTGGCTCCATGAGTACTATACTGCAGATGTCAAGCCAGTGGTGGGATCAGTTGGATGGGGAACATGTACCCGAACAGTGTTATGCAATAGGCTTATAACAAGCCTTGCTTACTGGAATAATACCATTGCCACTGGTTATCCACATAGAGGCATCACCATCTTTGATGTCTTAACAGGCAGCCAGACTGCTGTTTTCCCTGGGCATGACAGATATGACAACTCTCTTGCCTTCTCATTAGATGGTACATTCCTTGTATCTGGGAGTGGTGATAATACTATCAAGCTCTGGGATGTCCAGACTGGTGGAGTTGTCAGAACATTCTGTGGCCATACTGACACAGTCCTCTCTGTTTCTATCTCAGTTGACAAGACCACAATTGCTTCAGGATCTGCAGATAAAACAATTTGTTTGTGGAACATTAGGACAGGGGAGTGTCAGGTCATAAAGGAACACAATAATGGAGTTACAACTGTCAGCTTCTCCCCCACAAACCCTCAACTCCTCCTGTCTGCATCTGAGGATGGTACTGTGCGGAAATGGGGCATGGATGGTCATCAGATTGGTCCCCCAATTCCTGGCTCCCATGTTGCATTCTCCCCAGATGGCATTCAGTTTGTCTCATGTAATGGAATGACTGTTACTATTTGGAACACTGATTCTGGGGAAACTGTAGTGGAGATCCACCTAACAAATGCTAAACCCCGTTATTGCTGTTTCTCTCCTCATGGGGAGTTCATTGCTTGTGCTGTTGGTCATACTATCTACCTTTGGGACATCACTGGCCCAGACCCTCACCTTATCAAGACTCTTGTTGGACACACATATAAAATCACCTCCCTTGTATTCTCCTCTCCCCTCACCCTCATCTCAGCATCCAGGGATATATCAATCAAGTTCTGGGAGATTGGTGCCTCATCAACAAACCCAGTTGTACCTCACTCAGCCCCAATCAGGGCTGTCAGTCTCCAAGCAAAGGATGGGCTGGCTTTCTCAGTTGATTCAGCAGGGGTGGTGAGGACCTGGAGCATCTTGACTGGCTTCTGCAAGGAATCCTTTGAAACTCAAGCTAAAGATATTGCTGTGGGAGACATCCAACTACTGGGTGATAGATTGATCATTATTGGGTACAAGGAGGATCAGGAGGAAATTTGTATGTGGGATGCTGAGCAAGGTGAACTCCAAACAGTGGGCAAAAACAGTATCATACCTGGGGGTGTTAGGATATCAGGAGATGGATCCAGAGTTTTTTGTGTGGATTACCGTGACATCCAAGCCTGGTCTATACAGACAGGGGCACATACAGGCGAGATAAACATGCAGTCAGGGGGTTCATATCACCTTGACCCCCTCTGGATAGATGGTTCAAAAGTCATGGTTCGCTGTGAAGGGTCATCAACCCTGGGCTGGGACTTTGGGATTCCAGGCTCAACTCCCATTAAGATATCACCAACACCCTCAGATAGACCCCGTCTGGATTTCATTGGTACCACTGGTCTCACTGG
>Ga0307517_10014197_pt1 | contig 10731 bp, 10 predicted proteins | sample 23_EM_MG_FD_194515 | JGI IMG/M metagenome (GOLD analysis project Ga0307517, IMG submission 194515) | Populus trichocarpa ectomycorrhiza microbial communities from riparian zone in the Pacific Northwest, United States - 23_EM | ecosystem: Host-associated > Plants > Roots > Unclassified | place...
AAAAGTTTCTTTCCACTCCCGCGAGCTTTTCAGGCCCAAAGGCCGATCTCGTTCGTCCCCTTATCCAATTTCTGCGTTAGATATTATCCCCGATACATCAACCGACATCTTCCAACCCCTTCCAATTGTCATTCAGAATTATTTTGACCTCATCCTTCCCAAAGAACTGCAATTGCATATCCTGCGTACTCTTGTTGACCTTCACGAGGATGATCATCAGCGATCCATATTCGAGCGTCGGTTTACGGTGGCCAAAGCAACCTCATCGCGTGGTCGATGGGTAGGCAGAGACAAGGGAATAAGAGAGTTATTCAAACTTAGCAGAGTATGCCTTTGAGCAACTTGCTTATCATGTTTTCAGTTTTACTGACCATTGGGACTTGCTGGATCAGGTCTCGAAATCTTGGCAAGCCCACATATTTGATGGACAGCTTTGGGCCAACCTTGACCTCCACTCTTTCCCGGGTCTGCCCCAAGAAACGATCATTCGCATTGCCCAGTCTTCGGGTTCTTTTATCCGGAGCTTGAACTTTGCTGGCCATACTGGTCTGACGCCCGATACGATGAGTTACATTATCAACGACCTCTGCCTCAAGCCTGATCTCTCACACAATCAACTTTCTTTTGTCAACCTTGAAGGTTGCACGTCCCTTACGATACGGTCTTTGCATCAGCTCCTTGTTCGATCCAGAGCTCTGAAATCGTTATCCCTCAAGGGACTCAGTGCAGTTACTAATACGACCTGTGACATCATTTCCAACTTTTGTCCTAACCTCATCTCGCTAAATATGAGCCGATGCGTCAACATGGATGCGGAGGGTATCAGGTCTCTCGCTCGTTCCGCTATTCGTCGTGGAGACCATCTCAAACTGAAGGAGCTTCGCTTGTCGGGACTCAAGAATTGTAGCGACGCGATGATGGCCGACCTTGGTCAAGCGGCCCCGATTTTGGAAATCCTGGACCTCAGCTATTCGCGCCAGCTCCACAGCTCGGCCATAGAAGCGTTTGTAGCATGCGACGAAGATTTACCTGCTTGTCAGACGTCGTATGCTGACACTGTGCTCATCGCTCCCAGAGATCTTGGTAGGGAGCCAAGCGATTTCAGCTCCAAGATGCTCAGGCGACGCGTGACACGGCTGCGACATCTACTTCTATCGCATTGTATCATGCTGACGGACGTTGCGTGTGCGAATCTCGCATACTCGGTGCCTAATCTCGAATTTTTGGAGTTGGCTGGGATCGGACCTGACTTGAAAGACGCGGGGTTGATCAGGCTACTTCAACATACTCCCTTCATACGGAGGATAGATTTGGAAGATTCGAGTGAAATCACAGATGCGGTGATCAGGATCGTCACGCCGCCGGCTTCGGAAATTCAAGAAAATCAAGTGGCAACGACGAAACGACCCGGGCACGTTCTTCAACACCTTAACATCTCCTACGCTACAAACGTAACCGACGATGCGTTGCTGACCCTTATTCGCAATTGCAAGTATCTGACTGCACTTGAAGCAGACAATACGCGAATTGGCAAGAACGTGCTCAAGGAGTTTGTCCGTATCAGCCGCCAGCGCAGGACCATCAATGCACGTATCGTGGCGGTTGACTGTCGCGGTATCAGTGAGAGCCTCGTGAAAGAACTTTCACCGATGACGAGACCCCGACTTGCCTTTCGGCGATACGATGCTCGTAAGCTGAATTATTTGGACGCGAGAGATGGCAATGAAGACGAGTTGAAAGTTGGGCAGGATGAGTGCGATGAAAACAGGGTGGTCATAAAGACGTTTTATTCTTGGCAGACCGTGGATGCAGTCAAAGCTATTAGGGACAAAAGGAGGAAAGCTATGGGCAGGAAGGTGGGAAGTGACAGTCCGAATGGTACTGCAAGCGAAATCGAGGGAGGTGGGGGGACTGGCGGGGGCAGGAGGAGATCGGGATATACTCGTTGGTGGTCTCCCGGGCGTCGCTTGAGAAACTCCACAACAAATTCCGGAAATGTATCGCCTATTTTGCAAGAAATGAACGGTGATGGCTGCTTGGTAATGTAGAAGAGCTAACCATTGCAGCTGATTCTCGTATTCTGCATACATCTTTCTTCAACAACCGACCTTGACGCTTAACAATTGTACAATTCTCTCCTCTTTCTGTATAACACATTTTGTTGTATATTATCATTTTGTCATGCTCATTTTCTCCTACCACGATTGTAAAATGTTATCTGCTGTATCCTTTGTTATTTACAATCACAAGACTCATTCGTCATTCGTATTCAGACCCAAACCCTCCAAGCCCATTGACAAAAAACAGACTCGTTTGAACTACTTGCATCTGCCTTATTTAATGTAATACTATGTCAACCTTTTGCTTTCGTTCATTTACAACCTGATTCTGTTCTTTTGACACTGAAGTTTGGACATCACAGACCGCTGTAAATTGCATGTAAATTGCATGTACAGCATCTAAAGACCAAATTAATCCGGCTCTTTTCAGTGAATCCCTATTCTGGAGAAGGTGCGAGATTCTTATTTTTCCTCTTCCTCTTCCTGGTCTTCTCTGGATGCGACAATGATTGAGGGTTTGCCACAGATGACAGCAGGTCAGAATTGGTCGACTTCAACTTTCTTCTAGACGATGAAGACGAGACAGACCCATCCTCTTCCCCATCGCCAACAAAACCTATTTTCGGGTTCGGTAAGCAAGGTTGACACACAAAGCTGTACTGACCACTGGCAGCAAAAGGGTCTATGACTGGTCTTCGATGTCTAGAAGGCACCACGTCTGGGGGATTCATCGACGTTGGATCTACCTTTCCTTTACCTTTATCTATAACACCAAATGAGGAGTCGTCAACCTCCATGCTTGTCGAATTTTGGTCAAAGACTTCCAAAACGTCTTCGTCATCGGTATTTGCGTTGTCATCTTGCTCTCGGAGCTCTTTTTCGTATTGCCGTCGTGCGAGCATCTTGGAGGTTATTTTTGGTGGAATTTTGGGTTGTTGTTTGGTCCTCGTTGATTCTGGTGATTCTTTAGTTTCCGATGATGAGGATTCTTCCTCTTGATCCTCTTCTGCACGGGTTTTCTTCCATTGACTTGATTGGGCCTGTTGTAATTGGGCTTCAGAAATGGCGTGTTTGATGAAACGAGACGCCGCCGCTTTATCGAGCTCGGTGGTGCGTTCTGCGATGTGTTGAATTCGGTAAGCGATGCAAATAGTGGGTAATGCTGCCTACTGGGAGGGTTCTCAGCGTTTTGGATTTTTGTAAAATATTGTTTAATTCTGTCCTGTGATGTGTTACGAGATAGCGTCAAGAGTAATCTGAGTTGAGCTCACTAGCTCCGATATGACGGGATGAGTTTTTGGGTCTATTCCCTTTGTTTTCAAAAAGACTGTAGTATCAATGTCAAACAATCCCAACCACGTTTGGTGAAGATACGTACTGAAGATAAGATCATATACCACATAAGCAAGGACTGTTTGGAGTTTGGCAGCCTGGATGGGGTCAAGGTCGACAAGTGTTTCTGGCAGGGACTGGGCGAAAAGTGGCGCAAGCTGGTCTTCTAAATCAGAAAAAGCTGAGGAGAGGGATTGCAGCTTTAGCTTCAGGTTATGTGTTTCGGATGTCATTTTGGGCTGGTGTTCCTCAAGGGATGATGATGATGGAATCAGGTCTCCGGAAAACAGTGATCAACACCTTCCTTGGTCATGGTCAGTCATGTTAGTTTAGGCGCTGATCCAACTGATACGACATCTATCGACATCTATAGTCATCTGAGCTAAGGTATACGGCCAACACGCAATTGGAGCACTGTAAGTGGTGTGTAACCCTGCATCATTGTAACTAAGGGACTTCTCGACAGTGCACGCACGCTATACGGGCACAGGTGAGCTTCGGATGAACTGCAATAACGCACGAGGCTAAAACTCCAAAGGCCATGCGGACTTATCCAAATAGTTAGCCGGATGTTTTTCGCTTCGTGGAACTTGTCTAACTTGTTTGGGCTATAGTGAATGGCTGACGCACCAGCACCGAGACACGCTTTCATCCATTGTGGGACACCCCACCCTTACATCTTACCTTGCTATTGCAGATGGAGAGGCCATCGGACGTGTCAAATTCGAGATGACTGAGGTGTGTTTTATTTATTCAGGATTTCTCCGCGCATTTACTCGGTTTTTCAGCGGATGCTGCAGCCATGCGGGCCGCCGCCGAAAAAGGATGAAGATTGACAAGGACTTCCCTTTTCGGAGAGCAATGGAAAACTCGGGGTATATCATTACTGTACTACATACACCCAATGCGCGACAACTTTTTTGATCCCTTGTCCCTTTTCCCGTTCGTCCATCTTGCGCTTTGTCTGCCCACTGTTCATAAATATCAACAATGGCTGGACGTCCACTTTCCATCGGTCCCCAGTCCGGGTTGAACCGCACCCACTCTTCCATACTATCCACCAGTGGCTCTGGCCCTACGAAAAGCCACTTCTTATCACAGTCTTCCTACATCGACACTGCTACACCCCAGTCGTCGCCAAGCCTAAGGCGGTCAGCATCTCTTGGTGGCTTGCACCAGTTCTGCAACAATATGGGACTTCAATTCGGCTCAAGGGGAAGGAGGGAACATGTTTGTCCCAATTCACCTGCCGTTCTGCCATCTGCCCCTTCTTCCTTGCGACCCACGAAAAAGCGATCGTTAGCTTCCATCTTTATCGCATCAGACCCCTTCTCAGCGCCCCGACCCCCGTCTCCGAAATGTTCGGATGAGCTCCCGGTAATCGACATATCAAAAAAGCGGGTTTCGTATGAGGAACTTGACGAGTCTGACAAATTCGTGCCAAAGAATATCTGGGCAAATCGGTGTAACATGAAGCTTCATCCTTATCATAAACAGGTGGCATATATGCAGGCTTATGACCCTATCTCACTAGAAAGGCAAGTGCAAGTATTTACCTATGGTCTGCCTATCTCACCCTACCTCTTCAGTGACCGATACACTGAGCTTCTCTTTCAACGGTTAACTAATGGTTCCCCTTCTTTTCACGACTACGGCAAAATGCCACCAGCGGTTGTGCTCGACCTGGGCTGTGGTCAAGGACACTGGATCTTACATGCAGCAAACGTGTGGGGGAACTCCGAGTTCGTCGGACTGGATATTGTCGATACCACTCTTCCGGCGTTGGATACTGTCGAGAATGTCAGATTGGTTCGAGGGGATTTGTAAGGCTTCTTTTTTCTTGTTTCTATACCCTATGACGCGTTCAACTTCATTCAGTGTCAACTACAAGTTTCCCTTTCCTGATGACACTTTCGACTTTGTGCGCATGGCCAACTTAGCCCTCTGCATCCCGTACGACAAATGGGAGTTCGTCCTTGGCCAAGTCCATCGCGTCCTCACGCCAGGGGGGCGTCTCGAACTGATAGACGACGATATTTATTTTCCATATGGAGAATGGAACGGGGTCGAACTTGAAGCTGTTGTTCCAGAGTCGCCACTTTGCGGAGAAGAAGCAGGAATGGATCTGGGCGATAATGAGATGAAGCAGGGTGAGGACACGGATGACGCCGACCCGATACTGATGAACCTGGAGGTCCCAATCACAGCTTGGGCGGCGGTTTTTGGCCCGGGTACTCCCAAATCCGCCAGCCCTCGTTTGGCTCCCTGTAACAGCAGGAACTCGTCTCCTTCACGTGCTCCCCCGGATGATTCACTGTCGGACACATCATCACGCACCCCAGATTTGACCCCCCGTTATGTGAGGAGGACACCAACTCGTGCAGATTGCCGACAACCCTCAGGTTTGAAAACCTTTAGTAGATCCACTCCTCACGTTGTTCCGCCTTCACTCATGGCAAGAAAAGATGGGAATGGGAACTCGTTGCACCCATGTTCTAAACGAACCCGAGAAAAAGTGGCACCTCTTCCTCCAATCAGGTCCATTGTACCTACTGTTTCACTGTCGGGTGGGAGAAAATACTCTTCGACTTGGAGTCTGCGAACGGCAAACACCAGCCCTACCGGAAGCGACACCTCGAGTATCAGAACTACAGATACAAGCCCAACTACGAGCCTAGGTTCCGTCGCCAATAAAATTGGTCCGAAGAACGCGGAATGGCAAAGGAAAGTCTCCTCGTCGAAGAATATGGAGTCAGTATTCGAGAAGATGCTGGTAGAGCAGTATGGAATTCATCCACGCCCTTCCGAGTTCATGCTCCGGGTTTTTGGGAAAGTGTTCCATGACGGGGCTGGAGAGGCTCAAGTCAGGATGACGAAGAGTTTTCATATTGAACTGGCTCCTACCGGTGAACAGCCTGGCAGTGTTCCTGTAGGTGTGGAGAGGGATCGAGATAGCATGGAGGATTCTGATGGTATGGCTTCGACAAACACAGAAATGAAAACAACAGTCGATGCGCCACAGAAACGGAACGTTCCAGTCTCGACGTCTAGATCAAGCCCTTGGCAAGGGCGAGATAAAAAATTAGGTGTGGAATGGCCTAGAAGCAAGAAAGGAAAGGACGAGGTCAAGAAAAGTAAGTCGAAACAGGGAGAACGGGTCGGGAGGCAATTCAAGCTGAAGACAACACAAGCCGGCGAGGTAAAAACGACCGCAACAAAGACGCCCTCTCTGTTCAAGAGGTCCCAGCCCCAAGACCCTGCCTTGCCTACTCCAGTAAGGCCTGCCTCGAGTGCTAAAGCTGCTTGTATTCTCGGGATCCCGTATTCCGAGCTTTCGGTGGCATTGTCCTTAAGTCTTTCTGAAGAGACACGATCAACAGTCATGCCACTTTGTCCGTCAAACCTGAGCGCTAAAGCTGCTGGACGCCTCGGAATAACATATTCCGAAATTTTCGCTGCTGCAGCATCGTTATCTGCTCTAGCTCATCCACCCGTGCCTTCCTCAATTTCAACACTCCCTCGGACAAGCTCAGACCCTGTGACTCCATCTCATACAGTGCAACACCCTGGCTTAATTATCTGGCCTGATACTTATGTTCCGATGGCAGCTGGGGAGTTGGAAATGCACGCGTGCAAGTATATTCATACCTTACTGGGTTGTCGGCCTGCTCTCGAAGAGTTTGTCGCCAAGTTTGTGAACGAAAGAGGCGGTAGATTTGTTGGGGAGGAGGAGTTTAGGGATGAACTTTGGGAATATGAGTGGTATGTCTTCCTTCTGTTTTCAGAACGTGGTTCTTAAGTTCTTACCTCTGCCATATCAATTAGCTTCCGACGTGCAAGGTTCAACTGGCCTTCTGAAGCTTCTGAGCCGTACGAGGAAGATTCCTTAAATACAAACACATTTGGGCCGCCTTCCCCGGTGCCTTGTACCATGCCCAACAACAGTGGAACTGAAAATGTTGACGCCAACCATCCAACTGCTAGCACACTGGACCTGCCAGCTATCAGGACCGGCTCAGTCCCCTCGACTAGGTTTCTACAATCTACGACACACCAGACCTGCACGATCGACGACCTTGGAGGCTTCCCGAACGAGAAGTCGCTGCGGCCAACAAACACCAGTTTCCTTTTGAAATCTCTCTCTCCTCGATCTCCTCGACCTCCATATATGGCATACAATTCTCATACATCTCGAAATCCGTCGCCTGTGCATTCTAGTCAATCTCCATCCCCTGTTTCTGATGAATTATATCAGCCCGTTACAGAGAGAAACCGGGGTTACAGGAAGCTAGACGACCTTGTTCATTTGAGATCGATCAGAGTCTTTGAAGGGATCAAGGATTAGTGGCATTGGATTCTTACTTTTCTTTCTCCATCATCACTTGTCTCCAATCGTTTGCTTTGACCTCTTTTTTCAGGATACATATATGTACTGTCTCTCTCATTCATTCCGCTATATCTCACGATCGCATTGATTTTTAGTTGCATTCATTTCACCTCACTGCATTGCATTATATCACGTCACGGTTTAAAATTTTCCTTTCTTTCCTTTATACATGTTGGATTCTCCAAGGCTCCAGACTATAAATATCAAAGTACTTTACACCACATTGGTTAGATATATCTCCCTGTAATAGTTTGAGAAACAACTATTGGTTACGACTACCTTGCGTTCACTTCTGATCTCGATATTCAAATGTCATCATCGAAGTCCCACCATCGCAGCTCTTCAGATAGTCTCTTTGATTCCTGTTTCTTGGCATTTACAGAAGAGGACTTCAAGAAAATCGATGAAGCTGTTGCCACAGCTTGGGAGAAGGAAGGCTGTTTGGAAGACATGGCTGATTCTGATTTCCCTTCGGAGATTGACGGACTCAACTTCAACCTGCTCACTGAGGCAGAATGGGCGAGTCTTCCAGATATTGAACAACCCGTTGGAGGCAACGAAGGACAGTTTGACTCTACGTCTGAAATACGCGCAGAAGGGGAATCTGAGACACTGAATGCTATCATTCCTGGGAGTTATTCTGGAGGACCTTCGATTCCTATTGCACTCGACTGCGAAGTTTCATCTACGCAAATGAAGTTTTTGCAATCTCCTTTGCAGCAGTTTCGTCGAAACAGAATGCTCTCGGTCACGGATCTGACCAGTCCTACATGGTGAGCCTCATTGAATTCGACGGTTGGTTATCCACTTAGACTCAATAAGGTGTGAGGTTCAATATGACTATGGGCTACGCAGTAGACGGAGTCGCCCAATTGAGAAACGACCTCCCGCCTTCAAATCAGCTGCTGGAAAAGTTATATCGGTCGAACAAAAGGTTGCGAAGAAGAATGATATCCGGACGAAACAGGGTCAAGTACTTGGACTTCTTTTGTTGTCCGTCAAGGTACTGACGTAGTTTTAGGCTATTCATAAAGAACTTCAACGTGAAATCAGAGCTAAAGAACTAGAAGTTGACACAACGACAATGGAAACTCGGTGGGCTTTGAGGTGAATCTGACAACGCTCGGCAGCCCTTGCGAACTTGACATTTTACTAGAATTGTGAATATGATGGCCTGCCTCAAGGAATTACTGCATGGTCCTCGAAACATGACTGTGATTATAACTTTGTGTGCTTAATGTTCCATTGCTCATCCCAGTATTTTACAGCGGGAGATGCCCGTTTTTGGCATTTTACACGATGAGGTAGTTGTAGGACTGATCGTATGTGGCTAATATATTTCTCCTTCGCTCAATTTACCACCATTTCTTTCCAGGACGAATTAGTCTGTGAACTCTCCGTCGACTGTAACGTCAAAAAACGGAAAGCGGCCCAAACAACTAAGGGCGGACCAAAGAAGCGACGGTCACCGCCAGACGTGAATTTGGATAACCAAATTGATGCCATTTCGGAAGGTGAAGAACCCAAGTCCAAGTACACTCTCCATCTTCGTGATGCAAAAACACGACAATGGCCATCAATTCCCGAAGATGCAGAAGCTCTTGCAGGCCGGCTACAGCTCTACTGTTATTTCACCCTCTTAGACAACCTGTTAGCCCTTGAACCACCATTCGATTTCGATATGCTATGGAGGAAGCTTGGCGTCAAGCCTGATGTAAAGTTGCCAACGAAATTCTTAGTGCAGGCGCAGCTTATGTCGGACAACGAAGACTTGGAACTAATTTCTTTGAATGACCTGGTCACTACATTTTACGAGCTCATCAGGGATCAAACGATGCATGTGAGCCCCTTCCTTGAACTCGTTTACTATCTCCGCCAGCCGAAAGGCAAACGTGTAGAGCACGACGTTCAGGCAGAACCTCTGTCAAAGGCCGTTGTTGAGGGTCCCACCAAAGACAGAGCTATACACAATGGGGTTGGTACTTCTCGGGAGCCGAACTTTGCGCAACCGACCACAAAGGAGTTACCATTATCACGACGTAAGTCGTCTCAGTTTCACAGCATGACCTTGAAAGAAAAATCTCCGCAGATGATAACGACCACGAAAAGATAGGGATCCAAGGCTTTCCATTGATAGGAAAGAAAAATTTCGTCTACAACGAGAAGGAGATGAACACACACATCGCCCGTGTCTTGGAGTGGTGGCATGGTGAACGTCCTCCTGAAGGCGTGCCAGTAGGTTTGACTAAACGGTGCAGGTGTGGCGTATCTGACACTATTTGAGGATAAATAATAACTTCTAATAGGACCTGTGAGTATTCGAATGGCTGCGAATGGCGGGATGCAAAGGCATCAGAGTTGAGAAATTTGACCGGACTTGTCCAATGCTCTAGCTGACGGATTTGTTGGTATCGCTTGTAAAACGAGTACGCAACGCGCTTTGACGCGTTCAACCAACCATAGCGGCTCAATTATTTCTCATATCTGCTCGAAGATACATATTCGTTATTGTCACCCACATATTATCTTCGAATTCAAAGAAACTTTATTTTCCATTTCTGCCTTTGTTCTCTCAAATATGTCAACCATATTGCATCTATTTAATAGAATACGCTGTATAATCCCTAACTAACAACAAATTTCCAGTGAAATTGGGCCTGCAATAATGACCTGCCTGCCCTTTGACTCGGACTTATTAATTCTATAGGAACTTCAACACTGTTATTCCAATGGATGTAATTAATGCAGCAAAACTAATTTGGATAACTTCTACAGGCCTGAATGCAAACTCAGACGTGGTAAGAGAAATACACACTTTGCGGGTAACTCACGGTGTTGAATTTTATTAAACAATGTTGGGCAGGATTCAGACTTACCCACCTTCAAGTTCATATTATGGACCGTGACAGTGTAGGTCGAAAGGAACATTCAACACTAAAATTCAAGAATTGG
>Ga0307517_10014198_pt1 | contig 10731 bp, 8 predicted proteins | sample 23_EM_MG_FD_194515 | JGI IMG/M metagenome (GOLD analysis project Ga0307517, IMG submission 194515) | Populus trichocarpa ectomycorrhiza microbial communities from riparian zone in the Pacific Northwest, United States - 23_EM | ecosystem: Host-associated > Plants > Roots > Unclassified | place...
GCGAGATCGTCAGGGTCGGCGAGATCGCAACCCACGCCGATCGCCGGGACGCTCGCGCATGCCACGTCCAGTGCTGCGCCCGCGCGGTCGAGGATGCCGATCCCGATCCCGGCCGATGCCAGGCGAGCGCACGCGGCCAGCCCGATCGCGCCCGCGCCGCCGGTGATCCATGCCGTCCGGCTCGCCATCGCCCATTCTCCCGGTCGCGCGCCGCTCGTCATCGATCGGCGAGGATGAAGTCCGCCGCGCGCTGGCCGATCATCATCGCCGGCGCGTTGGTGTTGCCCGAGACAAGCTCGGGCATGATCGACGTGTCCGCGACGCGCAGGCCTTCGATGCCGCGTACGCGCAGACGGCTGTCGACCACCGACCGCGCATCCGCGCCCATCCGGCAGGTGCCCGCGACATGAAAGGCGCGGCCGCCGAGATCGAGATGCGCCGCGACGATCTCGTCGTCGGTTTCGTATTTGGGGCCCGGGCTCATTTCGCGGAGCTGGTAGGGTGCGAGCACGGGCTGCGCGGCCAATCGCCGGATATAGCGGACCATCGCGACGCTCGCCGCGCGATCCTCCTCGTGCGCGAGATAATTGGCATCGATGAAGGGGGCCGGGGTCGGATCGGCCGAGATGATGCGCAATTCGCCCTGGCTTTGCGGGCGCAGGAAATAGGCGCCGATGCTGATGCCGGGCTCGGGGTCGATGACCAGCCCCTTTTCGGTCACCACCATGGTGTAGAGGCCGACCCCGATCTGGACGTCGGGCCGCGTCGCATCGGCGCGCGCTTTGACGAAGCCGCACAATTCGTGCGCGGCATGGGTGAGGGGGCCGTTGCGCAAGGCCGCATAGCGCAGCACGTTGAGCCCGAGGCGTGCGCCGGCGAACTGGCGGTTGAGGCTGCCGCCGGCGACGCGAAACTCGACGGGTAAATAGAGGTGCTCGCGCAAATTCTGGCCGACATCGGGGGCATCGGCGACCATGTCGATCCCGAGCGAGTTGAGCAACGCGCCCGGCCCCACGCCGGACAGTTGCAGCAGCTTGGGCGATTCGATCGCGCCCGCGGCGAGGATGATTTCGCGCCCTGCGGCGATTTCGGGCACGTTAGCGCCGCGCACCACGATCCCCGTTGCGCGTTGCCCGTCGAACCGGATCCGGTCGACATGAACGCCGGTCATGACGGTGAGGTTGGGGCGCTTCATCGCCGGCTTGAGGAAGGCGACCGCAGCACTCTGGCGATGGCCGGCATGGATGTTTCGGGGCTGCCAGCCAAAGCCGCCATCATAAGCGGCGTTGACGTCGTCCACTTGCGGTGTCCCGTTCGCTTCCGCTGCATGAAGGATGTCGGTGGCGAGTCCCGCGATCGGCGGCTGGACGGTGATCTTGAGCGGCCCACCGACGCCGCGATGCTCGGCGGCACCCAGCGCATGATCCTCCATCCCGGCAAAGATCGGACCCACTTCGGCCCAGCTCCAGCCGTCGCAACCGGCCTCGGCCCAACCGTCATAATCGGCCGGGTGGCCACGGACATAGACCATCCCGTTGACCGAACTCGACCCACCCAGCGTCTGCCCCTTCATCCAGAATTCGTCGGGGCGATTACCGCCGCGCGACACCTGATAGGCGGCGATCTCCGGATTGGCCGGGTCGAGCAGGCGGCCGATGCCGCGCGGCATCTTGATCAAGGGGTTGCTGTCGGGCGGTCCGGCTTCGACCAGCAGGACGCTGTTGCCGGGGTTCTCGGACAGTCGATTGGCAAGGACGCAACCCGCCGAACCCGCGCCGACGATCACATAATCGAACTTCAAGGCCCTCTCCCGTCTTTGGCAGAACATATATCACCTATATAGCTATGTTGGGAAGGGGTCTGGCGGTATCGCAACCGTTCCAGCCTGCAGCAGGAGCGGGCAGGTGAGCAAAATTTCGATTGTCCGGGACAGTTCACTAAGTTACCTATGTTGAGCGCGCTGCTAGTGGCGCCGACCGGATGCCGGGATCGGTACCGTCAGGGGAGCAGGACGAAGCAATGGGCAGGTTGACCGGCCGAACCGCGATCGTGACGGGCGCCAGCCGTGGGCTGGGCCGCGCGATCGCGCTGGCGATGGGCGCCGAGGGCGCGAGTGTCGCGGTCGTCGCGCGCACCGAGCAAGTCTGGGACGAACGGCTCCCGGGCACCATCTTCGACACGGTCGAAAGCATCAAGGAAGCCGGCGGCCAGGCCGTCGCCATTCGCGCCGACCTCCTGCTACCCGAGGATCGCGTCCGACTGGTCGCCGAAGCGCGCACAGCGCTCGGGCCGATCACGATCCTCGTCAACAATGCCGCCTTCACCGCGCCGGGCCGGCCGCCGGCCAAGGATGCGCCACCGAGCGGCGCTCGCGCGCCGACCAGCAGCACGCCGAGCGATGCCAAGAGCGACTGGCCAACCTTCCTCAACACCCCGCCGCGGGCCTATCAGCGCCATTTCGAGATGGTCTTCGCGGCCTATGAGCTGATGCAATTGGTCGCGCCCGACATGCAGGCGGCCGGACAGGGCGCGGTCATCAACATCACCTCGGGCGCATCGCGCATGCCCGGCGACGGACCCTATCCTGACCGCAGCTTCGGCACGCTGGCCGGCTATGGCGGGTCGAAGGCCGCGCTCGAGCATTTGTCGCAGGTCGCCGCCTACGATCTCGCCGGCCACAATATCTCGGTCAATTCACTCTCGCCCTCCAAGACCTTCCTGACGCCGGGGGTCGCTTATTATGCGAAGACCTTCACCGACGTCGCGCCCGAGAGCGAGTTCGGCGAAGCCGCCGTTCGGCTCGCGCTGGTCGATCCCGCACTGGTGACCGGTCGGACGATCGGGCACGCTCATGTGCTGGACGGGAGTTTCCGTCCTTATGAAATGCTCGAGCTTCCGGCCTGAGCGAAGCAAGGATGCAGGAGGGAGCGAGGATGACCGGCGATCACAGCGAACTGGCGATCGAGACGGTCGGCGCCGTCGACGTGGTGGTGCTCGATCGGCCCGAGCGGCTCAACGCGCTGACCGTCGATATGATCGCCGGTCTTACCGGCTATTTCCGCAGCGCGGTCGATCGCCCCGAGACCCGGGTGATCCTGCTGCGCGGCGAAGGCCGCGCCTTTTGCGCCGGAATCGATCTCGAGCGCGAGAATGAAAGCACCGTCCAAGGCAGCATTCCCGACATGTACCGCGTGCAGGAATCGTTGAGCGATCTGGTGCTCGCGATGCGGCGCTGCCCGCAGCCGATCATCGCACTCGTTCACGGCGCGGCCGCTGGTGGCGGGTTCGCGCTTGCGCTCGCGAGCGACGTAAGGCTGGCGACGCCGACCGCACGATTCATCCCGAGCTTCGTCAAGATCGGGCTGTCGGCAGGCGATTGCGGGCTGTCCTATTTCCTCCCGCGACTGGTTGGCCGCGCTGCCGCGGCGCAGATCATGCTGGCCGGACAGACCGTCGAGGCAAGCCGTGCGCTTGGCCTCGGTCTCGTTGCCGACCTCGTCGAGGAAGACCGGCTGCCCGATGCCGGCATGGCGCTGGCGGGCGAGATGCTCGCTGCCTCGCCGATGGGCCTCAGGATGACCAAGGACCTCATCAACCTCAACGCCGACGCCCCCAGCCTCGAGGCGGCGCTGGCACTCGAGAATCGCACGCAAGTGCTGCTCGGCCAGACCGACGATCTGCGCGAAGGCGTGGCCGCCTTTCTTGAAAAACGCGCTCCCGATTATCGCGGACGATAGCAGCCATGAATTTCGATTTTTCCGACGAGCAGAACGACATTCGCGCAACCGCGCGGCGGCTCCTGTCGGATGAGAGCAGCCCCGAGCGCATCCGCGCGGTCTATCGCGGCGACGCCGGTTACGATCCGCAATTGTGGGCGACCCTAGGCGAGATGGGTTTTCTCGGCGCAGCGCTTCCCGCGGCCTATGGCGGATCGGGCGCGGGTTATCTCGAATTGTGCGTGGTCGCCGAGGAACTGGGCCGCGCGCTGGCACCGGTGCCGTTTCTCTCCGCGGTCGGCCAGGCAGCAGAGCTGCTGCTTCGCGCCGGCAGCGAAGACCAGAAAAGCCGCTACCTGCCGGGCATCGCGGCCGGACGCAGTGTCGGCACGGTGGCGCTCGATCGCCCGGCCGGCTTGCATCTGACAAAGGGTCTGCTCGACGGCTTGGCGCCGGTGGTCGCCGATGCCGGCATCGCCGATTTCGCGATCGTCGCCTGCGGTACGGGCGAGGCACGGCAATTGGGCATCGTCGATCTGACGGCAGCTGCCGTTTCGATCGCCGACCGCCCGTCGCTCGACCCCTGCCATCGTTTCGGCGACATCGTCTTTTCCGGTGCGGCGTTCGAGCCGCTGGGCAACGGGCCGCTCACCGATCTGGTCGATACGGTGCGCGATGGTGCTGCCGTGCTCGCCGCGTTCGAGCAAGTGGGCGGGGCTGGGCGCGCGCTCGAGATGGCGCGCGATTATGCGCTCGAGCGCAAGGCCTTTGGCCGCCAGATCGGCTCGTTTCAGGCGATCAAGCACATGCTCGCCGACATGTTCGTCGCCACCGAACTCGCACGGTCCAACGCCTATTACGCCGCCTGGGCGCTGGCGAGCGGCTCGGATCAATTGCCGCTGGCGGCCGCCACCGCGCGCGTCAGCGCGACGCGTGCCTATGAGCTGTGTGCCGCCAACAATATCCAGACGCATGGCGGGATCGGCTTCACTGCCGAACTCGACTGCCATCTCTATTACCGCCGGTCGAGCGGCCTCGCGCACGCGCTGGGCAGCGTCGCCTTCTGGGAAGACCGGCTAGTCCGCGAACTCGACCGGCAGCGGGAGGCGATCTGACATGGACTTCAGCGATACGCCCGACGAAGCTGCCTATCGGGCGAAGGCACGCGCCTGGATCGCCGATCACGCCCCGCATCACCTTGCCGACGAGCTGGCGCGCATGCCGCTTTTCGCGTTCGATCTGCGCGGCGAGGACGGCATCGCGGCGGCCAAACGCTGGCAGAAGGCCAAATGCGAAGGCGGCTGGGCAGTGAGCCATTGGCCCGAAGCCTATGGCGGACGCGGTGCATCTCCGATCGAGCGCGTCATCTGGGGGCAGGAAGAGGGCGTGTTCGCCCGGCTGGCGCAGCCCTTCGCCGTCGGCACCGGTATGTGCGGCCCGACGTTGATGGGGTTTGCCCATGAGGATCAGAAGCGCGCGCTGCTGCCCAAACTGGCATCTGGAGAACACATCTGGTGCCAGTTGTTTTCCGAACCCGGCGCCGGGTCGGATCTTGCCAATGTCGCGACCAAGGCAGTGCGTGACGGGGACGATTGGGTGATCAACGGCCAGAAGGTCTGGACCACCTACGCCCAATATGCCGATTACGGCTTGTTGCTGGCCCGGACCGATCCCTCGGTGCCCAAGCACAAAGGGCTATCGATGTTTTTCGTCGATATGAAGTCGGCGGGAATCGACATTCGTCCGATCGCGCAGATGAACGGCGGCAACTCATTCAACGAGGTCTATTTCTCGGATGTCCGCCTGTCCGACGCCAATCGGCTGAGCGCGGTCAATGACGGATGGCGCGTGTCGATCACGACGCTGATGCACGAACGCCTGTCGGCAACGGTCATTCCCAACGGTTTCGAGGAAGTGCTTGCGCTGTGTCGGCGAACACCGGGACCTTATGGTCGCTTGATCGACGATCCGGTCGTCCGGTCGAAGCTGGCGGGCTGGGCGACGATCGCGGCGGGCTTGCGCAATACCTATTATCGCACCGTCACCAGCCTGTCGCGCGGTGCCGAACCGGGCCCGGAATCCTCGATCGGCAAATTGTGCGCGGCCAATATGATGCAGGAGACGACGCGCTATGCGCTCGATCTGCTCGGCCCGGAAGGGATGCTGACGGGGAGCGGCGAACTTGATGACGACGGCTGGTTCCAGTCGAGCTATCTCCGGTCCGCGGCAATGCGGATCGAAGCGGGATCGGACGAGATCTTGCGCAACATCATCGCCGAGCGCGTCTTGGGTCTCCCCGGCGAGCCGCGCGTCGACAAGGATTTGCCTTTCAACCAACTGGCCGGCTGACCGGCCGGCAAAGCTCCGAGGAACCGGCATGGCGATCTTCACACCCGGCCTGTTTGCCGGCCAGGCGGCCTTCGTCGCCGGGGGCACGAGCGGGATCAATCTCGCGATCGCGAAAGGGCTGGCCGAGGCCGGCGCGCGGGTAATCGTGATCGGGCGCGATCCCGACCGGGCGGCTGCCGCGCAGGCGACGCTGGGCGGCCCGGAAATTGCGCTTGGCCTGTCGTGCGACGTGCGCGAGTTCGACCGGGTGGAAGCGGCCTTCGAGCAGGCGGTCGGCGCCTTCGGTCCGATCGACATCGTGATATCGGGCGCGGCGGGCAATTTCTTTGCGCCCGCCACCGGCATGTCGGCGCGCGCGTTTCGCGTCGTGGTCGATATCGATCTGATGGGCACATTCAATGTGTTCCGCGCGGCCAAAGCGCATTTGCGGCCTGGCAATGCCTCGTTGATCGCGGTGAGCGCGCCGCTCGCCGACATGCCGCGTCCGATGCAGGCGCATGCCTGCGCGGCCAAGGCGGGGATCAACCAACTGGTCCGCGTGCTCGCGATGGAATGGGGGCGCGACGGTATCCGCGTCAACGGCATCTCGCCCGGCCCGATCGCGGGCACCAAGGGCCTCGCTTTGCTCGGCGACGAAGCGGCGGTCCAGCGCTTCACCGAGCGGTTGGCACTGCCGCGGCTCGGCAGCGGTGAGGATATCGCCAATGCCGCGATCTTTCTGTCGAGCCCCGCCGCGAGCTTCATCACCGGGACGATCATCGATTGCGACGGCGGGCTACGGCTCGGCGACGCGTGGATGCCGCCAGAGGCCGGCTGACCTTCGCAGAGCACGGTCTAGCCCTGCTGCGCGCTTCCGGGACGGCGCGGCAGCGCGAAGGTGAGGGCGGCCGAACAGGCCGCGGGAATGGCCGCGGCGATGAACAAGGCGCGATCGCTCCAATGCAAGCCGATCAGCCCGGCCGCGATCAACGGCCCGGTGATCGCCCCCAGGCGCCCGACCCCCAGCGTCCATCCGACGCCAGCGCCGCGCAACGCCGGCGGGTAAAGCGCGGCCGCAAACGCGTTGATCGCCGGCTGCGCACCGGCGACGCCGATCCCGGCGAGCACGACGACGACGATCATCGCGCCGAACGGCAGGCCGGGCTGGCCAAGCAAGGCGACCGCCGCGCAGGCAATCGAGAACGCCGCGAGCATGACACCCCTGAAGCCGTAGCGATCGATCAGCGGCCCCATCACGAGCGCGCCCGCAATCCCGCCCAGTTGCAGCATCGTGCCGAGCAGCACCGCGAAATTGCCAGTGAGCCCCATGCGCACGGCGAGCGTCGGCAGCCAGTTCGCGAGGAAGAACAGGTCGAGCATATTGGCGAAACTGACGATCCACAGCACGAGCGTGGCTCGGGTCCGGCCATCGTCGAAGAGGCTGCGCCACGATGCCGCAGGTGCCGGCGGCGATGCCGTCGCCAACTCCCACGCGCTCGCCTCCGGTGCAATCCGCGCCAGGAGGGCGGTCGCGCGCGGCGTGAAGCGGCGCCGTGCGATCGTGAAGTGGAGCGACTCTGGGAGCAGCGCGACCATCGCCAGCGCGATGACGAGCGGCACAATCCCGCCGAGGATGAACACCGCGCGCCAGCCGGCGATCGGGATGAGCAGCGCCGAGGCGATCCCGCCGGCGATCGCGCCGCCGGTAAAGCCGCACGACAATATCATCAGGATCGTGGCGCGGCGCCGCGCCGGGCTGAATTCGCTGGCGAGTGCGACGGCATTGCCCATCACCCCGCCCAGACCGAGCCCGGCGAGGAACCGCGCGGCGATCAGCTGCGGGATCGAGGTGGCCAACGCGGTGCAAAGGGTGAAGGCGCCGAACGCGATCATCGCGCCGATCAGTACCGGACGCCGGCCGATCCCGTCGGCGACTACCCCCAATGCGATCGAGCCGACCAGCATGCCGACCAGCCCGGCGGCGAAGATCGGCCCGAGCGCGGGCAAATCGATATGCCAGTCGCGTACGATCGCCGGGGCGACGAAGCCCATCGCCTGGACGTCGAACCCGTCGGCGATGATGGCGCACGCGATCAGGACGAGAAGGCGGATCTGGAAACCCGAGATCGGCCGGGCGTCGATGATGCCAGCGAGATCGTTACCGCGCGCTGCGGCATGCGCCGGCTGCGGAGTTGACCCCGCCGCGCGGCGCACGCCGCCCCCCCGTTGCCCCGACCCGGTCAGAAGGGATAGCGCGCGATTTCATCGCGCGTCGTCAGCCACTGCCATTCGGTGAACAGATCGGCGTTGGTCAGCATGCCATAAGCCGACCCGTTCCCCGACACGCCCATGCCGCCCATCGGGGCGAACACTTCGTGCATGATGGTCTGATCGTTAACGTGGACGGTGCCGGCGTGAAGCTGGTCGGCGATCCGGCGCCCGCGCGCGACATCCCTTGCCAGCACGCCGGCGACGAGGCCGTATTCGGTGTCGTTGGCGAGCACGACCGCTTCGTCGTCATCGGCAAAGCTGGTGATTGCCGCGACGGGTCCGAAAATTTCCTCGTCGAACGCCGGCATACCCGGCCGTACGCCCGTCAGCACGGTCGGCTCGAAAAACAGCCCGTGGCGCGTGCCGCCGGCCAGCAACTGCGCGCCGCGCTCGCGCGACTGGGCAACCACGCGATCGACATTGGCGGCCTGGCGCTCGTTGATGATCGGGCCGAGCTGTACGTCGCTGATCGATGGGTCGCCGACCGCGAGCGCCTTGCCGTGCCGGGCGAGCGCCTCGGCAAAGGCGTCGACGATTTTCTCGTGCACCAGCAGGCGCCCCGAGGTCATGCAGATCTGGCCCTGATGGAAGAAGGCGCCCCACGCGGCGACGCTGGCCGCGGCTTCGATATCGACATCGTCGAGTACGATCAGCGCATTGTTGCCACCGAGCTCGAGCGAGGTCTTCTTGAGCATGCCGCCGGCAATCTCGCCGATTTTGCGGCCGACCTTGGTCGATCCGGTGAAGCTGATCAGCCCCACCTTCGGATGACGCACCAACGCATCGCCCGTCTCGACGCCGCCGGGCAGAATGTGCAGCAATCCTTGCGGAAGTCCCGCCTCCTCAAACACTTCGGCGAACACTGCGCCGCCTGCGACCGGCGAATGCGGATCGGGCTTAAGCAGCACGGCATTGCCCATGACCAGCGCCGGCGCGACGGCGCGCGAGGCGAGGAGGAAGGGCGAGTTCCACGGCGTGATCACCCCGACCACGCCGAGCGGTACGCGGCGGGCATAGCTCGAGCGGCCGGGCGCCTCGCTCGCGATGATCATGCCCGAGGGCTGGCTGCCGAGCGTCGCCGCCTCGGTGATCTCGCGGATGGTCATCTTGACCTCGACCGCGCCCTTGGCGCGGATCGATCCCGTTTCGCGGATAATCTGGCGGGCGATCTCGCCGGCGCGTACTTCGATGATCGTCGCTGCCTTGCGCACGATGTCGCCGCGCAGTGGTCCCGGCGTCGCCGCCCATGCCCGCTGTGCTTCGAGCGCCTGCGATACCGCGCCATCGACGTCGCTGGCCGAGGCGGTGCCGATGCGTCCGAGCAGCGCGCCGCTGCCCTTGTCGGTGACGTCGAGGCCGTCGCCGCTTCCCGGCGACCAGGTCCCGCTATAGATATTGGCTTCCCAGATGGCGGCTTTTTCGGCGACGGTGGTGCTCATGATGCAGCTCCCGATGGTCAGTTCAGGCCGAACAGGCGCCTGGCATTGTCGCGGCCGATCTTGGCGCGGTCGTTTTCGCTGATCTCGCAGGTGTCGAACCAGGCGGCCGCCTCGTCATGGATCTCGAACGGATAGTCGACGGAGAAGAGGATGCGGTCGGACCCGACCGTCAGCATAGTCTGCTGGAGCGCCGGCGTGTGGAACACGCCGCTCGTCGTGATATAGCAATTCTCGTTGAGATAGGCGCTGACCGGGCGCTGCTGCGGACTACCGCGCGGCGCGATCTTGAGCGTGTGATCGATCCGCCAGATGTGGAACGGGATGCACTCGCCCATATGGCCGAGGATCATCTGCAGCCCGGGGTGCTTGTCGAACAGGCCGCAGGTGAGCAGCCGCAACGCGTGTGTGCTCGTCTCCATCGCGAACGCCCAGGTCGGGGCGCCCAGCCACGGAAAGCCGTCGAACGCGCGCGCGTTGCCGGGAAGCGGATCGCGCGGGTGGAGATAGAAGGGCTTGCCGAGATCGGCCGTGACCGCCCAGAAATCGTCGAAGCGGGGATCGTCGTAGTAGACGATCGTATCCTTGTCGCCGACCTGGCTGAAGCCATTGACCATGAAGCCGTGGAAACCGAGTTCCTTAACGCAGCGCTCGAGCTCGCGCGCTGCCGCCTCGGGATCCTGCATCGGGAGTGCTGCAAACCCGCCGAGTTTGTCGGGATGGCGGGTGACGAAATCGGCCAAAGTGTCATTGGCGCGCTTGGCGACCGAAATGGCTTCTGCCGGATCGGGAATACCCTGGGTGCCCGGGGCGTTGAGGGAGAGGATGGCGAAGCCGGTTCCCGACTTTTCCATCCTCTCGAGCCGCTGCTGCTCCACGTCGAGCAGGTTGGACCGCAATTGTTCCCAGACGCCGGGCTTGGAGTAGATCTTCGACTGCTCGATCGTCAGATCGATCGCGAAATGCTCTTCGAGCGCGAT
>Ga0307517_10014199_pt1 | contig 10730 bp, 9 predicted proteins | sample 23_EM_MG_FD_194515 | JGI IMG/M metagenome (GOLD analysis project Ga0307517, IMG submission 194515) | Populus trichocarpa ectomycorrhiza microbial communities from riparian zone in the Pacific Northwest, United States - 23_EM | ecosystem: Host-associated > Plants > Roots > Unclassified | place...
AAACGGTGATCCTCCTCATCTGTCCCTCAGAGCCCATGTCATCGTCCGAGTGTGTTCGAGATGAGCCTAGACGAGAATCAGTTATGTTCGAGTTCAATCAAACGACGAGGAAGATTGAACGTGGGGGAATTCGCGACAAATATCGTGGCGTCGCCACGGATATTGGACGATTCGCGCATACACCCGGGGTCTGAGGACTTGAAAACACACCTGAACGAGAAGAATATGGGCTGTAAGCGTATCTTGTCGATGGCGATAACGGTCGGTCGGATGTTGATAATGTTGAATACGTTGTCGCCCCATACGTTCGAGACCTGGTGTAGCCCGACGAGGGGTCGGAACTGGTTCGACTCGACATGCTGACCCGCGCGCGCGCGAAGCAGCGTTGTTAGAGAAGAGAGCCGAATGGGAAACCAAACAGTCGCGAGGACTTAAGGAATAGCGAGAAACCGGCTGAACACGAATTGATTCCCACGCAAAGGACGCGTCGGTCATGTGATCGCGACGTGACAACATGCACGTCACGCGCGTAGATCACAGTGACATACGGCAGCTGATCAAGAAGTACTGTGGTTGCAAAGCTTAGAACTACATTGTAATGAACACAAAGGCAAGTAGCTATGGGGGTGGGGGACGCACAAACTAACGACCATACCTGGAAAAAACGAGTCAGCGCCGGTCGCGTGTTTGACCAATAGGGTACTCACTTTTGCAGCTCCCATTCACGATTGTCCAAAGGACAGACGTTCCTTGTCTTGAGCCAACGGGAGATACAGTGGAAGTGGAAAGCGTGCTGTAGTCTACGGTGTCAGAAATCTGTGGATTGAGCGTTATCAGGGTAGCCGCTCACGTTACAGATACCCCAAGCGGCGTTACACTCCTCACCGCTAGAAGTCACTTGGTTGGCCTGACAATCGATGCCTGGATAAAATATCAGCGCAGGTTCAAAAACACCGTCGAGGCAGGATGGCCGACGAACAGAGGTCCATGATATGGTTTCTGCAGATGGCGCAGTTGTCGACGACGATATCTAAAGTCCCGATTAGAAAGCCAAATAGATCACGGAGTAAAGATATCCATACCCCACGCCCAGAGAGAGACTGCGTTCCACTGAAAATCTTGTTAGGATCGTTCGATGTGCCACCTCCGCGATGCTCACTAACTTTCTTAACTTCGAATCGTTTCTTGCCATTATCCTTTTCCTTTCCTGCCTTGGTGGACGTGGGAGCATTATCAACATCCATTTCGTCCATGATTAAAAGGACGTGAAAAGAGTAGACGGATGGAAAGGGGTCGTAACAGGCGAGGTGGAGACGGCGGTGGCGGTCAGGAACAGCCTCCCCGATTGGGAAGGTGCGGCATCCCCTCATCCGATGTGTCACTCCATTTCAGCCACCAACCTAACCAGTGATCGACGTCTGTCCAACAGCCTGGATGAAACGGAAAGTTTGCGAACACTGCAGGACTTTTTCTCCGCCTCTGACAGCAGGCAAGGTTGGCAAAGCGACTCCTCGGTTCCAGCCGTCATCCCTGCGTTGTGACTTCGTCAGCGGCCACTAGCAGTCACTCGACTAGAGTGTTTGAAAACACTGCGGTTCACCTCTCCAGTGTCCTCCCTCTGAACGTGCGGCAAGAAGGATCCTACGTGACATCAACCTCGTGGGGACGGTGTTTCCGTTTGCCTTCGCCTCACGAACCGAGCGGCCGTAACATACTCAAACCACTCGGGGGAGGGGGAGGGGGGGGGAAGGCAGATCTTCCCCAACGCCCACCCCACCAACCAACTTCGTGTTGAATGCGTGCGACCAGCGAACCGGATCGCCAATTGGAACATCCATTGTCATCGCTCATGGCCGTCCTCATTCACCATTTGGGCCTTCCCACAGATTGGCCCCCACAGCTAGTTGGTTAGCCTCTATGTTCACTCGAACGCTATCACTGTGATTATAGCAATGCAATGGCCACAGCGGCATTTCGTACTCCTCCGACACGGACTGTCTATCATGTGCATACTTTTCAGGAGTAATTTTGGCAAGGATGTTCCACAGCCACGTCTCCGCCCCGACGATATAACACTCGAGGTACTTTCGTGTGCAGGGATGGATCACACTCATTCTCCGTCATCGGGGGTCTGATTGGGTGTATAGCGCGACAGTCTATACTCGTCCGTTGAACCACTGGCCGTGTTGGATGGCGTATCTCGACTGGAGGCAATCGAATGTCACATCTAGCCGCCAACAGCGTACCCCGGCCACGGTTGTTCACGTGTACTCCGTACCTCAGGACCTCACTTGTGTTGGGTCGGGCCGCTGCGTTTGGCTGTGCGTATGGTTGTATTGAAGTTAGTCATGCTTGGTCTCAGGGTACACATCCCACGACATTCTTAAGCGAAGTGAATGTTGATAGTAAGAGGCTAACCCAGGCCATACCTTTTTCGAAACCACCGCGGTGAACGAACTGTATGGGGGTAATAACCCCCGTCCGCATGACATTTGTCAGGTGCAATCCAATGCGCGGCCCTTTCATTTTCCAGAGGCTGGAATTTCCCACCAAAAGTTGGTGCGTCACTCAACGTCACCGGCGTTTCCCGTTACTCCGTTTGTTCTTATCTTTTCATCATCAGCTCAAATCTGTGCATCTCCAGTTCCTTTGATCTGCGAGCTCAGGCACGTTCAAGGACAATGAAAGATAGGCTAGAGCGTGCTCCGTTTCTTCGGACATCCCTCGGCTCGACCCATTCATTTGAGCGAAGATCTTCGCCCCGCGAAACTGATCCCGGACGGCTTGCGGTCTCCCAACAGCACTTGCCTCCGGCTATCTACTGTTTTGTGTTCTTCGCTCCTCGTCCACAGATCATGCAACATCTCCCCCGTACAATCTGCTATCGCACCCGGAAACACAAGGCTCATAGGCGACCTCATCGCTTTATCTAACAGAAGCCCTTCATATTCTCCCAGTTGAACGTGAACAAATCGGCTTTTGCGCGGGTATCATTGAGCCTAAAGTCCGCTCTGTTCCGCACCCTCATCTCGGCCATGTCCAGAGGATCCGATCACCACCTATGCTTGGATACGTTATCGCTGGTGTGTGAGCGCGACGTGGAGCGACGTGGGCTGAGTCCTGTTAGTATCGTTTGTTTTGCAACCGACTCACCACGTCACAGGTAGAGGTAGCAAATACGGTGTCCATTTATCTCCCCCGCCCCGCGTTCCTTCTCCCGACTCGCCCAGAATATCTGAGGCGGGATGGAAGATAGGAAGAATGTCCTGAGAAGGTCATGTGGGTTTGGAAATGCACGAGTAGGGGAAATTCACCCGCCCGTCCCTGTGAAACACCGTACGCGCTCCACCCCTTACCGGCAGAGTTGTGTTTCGAAGTTCGCGGTACTTGTTCCTGAATTGGGACGGCTGTTAGTGTCGCACAGAGCTCCCGTCGGCCGCGTTTTGTCCTGAGCACAGTATAGTGCGCGAGAAGTTGATGGAACGCTGAGTCCGAAGTCGCTTAATCGTAGCCAGTTTCTTCGCTGATCCCCTTGTTGAATCGCCCCGACTCGCACACCCCCATTCACCCATAACTGAGAATGATCTTCAAATCTGAGTCGTCTTCACGGCGTCGCGAAGGCTGATACCCCCGTCTTCTTGTATGCAATCTGGGCCGAGCAAGAACCTTGATGCTACTGCGGGTGACGTCACAACATCTCGGTGGCGTAATGCCTCGACTTTGAAATGGGGATGATCAGCACTCAACTAGATATCGAACCATGACCACCAGCGTTGAGGAAGTCGATGGGGTGCTCTCCGGTGGTTGTCTCTGCCAGGCAACCACGTATACGGTCCCAAAGCCTCCGCAGGATCTTCCGGAGGGCTTCAACTGGGAGGCGAACTACGTCGTACCAGGCGACAATGGCGGAAGCAATAAGTGGGCCGCATCTCACTGCTATTGTAACAGTTGTCGGTTATCGGTCGGCACGCTAGTCGCGACGTGGTTCAGCATTCCCCGCGAACAATTCAAGCTGCAAAAGAAAGGCCCTACGACGATGTATAGATCATCAAGCGACGCAACGAGAGAATTTGTGAGTCCGCTATCCTCGCCATTCTTAACGCCCCTAATTATCCGGTTGATAAGTGTTCCACCTGCGGGACGTCTCTGTTCTTTCGTTCCGCGAAAGAGGAGGAATTCATTGACATCACATTAGCGTCGGTGTCTGTGAAGAATGTATCGGACTACTTCCAGATCACGGCGCACATCTGGGTGGGGGATGCCGAAGGACAAACGTTGAGATCCCAGGGGGAAGGTTTAGGCCTGGCCGCCATCATAAACGATGGTCTGCCGCGTTTCAATCGCGGCAGAGGTAACGAGCGGTTGTGAGCGGGACTAGAATGGTCAGAAGAATGGATTGAGAGGATCAATTGCGGCCGTGGCAGCTACAAGGATTGTACTAGGACTATGCACGTCTACAATGGTTGTTCACTCATGAATTAATATCTGGGAAATTGCCTTTACCCCACCGCCGCTTGAGCGATCGGGTCTCCCAGATGGAGATCAAGCGCGTGATGAACACGAAACGTTATCACGCAAGAAGCAAATCGCGGAGAATCCCCAAGATCTACAAAGTATGTGGATCGCAGAACTGTCGGTGGAAACGATCCACAGATTGGCTCAGACGTGAACAGAGAATGGAGTGAAGATTTTTCATTCCCAGTGAAGTCGTCGAGGCACTGTGCCTACTAAATACCCTAAACAACCATGACCGCGATAAGCTTAGACAACAAAGAAACAGAAGTATACAGAGCAAGTGTCTAGAAAACAACAGAGAGCAAGTTAACGATTAGTATTAGCGATACGCTGGTGCGCCAGAGTGCGGGTGATAAGGCGAGGGGTGGGGGGAGAAGAGACGGAGAGAGAAAAGAGGGAGCGCGGTGGTCAACACAGTAGTTGCCGTCCGCCGGGGCCGGTGAAGCCGACCCCGCTCTTCGACCCTTGGGTATCATGCGGGGGTGATGAGGCAACACTATTGGGGGGCGAGGCACTCGAATTTGAGTGGGCATCATATTCTTTCCCCAGTAGGTATGCGACGACGCCGTACTGGACGTCCTCGTTGTTGACTTGCATATGAATTGTGTAGGATTTTTTGATCACATCTGCCGCGGGAATTGCCATGGGCGTCAGTTGACAGTCACTTAGCGGAAGCAAGTCGGCGAACCGACCTCGGTCGACGTGCTTGTAGGTCATGCAGAGGTAGTCTTGGCCGGTCTCCTGGCAACGACCAACCCACTTCATGCGGTCTTTCCACCGCTGGATATCACTCTTCAGGAAGACCCAAGCGTAGCCGAGAAGATCGTGCTCGGAAAGGTTGGTCGGGTGTTCCGTGTGGGGGCACGCCTGGTACATGCGTACGAGACGCTTCGCAAGGTCAACGTTCCGCGCCCACTCGCTGCGAAGATAAAGCAATGTGTGAGCGGTGGGGGCACGGTGGATGGACATTCGCGACATACGCAGGGATGTTCTGTTGGGGGCCGTTCATCATTGTCATCGTGGAGGTGGACAAGTGGTGATTTTGGAAGGAGTGCGGGAAGAGTGGGCTCGGGAGGGTCTGGAGATGGAGAGTGTGGAGGGAGGATGCTTGGTATTATATACCATCAGGAGCAGCCGGGGCTTGTCGTAAAAAGCGATACGTAAAACCAGATTTTGTAGCCTTTGCGGTTTTTTTTGAAATTGGCCGCGGATTTTCTCATTTTCCCCAATTATCCGATTTCCATCCCTTATGATCTCCTCGTCCTGTTGAGCGTTGACAATTGTGGAAGCTTTCCCATTAAGCCACGGCCATCCCGCATATCTCCAGCCTGGCCCACGAGGGAGCCCCACACGCACTGTCCCCCGTCTCTCGCCTCGCGTTCGTCTGTCCTCTCTCACGGCGCCGACCCCGCGCTTCGTGTGCCAGGGACACCCTCGGCAATGGTTTCAGGGATGTAACCCGTCGACACCGGGCTTAGAGACGACCATCAATTTTAGCCTGTCCCTCCGAATACGTACGCTTAACCCAATATCCCTCCGCAACACCGGATCTCCACTGCCCACAAGTGGTCCACCGCCCCGACGGGCCAATGGGCTGGCGTTGTAAACAGCGATCAACCCGCCGGCAGTTTCCGCCCCCTGATCTGGACCAACCTACTCAACGAGTCCTATGTCCGATTCAAACCTCGCTCAGGATTTCTATACCCAGTTTCAAGCTGCCCGCAATGGTCAGTCCGAGGTTCCACCCCGAGATCGGGCGCGATTCCTATATCGCCACTCGACTCACCCAGATCTTAGATCTGACTACCCGTCTATCCACTGCGACCAGTTCGCACGTATCTGAGCTCTCGGTCCAATTGGCCCTTCTGAGAAAACAGTTTGTGGACGCACGCCCGTCCCTCCCCTCTTACGACCAGCGGCAGTACGAAATGGTACCAAGCTCACTCGATGACCTTGACGTGATCATTGATGATATGCGTAACACTCAAGCAACTAAAGTCGTGGGAACAGGCCCTGGAGAAGCTGCAGACCAACCAGACCTCCACAGGCACCAAGCCAAGGTTTGTGTTCAAGCGGAAAGACAAGTCCGAGAAGCCTACACCCGACGCACCAGAGGTCAAAGCACCTATCCCGGCAGAGACAATCAGATCACCTACCTCGCATCTCTCGTTGACCTCCAAGTCTGGATGCCTGCTCACTTTCGCATCGCTTCCGGAGGTCTCTTCTATCACCATTGATTCGGAGTTGATCATCGCCGATCTCGACAACTGTATTGTGGACTTGATGGAAGGCGACAGTGCTATCATGGCCCCGACCGCCATCCACATTCGCAATGTGATCAACTGCGTTCTCCTCTTGCCAGTCATCAAAGGAAGCGTCCTCCTGCACGACCTCCAACGTTGCGTTGTGGTCATGATTGGTTGCCATCAGGTACGCCCTATGCTTGCCTTACAGGCACCGGCCGCTTCACCACCTTGGCTCCTGACCGATCCCACACAGTTTAGGATGCACACATCAAAGCGCGTTGATGTCCACCTGTCTTCCGCGGCTAAGCCGATAATTGAAAAGTGCACTGACATCTGTTTTTCTGAGTATCTAGCCGGTCCATTGGTGAGCGCGGATAGACCGAAGAACGTAAGTTATCAGATCCTCGTGCGTGTGCCGCTTGGCGAGAACTGAATGGGTATACCACAGGAGTTTGGAGTCGAGGATTTTTCTCACATCCGGCAAACGCCGTCGCCAAACTGGACTCTTCGGAATGATAAAACGGCCACGCTCGACCACTGGCTTAAGAAATTCCGGAACAGCGCCAGTGGTGCTGATGGGTGGGATTCGCAGATGCTCGACGAAATTCTGGCTTGTGCTGGTGGCGAGGGATCTAAGTGAGCGCCTGAAGGGCATCATATCGGTGACACACCATCAGGCTGGTTACACAAATTTGAATTTATCCATTCCGCTGATCGGGAACCAAACCGCCAACGCGAGTGAGTTCGTACGGGAATGCTTCCGCTCCAAGTGAAACACAATCGCCGTTGGAATGGAGCTTGTGGGAGTAATCCGACCAGTCGTCGACTATCACCCGACCAATTTCATTCGCGCTATCTGGCCTTCCCCGCCTGTGACCCAACTGCGAGACGTAAAATCGAGCTCGCAGCCGAGGTGGCAGTGTCGGCTGCTTCTATGTCGCAGCGGCCGAGTTGCCTTCGTTGTCGCGGGTCCGGGGTATACATGGTTCTACGCTTGACCAGACTGGGGTCTCCTTTCTCTCGATCTTTCTCGATCGCACTTGGTCAGCTTACCACCCCCTCCCCTGCACAGGCGCCAATGCGCTAACAAAGGATCTCAGCAGGATCCTAGTCTGGGTTCCAGACTTTGATCTTCGCCAAGCGCAAAACCTGGCTTGCAGATTGGAGTATGGACTGACATTGCCGTTGCTTCTGCAGTTGGTAAGGTTGATTGCTGCTGCTTTGACGGGGCATACCTCTTAAAGTCCTCCGTGAAAATGTATAGAGCATGTTGGATCCGGGAATATACCCACGGGAGCGTGGACGAGTCACCAGAAGACACGCCATTCTATCATGGAGCACGAACGGGTAAGAGGCCGCGCAATTGAGAAACCCCTCGTTAGAGTTGGTTTCCCGCTAAAGGGCAAGGTCACAAATACATACCGCGGAACCATTGACCGAACCGTTCCGGTGCTGGGCACTGACAAACAACCGAGTATGTAAACCATATACACATACGGCGTTTTTGTCTGGCGCCCCACGTCCCTTGACTTGCACCTTGTTAACCGGATTGGTTGTGGTTGGCCCAGGCGGGTCATAGAAAATCCCACCCTGCGGTACCTGCCAGGACTAAAAAACCACAAGCCTCCGGTCCCATTCATTCGGCAGGGGTGATAATGATTTGAATTGACTGTGCCTCTCGCTTGCCTGGAGATTCCTGGGCCTAATTCGCTCTCTTCCGGTTGGCCGGTACACTAAGCGAACTTATCGTTTTGAACGAGGGTTTCGCTTAGAACCTCTCTCCAACCCCCACTCGGTGAGCTTGGCGGGTAGGGCTAAGGTTTCTTGGACGGTGCCGGCCATTGGTGGACGGATTCATCAGGGTTCCACCGACGGTACGCAGACACGCTGCGGGTGGTCCAACCGGTGCGTGCATCGCACGGGCCTTCCAGTTCAGTTGGTTGATGGACAGTTTGATCTACATCCCCGAGCGATTGTTTCCGCGTTCACCTCTCAGTCTTTTCCCCGGCGAACCCCTTACGAAGGTTCATACGATCAATCCATTTCGTAACCCGCCGTCGTCCAGTTCACACGGAATAGTGCCGTCTGTCTGCATTTTAGGACCTTAGATACATGCGTGATATTGAAAGAGGGCCGGCATATGCGGGACGGGGACGGGTCATGTGTGCGAAAATGGACTTGAGCAGCTCCGTACATCCGGGACACGTGAAACGCTGTCCCCCGTCCATCTGTCCCACTGGACAAGGCGTGAGCGGGATTTCGAAAGCAGAGCATACTCACCGCGCCGGAACAAGGCGCCGGAGCGTTAGTCGCGAGGGTCTAGTTACTCCATTCTCGTAATCATGAATCGAAAGGCCAAAGTGACGGAACCCGTGGGATGTTATTATACAGTAGGACATTGGGAGGATAGCTGGCGTAAGGGTTCCAGCTTTCGTCTGTTCACACACGCACGCACACAACCACAGCGTTAATCCCGTGCGACACAAATCAAACTGGAAGCAACAAACGGAAAGCCTAGCCTGCGCCACATACTGCGCCGGAGAGTTTAGAGGACGTAAAGTTGTTCTGAGAAGAGACGCAGAGATCTCAAAGTTTTCCCACAAGCTCCCGGGATCCTCCTCCCTCACGTACAACTTCACAGTCTGCCTTTTTTCATCGAATCCCCTTCTCGCGGTTGCATTTTGCTGAGTGTACCAGACGCGATGATACGTCCGGAGCCTTTCTCGATTATCTGATACGCCACAGTGAAATAGATGAGGATTAAAGGCGGAAACGAGTCAGCAGTTCGGTCGCGGCCGGACCAGATAACACAATAGGAGGACTAAACTCACTTCGCACCTAGAGTTCATCACTCTTGAGCCCATCACGACTGAATGGCTAACGATCTCGACTGCCGCGCCTCTATCAAAAGTGAGGTCAGAGGGTACGGAATACACATGCCAATCAAGGATCGCGCAATTCCGAAGGCAGTTGAGGACAAGTTGAACCGCGTGAGAATGAACCGGAAGGATAAGAGCTGCGAGAGAAGGAAAAACCCACAGGGAGACTGGAGCGTGATAGTTGATGTTAATATTTTGGGTGACCCCGAGTCCGTTCTTTCCCTGGACATGGCCGAGTACGACGAGGGGGGTACTGCAACAGCTGTTGAAACGTATATCGAGATCACAGCCATTGCGTAGCAATGGTTGGCAGATGGAGCGTACATGTCGATCAGATAAGCAATACACCCGCCATGTAGGATCCCAGCTCCGTTCAGCATCTCTACCATTCCCACAAGCGTAAGCGAGACGAGGACCCAATACCCGTCGAGACGCACCTGGAGAGATGGTGACTTCTGCCACCGTACTCGCTTCCAGCCTTTCCTGGTGTCCGACTGGTCCGAGGTGCTGATGGTACCCCTTTGCACTGACCTCGACAAGTTGCACCGACCCCCCGATAGAGCTGGCGAAACAACCCCCCTTTCCGACGCCGTACGCGTCGAATACGTTCTTCACCAACCGTTTTGCGGTGGCAGGGGCATTTCCCCGTATCAGCGACAAGTCTCCCAGCTCGGGGAGGCCGTCCAAACGATTCTGGATCACATAGCGCGGGCTCCCGCCATGTCCCTGGACAGCAAGACCGCGCGTAGATTGTGCGGACATGGTTATGAGAGGAAGTTGGCGACACCGCGATGTCGGCGACCAACTTATACTGCAAACTGCGCCCCAAAGCTCCGAATTCAGATGTAGCCACACAAGTCACGGATCGTTGCGACTCAATCTCGTAGAGTTGCTTTTTACAAGTGGATGAATAGAACAGAAAAGAGGTCACATCGTGCAGCGACTCTCGAAACGACTCTAATTTCCAAGCGGAAATTCCGTGCCCAAGATGGAGATCGAGCTGGTGAATCGACCTTGGTAGATCGGGAGCCAACCAGGATCACTTGCCCCCTGTGCGGACGCAGATCCAAAGTCGTAGCCGCATGATGAG
>Ga0307517_10014201_pt1 | contig 10730 bp, 3 predicted proteins | sample 23_EM_MG_FD_194515 | JGI IMG/M metagenome (GOLD analysis project Ga0307517, IMG submission 194515) | Populus trichocarpa ectomycorrhiza microbial communities from riparian zone in the Pacific Northwest, United States - 23_EM | ecosystem: Host-associated > Plants > Roots > Unclassified | place...
CCTTTTGAGTTAGATTATATCCGTGTTCATTTTTTTAAAAAGAAATTAACCATTTTCTTCAATGAGTTGAAGTTTTGAGGTACCTGTAACAGCTCATGATTCACACGCGCCTACACTATTTTGGTTGCCTCGAATAGGTTCTTAGTTATTCTTGTATTGTTTAGTCATCCCCAACCATATTAAAGGTTGATTTTTAAACAGACATAATCTTTTGGATTTTTTAAACGTTTGAGATAAATTGTTAATTGTGATAGATTGATAATTTGTTATGGATGATGGCGAAAATCTAATAGAGAAAATTGTTATTTTGGATAGGTTAGGGTTAATTGTTGATTGGTGGTGAAAATTAAATTAGGAGATTATTATTATTTGAAATTTTTAATTTTGATAATATTATTTTTGGTATAACTCTTGAATTAATTGAGATTTGTTTTACGGGAATTGAAATATTGTTATGCTTATTGTTAATAACTCTATTGGTTGGGATGAAAAATTTAAATTGAAGATAACAATTATTATCTTGATAATTGGTTTGTAAAAAAAAAGTGTGAATTTATTATGCCTATAGATAATTAATGATGAGAATTAGATTTATTTTGGTTTTGATAAGAAAATGATTTTGTGTTCATACATGCTGCCATGAAAAGGGGAGGAAATTCTCAATTGTCAATTTTAGGGTTCTAAGGCAAATTTGAGGGAAAATGACTATTTTGATGTTAATATCATCAACTATCATGAATTAAGTACTAAATAGAGTAAAATTATGAAGGTTATTCACAGAAAAATATTGGGTAAATGATAGAATTTCTTCTTCTAAATACATACATAAATTTAATAATAGTCATAAATAGAATTAATTGGTTTGCAACATGAGTTGTTGATACGTATTTTACAGGTTTTAAAATTTGAAATAGACTCTCATATAGGGGAGGTGCTGCCAAGATTTTTTTAAAATAAGATATTATAAGACCCAAACTTTTAGCCTAAACTAAAGTCTAAGACAGCCCAAACCCAACCTAAGTAAACCTAGGTATATAATGAAAAGCTGTAAGAGAATTTTTTTTCTCTCTTTTTTTTTTCTTATGGTTGTAATGACCTTTCCCTCATAAATCAAGGATTTTAGTTTTTTATCTTGATTTTTTGGTTCAAGAAAGGTGGAAGTAACAAGTAAGTGTTTCCCTTCTATATTTTTATTTTTTATTTTTAGGTTGTTTATGGAAAAATCAATGAAAAAGTTAGGGTTTTGTTAAGATTTTGATGATTATTTGATCTTGGAGTTATAATTGATGTAATAGGGTGTTAAATGGCATAAAACGAACTATTAGGATGTCAGGAATGTTAGGTTTTGGTGAACAAGCCATCTATTTTTTTATTTGGGTTCTATAGATTGTAGACTGGTAGGTCGGGATTCTAGAAATCCCGACCAACCGATTCACTTGTTGCAACCAGACGACCGGTTTACCCTACAGTGAGGGTTAATCAGGTCTGTTAGGTTCGATCAGTTTGTGTTATGTTCAGAACCGATCAGGTGAATCAGTTTGGTTTTATAATTACAATTTGGTCTCTAAGTTTAGAGTTTTAATCTTTGATGTTAGTTTTGTTTTGAGTTGTTTTTTAGTGTTTTACATATCCATTATAGGTTCTACTAACATTTCTCCTAACGATCTTCAGTAGTCTTCGGTTTTGCATCCGTTTGCCTTTTGTTTTTGTTTTCCGGGTGAGTGGGATAATCTTTAATATGCATGAAATATAAATAATATATGTATGTTGATATTAGGATGAGCACAATTGATTATTTCTTGAATACACACATACACACACATATATGTTGCTTTATTTCCGAGTGCTCATTTATTTCTTGAATACACACACACACACACACATGTTGCTTTATTTCCGAGTACTCATTCATTCTTAATTTTTCACTCGTATTCTTTTGAATCAAATTATATTCGATATGACTTTCATTTGTTTTGGATATTCATGTGAGTAACTATTATGCATTGATATCAATATATTTGTCAGAAACTCTATGCTAAGAAGAGTTATTAGTATTTGTGCACATTGTATTTATATACCTAGCTAGTGAGAGAAGTTTTAAACTATTATTGATTTTATTTCTTTAAACAATATCATATTTGGAAGATAATGAGATGATGCATGATTTTATATAGTTTTGGTTCTATGATATGTATGTTCTAAGGCTTAGCGAAAGAAGGGTGTCCCTGTGGCACCACTCTTGTGTTGCTAGTCACAAACCCGGAGTTTAGGTGAAGTTAACATCATGCAATGATGTTAGCATCCTTCAGGTTGGAATGTGAGGTGATTATGAACTAGTATAAGTCTAAGATGAATGAAAAGGCAGCAAATTATCAACCAATGACGTGGAAGGAGTTTTATGAGATGTTTTTTTAGTGCTTTTTGCCTGAAAGCTTGAGGGATGCCAGAGCATATGAGTTTGACAAGTTGGTTCAAGGTGATTTAACTATGAGGTGGAGTTCACGCGACTGTCCAAATATGTTGAGTATTTGGTACAAACTAAAAAAAGAAAGATCAAGAGGTTTGTTCAAGGTCTTAATAGCTACTTGTTCAAAGCTATTGAGGATCACGAGTTTAAGATATACTCAGCTATAGTGGATTTTACCCGAGCTATTGAGGCATGAGAGTTAGAGGATGAATTGTCACTTGATTTGGCCAAGAAGCCCAAAGTGGTGAGTTAGTTCTCTTTTCAGTAGCGGTCTAATACAAGTCCTAATAGAGGACAGGGAGTCGACAAGGCTAATTTAGACAGTCGACGTGTTTCTTGCCAAAGTCTATTTTTAGAGGAGCCAATAAACATAGTATGGGTGGAGGTGGTCAGACTCAGAGTCGGGATACTATTCAATCAACACCATAGGGTTCAAAGGGGAGGCCGTTATGTCAATCCTGAGGATCTAGGCATACAAGAGCTTGTTTTGGTTATGGACAAATTGATCACTTATTGAGGGATTGTCCGAACAGACATTTGTCCATACCCAGTGCATTTGTATCGGTTGCATCTCCTACTCGGACTTAGTCTACTAGTCATTCTATGTTTAAGAGTGGTTGTGGGGCCGGTGAGCACGACCAACGAAGTTGTGGAGCAAGTGGTAGAGGTTTTGTGCCATCAGGTTAAAGATAGGCGATAGTTTTTGCCTTTACTCAGCAGGATGCTCAGGCATCCAACATCGTTGTCTTAGGTACACTACAACAACCAATTATATAAACCCAAATTATATGGTATAAATTCATAGCTACCAAATTTTATATATATATATATATATATATATATATATATATATATATTATTTTACTGAAATTTCGGCAAGTTATCAACTCAAAGATTTCTCAACCTATAACATCAATCAAATTCCCATCCCATCATATGGACTTCCAAAACACAAGCATATAACAATATCTCATTTATATTGCTATAGAACAATTAGTTAAAGCTAAATAATTCATAGCATGCATCGTTTGCTTCTTCTTTTTTTAATAGTTGTGCTCAAAATATGTAAACAACCAACCATACATCTATTCTAAAAATAACAACATCATAACTTACATCATATATAAGTCAATAAGTTAAACATTACAATTCCTAAACATAAATGTGTATTACAATAAAATATTAGTTCTATCAATTACATCAATTTCTTAACGAAATATTTATCCATGCATCTACTTTCTGGTTCGAGGGTGTGAAGTGCCTAAAAAACCATGACCACATTTAAACATGATTAAAAAATTACACATTTCGACAAATAATTAATTTAGGAATAATTATGCATGTACGTTGAAGGAATTCTCGCCTCATTGAATGAATTATCTTATCCTTAATAGTTTAATAATTTCATAAATTCTCTTCCAGATAAAAAGATATAATTTACAAAAACAAATACCAAGAGTGTCTCTAATAGAACCCACATATTTAACTTCCATATAAATTAATTAAGCTCACTATTTATCTATTACACCGATTAATTATCTCATTAACCCGAAAGTTTATTCTCTGAACATGTTTATTCATCAAAACAATATTTCCAGTAACCAGGAAATAATCTCATCGACTCACCCATTCAAAAAAGTATTATTACCAGTAACCAGAAAATTATTTTATCTACTTGTTCATTCAACAGAGCATTATTCCCAGTAACCAGGATTAAACAGGACATTATTTCCAGTAACCAGAAAATTATTTTATCTACTTGCCCATTCAATATGGCATTATTTCTTGTAACCAGGATTCAACAGGGCATTATTCCCAGTAATCCAAGAAATAATCCCCTCGACCCGCCTATTCAACATGACATTATTTCTAGTAACCAGAAAATAATCTCCTCGCCTCGCCCATTCAACAGGGCATTATTTTATCTCTCCCTCTTTTTTTTTCTTTTAATCTTTATACCAAAAATCACAATCTACAAATATTTCTTCTACTATCAGTTAAAATAAGCTATTTAATTATTTCAAGGTGTCGAACACCTACCTGGTGTCTATATGCGTGAAGAGGTCTCTTGTTGCTGATTAGGTCTCACGGCCTCCTCTGTACCAACACAATTTACTACGTTATTTTTCATTTATTTGTACTCGTAAAATTCTAATACCAATGACATATTTATTAATTATACTCAACACCTTTAATTAAGCTTAATTGAATCATTCATTTATTTCTTTACTTATATAAGTCATTATTCAATTTAACCTATCAACATCAATTATCTTCAATAGGGCAAGATCTCTCAATAATATTATCAAAACTTAATTTTTTTTTCTAATTTTCTTCTTTTAACCGAAATTAACCTAAGGAAGAAAGTAAAGATTTTTCTTTTTTTTTCTTTTCTCTTTGAAGAATTCTTACTCCTTTCATAATAATAACACTTATAAACCTATTTCTTCCCACATTTTCCAAAAAATTGTATTAAAACCTCAAATCCCCTAATTATTTCCTCTTTTGGCCAAAAGTTCAATAAAAAAGGGGAGGAAATAATTTTTGTTTCTTTTATTTAAAATTAAACACTTACCCAATCTTAATACATGCATTCTAACATGGTTCAATCATAATTTGCATCATTCACATAAACTATAACATAAACCCATAATTTCACATAATCACAATTCTACATAATCCTTCATCAAACATAAAATTAGAGGAATAAATCATTTGGAGCATGTTATTTACCTCACTTTGATAAGGATTTAAGGAAAGAATGTAAGAAAAAAATCAAGTTTCCTTCTCCTCCCTCTTCAAACCCCAGCTTGAATTTCTTCTTCCAAATCACTCACCACCTTAAAATCACCCCCTCTTGGTGTTTAACTAAGTTAATCACTCTAATTACTCATTTTAATTAGTGAAATTAACAAGAATTTGTGTAGACAAATCACACAATTTCTCCCCCTCTCTTGGTTTCAAACTCTCGGCTAAAAGAGAGAGAAATTGGAGCATTTATAGTCTAGGTTTTATTTATTTACACATTGGCCCTCATTACTTCTTATTTCTATTTTTGTCACTTAATTCTTCTTTTTACTTCATTACACCACAACACCTTACCTTTTATTCAATTGTGTCCATTTAAAATACCTGAAATCCTTTTATTTAATCTATTCGGTATTTTATTTTGTTCAGATTATAATTTATCGGGTTTTCACAAACACTCTTTATATGTTTTTTTCAAAACTAGACTTTTGTTTGACATGTGAGCAACTCTCTCTTTCGTGTCATCATATTTTGCTTTGAGGTTTAGTAAACAACCTAATTTGTTAAAGAGTCCCTTGTATGTGGCTACCCCCATCATATAAGGTTATGTTTAGGGAATATATGTGTATTGATTGTAAGGTTGAGGTGCAATGTAGAAAGCTTTTGGGTGATTTCATGATTTTAGAAATAGTAGGCTTTAATGTGATACTAGGTATGGATTGGTATTCTAGGCACCATGCCTTAATTGATTATTAGTATAAGATAGTAGTTTTCAAGCCTGATGAAAAGACATAATTTGTTTTACATGAAGATGGGTTATCATCTTCATCGAGTATTCTCTTGGCCATCACGAGAAAGATGGTATGGAAGGGTGTATAAGGCTTTTTTGCTTATGTGCAGGATGTGAGTATGGAGGTTCCAGAGATGGAACAAGTTTTGATAGTTAGGAGTTCATTGATGTTTTTTTCGATGACTTACCTGGACTATCTCCTGATAAGGAGATAGAATTCTATATTGATTTAGTTTCGGGAACGAAACCAATTTTGATGGCACCTTATAAGATAGTGCCAGCAGAATTAAAGAAGTTAAATGAACATATTCAAGATTTCTTGGATAAGGTGTTTATCCGTATAAGTGTGTCTCTATGGGGAGCACCTGTTTTATTTGTAAAGAAGAATGATGGGTCGATAAAGATGTGTATAGACTATAGGTAGTTGAAAAAGGTCATTATTAAGAATAGATGACCTTTTTTATCAGTTATAAGGAGCTCAATGTTTCTCAATGATCGATTTGTGATCGGGGTATTACCAGTTGAGAATTAGAAAGAAGGATATTCCTAAAACTGCTTTTAAGACTCGTCATAGGTATTATGAGTTTCTAGTGTTGTCTTTTGGGTTAACGAATGAACCAGTAACCTTTATGGACATGATGAACAAGGTTTTTAGGTCTTTTATTGATAGGTTTGTTATTATGTTCATTGATGAAATCTTAGTGTGTTCAATGATTAAAGAGGAACATAAAGAGCATTTAAGATTGGTGTTTCAAACTTTAAGAGATCATCAGTTGTATGGAAAGTTCTTAAAAAATGAGTTTTGGTTAGAGAGTGTTGGGTTTTTGGAACATGTTGTATCCAGGAATGGGATAGAGGTTGATCCACAAAAGGTGGAGGCAATTAAACAGTGGCCTAGAATGACTACAACAATTGATATTAGAAGCTTTCTTGGTTTAACAGAATACTATAGAAGGTTCTTAGAGAACTTTTTATGAAATCCTACTTCGTTGACTAAGTTGACACATAAAAGTGTCAACTTCCAATGGTTAGAAAAATATGAGAAGAGTTTTCTGGAGTTGAAGGAAAGGTTGATTACAGCTCTGATTTTGACAGTACCATCATGGTCTGGTGATTTTATTATGTGCTGTGATGTATCTAGGATTGAATTAGGTTATGTTCTGATGCGGAATGATAATGTAATTACTTATACCTAGAGGAAGTTGAAGTAGCATAAGCAAAATTACCCAACATATGATCTTGGAGCTAGTGTGAATTTACTTCCATATTCAGTCTTTTAGAGTCTCAATCTAGGTGAGTTAAAACCAACTTCTGTAACTCTCTTACTTGCTGATAGATCTATAAAAGTGCCTAGAGGAATAGTTGAAGATGTGTTAGTACAAGTTGATAAATTCATTTATCCTGTAGATTTTATTGTCTTGGATACACAACATATTAAAGCATGTAATTCATTTCCTGTTATTTTAGGACGTCCGTTTCTTACAACTTTTAATGCATTGATTAATTGTAGGAATGGACTGATGAAGCTATCATTTGGAAACATGACATTGGAGATGAATATTTTCAACATTTGCAAGCAACCGGAGATGATAATGATTTACAAGAAGTAGATGTTATTGAAGAATTAGTTTATGATCAATTTGAATCCACCGTGAGTAAAACAGAGTTTGACGAATATGCAGATTTGCAAATGATTTATTCTCAAGAAGAAATCGAGGACAAGAAAGGCACCGAAAATGTTGATATGGATCTTTTGTCAAGATTGACAATAGATTCGACATCTGACATCACACCAATCGATAATTACTTTCCTGACGAATCCTTACTTTCTCTGTCCAAAGCCTTGGTTTGCTAATCATATCAATTTTCTTGCAACAGGAGATTTGCCAGCTCACTTGAGTACCAAAGACAAAGGAAAGTTTTTGAACGAAGTGAAGAACTTTTATTAGGATGACCCTTACTTATTCAAATATTGTCCTGATCAAATATTTCAAAGATGCATTTCAGACAATGAGGTAAGTAGTATCATTATATTTTGTCATGCATGTGAGAGTCATTTCTCGTTAAAAAAGACGACTGCAAAAATCTTACAATATGGATTCTATTGGCCCACCATGTTCAAAGACACACATGTGTTCTGCAAAGCTTGTGAAAATTGTCAGAAGTCAAGATTTATTTCAAAACATAAGGAATCTTTAGATAATCTTCTATTGACTTTTGAGACATATCCTAGTGGCAATATGCATTGTGCATTTCATAACTTATGACCCCATTTTCATAAAGAACATGCTCGGCATAGTCTTGGGAATCTTACTATAAAAGACCCTGTTTGCCAGTTTTTAAGAAAACTGGATGGGAAGTCTATCCTCGACCCATAGAGGGCATTAAATTCATTCTTGGACGTAAAACCAAGGAAAGATGTGAGCCACAATCACAACTACAATTTAAACCTTAGTTTGTAAGAACACATGTCTTTTGGTTTTATTAATAGCATAATATTTATGTTTTGTTGTTTCTTATATTTGTTTAAGTGTATTTTAGGTTTGTCAGTGTTCGTTGTTTTATATGATGTCTTCTATACTCTATCTTTCTATCTTATGACATTGAGGACAATGTCTCGTTTTGGTTGTGGGGAGAGGGTAGTAGTTGACAAAAAAAAAACTAACCAACTAACTGCTTTTGTTTTTAATAAAACCATTTGACAAAACTGTTATTACTAGGATGGTAGAGTAAGGGGGAATTTTATTGACTCTTGAGATGCATCTTAGTAAACATTTTCTAATGGTTATTTGCAATATTCATAACAAGGTCTATCACATACTTCTCTTGAAATATTTAGGTTTACAAACTGTCGCATTATTATAATTGATTCTGCTCATATACTCATTTAACAAGTATTCTTAAACCTTCATTTCCACACACACACTTTAACATATAATTATGGGTTGCACATTGGATTATTACATTATTTATGTTTTTTTGTTAAAGGTAACAACTAAGGGAAAGGGATAGTATATAATTTGCAAAACAAATTGATAATATTGATGATACTAAAAACATAGATAAGTTTGGTTTTGTAGCCTCCCTAACCTAAGCAATTAAGCCCGAAGGGGTGTTTTAACACCTAATACCCTAAAGTCAACTGACTTGGGAGCTATTGGCCCAGTGCTTGTTACATGGGCTAAGGAGAAAAGCTTAAGGGAATCAAACATTGCATCATCTACGTATCAGTATCTGTAACCCGAGTTACTAAGCTCGGAGGGGTCTCAACACCTAATGCCCTAAGACCAACTGGTCTGGGAGTCATTAGTCTAAAGCTCGTTACATGGGTTAAAAATGCATTGTGTTTTAAGTTATATGTATATATATTAAAAAAAAAGGAAAAAAAATAATAATCCCAACCCAAGGAAGTTAACCTTAAACATTAGAACAAAATTTTGTTTTCTTCCAAGTAAAGCCCTATAACTATGTGTTGATATATTGAGCATAAAAAGAAGGTTTATTAATATCTTGTTTAAGAAGTATGAAGCGGATATATAAATTTAATGAGAGTTTGTTTATTTGGATAGATTAATGAAAGTTGAATGATGAATGCCTTGCTTTGTGGAACTTGCAAATTGTTTTTCTATTTTAACGCTTTGATTACTAGGGACTAGTAATAAGCTGGTTAGGGGGGTGTGATTAGTACTTAAAAGTGCATTTTTATCAAGGTTTTATATCATCATTTTGCATTTAAAGTATCAATAACTCCTTAACTAAAGCATGTTTTATAATATCATATCTAATACTATAAGATACCTTTAATTTATCGTAAATGTTCATCTTAAATGCAGGCCTATCACATAAATGAAGGGATTGATTGATGAGTTTAACTACTGAAATTGAGAAGAAAAAGATAGGGCTAAGCTTAGAAAAGAGATGCTGGTTCAGTCCAAACTAGAACACTTTCAATCATTGGGTCATATCTGGAGTTGTAGATCTTGGATTTCAGTTTGGTTTATATGGCTAGAAAGCTAAGACATAGGCCTAAAACATTCAGGAGAGTCCAAGACTTAATTCCACTGTTTCGAAGTCCAAATCTTAACATCAAAAGAGAAGTTTGAATCTGTTCTGCAGCCCAGACACTGTTCAGTGTTCAGGCCATATCTCAAGTTCTAGAAGTCCAAATGCACCGATTCTTTTTTTTGTTGGAAAGCTTAGACAATTTCCTAGAACTTTCATGAAGAGAATCTATTCAAATTCTAACATTAGCAATGACGTGTTGTTTAGACAAGAAGATAAGGATTGTCACCAAGTCAAGATGTGTCCACCCACTCAACAATTAGTCATCAAATCAATAGTTCTAAATTTTTGGCCTATAAAAGGAGGCATTTTCCATGCATTTAGGCATCTTGGTTTTCATATCAAGATCATGTTCTTGCTCTCTTTCTTTATATTTTTGTAATGCTTAAGTTTTGTTTATTTTTATCTCTTGTTTATGCTTTTCATTTCCTTTTCTTTACTTAGTTAACTTATATCTTATTTATGTTCTTATCTTGTTTATTTATGTTTCTCTCTTTCATTATGTTTAGCTAAGTTTATTATGTCATGGTGAAAAGATTACACTAATGGTGTAAGAATAAGTATAGTATAAACTCAACATGGACTTTAATGTTTGATAATAACATGTTTTGTATTTGTTATCTTGTTCACTTTTTAATATTTAACTTGTTAAATGGTTAATCT
>Ga0307517_10014202_pt1 | contig 10730 bp, 8 predicted proteins | sample 23_EM_MG_FD_194515 | JGI IMG/M metagenome (GOLD analysis project Ga0307517, IMG submission 194515) | Populus trichocarpa ectomycorrhiza microbial communities from riparian zone in the Pacific Northwest, United States - 23_EM | ecosystem: Host-associated > Plants > Roots > Unclassified | place...
GTCTCGACCCCGAAGTAGGGTTGTTCGGGCTCCTCGAGAGCCTGCTGACCAACTCGCCCTTGTTCGTCACAACCGTGGCATGGAGAACAGGATCTTCTGTTACCGATCCTAATGCAATAGCCTATCGCTCGGTTTTAAAGGGTTCGTGCTTGACATACGTATTTTCCTTTTTTTTTTTTTTCTAACCTAATTCTAGGCCTGATAATCGCCCTTGTCGAACTCGTACCTGTGGAAGAAATCCCAGATTTTGACGCCTTGGTTGAGGTCTGGATAGCCCTCTTCGGAAGAAGCGAGAGCCTCTCCGTTATCGGCATTTGCGAGCAATACTGGAGTCAGGACTGGAATCAAGGAATTGCACGTCGAGCAATCTTGGACGTTGCCAGATCACGATTTCCCATTCAAGTCAAACCCCTCCTCCGCCTCCTACGCGCCATGACCGGTGCTGGTTTCCTCGACACCGATCCCTTGTACACGTCAGACTCAGAAGGGCCTCCTTCGGAACAACGCCTACTTTGCGCTCGTTTTGTCTACCACTATTTCCTCAAACTATCCTCATACTCCCAGGTTATCCCCACAAACGCGTGTATCGGCCCGCATGCACTTTATGAACGACAAATAGAGCGGTTTAGTTCTGGCAATGCGAATCTAGGTTTTACATACGTCAACCTCAAACCTATTCGACTTCCGGGAGGTTCGACTCTGCCTGCCAAGTCTTCCGGGAGACTGCTGAGTCCTGATGGAGGCGACCACGTTGTTGTTTGTTGGCAACATGAACATTCTGGGTGGAAGTTCATTTTGGAGATTCTGACAGACTATGCCAGTCGTCGGCGGATGGACCTCGGTTCAGGAGGGGACGTTTCGTTTGCCCGACGTGGAGGCACGCAGCAGAAGACATTGCGTTTGCAGGATATCGGGATGGAGATGGACCCGGAAGGTGACGAGGGGGTTGTCACTGATGCGCTGGACCTCGTGCGAAGCCTCATACAAGACAACCCAACACAGGCCATTGCGTTCATGCAGACGTTGGAGGACGGCGAGCCCGTCGTTTCGCATACTATGCTGGAGACGCAACCGCCTGATTTGGTGCAGTTGACGACAATGATATTGGAGGAGGCTTTGTCAAGATCGAATGGTCGTCCCGGAGGACATTCGCCCGTCAAACTTATTACTTCCGCAATGAGCGTTCTTTCGGCACTCCTCGCGATCCCGAGTTATTCAAACCGCGTGTGGTTATACATTCGGTCCACGATCTCACTTTTTGGATCGGACAAGTCGCCTGCGTTCGCCTCTGTTGCTTTGGCCGCTGAAAGAGCGACTGGCCAATATACAATGACCCTCGCGTTGTTACATCTCGTCGAACAACTCTTCCGCGAGGCAGCTTTATCCATTCTCCCTGAAAACGCCAAATTGCAGCAGTTGAAGGAGGAGGTCCTCCTCCGGGCGTCCCGCTTCGTCCACATCGAAATTTGGGTAGAGCATTTGAGCTGGAAATACACTCAGCTGGGCGACAGATTCGAGATCGGCAGAAGAGTGGTTTCGTTGTACATTTCGGTTCTCGAGAGCACACCACCTTTACTTGTTGGAGATCGCCCGTTCGCCATCCTCAGCCAAACCATTGCCGACGTATTATTGTTCAAAGCCACCACTTCCACCATCACACCCCTCGTATCCGCCATCAGCTCGGGCGGACATGTCCTCCGCATGTTGTACAACTCGCGCCGCCATGGCGATGTTCGACGCCTCATATTCCTGCTCCAAGCCGACCTTCGCCTATGCCGATTAATCCTGAGGTGCAAATTGAATTCCAACATGTCAACCCACCCTTGCCTCCTCGAACAAGCCTTGTGTGCACGAGTTACTGGTGGCACACCCGCGCACGACACTTTACATTCGAAGATTGACCCAATCGATATGCTGGCGAGCTATATCAAGGATAGAGATGTCGGCAGTCTGGTGCCTATCGAGGCTGCGCGGGTTCTCTGCGTTCTTTCTTCGTCGCTTTCGGTATCGCAACCTTCACCGCCAACTATCTTTGGTCACTTGTCCAACCCAGAAAAAATGGTTGCGGCGCTTGTTCGTATTATTCAGCACCCGTATGATGACCTCGCCCTCCGCAAGACGATCTGGAATTTTATCTCGTTGGCGGTTGATAACGAGCCTGCTCTTGCCACTCTTTTTGTGACCGGTAAAACTCGATCTCCAGGGGAATTCAAGGAGGAAGAGGGAAGGGTACAGGAGACGAAGAAAGAGGAGACGAAGAAAGATGGGACAAAGAAAGAGGAAGAATCCAATTCTACAACTAACGCTCTCCAGGCCGCCCGCGAAATTCTTGTCAGCTGGAAGGAATTATGGGAGGCCAATCCATTATTACTCGCTTGTGTCCTCCGCTTCCTCGACACCGCCTGGCAGCATGCTTTGGAACACAAGACTGTTTTCGATCCTCTCCGCAAAGACTCCGAGTTCTGGGAACGCGTCGTAGACATGGCCTGCGAGGAGGTGGGGCCAGTTCCGACCTACGAGACGCCTCAGGTTGTGGTGGTTGAAGGTGTTCGCCAATCCAACTCGCACGAGGCTGTACAAATGCACGCCTATCGCACCTTCGCCAAGTCGCTTGCGCTGCATATCATCACACGCGATATCGGCATCCATTTGCAGTTGCACGGCTCAGAGGTACCTCTCAAGAAGTCCGAGAGCTACCTCAAGCTCGAACCCTACCTCAAATCCGCGGACCAGCTTACGGACTTACTCTCGGAGGCGGCTCCAACTTCCTATGCACCCGAGATGTATGACAGGATCAGCAACCTCCTCTCGCAGAACTTCCCAGGTCTGACATTGCAGCAGTTGGAACTGCAAGAGCCTGCTTCAGAACGTGATTATGGCGATGGTTTCGCATTTTCGGTGTCATTGCTGAGGATGCGGCTTCAGGCGTACCCGCTTGAAGATGACGCGATGGACGACCCAGCAGAAGAGATTGAAAAACTGATGCTCTCAATCAACCTCAACTTATCCCTCGTCCACGCCGAAGCAGCATTGCTAGAATCATGGGACACACTCCTTCGGCAGGTCATTCCGTACCTCAGGACCGACACAGCTGTTCGGCCCCATTTGTTATCAATAGCTGCCAGCATCTCGTTTGATATTGCTGCAGAGAGAAGGGAGGGCGATATGATGGCCACGATTCATGGAGCAAGACTCTCGCTCGTGCTGGCTCTACTCGAAGTGGCGTGGTTTTCGCCTTCGGATAAAAAGCCAGAGATCGACTCATTCATGGAGCTTGTCCGGAACCTTCGCAATATTGTCCTTAACGAAGCTCAATCCCCTGCCCGGTCCTTACTCTCGATAATACCTGCTCCATTCCATCGCACGCTGCTACAGATCATCTTTTTCTGCACTAAACACGGTCGGGCTCTATTAGGTCGTCCAAAGACATTAAATTCCGAACAACGACTTGCGATCGCCCAAACAGTGGAAGCAGTTCTCGGGTTTGTCATCGACGGTCTCAGTGTTGTATTCGCGGCCGGTCGCACCAGAGGAGATGTCGATGTCGACCGGGATATGGAGCTGCTCGTGGCTGTTTTCGAACAATGTACGCGCCCCGACATTGATGTTTCGTCCATCTTTTGGTTATCAAAATGCCAAGAAACGCATGTCATCAGAGCAAGCTTTGAACTCTTTGTCCACATCGACCTCGTTGGCCTTTCCGATCTTCCCCTTCTCCTTTCACGCAAGCAACCCCTCTATTCTCCTCATCTCTTTGTCTTTCACATGACCCTCGCCAGCAGCACAGCCGCGGTCGAACGATTTACAAGTGACGGCCTTTTGCCCGCGTACACCAACAATTTTATCAGCTCAGCTGCTAGTTCTGGCATGATCGACGTCGTCTTGCCTGAGCTCCCTAATCAGCGTAGTCCAGCCCATCTGGCGTACTGCCAGATGGTATCAATTGTTGCCATGGTCGTCCTAAAACTGGGCAGACAGACCCACTACTTTGATGCTGAGACATGTGGGTTCGTTCAGCTCTATGGCGAACAAATCAGTCGAGCTCTGTCGTGGACGATTGGCGATGCTATCACGCTGCCTCTGCTCGAAGAAATCGATCAAGTAGTCAACCTTTTCTTCGCTATCGCGACAAGTGTGCCTGCCTCGGCCCAGGCAAATCCAGCGACCGCCAAAGTCCTCCGAGGGTTCACGATACGCGCTCTCCATCTTCTTCAACAAGTCAACTACGCCATCACGCATCCCAATCATTTGGCGAGTTTGTACGAACCCGTAACGCTAGATGAGAGAATTGCGTTCGAGAAGACTCAGACACAGGCAGATCCTATGAGACGGCCGTTTGTGATGCACTTGATCCATCGTTTATTCCGGATCTCAAGTAACCTCGTTGGGACGCTGGCCACCATCAGCCGAGCGGATTCGGTGCTGTCTTGCGGTGTTGAGGATTGGCCGGTTGGAGAGGCGCTTATTGTACCAGTTAGTCCTTTTCTTTCTTTCTCTTTTTTTTTTTTTGGGTGAATCATTGGAGTTCTTATCTATTCATTCGTTCTTTAGCATTCAAAGGTGGTGTTAGGCGAACCTGCGTCACTCGGTACTCTTCTTGAGCTGGGCAATCGCACCCTCGATGTCCTTCGGGATCTCGTCCAGCGACCTGCTGGCCAGAGTATCACAGACCCATCAAACCTCTCCGCCTCATTTATGTCAGCCATTGGCGTGAAAGAAGGTGTTTTAATCGCCCGTCGTAACCTAGAGGAAATCCAGCTATATGCTGTAACACAACTCGCGATGTGGATTTCAAAGCCCGAGTTCGATACCACACCAGCAGATCCAGAGAACGAGGACCCGCAGGCAATGGAGACTTTGCGGGCGGAAGGAACAAAGGACAGGCGGCAACCACGTTCATCGATAACCATGGCTGAGCGCTTGCGGAGAGGTATGACAGGGGAGATGGCTGCAGATTTGCAGTCGTTGTTGACAAAGTCGAAGCCGATTCTTGTTGCGAGTGATACCATTATTGGTGCTCCGTCAGTGGATGTTACGCAGATTTTGTTGAATTTCCTTCATGAACGGATAGGGGGCAGCTCTACATAGTTCCTTTGATTTCTCTTCCCTCTTCTCGTTGTTGTCCATTTATATACATATTCCCTCTTTGTGTTGAAAAGTAGTGTCCGTACAAGTGTATAATAGTGTCCGCATTAACGTGTAAGCACCTCCGCCCCATTTTCAGTGATAAGTATCATGTGCTCTGCCTGGGCACTTCGAGCGCAGTTCTAAGCCGAAATTTAGAGTAAGATGGGTTTTTGGTGATTTGAAGGTAAGGAAGGTAACGCACCTCGGTCGAAGCTGCCCAGCCATCTGGAAATATCCATCCACGAGGGTTTTTACCTTGAATAATTGCAGGCTGTCAAAAAGATCAGAAAATATACCCCGTAAGAAACCAAAACCTGAACCAACCTCGATTGTAAAGCAGTGTCCTGGTTCCATGATACCTGGTTCATCGTTTACTGCAACGTTGAATAAATATCGAGTTTGATCTTCTTGGAGGATGAAAGCACGTACGATGATGCAATATCCACGGATTACAATGGAAGACTTTCCCAATGCCATGTCCTGTGAATTGGGAAGAAACGACGTATTCCTTGCCCAAAAGTGTTTGATTTATCGCATTTCCAATACTCTTGAATGGTATTCCGGGGCCACAAACAGCAATGGCGCGTTCGAGGGCTTTGTTTGTTATTTCTACCAAGCCTATACCACGATCGTCCTTAATTTAATGAAAATTTTGAGTAAAAGATGAAGACGAATAGAAGGAAATTCCTTACAACATCTCCAACTAAAAATGTTTGAGATGTGTCGCCATGGTATCCATTTAGGTATACGGTAACGTCGATGTTAACGATGTCGCCGTCGTCGAGGGGTCGACTGCAAACATTCATAGTCAATTTAAAGTTCAGTCAGAAATGGATATTACACACTCGTCAGGAATTCCATGTGCAATGATGTTGTTGACGCTAGAAGGAATTGAGCCGGCAGTTCGCGAAGTTGTGAAGTAAAAGCGACCTCGTGCAGCACGAACGGGGGAAGCCTTGATAATTCAAGGGCGACGGGTACGCAGAATGTGCTACAATGAATTCATGGATCGCAGAATCGATTGAATTTGTTGTAGTTCCAATCTAACAAAACAGTACTGAGAAATGGCTCTTGGTAACAAACGTCATTTTACACACCTTAACCAGAGTACCAGCAAACTCTCTCACTTTCTTCGCCAGTAACCCAGCCTCGCGAATTTTACGCTCTGCCTCTCCACCAAGTTTTATTTTTCCCGAATTCTGATGAAAAGGTGGGTCTGCTGCTGCCTCCCTCCCTGGCAAGGCATAAGGCGGCCGCACGATATGAGGAGGAACGGTTCGAGGTTTGATATGAGAAACGCCCCATACAACCGGGTCTGGCGGGAAGATAATGCTGTAGACTCCGGAATCCTCAAACGTGTCTCGTTCTTCCTCTGTGCTGAACCTCCTTGTAAATAGGTGTCGCGTGTTTCTATGGAGCTTGGCAGCGTTGGCGGTCCTTGTCCCGAGTTCCGAGGCCAGTCGCGCCAGACGAAGCATCGTTCCTCCCGGTCTTTCAATAGGATTCTAGACTTTCTAGTCGTCGGTCGATTTACTGGAGTTTGGATAGGTCCACCAAAGATGCATGCGTTAAATGGATGGATGCAGGCTCCCCGACAATGAGTGCGAACGTATAAAAAAAAAGAACTAACAAGTAGGAAATAAGTTCATTGCTTAAACACAAAAAATTAGAACCTTACGTCCGAGTCAAGTACCTAAAGCGGTGGTGGAACGCGTTCAGATGGTTATGTTTGGGTGGCAATCGTGGGAACATTATTTTCAGTGTTTCTTGTTGGCCTCTTGACTACTTACGTTCTCGACTCGTCCTTGGTTCGAAGAGATAACTCCTTATTGGTTCGAAACATTCATCCGACTACCCCTTGCCATTTGGCCTTAGCTTAAGCCTTCCACCCCAGCGGTTTTCCTTTCCCTATGTACAACATCGCCCCATGAACATAGTCAAGGCCTCAGTCTTCCTTCGGGATACACCTACACTATAGGCCTGTTACGTTCGTGGAAGATCAATCGGCACGGTATCTCTGCTGCTCAGCCTCGTCTTGAAGCTGGGTGGAATAACGGGGATTCGGGCTTGCAAAAGTCCCCTCAAGAGTTGAGCGTGGTGCCACCGCCGCCAAAAGTGATCTTGAAAGCAGCGCTCGTAGTTTTGGGACATACAAATATTCATCGTAGGTTTCTATTTCGTATATAACTTTCAAAACATGTTTAATTGAATTTGTCATTGACCCTTTTAATGCTCTATGAGCTTTACGCAAATAGCGTCTTGTAGGAGCAACGCAGTCCCCAGAGCTCCTACAGAACTTGACAAGGTCGATGTTGTTCAAAATATTAGGGCAATAAATCTCTTCTCATCACAATAATTGAGGGAATCGGAGGAATTTGAATTCATGCTCAACACTAAGGTCCATAAAGGTAAGGCGAAGAGCCAGCGTCGACGCTCTTTAGATGATAGCGAGTGAGCTTTAATACCAAACAAGCAAGAAGGGTTGACTCACCCCACTCTTCCAAAGCCAGTCTGATCCTTTCGCACGAAGAGTTTCTCCCCAAGTGAAACGATTTTCGAGATTCCCATCCTCCTGAAATGATCCTCCGGGGGCCGGCCAAGGTTCGTCCGTCATAAGGTCCCCAACTTGCATGGTTTCCAGCTTGCGCGGTTTTTCAAGTGTCATCAAGCCATCACATTGTCTTCCCCTTCCCTTCCAGTAGTCGAGTACTTGTTTAACAACTCGGACAGTGAGCGAGTGTGGTGAACGTTCAAAATTCCCTATGGAGAACATAGGACCAGCGAATGTGAATGTTGAGAGATCGAGAGTGAGACATTGCAATCTAGGCCACTCATATCGGTTGAAGTCCAGTAGCTTTGAACCCTCCTCGATGAAAGATGGACCGCCAGGGCTCGAGATGATGACGTGCGTGGCACGACAAGCAATTGTGTGGAGAATCATGTCAACTATATCCACGTCTTCTTCCGAGTCATACAACTCATAGCGGCAATCAAGAAGGGCAATAGTGTCAAGTCGAATGAAGGTAGCAATTTTATGGATATCTTGGTAGAAGTACACCGATATAAGGTCTACATTGTGGAGTATGAGCGTTTCGAGAAGAGGGGCATCTATGAGCGAGAGAATACTGAGGATACCAGAATCTTGGGTGATTCGGAGGGTTTTGAGGCTAGGCATTTTAATGCTCGGAAGGTATTCAGGATTGTCTGTCAAATAGGGGTCTAGACAACGCCAGGTCTCAATGGAGAGATTTGTCAAGGTAGGAATCGTCAAGATGGAGTGAAAATCTTGGAGTTGAAAATAGAGTTCGTCATCTGGTGAGCCTTGAATTGCCAGAGTGGTGATATTGGAAAATGCCGACGGCGAACGGAAAGGAGTTAATGCGTCGATCCTAACAGCATATAACCTGGGTGCGCCTCCGGTAAGAATTAATGGGTGGGTATCGATATTTTCGCGATGTTGAATCTTGGCAATTGACCATGGGTAAGTATGGCTCGAAAGGCACAAGGCAAGATATTCAAGATTAGGGGCATAAATGTTGTCAAAACGGTCGATGAACTCGAATGCCCCGATGAATTCATCAGCAAGGAGGGTGAATCGAGACCAACGGAAGGCATGGGCAATGGCAGTCTCAACCAAGGCAAAATCACACTCGAAGGAGTTGCAGATATCCAGGACAGAATCATTATAGTCGAGAAGTGAAAAACTAAAGTACAGTTCGAGCAGCTGCGTCCCGGATCTGGAGAGATACTCCTCCAGTTTTTTGAACGGGTCTGATACGCAAAGGTGGGTGTCGAATTTAAAAGCCGTCCAGAGGGTTGTTAAATTGATGGCAGTACTGCGCCATTCAGAGCAAACATGCGATAAAACAACTTCCACCGGCAAACGAAACCCCTCGCTTTTGGAGTTATCGCGATGGGCAAAGGTGAAAATTTCACATTGGATTTCCTGTGGGAGATCTAGAATTGATATTGGTGGTTGGTGGTTGCTCTAAACAGTGAAATCCACTATGTTCAGGCTCAAAGCAGAGACTAAATGTTTGGATAGTTCTGACCTGATGTTTCGGAAATGCAGAATGCGTGCTACGCGCCAGGTCTGAACCGTCGGTCACCGTATGGCATGTGTTTAAATCAGCCATAGTTTATGGACTGTCGTAGGAGAAACTCTCTTTTCACTGTAGGAAGAACAGAAACTGTGAAATGCAAGTAAGTATAGGGAGACCGACAGGCTCAGAGTCAAGTTTCAACGTTGAGTCAACATCGATCCCGAACTCGGCGTGGGAACCTACCATTCTGGGAGAGCACCAGCGCTCCACGTCGCGCCGCGGTTCTCCGCCAAGCAGGGTGATCAAATAGTCATTGAAACAACGTTGAAATCGCGTACTAAATGAAGGGCATCCATTCAATGGATTCTAGTGTTTACATATGTAATTGTATGAAATACTAGCCACGGCCCACTCGGTGATTCACGGAGTGCTTTTTCGTTTGAACTTTCATTTTTATATAACAAAAATTGTTCGAAGAACTGTACCCGGAACTACATGGTCTACAGGTGCATACTTCTCTCATTCAAGTAGAAAATGTTCTACTTGACATAAAACAGTGTGTTATGTGGAAAGGGGGGCATGAAAGTACGAGCGGCTAACTGCTCGCTCAACATGTTTTCAATTGAAGAAAGCCGAAGGTCTGCGAAATGGTATCTCAGACCCACACAAAGAGAAATCACTAAAATTTACCTGACTGAATGTCCGATCCTGTAAACATGGTCAGTAATCATAAATTCAGTGAAGGTAGTAACCGGGGGTCCAAGGGGTTATGTGACATACATCACGAGTAGAAATGGTTCCGCTTCCTTCTCTGTTATGACCATTGAGCGCACGGATATCACTGTCAATGTTCAACATTGTGGCAGTGCCACAAAGACTGAGAACTTGGTCGAGAGGTGCGAAATTGTTGCTACAACTGTTGTTGAACGCCTGATGCCAGGGATAAAGTCAGATTGAATAGCACCAACAGTCGAGAGGGTCCAGTCAGCATAGAGAAGACACGCACTGGGGAGGTGCCGGTTAGAAGTTGCCAGGGGACAGTTCAAATGATATACTCACCTCGCTGAGTTTTCGAGCCCTTGACTGTAAGGAGATGGGATAAGCGAATCTTATAAATATGAGTGATATGAGTGAAAGGTGGTTCGCTGACAGTAGTAGCTGGCTATGTGGAAAGCCGTGACATTGAGATCAACAAGTTGGTGATAGGGTCGCTTAAGAAAAATTTGAGCCTCATAGCAAGGCGCTCTTCGCAAGAAGAGGCTCACATATTCGACGTTCGCAAGTCCAAACCTGAACTTGAAGCCTGGTGGGACACTATAGATAGAAAGCCTCCGTTAGATTCGTCTGGATGTAAAATGTGAGATTTACACAACGTCGAGAATCAACGCGAATTCCCTGTGCCACTCGTTGTGCGGAAAACTAGGCCCAACTCGGACCAGTGTATACGAGCATCGACACTCAACACACTCAGGCACAGCGCCAAGAAGTGACGATGTGTCGCTGATGTCCCATCAAATTGCATGCCGGAGGTTGCCACTGAGTTAAATTTGACACTCCGAA
>Ga0307517_10014205_pt1 | contig 10729 bp, 7 predicted proteins | sample 23_EM_MG_FD_194515 | JGI IMG/M metagenome (GOLD analysis project Ga0307517, IMG submission 194515) | Populus trichocarpa ectomycorrhiza microbial communities from riparian zone in the Pacific Northwest, United States - 23_EM | ecosystem: Host-associated > Plants > Roots > Unclassified | place...
GAGAATCATGACATATTGCTAGACAGTACACTTGATCTTCAAATATAAATTAATCAATTATTAAATTGATAATAAATTAAATTGTTTGATTTATTTGATTCTATTTATTTATAATCATAATTTATATTTGAACTAATATATTAGAAATCGAATGGGTCAAGTTTTTTCTACATGAAAATATCAAATCATATGATATAATTTATAGTAATCATCTTTTGAAAAAGTTGAGTATAATTAAGAATTTGAAATAAATATGCAAAATTTGCATCTATATCAACTGAAATTGAAAAAAAAAATTAACAACATTATAAATGTTAATATATATATATATATACACATACAACATTATAAATTTTATCAGTTGATAAAATTTATATAGATAGTTAATAAATTTCTATAAAAGTCAAGAAAAGCAAAATAAATCACATGCTTTTCACGTAATTAAACTCATAATAAATGATAAAATATAATTAAATAATAACTTTGTACCAAAAAATAATTCTTAATAAAATAGATATTTTTAATTCTCTCATCTCTTGAACCTAGATACAAAAATGAAAAAGAACCCTTCCTCAATTCTTTAAAGTTGCTAGACATATTTAAATTCAATAAAAGTTCTTAAAATTCAAAATAGAAAAATAAATAAAGGGAGGGGTCAAACTTTCTTATAATTAGTATGCAATTTGTAAATGAAAGTAAATGTAAAATTAAATATAATTTGATAAAATAATTATATTATTATAAAATCATTCCAAATTATCAACTCAACTCATTTAATGAATAAAATGTAACCAATTAACTATCCAAAAAAACTATTTGTTACAAATAACATCTTGTTGGTAATGAAACATATAAATAATAACTAATATTGAAAGTGATAAAATGAAATGGTTGAATAATTGAAAGATGAGATTATTTAGGAATACATATTGAATGCTAAGATTACACATTGAATTTCTGGAAATAGATCCGTAACAAAAAAAAATGTTTGTGATTGTTCCAGAAGAAATGAAGCACAAGATACGGTAGATCTAGGACAATTATTGTATGAGGTCTACCCAATGTTAGATGCAGAGTTGCATAATAGATCGATATGAACATCATGAGCTCCCTGTAATAAAACATGTTGTTGCTGATACCTTTTTCTTAGTTCCTTCTTCTATACCCCAAGCTTGGAGAAGAAAGAGATAAGAGGTTTTCATAGAGAATGTAATCAGAAATCCATAATAAAGGACGAACACAATGATCAAATTGTTTATTTTCATACAAAAGGATACTAGATTATCTGGTATAAAAGATTTCAAAATCATAATAGAACTTTTTTTTCTTTTCTAATGTAATTTCTAGATTATTATATGGTGATTTAGAAACTTTTCATATATATAAAAATAAAATATAGAAAATAGAAATATATAGAATAGAAACATATCTTTAATGTCAATAACACAAAAAAAATTCAGATACGGACTCTATATATTATAAACAAAACATCATAATAATCCAAATAATTTTATAATATAAAACGATGATAAAACATAAACTATCTTGAAATATGGTTCCAGACACTTGGCTCTCATTATAAGATCTCTAACAACACTTAGATTTGGACCACATCATATCCATATATTCAAAATAATTGATATTTAAGAATTATATTATTTTTTACTCTCCAACTTTTTTAATATAAAGTCTCATAAAATGGAGACAGAATGACTAGTTCTATGTATTTAAATTTCATCATGCTCTCCTTATGTTTGATAAAAAAAATTAATTTTGAAGTAGAAAATGTTATGAATTCAAACTATGTGAAATTTCAAAAATAATCCAATTTTTATTTATTTATTTGTCTTGAAACTAACTTTTAGCCAAGATTTGGAGGACAGTTTTGGACAGCATAAGACAGATTTATCCCATTCATCAAGTTGCAAACTTTATCGTAATAGATAGAGAATATTTTTGTTGCATACGTGGCTCATTGTCCATATATACTATCATTTTCTGCAAGTTTAATCCGAATCTCCCCTTTTAGACAAACAAATTTGCCCCGGTTATATTAAAGATTGAAATAATTTTAATAATTTTAAGCTTCAACAAAAGTTAAAAGAAGAATAAATCACATGCTTTTCACGTAATTAAACTCATAATTAATAATAATCTATAATTAAATAATAACTTTATATCAAAAAATATTTTTTAATAAAGTAAAAATAATACGAGTTTGGAAATATAGTAATAATTATTTTTTAAAATGTTTAAAATACATTAAAATAGTATATTTTTTATTTATAAAAATTATTTTTAATATTAATACATCAAAATAATTTTAAAAATATATAAAAAATTAATTTTAATAATTTGTTTTTAAAAAAACCGTTTGAAATACCATTCTAAACCGCCCCCACACAAACACCGTAAAAACCACAGTTTTCCGCTTTTACTGTCCCTTTCTGCTTAATTTTCAGACCCAGTCAAAAAAATTCCTACCTCCATCACCATCGCTTGACCTTTCACTTTCTAATCACACTAGTCTCATGTCCCCATCTCCCTTCAACCAATACAGCCGCGCCACCTTTTCAAATCTAACATCTGTCATTCGTCTGTCTAAGTGAAAATCATACAGCCACGTCACTTTATAAACCGTTTTCGTTTCCAACCATAATAATTTTAACCAAATATAAACTGTCTATCTCCCTCTCCGTTTTCCTTTTTATTTTTATTTTTAAAGTTTGAAGACGGAAACACTCATAAAAACGAAAACAAAGAGGCAGACACCCCCCCCCTCTCTTTCTGCCTTAAAATGTCGCTGAGAAGATCGATTTTATCGCGAAGGTTCTCGAGATCCTTTAATAACCAGAACAGAAACGAACGAAATGCAGTGGAATCGGGGCGACTCGGTGGTGAGTTATGGGCTGAGTCGGATGGGTGGGGGAGTATGTTACCTGAGCTGTTAGGAGAAATAATAAAACGAGTTGAGGAGAGTGAGGATCGGTGGCCTCAGAGACAAAGCGTCGTCGCTTGTGCTTGTGTTTGTAAGAAATGGAGAGATGTTACCAAAGACATCGTCAAGTCTCTTCCTAATAGTAGTAGTAGTACTAATAATGCAAGTCCTGGCAAAATTACTTTCCCTTCTTGCCTTAAACAGGTCAGATTTTTTATTTATTTTGGTGAATTTTTATTTATTCAAGGAATATTCTGTCATTGTGATTGGATTTGGTAATGAAGGTTTTGGTTTAAGATAATTGGAGTATTTAATTAAATTGGTTGAAGTAATTGGGGATGTAGGGATTAAGATTTTGTGAATTTGTTTTAATTGTACTCCATAGTTTACCTTAATTTTTCTTTCAATGCTATTAAGTTGTGCATTTTTTTTTTTTGTGGAAAATGAAAAACCCAAGAATTTAAATTTTGGATGCAACTGTAGAAAGCAAATAACTTTGATTTTTGAGCAGTTATAATATAAAGGTTTGAATTATTATTAGTTTTTGGGTTCTAACAATTGGTTAATCCAGCTTCTATGGTTTCACAATATGATAATATAGTCTTTTGTGTTTAAGGAATTGCATTTTAGAATATCCATCTATGCTTAGAGATTTTTGATATATTAGGGGGGCTATTGATATTTGCATTGGTGAAAGTTGTAGGTTCACGACCTGCTTGTGGGTTTGAATCTCGGAAAATTGAAAACAACCATTTTTTAGAAAATGCTGGAGGACATTGTCATCGATTACTACTTCCCAGATGCCACTTTGGTTGGGTCTCCATCTGGGAAATTGTGTTTTATATATATATCGATGGGATCATTCTTTTGCCTAAGATTTTGGAGATATTCTTATCAAATATCCATTAGTAGATATGGTAATAGACAAGGCAGGGTTTACTGACATGTAAATTTGGAATCAAGATATATTCATATAACTAGTTGAGCTGAAATGTGACTTGGTTTTTAAGAAATGATTCCGGCAGAATAATTGACGCCCTGTTTCAAATTATGTTTGTGTTTTTTAGGCTATCATTTTCTTGACATTTTTCATTTCTGTGCAAGATGAATATCTGGTAATCTTGTCACTTTTTGGATTCTCTATTCAGCTTCGTGATCTGTGCTGCGTGACTTGCTGCAATTGCTGATCAATTATGTTTGCAAATTTTGAAATTGACGATTCCTTTTCTTTTCATTTGTAAATGCAGCCAGGTCCACGTGACTTGCCCCATCAGTGTCTTATTAAACGAAATAAGAAGACTTCAACATTTTACCTATATCTTGCTCTTACTCCATGTAAGTATATATCGGTAGACATGTTTTTGCAAATTATGAAGATGTGCGGAGGATCTTTCTATACACTTTTGCAGCTAATTAGTTTGACTGAGTAAATCGTTGACATGTGACTTGCTTGTACCAAAGATGAAAGAGACATGATTCATTTTGTCAACTTGTAGGATGACTTTTGTCTAGGTAGATGTAATTGATTGTGACCCTATGCTTATTCGAATCAACTTGACTCAGTCCTTATTTGATATCAAGTATTCTTGTCAATATAATAAACTTGACTGATTAAGGTGTCTCACCTATATATTGACTAGCATGTAATGTTAAATCAAATTTTAAAAAATAAAAAGTAGAAGGAAAAAAAAAAGAAAAGGTAAAAAAAACTTTCGAATATGGAGTTGTCTGGTGGTAAACCATGGGTGATAAAATGTTTTTGGTTTCATCAATTGTGTATGGTTTTAAGAAGTGCCTCATGATGGTCAATGGTTCAACATAAATTTGTAACTGTGCCTGGAAACTTGGATCAAATGTTTCTTATGTAAACATGAAATCTTGTTAGATATATTTCTTCAAAAATCTGTTAGTAAATGGCCCTGGCATAACTTTGTGATATGTTTTTCCAAATTTTGTCAAATAGACAAATTATGCATGTTCTTCATCTGTTAATTCACGTTTTATACCCAGGATGATGCAGGACAGCCTAGGGGCTGTTCAGAATCTGACTTTTAGAGGTTGTGAAAAGTGATGTCAATGGTAATTTTATGGTTTGAGCTGATCTTTTCATTGTTAAGATTAGATGGACTTGAATGCGTGGATGTTTAGAAACTCAGTGGAGGTTATTTGATGGTTGGAATATAGGATTTAACTTACTGAAATGTGTAGAAACTATTAGAGTTACTCTAATAGGTTATCTAGGAGTCACACCTAGAGGATAAAAAATCCTAAGCTTCACACCTAGGAAGATTGACTCACACAATCAAAAGCAAATTGCTGTAATTTTACTAATAAACTGTAAATAAAATATTGAAAGACTACATAACCTTTATATAGAGATACAATAAGGACTTGTTTTCTATATAAGAAATCTGTTTAGAATAGGAAAAACCTAAAAAGGATAATTACTTGAGAACTAAAAAAATACTAAATAGAAAATAACCTGCCCCGTTTGTTTGCAGGAAAGTAGTTTCCTTTTGGAAAATGAATTCCGGGGAAAGTGAATTCCGGGAAAGTGAATTCCGGAAAAGTATTTTCCGATGTTTGGTAGTGTAATGGAAAATGAACTGGAAAGCACTTTCCAGTGTTTGGTTATGTTATGGAAAATGAACTGGAAAATAATTTATTAGTGAATTAATTTTTTTAAAAAATTTATCTAATATATGAAAAATATTAAATATAAATATTAAATCACTTATAATATAATTTATTAATAAATTAATGGAATATGTCATTGGGGTTATATTTACTTGAATATAATTGCTTGACTTGACTTCACAAATTAACCTAGCCTCCCTGCCTCTCTGCAGTTGCTCTAAGCAAATTCTTTCACTCATTTTATCTGCTACATCCATCTCCATAGTTTTTCAAATATCGCAGTAGTGATCATCCTTTACTTGTGGTTTGGCTGCTAAACAAAGGCAGAACATTGGCTATGGAGATCCTTGGTTCCCTGACATCCACAGTTGTGGAACTGTTAATTGTTCTCATTAGACGCTCCGTTACTCGTGTATTCAACTACACAGGTAGTGTGAATGTTATCATACTCCACAAGCCTTTTAGAATAAGCCTCAGCTGCAAATTCAGCATCTGATGTAGGAGCCATGCTTTCTTCAAGACCAGCATACGTACTTCCTTCCTTTAACACAAGGGCGCCGCAGAAACTGCAAGGCCCCTCTCCTTCTTGTTCGCAGACAATCTTGCCACAGGATAAGCAATTACTCACCAGTCTATGCTGACGGGCTTGATATGGGCATGGCTTCCCCTGCTGGAAGACAAATGACCCTTTGGCAGCCTCTGCAAGTGAAACGACTTTTCCCATTTTGATATTGTAAAGTGGCTTGCTAGTGTGAATGTTATCACTGAAGAGGCTAACAGAGTTTTTGGAGATGAAGACGAGGCAAAGAAGAGGTGTTTCATGGGAAAGTGTTTTCCTTAGAATAAGAAAAGGAAAACACTTTCCTATCATAAAGCTTCTTTTTTTCCTTTGACCAGAATTGAGTTTCCTTTGACCCATTTTCCTTATGTTCACCAAACATGGGAAAGTGAGGAAAATGGTTTCCAGGAATTCATTTTCCTGGAAACAAACAAGGCATAGATCTAGATAATTTTTCCAGATTTTCTAGCAAATCTGAAAATTACAGAAATACCACTGTATATAAAAATACATTAATCTGGCTTCTTTTGTTGTCTGCATCATAGGATCTCTAACTTGAAATATTCCTTCTGTGTTCATCATCATGTGATAGGATGTAGCAATCTGGCAAGTTGTGTACTTTTAAGGGGCAGTTTGTGACAGACTCTGTCATAGCAGAAACTGTTGCGTGCAAAGACATGTTTAGATTGTATCAATCAACACGGGTTTTGTATTAGAAATTTCATTGCTGCTCTATTGAAAAATTCTGGAACTTCCACCACGAAGAGTTGGTGCTCAAGCAAAATGTAAAGTAAAAAAACAAAGTATAATTTTTCTGTCAGGTACTGGTTTCTCAAGCACATATGGAAAGTAAATCATGAAAATGTTTGGTTGGAGAAAATTAGATTGGAATTGTAGTCAGATTTCTTTAATGATACTGGTTTCAATTTTTTTCTGTTACAGCAGTGGTTCACATTATTGTTCTTGCTTTTGGTAATTATGGAAATAATCATTTGAAGGATGTTGTAAGCCATGTATGGAAAGATACACAATTTGAGGTGCAAGTAAGCAATACTGAACAGCAAAAAAGCAATACCGAATGATAAAGCTAATAATGAATGGCTAGATTTGGTATGCAGTGTTCACTGATGTTTGTAAACTTTGAGTTGCAAACTATGTTCTAGTCTTACTTACTGGTTTTCCATTGCTAGATTTGGTATGCAGTGTTCACTGAAGTTTGTAAACTTTGAGTTGCAAACTATGTTCTAGTCTTACTTACTGGTTTTCCATTGCTAGATTTGGTATGCAGTGTTCACTGAAGTTTGTAAACTTTGAGTTGCAAACTATGTTCTAGTCTTACTTGCTGGTTTTCCATTGCTAGATTTCGGTTTGTCATCAAAAACTTTTGGCCGCATCATTTGACTGACATAATGTAAAACAATTGAGCTTTGGCTCATTATTCTCTTCTGTTTTTCTTACTAGCATTTATGGATAAGGGGAAGTTTCTTCTAGCAGCACGGAGGTATAGGCAAGGTGCTCACACAGAGTATATCATCTCACTCGATGCTGATGAATTATCCCAAGGAAGTAATGCTTATGTTGGAAAGTTAAGGTAAGGTATTTTTGTATCAAAACAAGTTCTGGTTTGTTGTTTTCAAAATAATGCACTTCCTGGATATAGCTACCACTTCCCAGCAATTTGTGCCGGGGTGTTTAGGAACCATTTACTCACAGTTGCTAAGAATCTACATCGCATTTTACTTTTACTCGTTTTAAGTATGGTATTGTTTATTCTCATAGTCATGCTTTGCGCTCACATAAATTACAGTGCTGGGACAATCTAGTTTTCAGGTTTTTTTCCTCAAATTGTTGAGATCATTTATCTTTTGATTCAGAATACATGGCATTTCATTGAAGAAGTAATGTGGATCTGATTTGGAACAATACCTAGTTTAGAGTCTTACAAAAATAATATAAAAAGATGAGGGCTTTGGGATAATTAGTGATAATGTAACAAGTCATATGAAAATAATTCCATTTTCAACATTAAATATTGCAGTTCGGACTTCCTCGGTACCAACTTCACAATCTTTGACAGCCAGCCACCACACAGTGGTGCAAAGCCCTCGAGTAGCAGAGCTAGCCGGCGATTTGCAAGCAAGCAAATAAGCCCTCAAGTTCCAGCAGGCAATTTTGAGGTTGGGCAGGTCTCTTATAAATTTAATCTCTTGAAATCTAGAGGTCCAAGGAGGATGGTTTGCTCACTCAAGTGCCCAGTGCTGCAAGAAACAATCAATGACAAAATTCTTGACAATTCGAAGATGAATGGACTGGAGTCTGCTTCTTCTGGTTGTACAGTTTTGCGGAACAAAGCCCCAAGGTGGCATGAGCATTTGCAATGTTGGTGCTTGAATTTCCATGGTCGGGTAACGGTAGCATCAGTGAAGAACTTTCAACTAGTTGCAACTATGGACCAAAGCCAGCCAGGAGGGAGAGGAGATGAGGATACTGTCCTCCTCCAGTTTGGGAAGGTAGGCGAAGATACTTTCACCATGGATTATAGGCTGCCACTCTCAGCTTTTCAAGCATTTGCCATATGCCTTACTAGCTTTGGCACGAAACTGGCATGTGAGTAATTTATATGCTATTATTATGATGTTGAAATTAGGATTCCTCTGCATGTTTTGTTATCAGTCCTGTTCAAATCATTTCTACAAATGCTGTTTAGCTGGAAGAAGCCAATGATGTAAATGTTATGCATTCATGACAGGAGTTTCAAAATTTTCCATTCCCAGCAATTTCTCTTTTCCAATCTTTGGTCTCTGCTTTCTTCACTAAAGCACTTGAGAGCAATTGTGTGCATCCATAAGGTAATCTTCAACAGCATACCAAATCATTCTTCAGAAAGGAAACACAAGACTGTCTTAGACCCTGTTTGTTTCATAGAAAATAGAAATTTAGCTTGATTTCTAAAAAAGTGTATTTTTTATGTTTTGAGCAGAAATTATCGTCTAGAAGTTATGAAAAATTCAAAAATATCCTGTTATATATTGATTATATCAAATTTAATCTTTTAAAAAGTTAGTACATTTCATGACAACTCAAATTTTACAGAAATGTTCAAGCCCTTTCTCCATATGATTTTATATCATTTAGTTTTCTAATTTAATTCTTACATTCTAAAAGTAATATTCTTCTTCCTTTCATTATTCTTACCATTAGTGTAAAATTCTATATACAATACATTTCTTATTACTTCAAAAGTTTACTCTTAATAAATTATCAACCAATTATAAATTATTTTCTAAAGTTATTTTATTTAGTTTGGAATCATTGTGAAGGAAATTTCTTAATCCAAGCTTAATGGCTTCTAATTTGAGAAAGTTTACCTCTTCAATCTAGAGATCCTTTATAATCTCTATTTAACTAATTAAAATTCATTTTATATCAATTATAACAATATTCATCAACCAATTATTTCTAAATAGAAATTAAGTAATTATTCCAGAATTACAAAAGATTATATTTTACTTATTCTAAGTTAAAGGAAATCATAATGTCAATTCTGTATTTTAAAAAATAAATCTATTTAGTTTAAACTTAGAGATTAAGTATTAAAGTTTTCATTGTTCATTCGTATAATTATATCTTCTCCAAGGTTGTAACCACTTAGAATTTTAAATCATAGTTTTTCAATCAAATAAATTGAGTTTCGTACCACCATTTTTTTGTTAGTTCCTCAGAGGTATGCCTTTTTATATTTAAAAATGTTCTCCTTAAAGGTTTAAGATGATCTTCATTGAGTTTGTAGATCGATTGTGGTTTTTGCACTTTGTTGATCTTCCCTATCAACAATTATAACTATATTTGTTTCATTAATTTTTCTCATACCTATTCTTAAAGGTTTAATCACTTATATTTAATGTTTAATGATTATCTAAATTATGATTTTATTATAAACATGGTCTAAAGATTAAATATAAATAATAAAAAATTATTACAACCAACAAAAAAAAAATTTTATCTATCCGTATCTACTTTATCAAGCAAGGTGAAGGTTCAAAACCGTTATTATCGAACAAAAGATTTTATAGTACTCAAAAAATAAATAGTAACATCTGATTATTTACTTCTTGTGCTTACATGAAAAAAAAAAAAATATATAAGTAGGAAAGATAAATATTAAGCGGGGATATTTTTATCGGTTTTTATGGTTCATAAGTTTTATTTTCTCTTCTTCTTGTATTTTTTTTTTTTGAAGATGAACTAATAAAATATCACTAATTATTTCCTGAGTTTCATAAGATTTACTTATTAAACTCTCATTATTAAATGAAACAAATTGACACTAAGAATTTGAGATTTTTCATATAATTTCTTTTTATTTTACACTTTAGTTCCTTTTTTATTGAATTTTCTCTTTTCTTAGTAAATTAAATATTAATTTAAGCATAAAAGGCTGTAATTGAATAAAAAAAATTGAGGAATTGTTTTTTAAAAAAGGGTTAATGTGGATTTCTATAGCATTTTACCTAGGTATTTTAATATATATTGTAATTCTTTATCCCCGTGAGATTAAGAATGTCTTTACCCCAATTATAGCATAATTTATCCAA
>Ga0307517_10014206_pt1 | contig 10729 bp, 5 predicted proteins | sample 23_EM_MG_FD_194515 | JGI IMG/M metagenome (GOLD analysis project Ga0307517, IMG submission 194515) | Populus trichocarpa ectomycorrhiza microbial communities from riparian zone in the Pacific Northwest, United States - 23_EM | ecosystem: Host-associated > Plants > Roots > Unclassified | place...
CAATATTTTTAATATCGAGTCACAAATATTTTTTTATTTTTTTTTATATATATATATATATATATATATATATATATATATATATATATAATATTTTTACCATTAATCATACTATAAACATAGAGCGTTTGTATTGTGGATTATATTATAAATGTTTTTTTTATTTTTTTTTTATTTTAAAAACTGTTAATACATGTTGGGTTAAAGTATGATTACCTTATCCAAAGCTTTTAAATTCTTTAAATAAAATGTAAGGAATTTAAAGCAAAGATCCCATCAAGGGTTAATCCAGAAAGTAGACTTCAAGATGAGAAAATTGGGCTTCTGTCCCAATATTTAAAAGAAGAATACTTTCACTTACTAACAGTCATTTGGGTTTTACAATTACGTTATCATTGCTTCCTCGGTATCAAATTATCTTTAAAAAATCCCTACATATTTTTCAAAAAATTAAAAAATTACAATTTACAAGCTTCCTATGTGCATGGCGACAATATAATTATAATTATAACTATAATTATTACAAGGGATAATTATATATATAAAAAAATCCTATATAACAGTGTTTTTATTTTTTTTTATTGTACTTTGAAAAATTAAATTTTACACCCTAAACTTTATACTAGCGTTAACCGCATAACATCCTAAAAAAATCAATAAAAAATATATAATAATTTACAACATTCCTATTATTTTTAATTTAATAACTAAATAGCTACTATGGTACTAATATTATAACTTTGCAATCAAACTAATATTACAAGCTTCCTATATTCCGTCCACAATGAGAATTTAATTATAAATTATATTATATTAAAAAAACTAAATCATTTAAGGGTTTTGCTGTCCATGGCTGTTTTTCACCAAGATTACAAACCATCATTTGGGGTTTTACTGTACATGTCTACTGTTCACCAAGACTTGTAAAAACCATGGTGGACTGCACTGTTCCCTCACAATGACAATGTAGTTTCCATTGCTGTTCAGGTGTAGAAAAGATTAAATTGGTTATTGAAGTTTTGATTTCTTTCATAATTAGTCCATGTATATTTAAATATTTATGTTTCGGACCTAAGACTTTATTTTTATCATGTTCAATCTCTAAATATTGAGAGAGAGGAGATAGAAATTTGGAAAAAAAAAAAAAGAGGAAGAAAGGACGATTATCAGAAAAGAGAGAGGAAAGAGAAATCTTTTGTTCAACTACATGATTATTTTCAATTCGGTTCGATTTTTATTAAAATAAAATAACCAAACCGAAATTAAAAAAAAAAAAAAACTGAAACCGGGTCAAACCGACTGGTTTCGGTTCGGTTCGGTTTTTCCGGTTTGGCTCGGTTTTTTTGCGGTTTCGGTTCGATTTGGTTTTTTCGGTTTTTTGCTTATAAAACCGAAACCGAACCGAACCGGCCGGTTTTTTTAAAATTTTAATCGGTTTAATTGATTTTTTTTTCCGTTCGGTTTTTTCGGTTATTTTTTTTCTGATTTTTTTATTTAATCGATTTTTTGATTTTTTTACTCACCCTTATATTTAGATCATTAAAAGATTGATTTTAGTGCAGTGGGTTCATTTTAGAGAATGGACTTAAATGTAGGTAATTTTGTCCTTTGACCAAACCAAAATAATAAATGAAAGCCTCATAAGTTTATTTTTAATTCGTTTAATTTTTTTTCAACTGAGTGAAGGGTGTTTTGAGATTGAAAATAATTAATTGACGTCCTTATGATATTTTAGGCTTTTTAAAATGAAAACGAGAGAGGTTAAATTGGTCATTGAAGTTTTAATTTTTCCATAATTAGTCCATGTATTTCTAGATATTTATGTTTCAGTCTTAAAACTTTATTTTTATCATATTCAATTACTAGATAGATATTAAGAGAGAGGAGAGAAAGTGGTTAGATAAAAAAAAAAGATGAAAAAGAAAGTTTTTAATCAGCTACATTTCGATCATGAAATGGTTAATTTTAGTGCAATGAGTTTGTTTTGGAGAAGAGACTTCGAGGACGTTTGGGAACGCGGCTGCAGCTGTGTTCCCAAAAAATTTAATTTTTTTTTTATTAAAATTTAATATGGTTTGTATGTTTTGGATCGTTTTGATGTGCTGATGTCAAAAATGATTTTTAAAAAATGAAAAAACATCATTGACATGCATTTTGACACGAAAAGTTATTTGAAAAGCACCCGCAACCACACTGTCAAACACGCTCTTCAACGAAGATAGTTTTGTTTTTTTTAACCATGCTGCAAAATATAGATCAAAGCATGGGAAGTTTTTGTTTTTTTAATCAATTTGATTTTTATTTTATTAATTGATTAGAGAGTTTTCTCAGTTTAAAAGTAGAATTATTGATGTTTTTTATTATATTTTTAAATTTTTTTAGGTAAAAATAGATTGAAATTTAGATTTTAAACTCTCAAAACTCGAATTTAATTTCTCAATCAGCAGAAATGACTCCAAAAAATTAGAGTAAACAACTCATCATCTTTCCTGGTAGACAATGTGTAATCCGTTCTATTTAAATAAAACAACTTGAGCGCATGGCTTGCACTTTTGTTCTTGAAAAAATATAATTAAGCATGTGGACCTGGCCTTTGTCCTTTTAAGCGAGGCACACCTAGGTAGTCCTTTGAAGCCTAGACACACCTTGGCTTAATTCTTTTAACCCGTCATCTTTTTTTAATTTTTTAATTAATTGTTTGTTTTTTAATTTTTATAATAAATTTATTTTTATATAAATTTATTAGATGGTTTTTTAATTAATCTTTTTTTAACTTGATTATTCAATCATTTAAAAAAAAGATTAGACTTTTATAGTAATATTAAAAATTGTTTTATAAATAATTATATATGAATCATTATGCAAAAAAATTAAAAATTTTCCTTATGAATATTAATTGAGCATAATATACATATATATATATATTATTTTAATTGTAATTTCTTTATATACTTTTCTCAAATTTATTATTCTTTTTTTATCTTATAGTGATGTAAAAATTATTGAGAAATTATTTTTTTCTTTCTTTGAATGAAACTTCTTTTTTAGATCATGGTGAATTTTTATTTTAAAAAATGTTTTTTGAAAGTAAAAATATATTTTCATCAAAACAAAAAAGAAAGGGTTTCTTAAAGAGTTATATTTTCCTCTTTAATTTCAATCATTGGAATTTTTATGAATTCTATTTTTATTAACTTAAGTTTTTATTCAATAAACTATGATACTAATAAAAATGATATTATTTTATAAAAATAAAAAATAAATACATGAATAAGAAAATATAATTTTATAAAAAAATATATTTTTTCTCCACAATGGATTTTGTAAGAATATTTTTATTTTAATTGCCATAAAATTCGATAATTGTTTTTTAAAAGAACCCCATTACATCATATAGACAAAACAAAATAGTATATTTTAGTGTGGATTATGACTCATGCACACTATTGACTACAAAAGTATGCCATGGGTGGCCTTCTCTCTTTTTTTTCAGTGCTCGAAAAATTGTACAATTTGATTCCTTGACTTTTTCTTCCTTTTAATTTTGTCCAATCATGTTATGTTCCTTTTAATTTGATACATTGTATTCCCTACATAAAAACGTTACAGTATCAAAGATGCTTGATTCCGAAAATAAGATTGAACTTTATCAAAATTTTTTTAAAAAAATAAAACAAGAGGAACCAAATTTGGCAAAGAAATAAAAAAACAACATTTTCCCATGTTTTATTATTCACGAGGTGTGGAAAATAATATTTTGGTCCCTGTTTTTTTTTTCATTTGTTTGTCCCTAAATTATGGATGTTTCATGTTTCAATTATGAAATTTATTTGTCTTATATTTCAGTCCCTAGAATTTAAGAGAAGAAATATTTACTAAAAAATAAGAGAGAAGAGAAAAAATAATCATTCATCCATATTCTAACTATAAAAAAAGATTAATCTTGATATTAATAAAAAAAAATTTGATAAAGAGAGATCCATTAAGGTATTTCTTATCATTTATATCATTAGAAAAAGTGGATCAAGCTCAAGAAATTTTGTTGAATTCAACTCTAGAGCTTCTTTACAGGTTTAAGTGTGTATTAAGGTTGGAAATAGATTTATTAAGATGTTTTAAGTATTATTTTTTAGAAATTGTTGAAAATATCTTTTTAGAGTCTCAAAAATTGAATTCTAATTTTCTGGCCATTGAAAAATCAACCAGCAACACATCATCTATTTTGTTTATCGTGATTGTCAATTATCAACATTTTAAACCATATATATTTACCATACTAACTTTCTATATATGTGAACAATAAAATGTACATGAAAAATCCAATCAGATAACTCTAATTTCATTCTTAGAGAGTATAAATTTATTACTCTCAAATACCATCCTCAAACTTAAAAATTTTCCAACTATAAATCTTTTTATAATGACAACTTTAACCTTGAACTTTTTGTCCAAAGCTTTCCAGAGAGTTTTTGCATTCTTGATTGAATTATACATATTATATTATGTTTTATTTAATTTATTTAAAATGTATTTTTTTCAAGTACAAAATTACTACGATTCCATACATTCAAAGCTACCATAATAATGATATTAAATTCATTATTTGACAACTTTAGCATTTTTTCCTACAAGAACTTAATCAAATTCGAGGTGGGCATATAAATTAACATTTTATATTGTTACCATTTAAAGTTCAATCTATTGGACTTTCTAGGCTTTTCACTATGCACCTTCAAAGGTGATGGTGGAATCTTCACTACTAAAATAGTATTTGTTGAAGCAATATTGTTTGGAAAAATCAATTCTTGAGTTAAAAATATTATATAAATTATATAAAAAAATCCAATAATATTTATAAATAAATATTTTGGCTTCACAATAAGCAAGTAATATAAAAAATAAAACTTGTAATAAAGCAACTTAAGTAAACAAAAGTATGAAATTATGTAAGATAAAATAAACACATTAAAAACTTAAGTTCTTTTTAACAAGCAACATATCATCATAAAATATTTAAGCATATTAAGAAAACAAAACTATCATAAACAAAATAATAATTCACTTGTTGAAAAATATAAATCAATAAAATATATAATATGCATCAAAAACATCAAAATTGCATGAAAAACAATTTTAGAAGATAAACTATAAATTTAAAATAAAGATATATAACAACCTTAACAAATTAAACAAAGTAATAAAAAAAATCATAACAAACCAAAATGTTATAGGTTAAAATATATAGAATTAAAATTAAACCTATATGTGAGATTATAGCAAATTCAAAGAAAGTTAAATTATAACTTAAATTTTAATGATGCAAAACCTCGTTCACAATTAATCTATGTTATTATTTATTTTGTTTCCCACAAGATAAACTAAACAAAGTTTAATATAATAATAAAGCCTTAAGATTGTTTTTCAAAGTTGGTAAATATATTAGATTAATGAGCAAAGATGCTTAGTTTATCATAATAAGAGCATACACAACATAAAAAATTATTCAATAAAAACCTAGAGTACATGAAATTTTAAATCTATAAACATGCAAAAATAAAACTCAAGACAATCATATGCAATCAACGTAACTATAATAATAATAATAATAATAATAATAATAATAATAACAACAACAACACTAGCATGTATACTAAACATATATTCAAACTTGCAATTGATATACTAATAATAAAAATAATTAAGTTTAAATTAAAATAAAGAATGATACTTACTTGTTGAAACACTTTAAAGTAATAAAATTTTTGTTATTGTGAATGATGAATCATTTGTTATCAAGGTTTTACTGCTTCTTACTTGTTTAACTAGAATGTTTACAATATGCCTCTCAAGATTTCAATAACAGAACCTTGGTTTAGATGCACTTCTAAACCAAGGTGTTTGAACCAAGGTAAAAAGACTCCACGTGGTTATTAAATTACTTATCAATAATATAACTACTTATAAATAATACTAAATGTTCAAAATTAAAAAAATGCTAATTGATTATTAAATTATCAGAGTTAACAAAAATTCACATTATTAACATGTGATGTTGTTTCAAGAATTTTTCTTTAGAGGAGGGAAAAGAAATCTACTACCATATATTACCCTAACAATTGATAAATGAATGTTAGTGTGCATGTTGAAGTAAAGAGATTGAGAGGGGATGGATTCATATTATTAGATTAGTAATCTATAGGGATTGTCCTTTTAATTGGGTTTCTTTTTACCATTTTTTTTATTGTTAATTTAACTACCAATTTACTAAGAAAAGACAATGGCTAGGTAATTGAATCTTATATGGAAAATTTGACTTGTTTTAGGTAAACAAAATTTGTTAAGAAACTCTCAAAACAAGAGAGAGAGAGAGAACAAACCATGGTTTATGATTCAAAGATGTATAATATTCTCACAATAAACCTAAAAATATTGTATCAAATAAAAACATTAGATTTTTGTCTAACTAAATTATTCCAAAGTGCAAGCAACTTCTATATGAAGTGGATCATTGTATTCAAATGGTAAGGAGAAAAAAAGATAAAAATGTAATTTCATCTAGATCTTTGATGATTTAAATTTTGTTTTCACAAATAAGGAAGGTGCTATCAAAGATTGATTTCCTATTAGTTCCATTTAGGAAGGCAACTTAAGTTTGACTTAACAGACTAAAAATACAATGGGATATCTTCAATTATCTATAGGATTGAATTTTTTTATATATAAAAATTTACTAAATATATCATGTATTTTAAGTGCAAGAACATTTTACATACCATATTTTCATTCATTATAGTTTATCTGTGGTCCATGATAGCTTAAAATAATAATGAAAAGATAAAAATACCTATGTTTATGAATAATCTAAGTCTGATTTTAATTTTAAAAAGGGTGTTTGATAGTGTGGTAGCGATTGCTTTTCAAAGTACTTTTCGCTCGGAAATACATCAAAATAATATATTTTTTATTTTTAAAAAATTATTTTTAATATCAGTACATCAAAACGATCTAGAAACACCAAAAAATATTAATTTGAAGTAAAAAAATAAAAAAAACTTCAAATTTTTTCAAAAATATTTTTAAAATACAAAATTAAACGGGATCTAAATCATGCTAAAATGGATGGTGCGAAAGGATACATGTATTTTTTGTGGATTTGTATCACTTGTTAAGGAATGAGTTTGAATTTCTATACTTGGGAAGTTTTTTTTCCTTATAGAATTAATGTCAAAAAACAATCTTTTTGGCTTCTTTGATTTGAAAACTTTCCTTTTCTTTAACGAGGCTAATAAGTTTTTTCAGGTCAATTTTATGATTATTTTCCTTTTTTGCTATTTCTAGATTTTAACCATTTGATTTTAGTTTTTTATTTATTAAAGCTTTGAAAAATACTAATTTTTTTGTTTATAAATTTTGTGTGATTTCTCATATGCTCTAGGTTTATGAGCTACTTTTCAGTAGCTTTCAAGTATTGAGATTCGAGTAGTGTGGTATCGGATACGTTGACGTTTTTCAAGTAAAGTTAGCTCCGTTGATTATGAGTTCAGTTAGACATAAGGGCAGTACATGTAATTATTGGTTGATATTGAAATTAAGAAAAAAAGAAAGAAAGAAATGGTGAAGGAGGAAGAAGATGACGACGAAGAAGAAGAAAAGTAATATTTTATTTATAAAGATACTTTGGATAATAAGAAATTTATAGTATTTTACGTACTTTTTTTTTATTGATTCGGAAAATCAATAATTCAAAATATATAATAAAATTAACTTAAGAAATAATAGGATATAAACAGTAATAATAAAAAATATAATATGCAAAATATTCTCAACCTAAAAAGACATAATATTTCTTAATAATTCTCCTTTTTAATATCCCATCAACTCGTCCACATACAAGTTTTTGTATAAAAAAAAGGTTTAAACTTTAAAGTCAATCAAACCTCTTTTTTTTTTGACATCTTGAATTGCCAGTGGAGGTAAAATTGGTGGAAGGTGCAGCTCCTTGTCTTCTCACCTAACCCCAATTTGGCATCTTCCGTTTCCAACAACCACGCCCAATCAAACGAGGAAATCTTTTGTCTATTTACAGGTGGCTTTTGGCTTTTCTTGGGCTTTAAAGTTTAAAGCTTTCTCTGTATATTGCAACTTTGCAGGTCTATTTGGCCGGTCACTCTCTCTCTATCTATCTATTATGGAGGCTAAGCTATTAGGAGCTTCTTGCCCGGCTTTTCTAGCTTCTAAAGAATCAAGATTTTCAAGGGCTAATTATAGTTTAGGTCTCCAAACCGGGCAGAATGGCACAACTTTAAGAGTTAGCTGCCCAAACTTGACAAAGAGACGCATTCTATCAGTCCAAGCATCTGCTGTAACCATGGGGTAAAGAAACAGTGATCCTTTTGCTTAAATTAGTTTACTTGGTCTTGTTGATTAGTAGTTTCATGTTTTCTTCTGGTTTTGATTTTGCCCTTTTTTGTTGCTATTTTTCTTGTTCGTTTCCTGTTTTCTGGGATTGTTTTTTTGGCTGTTTTGTTCAAGAATCTTCAAGTTTTGAGGGTGCGAATAGATGATATTTATCACAGATTGGACTATGTATGTTTTTGCCGTTGAATTTCTTGCTTTTGGATTTGGGTTGGTGGCACTGTATCTTTATAGTATGTAAGTTGGCATTATTTCTTATGATCTATGGATTCACAAGTTAATTTCCACCACCTATATATTACTTTGTATTGTGTTTCCGTTCTGAATTATATATTTTTTTAACCAGCATTCTAAATTCTTGTTGATTCGGTGAACAAATCAATATTTTTTTTTAATGTGTAGTATTAATATTGTTATTATTGTGTTAGTTGCTAAACATACCAAAAAAGAATTCTCTTATTGATTTGGGTTTAAGAAACTGAGGCTAGAATATTTGCGCGCTTGCAAATACAAGCATGTGTGTAGATTACAAAATCAATATTGAAAGTAAGCTGAATGGTTAGCTTAGGTAATCGAACGAGCTCCATTCTTCTGATAAAAGTTGGAGAGTTGGAGAAATTTCATGTATATTTTCTCATTAAAAGTAGATAAACTGATGCTTTGGTTTTTATTTTTTTTGATAACTCACTGATGCGCGCAAATGTAACAAACAGTGCAAAGTGCAAACTTGCACGATTTTTCTCTTTCTTCAGTTTTTTTCCCCATCAAAGTATAGGGTTAAGATTTCCTGTGATTGAACCTGAATATTTCACAGCACTGCTTTCTAAAGCTAGAATTGTTTCTGTTTTGGACACATATTGTTGCTTTATATTGAAGGGCCTGATGCTTATCAACTTCCAACTTGTTATTTGCCAGTCAAGTTTTGAAAGTAGTTTTCATCATTTCTGTAGGCTGACAGAGAAGAAAAGGGTGGACATAAGCGAGAATTTGACCCTAGATAACATCAGGAGTTCCTTGATTCTACAAGAGGATAGTATAATATTTAGCCTCTTAGAGAGATCCCAATACTGTTATAATGCCAGTACCTATGACCCTGAAGCTTTTGCATTGGAAGGGTTCCATGGTTCTCTGATTGAGTTCATCCTTAAGGAAACTGAAAAGCTACATGCTCAGGTATGTTGTACTTAGTCCTTTTAACTTCTGGGAAAGAAAGAAGATATCAATTAGAGAATTCATGAAGTTTTCTTGAATTGCATCTGGTCATTAGCTTGGCAGATACAAGAGCCCTGATGAACATCCTTTTTTCCCGGATGACTTACCTGAGCCAGTGTTGCCACCCTTGCAGTATCCACAGGTAAGACATGTGTAAATACATTCTGTAGATATATTATTAGCTGCCTTTTCCAAATTTACAATTTTATTATGCCATGGATCAAGCTCCCAGTTAACATATTTATCTTTCAGTTTGATGATTTCTTTCAATTTAGGAGGAACTGCGTGTACTGTGATCGACACAGTGCAATTGTGGAACTGATTATTTAGCTGATATATTGTGAGGCTTGTGCCATAAAAACTCACTGCATTGTTTTCTCTTGTTATATGCAACAAAATGCCATCTAATTCTGAAATTAAGACCAGTTGTCAGATGTAGATTTTAATTTTTGCTTGAGCATAAGAAAAAAATTCTGGCATGTTAACTTCTTTTTTTAAAAAAACATAATATAAAAAATGAGCACTCTATCCCTCTCTCTTGCTGCATGTTCAGATTTTACTTTTGTCTATTTTCTTTTACTTCCTCTTCAAACCTGTTCCTTCCTTGCCACACAGGTACTACATCCCATTGCTGATTCAATAAATATAAATAAGACAGTATGGGACATGTATTTTAGAGAACTTATTCCTAGATTGGTCAAAGAAGGAGATGATGGCAATTGTGGATCAACAGCTGTTTGTGACACAATCTGTCTACAGGTATGCATTTAACTAATTAACTCTGGGCTGCTCTTAATACTACTGTGATACTTTCAAATCTCAACCTAAGAGATTACAAACTGTTTTCTTGATCTTCCTTGATGCTTTAGTTCTAGTTTCGTTCTGTGAACTTTCTCTTTATCTGGTTAGTGATACATGTACCCTGGGAAGATATTGTTAATAAATTTGTTATTTTTGAATGGAGCTAAGATTCTTGATTGGAAATTGCATTTGACTCATTCTAGTGGTCTACTCTTAAGAGATTCTACTATTAAAATAAGTCTTCCTTTGCTGTTTAGACTCTTCCTGGAGTTAATGAGGTAACAAATGGATAAATGTAGTT
>Ga0307517_10014207_pt1 | contig 10729 bp, 10 predicted proteins | sample 23_EM_MG_FD_194515 | JGI IMG/M metagenome (GOLD analysis project Ga0307517, IMG submission 194515) | Populus trichocarpa ectomycorrhiza microbial communities from riparian zone in the Pacific Northwest, United States - 23_EM | ecosystem: Host-associated > Plants > Roots > Unclassified | place...
ACGGACCTTGCCGCTGACGATGCTGACAGTAGCCCCGGACATGGGGCTCCCCGTTTCCGTCCGAACGACGCCCTTGAAATCGGAGCTTTCCCGAAAAAGTTGAGGTTGCTGGGTGGGTGGGTGGGTGGGTTGCTTCTTGACGATAGAGACGGTGGTGTTCGTGATCCGGAATTCGAGGGGCTGGTCCTTGAGGCAGGCCTTGAGGGCTTCTTCCAGGCTCATGTCCCGGACGTTCAAGGTCACGTTGCGGGTGCCTTTGAAGATGTCGAAATCATAGAAAAAAGCATAGCCGGTCTGGTGCTCGATGACCGAGAATACTTTTTCCAGGGGCATGTCCTTCGCCGAGAAGGTAACCTTCTGCTGTGTAAAGCCCGGCGTGGCGCCCACGTGTAGACAAATTGCTACTAACAAAAATGAGGTTAACTTCATAACCTTTCCGATTTTTTTAGAGTTTCCCTTAAATGTCAAGCAAATAGGGGTCACTCCAGAGGCCTTAAATTTCATTACCTTTGGTTTAGCTGGTTTTTTCGTAAAAGTCATTTTCGAATCGGCCTACATGGTAACCCAGCTACAAGGTGTGAACACTTTGGGGACTGGAAGAGGTGAGATGCTTCCGGTCTTTTTTTTGGGCTACGCATGCCTAAAGGCGTTAGTCGGGATGGAGCGGGAATTGCGAGTATAGTTTTGTTTTCATGATCGTTCAGGTTATGATTTGCTAATCAGTTTACAATTTGATAACAATAGGACTGGGCTTTAAAAAAAACAGGAACCCGGGGAGCCGGGTCCCACGGTTTAGGACTTCACACCTGACAATTTCTGCCCGAGTGTGGTATTTCACATGAGAACTTCTTTAATAAGGACAAGCAATGACGTTAGTAGCGATAGGTTTACAGATGCCTCATGCAGAGAAGCATTCTAGTTTATTGGGAATTACAAGGAGGTTTAACGCTTAATGGCTGATAGGATTAGGCCAAATAGCAAGGTTGTATATTGTTAAAACGAAGATGTCGGCCAAATGACAAAAAAATAAATTACATATTTTGTAACTCAATATGAACCCGTTCCCCGGTGTGCATCCGAAGTTTACCATTGTTTTATGGCTTTTTTGGGCCGCAGTCACCCGGCCTAAAGTAGGCCAACGTTACTGTCGATAGGTCGGGCGATTATCCAGCCATCAACCGAAGGATCCCGCTAATCGTATTAAATACCCTCCGGCAAAGGATAAGATATCGGATCACTTTATGATACTTTTTACGCTTAGCCGCCGTTCTTGATAACTCCTCTATCACCATCTTTATCAATACATTCACCAGGATACCCAGCCACCAGATCAGCTCCTTCGCCTGCCTACTTTCTAAACTCCAACCGGTCACCTGGCCACCCAGGGCTCCGGACGCATTCTTTTTAAGATAAATACACTTACCAACGATCCTAAAGTCAAGGGGTTGGTCTTTAAGACTGGCCTTCAACACATCCTCCAGGGCCATATCCCGCCAATCCAGTGTCTCAGTTCTGGCGCCTTGCAAGATGCCGTGATCATAGATAAAGTCATAACCCGTCTGATTTTCAATAGCAGAAAATACCTTTCCCAGGGGGATATCCTTTCCGGATAGGGTTATTCTGTGGACATAGCCAGGCGCACTAACTTGCAGGGCGACAGCTAATAATAAGAAGGTGGTTAATTTCATAACCCGCACAAGGTGTTTAGGGGTCTGTTTCGTGCATAGGCGCACGATTCCTGAAGCAATAAATTTCATTACTTTTGATTTAAGCATTTTTTTCTAAAAGTCATTTTCGGAATCTCGCTACATGGATAACCTGGCTATCAATGTGTAAGCACATTGTGGATCCGGAAGAGGTGAGATGCTTCAGGTCCTTCTGGATTATGCATGTTTGTGTTCGCTACTCGGGATGGAGCGGAAATTGGGAGTACAGTTTTGTTTCCATGATCGTTCAGGTTATGATTTGCTTAACAGTCCACAATTTGATAATATAGGATTCGGCTTTAAAAAAACAGGAACCCGGGGAACAGAGTCCCACAATTTACGGCTTCACGCCTGACAGGTTTCTGCCCGCAGTGTGGTATTCCATAAAAACTTTTTAGAAACACAAATAATGAATCGTTAGCGATAGGTTGCAAAATCTATGGACCAAAATTGTCCATATCAAGAGGGCTTCCAAAACAAGGAGGTTTAATGACCGATAGGATTAACTAAAATTAGCAGTGTGTTATAGTTAAGACGAACTGATGAATAAAAACACAAAAAAAAAGATAATATTTTTTTAATAATTATCGGAGGTGGCCTGAGGAATGACCATAAAGGAAAGATGCCTTATAAAAGACGAATGAAAAAATGAAAGACTATCTGAAGCATAGAGAGTAGATCAGTTTACAACCCCACCGTAAAATGCAGCTCCTCCGCCGGCAGGCATTGTTCATCCGTACATACCTGGAAGGCGATGGAGCCCGTAAGGCTGGTCTTCACCGGGGACTTTAACTCGATCTTCTGCACAAAATCCACCTTACTGGCATATTGATACTGCTGGATCCCCAACACTTCGATATTATGCGTTTCCTTTTTACCGAACTCGCTGATCTTCCCTTGTATGTTAATGAGAGGGTTCTTGTTGAACTTGATCTTGGTAGGCAAGGCAATGGCGTCCTTGGGTTGCTGCTGCGCGTAGATATGCCAGCCCTGTTCGATATTGGCCGTGAGATGGATCTCATAGGTCTTGTCGTCCAGCTGCTGGGTGGTATATTCCCAGCGGACAGGACTTTGGGCAAGGGCCGCGGCGGATAAGCACAGGCCGGATAGTACCAGGATTAACTTATGCATACTAAGAGTCTTTTATCCTTAATGATTCTTTCGTCTCAGTGATCGAACATCCAGAAAAATCTGCAGTCCCTGCCTCTCTTAACACTATGAACTTCGAGGCAGGGCCCTTGCAAACCTGTTAATGATTACGGCAGTACGGTGAGGGTCCTTCCCTCTACCTTACAATGAATATCATTATTCTTCAATACTTCCAATGCTTCGGACAGGTTGAGGTTGCGGCCCATCTTCCCACCGAACTCATGCAGGGGCACCTGTCCTTCGTATTTGATCTCCAGGTCGTACCAGCGGGCCAGCTGCCGCATCACGGCAGGAACATCCGCCCGGTCGAAATAAAAGAATCCGTTCTTCCAGGCCACGACCCGGTCGATATCCACGTCATCGGTCACTTTCATTTGACCGGCAGCGCTGAGACGGGCCTGCTGCCCGGGTTTCAGCAAAGCGTCTTTGCTGCCTTCGCTGACGCGCACGGCGCCGGTCAGCAAAGTGGTCCTGACCTGGCTCTCGTCGGTATAAGCCATAATATTAAAAGAGGTCCCCAGCACGTCTACATCCATCTTGCCGTTGACCTTCACTTTAAAAGGCTGGGTGACATTGCGGGCCACTTCGAAATAAGCTTCGCCGCTGAGCTCCACTTCCCGGGTCTCGCCGGGAAAAGCAGTGGGGTAGCGCAGAGAGCTGGCATTGTTCAGCCAGACCTTGCTGCCGTCGGGGAGGGTAAGTTGGTATTGACCGGCCCTCGGAGTCGTTAGGGTATTATAAACAGTAGCTCCTGCTTTTTCAGTAGCACCCGGTTTTTCATTTAATAAGGTATAGCTGAGGCGTCCGTTGTCGAGTTTTTGTACGTCTGCGCTCCCCTGCCGGGCGATGGTGCCCTTGCCTGCTTCGTCCAACACGATGGAGCTGCCATCGGAGAGCGTAAGGGTGGCTTTGTTGCCGCCCGGGGCGATATCTTTATTGGGAGTAGTGGTTTTGGCAATGGCGGCGGGGGGATTGGACCGGGATTGGTAACGGGTCCAGAACCAGGCGCCCATCGAGACGAGGGCGCAAACGATGGCGGCAGCCATATAACGCTGCCAGGGGATACGTGCAGCGGCGCTGATTTTGACGGGCTTTTCTTTTCCGATCTTCTGGATGATCTTCTTCCATTCCGCCTCCTTATCTATCCGCTGCAGGACCTGCAATCCCTCGGCGATATAATCGGAATGGGTAAAGCGGTCGAAGAACCGGCGGTTCTCCTCCGATTGTTCCAGCCACTGGTTCAATTCCTGCTCTTCCTTGACCTCGAGGCCCTGGTTGAATCGCTTGATCATCAACTCCGCTATCCTGGTAAAACCTTCTGCCATTACTTACGACATTTATTGATTTTAACTGCACTTACAGTGCAGTTATCGAGACCACGTAACTTTAAAAACGTGGCGAATCCTTGTTTAACAAAAAGAAAATGATCCTTTTAATGGGAATTTGTCCTTTACAGGGAGGATGAAGGCGTATTTGGATAGGAAAAGACTATATTATGAATAAAGGTAACAGGATCGCCAGTTCCAGCAACGACTTTTTCACCAGCTCCGAACGGAGGATCTGGATGGCCCGGGCCTTTTGGTTCAGTACGTTGCCGGTGCTGATCTGCAATTGTTCGGCCACTTCCGAAGTACTCAGGTTATCGAAAAAGATCATTTTAAAAATGGCCTTGCATTTCCGGGGCAGGCTCTCGATCTGGGTCAGCAATTCCGCGAAGATCTCGGCCTCGATCATCCGGTTGCGCACCTCTCCGCTGTCCTTATCTCCCAGGTAATGGATCTCCTTGCGCGCCGCCTGGTGCCGCTTCACCGCACGGATATGGTCCAACGCTGCATTGCGGGCCGTGATGAAGAGGAAGGCCTTGATATTCTCCAGCCTTTCGAAGCGCTCCCGCAACTTCCATAGTTTGATGAAACCCTCTGCCACGATGTCTTTCGACTCGTCTTCGGCTTTCGTCATGCTATACACGAAAAAGTAAATGCTGTCGTAGAAGTGATGGTACACGTACTTGAACTCATGCCGGTCGCCCTCACGGAATCGTGCTACGGAAAACTGATGCATAGAGTCTCTCTCGGTCATACGTGCTTGTTATTAAAAGGCCACTCATAGGCGATTCGAAAACCTGCTTTTAACAACAGTCTGAACTGTGCCCCCTGCCCCCAGCGGGAACGGGCATAAAATAAGGTTGTAAAATTTGATTGATTGGCCTAATAGGAGGCTTTAGCATCGGGACATGGAAACTTCAGTCGGCCCTGTCATCGGTGGAATTTTAATTGATCGGTGGAGTAGAGTTACCCCGGGAACCGTACTGAACAATCCCCCTTTTCTCATGCCCGAAATTACGGTTGCAATGTTACGGAATTGACCCTGATCAAAAAACATTTCACCTTGCTTTTAATTCCCGTCTTTATACTTTACACCTATTTTTTAATAGAACATCCGATGGGATGACTGTAGTACAAAAACGGGCTTTTTCGGCGGATAAAGTTAACGGGGAGGATATTAGTACCTTTTCTATACGATGAAGATAATAAAATAGATTAAGTATTACCACTTACATGCACAAAAATATTAAGCTAATACCCTCCCGCCATAAAAATAGAAAAACTTTTCGGGTTGTGGACTAAAAGGACCACAAAATAATTTAATAAACGGCTGGACTACGAAATCTTCTTCCTAACTCACTACTCACCACTCACTACTCACCACTCACCACTCACCACTCACCACTCACCACTCACCACTCACCACTCACTACCTCACTTCCTCAACAGCCAGCAGGCCTCCAGCAATTCCTCGAGGTCTCCATACCAGCGGAGCAGGGCCGACCGCTCCTCCGGCTCGCCGAACTCTCCGCTCTCCGAGCCCAGGCAGGCCTCGATCATCGCCCATAGCTGGTGCCGGCATTCGTGCAAACGATAGTCGCTGAAAAAACTTTCCAATACCTGAAGAGGCGCCTGCCGCTCTTCCCGCCCGAGACGTATCACCTGGTCGAATACGCCGGGCTGTTCCAGGAACTGTGACATGGTAACTGATTTTAATTGCGGTAAATAATGGACACATTGACTTCCATTCGCAAAGAACGCCAACATGTTACGGATAGGGGGCCATCCGGGGAGGATGCCTTTTCTACCCAGGCAGGGAAGGAATATAGAAGCCCTACAAATTTACAAAGAATTAAAAGGTCCTCTCATTTTTTTTCTTACATTGTGGTCTAATTAATCCGCACCCTTTTGGGAAGCGATCCGCCAATTCGTCCGTCTAAAACCTTGTCCATCTAAATTAGATGCGTCATGACATCCAGGGAAAAGAAAGCCTTGCAGCTACAATTCGGCGTCCTCCTCCGGGATACCCGCCGGCGAAAGAACCTTACGGTGAGAGAAGTATCTTATCATTGTAATCTCGACCACAGTAAAATTTCCAAGATAGAACAGGGAAGGATCAATATCACCCTCGCCACCCTCGTCGAACTCGCCGCGGGACTCAGCGTCCACCCCTCGGAACTCCTGCAGGGTCCCCTCAACGAGATCGCCCCGGTCGCCCCCTCCTGAACCCATCCCTCAGTATTTCCAAGGCCCGCGCCCGGTGATTGTACACCGTATATACGGACAGCCCCAACTGCTCCGCCACCTCCCAGGCCTCCAGGCCCTCCACGAACAGCAGGTGGAACACCTGCCTGCACTGCCGGGGCAGCTGCTGCGCCCTTAGATAGATCACTTTCAGGAGCTCCGCCAGGATCATCGCCTCTTCCGCCCCCGACTCCCCCTCCCGCAACGTATAACGGATCCTCGCATGAGAGACCTCATGCCTTTTCTCCGACCGCAAATGGTTCAGGCAGGCATTGCGGGTCGTCAGGAACAGGAAGGACCGTATATGCTGGAAGCTGCTCATATGCTTCCGCCTTTCCCAGAGTTTCAGAAATCCTTCCGCCACGATATCCTTCGCCACGTCCTCCTTCCGCACGATGCTATAGGCGAACAGCAGGAGCCCGTCATAGAGATCCAGATACATTTCCTTAAAGGCCTCCCGGTCCCCGTCCCTGAACCCGGCCAGGAACAGGGGGTCATTGAAATTCTTACTCATCGCAGTCGTGATATACTAGTAATACGTATACCCCTTCGATTTGTACTATTTTCCACGGTAAAAAATGCAAAAGAATTAGCGTTCTAAGGTAAAACGCTCAGCTGTCCAGGCAGGACAGGATGATCTGGCAGGCTTTTTCGACCTGCTCCCCTGTAATGGTCAGGGGCGGGGCTATGCGCAGACACTGCGGCGCGAAAAGGAACCAGTCCGTCAACAGCCCCTTCTCCAGGCAGGCGTCGATGACCCTTTTATTTTTTTCGTAACTGTCGAATTCCACGGCGATCAGCAGCCCGCAACTGCGTACAGCCCTGATCGATGGATGCACCAGCCGGCGACGGAACAGCTCCTCCTTCCCGCCCACCTGCCCCACCCAAACCTCTTCCAGCAATACCCGCATCGCCGCCAGTCCCGCGGCGCAACAGACAGGATGACCGCCGAATGTGGTGATATGCCCCAATACCGGGTCGCCCGTCAGCGTCCCCATCCTTTCCCGCCCCGCGATAAAAGCTCCCATCGGCATCCCGCCCCCCAGGGCCTTGCCCAATAATAAGATATCCGGCACGATCCCATACCGCTGGAAGCCCCAGAGCACACCCGTACGGCCAAAGCCCGCCTGGATCTCGTCCAGGACCAGCAAGGCCCCCGTCTCATCACACCGCTTCCGCAAGGCCTGCAGCCAGCCGCCCTCCGGCGCATAGACCCCTCTTTCCGCCTGCACCGTCTCCGCGATCACACAGGCCGTCCGCCCCGTGATCCGCTCCAGGGCCGTAGCACTGTTATATTCTTCATGCCATACGCCCGGCAACAAAGGCCGGAAGGCATTGCGCCAGTATTCATCGCCCATCACGCTCAACGCGCCCTGGGTAGACCCATGATAGGATTGCTGAAATGCGACGATCTCCGTGCGGCCCGTCACCCGCTTGGCCAGCTTCATCGCTCCCTCCGTCGCCTCGGCCCCGGAATTCGTGAAATAGACGGAGTCCAACCCCTCCGGCAAATGGGCCGCCAGCAGGCTGGCATATTCCACCTGTGGGGATTGTACCAGCTCACCATATACAAGAAGATGCAGGTATCGGTCCGCCTGGTCTTTGATGGCCTGCACCACCCGCGGATGGCGGTGACCGGTATTGCATACACTGATGCCCCCGATGAGGTCCATATATTCCTTCCCGGAACGATCGTAGAGATACAGGCCTTCCGCCCGCACGATCTCCAGCCCGATAGGGACGGGTGAGGTCTGCGCTACATGCCGCAAAAAAAGCCTTCCCATTTCCGTATTCACGGCGGGAGGGGCGCCCGAATTAAGATCCATTAAGGACGAAGTTCGCCATTAAAAAAGATATTTTCACACGAATAATATTTAGGATATTCGTATAAACCAAAAAGACCGGCCATGGCTCTCATTCTTCCCGTCGAAGGCGTCTCCCCGAAATTTGGAAAAGAATGTTTCCTCGCGCCCAACGCCACCGTCGTAGGCGACGTGGTCATGGGGGATCATTGCAGCGTATGGTTCAATACCGTCGTTCGCGGCGACGTCAACAGCATCCGCATCGGCAATAAGGTGAATATCCAGGACGGGGCCGTCATCCATTGCACCTACCAGAAGACGAAGACCGTCATCGGCAACAACGTCAGCATCGGGCATAATGCCATCATCCATGGCTGCACCATCCACGATAAAGTGCTGGTCGGCATGGGCGCCATCATCATGGACAATGCCGAGGTCGGCAGTAATTCCATCATCGCAGCCGGCGCCGTTGTCCTCGAAGGCACCAAGATAGAGGCAGGAGCCATTTACGGCGGCATTCCCGCCCGCAAGATCAAGGATATCCCCGCCGACCTCATCAGCGGCCAGATCGACCGGATCGCCGATAATTACATCCATTACGCCAACTGGTTCAGGGATTCCGACGGCGTTTAGGCCGGCCAGGCGCTTTTCTAAGGCATTCTATCGATTCCCTTAGGGGGACAACCTATAAAGGACGGGAATTTACCCCGTTCCGGGACCTTAATTTACCTTTCGGGCTTGCAAATACAGGAGATATTTTGTACGTTTAATATGTATAAAATATATCCCTTGAAAACAGTCCGAAACACCCTGATCCCCTTCCTCCTCATTATTACCATCGGTAATAGTTCCTGCGGCATGATCCATAATATGTTCGGACAGAAGTCCGGTTGCCCCAGCGACGGGAAGAATGTTGGCGCCGAGCGGATCCTCAGCGGGGAAAAAGTGCCTAAAGCCTCCAAATTCAAAGCATAAATGATTCCCCCAATACATATAGTACCCAATCCCGTGCATCTATACCCTATTATAAAACTCAAATCCCTACACTATGAGCCAGCTGACTCTCCGCACCGATTTTGGGTGCACAGAAGCCGTCATCGACGAAGATTGCGGTCTGAAACGTTTTTATGAAGTGGCCAATATCCTCACCGATGACCTGGATATTAAATTCACGCAAAAAACGGACGATTTCGATTCCCTTATGTGGGATTTCCCTTTCAAAGGTCATGTGCTGACCCTGCATTATAATATCTATACCGGGATCTCGATCTATCCGCGTAAGTTCAGGGAAGCTCCCCGCAAGGACAACGATGCCGTCGTGGAAGTGGCTAAATTCCTGGAAAGCAAATTGCTGATCAATACCGCCCGGCGCTATATGTCCTGAACGCCGGCAGACAGGACCTCTGACGATTGCTGCCCGGCCTCTTACGATTGCCATCCGTCAACGGTCTCTGACGATTGCTTGCTTCAATTCTTTTAAACCCGCCCATAACAGGAGCGGGTTTGTTTTTTGAATACATTTGTCCCACTGCGATAAATGTATTCTTATGGCCTTAACCAAGACGATCCCTCCTTTTTACGCCAAGCTGGCCTATGTGCTGGTCAGCCTGATCGCGCTTTTCTATATCTCGATCGCGGGTAAGCCCATCCTCGTCCCCCTGCTCTTCGCCCTGCTGTTTTCCGTCATGCTGCTGCCGGTGGCGGGCCTCCTGGAAAGAAGGCTGAAGTTCCACCGGAGCCTGGCTTCCCTCATCTCCGTGCTCCTGCTCGTCCTCTTTGTGGGCGGCATCCTCTACCTGGTGGGCTCCCAGATCAGCAGTCTGTCGGATGACTGGCCCCTGTTCAAGAACCAGGTCCAGGATTCCCTGAAGGACCTGCAGCGTTGGATCTCCCGGACCTACCGGATCAATTCCAAACAGCAGATGACCTACGTGAACAACGCCACTTCCCAGATCCTCAGCAATGGCACCAGCGTCATCGGGGATGCCGTCAGCTCCATTTCTTCCGTTGTCCTCTCCACGGTCTTCATGCTGATCGATACCTTCTTCCTGCTGTACTACCGGCGGCTGATCATCCGGTTCCTCATCGCCGTCTTCCGCGAAGACAATGCCGAGACCGTCTACGATATCCTCGCCCAGGTGCAGTCCCGCATCCGGCAGTATATCTCGGGCCTCCTGCTGGAAATGGTGGTGGTGGCGACGGCCTCCTGCCTCGCCCTCTGGCTGCTCGGCGTCAAATACGCTATCCTCCTGGGCCTGATCACGGGCCTGTTCAATATCGTGCCCTATATCGGCATCTTCACCGCTACGGCGCTCAGCGCCCTCATCACTTTCGCCACGGCGGCCTCGGCCGGCAAAATGGCGCTGGTAGTGGTCGCCCTCCTGGGCATCCATATCGTCGACGCCAACGTCCTGCTGCCCATCATCGTAGGTTCGAAAGTGCGGATCAATGCCTTGATCACCCTGCTGGGCGTCATCATCGGGGAAAGCTCCTGGGGGATCGC
>Ga0307517_10014208_pt1 | contig 10728 bp, 14 predicted proteins | sample 23_EM_MG_FD_194515 | JGI IMG/M metagenome (GOLD analysis project Ga0307517, IMG submission 194515) | Populus trichocarpa ectomycorrhiza microbial communities from riparian zone in the Pacific Northwest, United States - 23_EM | ecosystem: Host-associated > Plants > Roots > Unclassified | place...
CCTCATTTCCGCAAAGTCATCACTTTGTCCGGGGCCTCACACCGAATCCTTGTAACGAACCACAACTTTGGGAACCACAACTCTGGGAACTTGAGCAGCAAGCTGGGTGTTACCGCATCTCTTTGGAGTACTTCGAGGTTGGTCACACGAAAAATTCGGCTCCTAAAGTCTTCGTTAGCGAGAAGCTTGGTCGTGAGTACATGTCCCCAAGTGAAATCTGGGGTCGTACATTTTTGTAGTCAGTGGCATTTCGTAGTAAGTGTTGCTATGCGCCTGTCTTTGAATCTAGTGAAATAATATAGTGCCAATGAAATGAAATGGAATATATGGGGTGTAACGCTTAATAACCTTAAAATACCAGAGCGCTTTCATTGCAATTTGGCGCCTCTCGATGACCCGACGACAACCGGTTAGATACGGTGTCAAAAGACAGCAAGCCAGTACGAGGTTTGGCAGCATGACTAAAGTACATAGTAGAGAAGTATAGAATCATATAAAATATATCCATATGCCCTTGCTCAAAAGCAACAAAAATATAATTGTATATAGGCGGTGTAAGAAATGGGACGGAGGTAACGCAAATAATACAACTGTCAACGTGCATCAACAGGCACTGTCTGTCGTTTATGCATCATTCGTGAGTATTGTCGTTTCTCTCGGTCTGGCCGCGTCGTTGGTGGGATTTGTAGCCGAAGATCTCCTTAGATCCTCATCAGAAGATTGTAGCGAGTCTGACGGGTTATCGACGTTTCCCCGCTGACCTTCTTGCCGGGCAGCACGCGACGGTATTGAACGTGGAATATCGACGTTGTCTAACCGGCTCCCAGGTTGGTCTGCAGTCGCACGACTGGAATTTCCTCTGCCGAATAACCGCGTCTGCGTCGTCTGCATCTCTAATTCGAAATACTTGGGGGGTCCGCCGTAAATATCATATACCGGAAGGGCATCTTTGTCACCCAATTCTCTGTCGTAATCGAGCTGTGTTGTCGAGGCTCGGCGTCCACTGGAATCAACGCCTGCTGCACGGATACGTCGTGTGCTATGTCGAAGGTAGGCTGGTGGAAATCTTGTTAGAAGAGGCTCTGGATATAGTTGTCCAGGAAGGGGTGGAGGGATTCCTGTTGTCCGGGGACCATTGTGGACGCCCTGACTTTGTACAAATTTCTGTTCGAACTGAAGAATGCACTGTAGGGTTGATTCCTTCTGTTCAAACTCATTAGTCTAAAGCAATGGGATAAGCCACTAAAGTCAAGTAAATATGTCAATCTCTCACCGCCGTATAATAATTGAGGCCACCATGAGAGTTGCAACGCCTAGCAATAGAAATTCAACCACAGACTTCGCGGAGAAAAATGCATCAGGGGTCATTGTCATTGGTGGAACATGTGCCATACTTTACCTTTGTCAGTCCAGCCTTGGAATTATTATTCTCGGACGGTGGTACAGGTTGGAGGGTGCTCGGATCCGGAATGAATGGAGTGACACTTGGGTTTGCTGTGATAGTCGCTTGGGGTTCACGAGCCTCTAACATAAGGATTTGCACATTATGGCCATCAGAGTCATTCATTACTAGAGTGCGAAGGATCATCTTGACATGAGCTTCGAATCGAGTGACGGTCTCAGTCTGGCAACCCTTTTGCGCCGCGTAGGTGCTCGGTGGAAAACATAAGAACCGTTTTGAAATGGAGGCAATGGACATTGTTTGTAGACATTCTCGACCCTCCTTTAACGAACGTGCGCGACTGCTTGGCGACTGCTGAGCACAACCCCCTGAGCACAACTTGAAGGAAGCAACTAACAGTATTTGCACTTAATTATTTTGAGGGGTATTGGTATTACGGCACGTGTTTTTCCGAACAGTCGTCGCCGTTTGGAACAGCACTCTCCATTACTATTATATTTGCGCTATGCACCCATCCCAAGTCGTGCTCAAGTCAGGACGGTCAGCTTGGAAAGGTCAGAATTCTTTCCATCTAACTTCCTTGGTGCTTATGCCCAAATCAGGCCCTTACTTCGTCCCATTTCCTAATCTTCGGGAAAACTTGACCAACCATCTTCCCATAAAAACGCAGGCTAGGTCATGTACGATACTTCCGAATTTTGTTGGGTAATACCATTTAAAATACTTCAGTTGCCTCACATTAACCAGTTCTTTTGCCCAGCGTTCGATTCTTGGTGCATAACGGAAAGGATTACCTCCCGGTGCTTGTTACGCAGGACATGGTTGGACATAAATTAGGAGAATTTTCTTTCACTAAGAAAAGGTTTACTTACAAGTGCGTCTGTTTGCATTGTCTTGACGAAATTCCACTCATTATACCTCTTCAGAGCTAGTAAAAGGTAGTAATACTCTGCCTTGTCATCGTTCCGCTCTACACCTCTTTTCGGTAATTCCATTTACTGTAATCGAAACGCCCCCCCGAAGACGTATTCTGCACCCAATTCTCCCCTCTTTTTTCCCACATCACATGCTGTTCATTGGCCACAACCGCCATCAGAACCCGCCTTGACAAACGAACTTGATTATTCCCATCAATTAAACTTCAAGTTACAATTCAAGAAAGGATTGTGAATATATATGATCCAGGTCGGGTTTAAATTAAAAAAATTGAAAGTTGCACTTCTGGCAGACGAACTGTCAAGGGGCCTTTCCTGAACGGGTGTTTCATCCAAGGCAACCCCCTAGGATCGTCAAACTTTTTGTCAACTTGTCGGGTTTACTGATACGTTGTGTAGATGGTCGGCTCGCTGCGGCCCTGCAAACCTTTGTTCATCAGAATGGCTGCCTCCACGGTAGTCCCCTTAACCGAAGCTTGAGGACAACGAATACAAAATTTCGTCCACCGAAGTCCTCTAGAACAGTAAGTGATTCCCTAAGCATTTCACATTTTACTCTTGCTTGATGCATCAGACTTGCTACTTTAGGCGGTCCGCTGTATTGTCGGATACCTTTTGACCTGCCTAATATATTATGGGCCAGCTGCCATCCGGCCTCTCACCAACGCTCGCCCCAAGTTCCAAAGGCGATTCCCAGACAATGTATCGACACCAAATGGTTTTTTACACGGATACATGGAGCTTGAGAATATATCCCAGACCGATTTCCATTTCACTCGATCAATATTGGTTGTACCCATGGATTGTATGGGTTTGGTCGTGTCATTTTCTCGGAAGCGTTGAACAGATATTTAAATTCCATACAGGTAGTTTTCACGGCCCTTGCTGAACCCGGGTTTTCGATACCGACCCCGTGCCAAATATCTGTATGCTGGATCCCACGCCCGTGGACTGGATTATTAAAACATTTCCTACTGTCCTCGATGCCCCCTCGGAACATCTGATTCCCGCCCTGAGTCCCTTGACAACTATTCCCGGTCCGATGTATATATGAGAAATGGCGCTGTTCGCGCTCACACATATTCAGAAACAGTTCCCTATCCTTGGGATCTCGAGCACAGGAGGATCTCCATGCATTCTGCTCGTTTTTCCCTCTCTACCGCGAGGCTATTTTTGAGGCCTATTTCCGATTCTCTGGTAGCGTGCAATGAATTAATGGCTGCGGAGTCTTTGTCTGGACATCTCACCGAGACTCTTTCTGTCGGAATTTCTTTGGCCAGTGTCACTGTTTATGACGTACTTCTTGCTCATTGAGTGCTCCAGCCCCGTTCAAACGCGCCTTTTCTCACAAACAATTAATTCTCCTGTTTTTTTTTTGGATCGGCATTATTTTTGGAAACGACGACGATTATTTTTGGGAAACGATGGCCATTATTTCTGCAACATGAATACAGTCGCTTGATACTCCACAGACCCAAAGACCAGTATAAAAGAGATTCGCTTAGGCCTTGGAATCACCAGGATATTCGAGTAATCCTTCGCACCCCAATACCTAGCCAAACAACAATGGCCTTCGCTCGCCTTTCAGCTATCATCGCTCTTGCTCTCGGAGCAACCCAGCTTGCCTCCGCTGCTGTGGTTAAGCGGTCTACTACTTGCCCTACTGGCCAAACCACCGCCAATGCTGCATGCTGCTGTTCGTATTATTCAAACCCTGGAGAAAAATAATTGTCTGAGTATACCCGTAGCGCTTTTCCCTATTGTCAACCTGCTGCAGACAGAACTTTTCGATGGCGGCGAGTGTGGTGAAGAGGCCCACTCTGCCCTTCGTCTGTCCTTCCACGACGCCATCGGTTTCTCCATCCACGGTGCGTTACCCTTCTGAGACGGGCATTAACAAATCTAAATATTATACAGGAGGAAAGGGAGGAGGAGCTGACGGCTCTATCCTGGCCTTCAACAAGACCGAGAACGCGTTCCGTAAGCTTTTTTATTCTTTTTTATCCTTGACCCATCCTTATGAAACTATTTACAGACGCTAACGGAGGGTAAAATCACTCTCCCGATTTTTTCAACAAGCTCTAACCCAGACTTCAGAATCGACGACATTACTGATCGCCAGTTCCCGGTCTTCCTCAAATCCGGTCTGAGTGCTGGCGACTTGTAAGCACCGTCCCGCAATAATAAGCTCGGGATATTTCTAAAGCTTTGCTCCCAAGCGTCCACCTCGCCGCTGCTGTCGGCATTTCCAACTGCGCTGGGGCGCCTAGCCTCTTGTTCTTTTCGGGTCGCCCACCACCGCTCGCCCCCGCCCCCGATCTGACCGTTCCGGAACCAACCGACGACGTCACCACAATCTTGGCGAGGTTCGCTGATGCTGGGTTCTCCCCTGTTGAGGCCGTCTCTCTCCTTGCATCGCACACCATCGCTGCCGCCGTGAGTTTGACTCACTGTAGGATTCACACCCTGCTGACGCAACAGCGTAGGATGAAGTTGACCCATCCATTCCAGGAACTCCCTTCGACAGCACCGTGTCCACCTTGTAGGTTTAATTCTGGCGATGACAGGGAAAATTGCTAATCAGAATCCATACAATAGCGACTCCCAAGTCTTCCTTGAGGTCCTCCTCAAGGGAAGGTTGTTCCCAGGTCCAAATAACAGCTCCCAACCTGGCGAAGTCCTCTCCCCATTGGCAGGCGAAATGCGTCTCCAGAGTGACTTCAGAATCTCGCAAGATTCCAGGACCGCTTGCTTCTGGCAAGCCTTTGTCAGTATGTCCTACATCTAACTCACGTGGGGTAGGCATTTCGTTCTGACACAAAGGTTTACCCAATAGACGAGCAGGCCGTGATGACCACCGCATTTAAGATTGTTATGGCCAAGATGCAACTTCTCGGTCAAGACACTAGCAAGCTTACCGACTGCTCTGATGTCGTCCCGAAATCCAAACCCTTCGCTGGACCGATCAAGTACCCCGCTTCGTTCTCGCAGAAGGATGTCCAAATTGCCGTCAGTGGTTTCCTTCGAATTTCAAATTATTATATACTGAATTTCACGCTAGTGCTCACAACTGCCCTTCCCCAGCCTTTCAACCGTTGCGGGTCCTGCTCCAACTGTTTCTCCTGTGTAAGTTCCATCGCTGCCTTCTGTAGGGCGATTGCTGAAAGACGCTCTCCAGTCCTGGGTCTTAAACTGGGAATTTTTCAGGGAGGATATAGTATTTATTTTAGATCTGATCTTTCACTTCGTACCTACGTCATATGCTCTTTCCAACCTCCTTCGTCTATTCTTAGCTTTCGCGATGCTCACATTTCACAATGTCATCATTTCGATGTTTCTGCCTGTCTTTCTGCCTGAATCTAAGAACTCGGTGCTCAGTACCCAATCTTCCGCTGCATGCAGCAGGTTATAGTACTTATTGTGCCATTTTATGTCATTCTTGTGTATGAATGATCTGCTCAAAATTCAATTCTACCTTGATTCTACCGCATGATTAAAGCATACAGTAATACTCTTGTTTACATAATCATCAGACTGCCGCGGCGCTACGTAAACGGCTTTTGAAGGTTTGTGCAATACCAGATGCTCCTTTGATGATAACTTCCGCGATCACGACTGGATTTTATCTTATTCTTATACCCAAGATGGCGATGAGTGGGTTTTGACCGTCGTCATGCATAGCCCGCCTTCTTACCCCGCGGGAAATTGTGATATCCTAACCTCCTCGAAACATCTTACACTTTCGTCTGTCATTGAGGTCAACATACCTTTTGAGGTGCCGTATGGTCAGATTCCATCCGGAATCTCTCTAACGCTCGCCCCAAGTTGCAAAGGTGATTCCCAGACGATTTATCGACGCAGATTAGTTTCTTACAGACACGTTAGGCACAAGTACCTGGAGCTTGAGAATGTGTACCAGACAGATTTCTATTTCGTCTTGCCGGTATTGATAAATCCATGGATTTGGTTCATTTCCCCTCGTCTGAGGTAGTGAACACTGGCAGATCTTTGATTCCATACAGGTAGTTTTCGCGGCTCTTACCAACCCCAGGTGTACCGACTCCTTACCAAATATATGCGTGCCAAATCCCACGCCGGCGCACTGGATTATCAAAACATTTCTGACCGTCCTCGACGCCCATGCGATGCGCCCTCGGAATACCTGATTGCCGCCGACACCTTGGTCGGTCCCTCGACAACTATTCCCGGCCCGATGTATATGGGAAATGATGCTGCTTTGCGCTCATGCAGACTCAGCAACAGTTGCTTGTCCCTGAGACGTCGAGCCCGACACCATTTCACTGCACATGTCCCCTTGTACCACCAGGCTATTTTTGGAGTTGATTTCCGTTCGTCTGGCAGCATGGAATGAACCCAAAGGATCTGGTGTCTTCGTCTCGACATCTCACAGTTGACTCTGTCGTGTAGTTTCCTCGGCCAGATTCACTGCCTCAAGTCATCTATCTCCTGCCCTGCTCACACGCCCTTTAACCCAATTAACTGGTTCTCCTTTTTTTTTTCTGGATTACCGTTTTTCTTGGAGCAAGAACTTGGTCACTTGGTATCTTGTCATGATCTAGTCGAAAGCCGGAAACCAGTATAAAAGGGATCCAGTTGGAACTTGGAATATCACCAGGATATTCAAGTAATCCCTCTCATCCCAATACCTAGCCAAGCAACAATGGCCTTCGCTCGTCTTTCGGCTATCATCGCTCTTGCTCTTGGAGCATCTCAACTTGCTTCCGCTGCTGTGGTTAAGCGGTCTACTACTTGCCCTACTGGCCAAACCACCGCCCATGCTGCATGCTGCTGTTCGTATTATTCAAACCCTGGAGAAAAATAATTGTCTGAGTATACCCGTAGCGCTTTTCCCGGTTGTCGACCTGCTGCAGAAAGAACTTTTCGATGGCGGCGAGTGTGGTGAAGAGGCTCACTCTGCCCTTCGTCTGTCCTTCCACGACGCCATCGGTTTCTCCATCCACGGTGCGTTACCCTTCTGAGACGGGCATTAACGAATCTAAATATTATACAGGAGGAAAGGGAGGAGGAGCTGACGGCTCTATCCTGGCCTTCAACAAGACCGAGAACGCGTTCCGTAAGCTTTTTTATTCTTTCTTATTCGTGGCCCATCCTTATGAAACTATTTACAGACGCTAACGGAGGGTAAATCACTCTCCCAATATTTTCAACAAGCTCTAACCGTGACTCTAGAATCGACGACATCACTGATCGCCAATTCCCCGTTTTCCTCAAATCTGGCCTGAGTGCTGGTGACTTGTAAGTACCGTCCCACAATCGTAAGCTTGGGAATTCTCTAAATATTTCCTTCCAGTGTCCACCTCGCCGCTGCTGTCGGCATTTCCAACTGTGCTGGTGCACCTAGCCTTTTGTTCTTTTCCGGTCGCCCACCACCGGTCGCCGCCGCTCCCGATCTGACCGTTCCGGAGCCAACCGACGACGTCACCACAATCTTGGCGAGGTTCGCTGATGCTGGGTTCTCCCCTGTTGAGGCTATCACTCTCCTTGCATCTCACACCATCGCTGCCGCCGTGAGTTTGACTTCCTGTAGGATTCACACCCTGCTGACGCAACAGCGTAGGATGAAGTTGACCCAACCATTCCAGGAACTCCCTTCGACAGCACTGTTGCCACCTTGTATGTTTAATTCTGGCGACGACAGTGAAATTACTAAACAGAATCCATACAATAGCGACTCCCAAGTATTCCTTGAGGTCCTCCTCAAGGGAAAAGCGTTCCCAGGTAACGGCTCCCAACCTGGCGAAGTCCTCTCCCCATTGGCAGGTGAAATGCGTCTCCAGAGTGACTTCAGACTCTCGCAAGATCCCAGGACCGCTTGCTTCTGGCAAGCCTTTATCAGTATGTCCTACATCTAACTCACGTGAGGGTAGACATTTCGTTCTGATACAAAGGTTTACCCAATAGACCAGCAGACCGTGATGACCACCGCATTTAAGATTGTTATGGCCAAGATGCAAATTCTTGGTCAACCCCTCAGCAAGCTTACTGACTGCTCTGATGTCGTCCCGAAATCCAAACCCTTCGCTGGACCGATCAAGTACCCCGCTTCGTTCTCGAAGGCAGATGTCCAAATTGCCGTCAGTGGTTTTCATTCGAATTTCAAAGTTTTTATGTACTGAATTTCGTTCCCTCACGTTCCCAGTGCACACAACTGCCCTTCCCCAGCCTTTCCACCGTTGCGGGTCCTGCCCCAACTGTCGCCCCTGTGTAAGTTCCTTCATTGCCCCCTGCAGGTAATTGCTGATAGAGGGTTTCTCTAGTCCCGGATCTTAAATTGGGAGTTCTTGAAGGGAACTATTTATTTTAAATTTTATCGCTTGCTCTTGTATCTTTTTTCATGTGCCTTGGGGTTCAGTGTTCGCCGCGTTATTATGTTTGATAATTTATCAGATTTTTGCGTCCACGTTTTGCCTGGAATTAAGAACTACTTATTAAGAATTCAGTACTTAGCTGCCATCCGAATCATAGCTCCAGGGGCATTAGCAAGGGGTCGTCTTGCCACCCTCCACAACTCGCTCTCGCTCTTCTCTCCTCCTGGAGGCCGTCATCCTGAGCCATCTGGGGATAACGGCCGCAGATATGACACCCCTGTACTTATTGGGCTTTTTGTTGGACCTCGCCACGCCGTGATTGATAACTTTTTTGCCACATTCGGACGAAATATGCCAGGGAGGTTTTATGTAATTGTTCGCTCCACTGAAATGTTGACACCGCAGAGTGTTACAGATGGCCTGACCATGGCTGACTCGCCGTTGCGAATGCGACGACTCTGACATCTCAGTTGGGCACCTGTAAATCATTTATCTCGGGTCTGGCTCCGATTGATGACATCCGATTGACGACAACCGTACCTTAAGATTTTATCGACATGCATGAGAACGACGTTTCAAAACACTCATCTGCCTGTTCCCAACGCCGCCCAATTTCTGCATTTACATTTACTCTGGTTCAAGGACCATCTGGCGAGTCCTGATATATGGGTAACCTCAAATGTTAATTTTAGGCAACTTTTGGGCATCGATAGCCATCGTGGAAGGAGGATATTTCGGCAATGTGGTGACTGGATGGAACTACTGTATGTACATGAGTTTTTGTGATCCAGATTCTTAGAGGAAAGCTGCCCGTCTCTTGTTCTCGCTTAGACACGGTCCCCGAACTCAAATTAGTGCCAGAGGACGACGTTACAGCAATATGAGATTGCATAAATATGGCGTCTTCCTTCTACGATTCCTGCGATAGGAACAAGCTCCAGCCCCACATTATTTGGAGGGAGGCACCGTGACTCTGAGGAAAGTCCCGTTTTCCTCCACGGCGAAGGGCCGTCACTTCGGAGCTTCCAGAGGATATCCGATCGGAGGGGGATGGATGGCTGCACACGAAGACCCAAAAGACATATTAACAATAACCATCGAGTGCGGAAATGGTATGTAGAGTCAGTGATTTATTTTTTCTGCGTCTATCTCACCAGTGGGCCATAGGGTGAAACATATCATTGAGGAGTGTGTTATTTATGTAGCAGGGCTGTGAGGGCCCTCACCCTTCCCACCCGTGTGCCGTTTGACACCTCCTCACTGTGACGAATACTCACTACATGCAGTGTGCCATCTCTGGGGTTGCCTACGAGCCTTATTAATAGAGATGCTAACCTTCCATTGCCGTCTCTGCGAGCGAGACGGCGTTCTCGGGATACAACAGAGCTTCTCTATTCCAGAGGTTAACCACAATGTTTATCGCTGGCCGCCAGGACGCGTGGAAGCAGTGGAAGTGGCATCGTTTGAAGGCTAGGCAAACCTGAAGTGGATCCCGGCGACTCTAGGTTGAATCCGATCAGTGGATGGGCACCCGTTAGCACCCTCGAAGCGGCGGCACGTATGGCTGTTTGTGCTACAGCGATAACACCAGAGTGGTGGGCGGGCGGTGATACACCGCAGCGCAAAAACATTTTTAGATTTTCAGAGAAACGCAGTGTTAAGCCTGGATGGGCAGAGAGACAATGGGCGAGAAGCAAGGATTAACGAAGAATGTCGAGATTTTGGTGTATCGAGGAAGAGGCATCTGGATTCTGGCAGGAGGAGAGGTGTTTGAAGGGTATTCAATTCCGTGTATCGGACTTGAGCTTGAGCGCGATGTATTTTCAAGATATAATGGCTGGAATTCCAAGGGTCTATTATTGTTATCGAATGTTTCCAATGATTTGCGTCGAAGAGTTATAGATATGCAATTGTACTCGAATGTGGTAGTGGTTTGGTCACCTTAGAGACCAAAGGTGGGCCGGATAGATCCGACCAGTGGGAACTGTTTGTAAACAAGGACAACACTCAGACACAAGCTGTCCCCCGTCGCCATCGTTCA
>Ga0307517_10014209_pt1 | contig 10728 bp, 4 predicted proteins | sample 23_EM_MG_FD_194515 | JGI IMG/M metagenome (GOLD analysis project Ga0307517, IMG submission 194515) | Populus trichocarpa ectomycorrhiza microbial communities from riparian zone in the Pacific Northwest, United States - 23_EM | ecosystem: Host-associated > Plants > Roots > Unclassified | place...
ATGACTGATAATGTATATACATAGTTATTAAATTATTTGCATAAACATGATAGATTCACCCGTGATCTGTAACTTAAAGACAGATTAAAGTTGTGTTTTATTTTCTATTATTTTGGATATTGATTGGATTACCGATGAATTAATTTTTAATCTCATTGATATAATTAAATCTGAGTGAGATTATATCAAGTTAACTCAGAAGAGTTTTTTTTATTTTAAAAATAAAATAATATTGTTTTAAATAAAATAATTGATTTAAATTGATTAAGTGATCTAGTAATACAGATCTCGGGTTGGGTCAAATCAATTTTCATAACTAAGAACAAAAATAATTTATTTTCATAACACGAGGTAAATTTTATTTTTCAGAGTTACATTTGTATATTAAATAGCTAGGAAAACTTATTTTTTTTTCATATTTTTCTTTCATTTTATCTTCTTAAATTCCAATACATGTGAAAATTATCTCATAGAAATACCATAAAAATAGATTATCATCGAAATTGAGTTTTTTTGGAAATAATTATAGCAATATTAGAAAATCCCAAACCATAAAGACAAAAGTTAAACACTAATGATGAATCTACAAGATAAAAATACAATTTGTCTCTGAGGCCTAAAAAAGAAGAAGAAAGAAATCTTCCAAGCAAGCCATTCTTGAGACCCTAAACGAAGAAAGAAATTGTATAATCACAACACCTTCTAGACAACCGGTGTGATCATGATAAATTGATTATATTAATTTATGGAAAAAAATTAAAATAATATCGGTGCACCTCAAACGAGTCAAAATCAAATCCATTCACGGATGCGATATTGATACAACTTTTGACCTCTTATTTAAGGATAATATATTGATTCCAATTAGCCAAAGCATGACAAATCCCAACAATTTGAGGGTGAATATGTGAAATAAGTAAAAATAGGAGTGGAAAATCGTAGTTATTAATATTATAAAGGTTATATTACAAAGAAAAAAGAAAGATTTAAGCTCGTTATATATTAGGTAACGTTTGAATATTGTTTTAGAAAATAAAACATTAGATAAAACAATAAACATTTAATAAAAAAAATAGATAGAATTGTGTTTATATTTGTTTTTGAGGTAGCTTTTGTGGTTGTGGTTTGAAAAAAGTAAGTTTAAAAAAAATTTGGTTAGTTGGATTTAGGTACGTGTTTGGTAAAAATTATGATTGAGGTTTATGTGCTGCAAAAAACATGTATAAAATGTTTGGTTATGGTTGCTTTTCAAAAGTGTTTTTTTACTTAGAAATGCATCAAAAAAAATTTATTTTATTTTTTAAAAGTTATTTTTAAAATCAACGCATCAAAATGATCTGAAAATACAAAAAACAATTAATTTGAAGTAAAAAAAATAAAAAAAAAATCAAAATTTGAAAAAAAAAGTGCTTTTGAAACACAAAAACAAACAGAGTTTTACGAAACTCTGTTAAAAAAACATGTAAAAACTGCTTCACAAAAATTGCATTTCAAACTTAATTTTTTGGTGGACCCCACATTATTAAACGCAGTTTGGTGTATTACCAAACACCTAACTGTGTTTTTTACACCGCAAACGCAAAAATATGTGCAAAACAAATGCACATGCTTGTAGACCTAGGTTGCTTCCTCTTTTGCTTTTTACAGTGAATCTTATGTATAATAGTGTTTTAAATCTTGTTTTGTAAAAATTAAAATAATCTATTTTTTACTTGTGAAAATCTATTTTTTATTTATTTTACATGTAAAAATCAATCTCATAACAATTTTAACCAAAAACATGTTTTCTTAAACTTATTTTTTTAAATTATTATTACAAAAACTATTATAATACCAAACTCACACCGAATAGATTCCAATTAGTAAAATAAATTCATTTGGCTGAGAAGCTTGAAACATATAGAGTATATTTTTCGATAGACTATATTTTGTCATATATTCAATTTATAGAATCTTGTGTTTAAGAATTATACCTGTACAATTAATTTATTTTTTTAATAAAATAAGATTTATTATTAACCTTGAAATTCTATTTTTCAATGAGACTTGCATAATTAAAATAATTAAAATCTCTAAAAACTCTAAAAAAAATTAAATCTTCAAAGTTTATCGAATTAAACAATAAATTAAGTTGTGTTTGGTTAGTGTTAAAAATTAAGTTAAAAAGGGGACAAAAAGACTCTTAAACATCAAAGAAGAGGGAAGACAGAAAGAGAAGAGTTAAAAGAAAAAGGGAGAATCTAAATTGTACACAGATGACACTCCTTTTGTTCCCGCCTTTTCTTCTCTCTTTTATCACGCAAGAAAGAAACAAAGCTCCTTTTCTTAGCTAATTAGGTACAGAAAATCAGCATTAACCCTAGCTAATTTAACTTCAAAAGAGCTTGTTAGTAATTGTTGTCAAAGCAAAGGAAAAGGCAGAGAGTAAAAATGAAAAGGAAAGAGATGATGATGACCCACAAGTTGTGGGAGTGAAGGGAGGTCCCAGTGGGCTAGGACAATAGCCATGTTTTGACAAAAATGGCCAAGGAAGAGGTTCGGCAACAGCAATATTTCCAACTGGGTCTTTGTCTCTGTCTCTTCCTCTTTCCTTGCTCCTTTCCTTTAACCCCACCGTCAATATTTTCATTCCTTTTCTTTCCTGACACTTGATTTTCTCTCTTTACTTTGGTTTCTCTTCCTTTCTGTCTCGTTCCATGGACAAACATCAGCAGCAGCAGCTGTCTTTGGCTAAGTGTTCCAGGCAGAAATACAGTGAATGGTTTGTTCTCGACAAGAGCTTATTCTCCCATGTTCGGATTCACTTCAACTTATTTAGCTTTTTGTTTTTGTGTGCACTGTCTATGGTGTCCTTCTCTTGTTGTTCTGATCATTGTTTTTACCAGCACAATGAATGTTGAGCTTGTATCTGCTCTGTTATTTTATCTCAATCGATCCTTGTTCGTATGACTCTTTACTACTACTTGTTTGAACAGTGAAGGTTCGTCCTATATGTTTTGTGTCATTTGCTTGCTGGGTGGTGTCTGCACTCTGCATATAAAATAAGGATTCAATTTGGAACCTCTCTTGTTATCTTTCAGAATAGTTTCTGTTGTTCCTTTTGTAATCAAATTGGCTGTTATCTTTTCTTTGGTAGGATTTTTCGGGATGTTCCTAGCGATATCACCATAGAAGTGAGCGGAGGGACATTTGCATTACACAAGGTAAGTTCTTGTAGATTTATACTAGTGTTGTTACCCATTCACCTTGAAGAAAAATTGAATCGTAAGTGTATGCACGTCTTTTCTCTGTACATTTATGAGATTAGCATTATGGTTTTGACAGATTCTTGATGATCTTTTTTGAAAAATGCAGTTCCCTCTAGTTTCTCGAAGTGGACGAATCAGAAAGTTGGTTGCAGAACATAGAGATGCCGATATCTCAAGGGTGGAGCTGCTTAATCTACCAGGAGGAGCAGAGGCGTTTGAGTTGGCTGCAAAATTCTGTTATGGCATTAACTTTGAAATTACATCTTCAAATGTTGCCCAGTTGTGCTGTGTCTCTGAATACCTTGAAATGACTGAAGATTTCTCCAAAGACAATCTTGGTTCTCGTGCAGAGGAGTATCTTGAGAGCATTGTTTGTAAGAATCTTGAAATGTGTGTTGAAGTTTTGCAACAATGCGAGAACCTAATCCCTCTTGCTGATGAGCTTAGGATAGTTAGCCGATGCATAGATGCCATTGCCTCAAAGGCTTGTGCTGAGCAAATTGCCTCAAGTTTCTCACGCTTGGAGTATAGCAGCTCAGGGAGGCTTCACATGAACAAGCAAGCAAAAAGAGAAGGGGACTGGTGGATAGAAGATCTGTCTGTTCTCCGCATAGACTTATATCAAAGGGTCATGACGGCCATGAAGTGCCGTGGTGTCCGTCCTGAGAGTATTGGTGCATCACTGGTGAACTATGCTCAGAAGGAGTTGACAAAGAAATCCAGTTTATGGAATCCATCTAGCCAGACAAAAGTTGATCTGATATCAACTGGGCATGAAAGACTTGTGGTTGAGACAATTGTTAACCTTCTGCCTGTTGAGAAACTTGCTGTTCCTATAACTTTTCTTTTTGGTCTTTTGCGAAGTGCTGTGATGCTTGATTGCACAATTGCTTGTAGGCTCGACCTAGAGAGGCGGATTGGTTCCCAGTTGGATGTTGCCACTCTTGATGATCTTTTGATCCCGTCGTTCAGGCATGCAGGTGATACCTTATTTGATGTCGACACAGTCCATAGAATCTTGGTTAATTTCTCACAGCAAGATGATAGTGAAGATGACATGGAAGATGCTTCTGTTTTTGAATCTGATAGTCCTCATTCACCTTCTCAAACTGCTTTATTTAAAGTGGCAAAACTGGTTGACAATTATCTTGCTGAGATCGCTCCTGATGCAAATCTCAAGCTTTCCAAGTTCATGGTCATTGCAGAGACTTTACCAACACATGCACGAACAGTTCATGATGGACTATACCGGGCAATTGATATTTACCTAAAAGTATGTTCTACTAATATTTTCCCTTTGCATCTTTCTATATCCAGGAGAAAAGCTTTGTTTTCTAAGGTTTCTTTGATTATTTTGCAATGACATCCAGGCCCATCAGGGTTTATCAGACTCAGACAGGAAGAAGCTCTGCAAACTGATTGATTTCCAAAAGCTCTCGCAAGAAGCTGGAGCACATGCTGCGCAAAATGAACGGCTACCCCTTCAAGCTATAGTTCAAGTGCTCTATTTTGAGCAAATAAGGCTCAGAAATGCTCTGTGCTGCTCTTATGCTGATGATGACCACAAGCCAATGCACAATTCATGGCGAATTAGCAGTGGTGCACTCAGTGCAGCAATGTCTCCGCGAGACAACTATGCATCACTAAGGAGAGAAAACCGAGAGCTAAAACTTGAGCTAGCTCGGTTGCGGATGAGATTAAATGATCTAGAGAAAGAACATGTTTGTATGAAGAGAGATATGCAAAAGTCTCATTCTCGTAAATTCATGAGTTCTTTCTCAAAGAAAATTGGTAAGCTTAGTATCTTTGGGCATAGTTCTTCAAGGGGATCAAGTTCTCCATCAAAAAATTCCCACAGAACAGATTCTAGAGTGATTGAGAGAACATGTGCCAGCACTGATTAGGTAATTCAAGCTATTCTTTCTTCTGTACTTGTTAAGTAACCACAAGGAATGATCTTGTTGACCTTTTTACTTATTTTTTATAAATTTTCCCTTTTCGGGCTACCTTGTATAGGGTTTATGATGCTTTGAGATAGAAAGAATAGTTGTTCTTGTTTGCGAGTTATGGTTTTGGAGAGTACAACTTTGATGTTATTTGATATATTTTGTATGATGTTATTTGAAATCTCATATATGTATAAAAGTTTTATAAATTTATATGGGATATGAGACATTAATATGAAACTCGGCCCGGCGGATCACTGGGTTGACCGGCTTTAACAATACTGCATTGTACTCAGTTGACATGGTAGAATGGCACGAATTTTGCATAGAAACTTCATGCATGTGGATTGACTTTCAGTGGATATGAAGAACCAACAGATGGGTAGAAAAACATCTTAAGCATAGATGTCACGTGTTCAGGAAAGGAAAAGGAAAAATCTGGTTATGTTGAAACGAGGTTTGTAAAATGCACAAAAATTTCCGAGGAGCTGCAGAAACGATTGCTTGAAACTCGTGCTCTGGTTGCATGGACTGCTCTACGCTGCTCCTCATCTTTGACTGGCAAGTTGAAAGAAACCTTGAGTTGAAGCAACTTACGAACACTGTCCTGTTTCCTCAAGCAAGATTTCAGAGTGATTACCTCTTCCATGCAATTATAATCTAACTCGCTATCATTCTTTCTAGGAAATCCCGCCGTGGTGTTCGTGTTGACAGAACGATGCTCTTTATAATTTGAAGGTCTATTCTCACTTGTTGAATCCTCCTGTGGTTTCTCTTCGAAGTCTAGGTGGGTGTTTCTGTACTTGGAGATAAACTTGGGCCAAGACTCTACCTTGGCTGATTTTGTCTTTCTCTTATCACAGTCCTGCTCTTGGAAACTTGTCACAATACACGATGTGATAGGAAGGGATCGGTGCTGGTTGTGCTGGTTGGGTGACATCCCAGCTGATTTTCCTGGAAGGTTTCTGATTCTCTTATCACAGTCTTGCTCTTGGAAAGCTGCTCCCGTACAGGATGTTATAGGAAGTGATTGCTTAAACCATCGGTGCTTGGTTCGATGGTTGGCTGACATTGTAGCTGGCTTTCTAGTCGAGTTCCGTTTTTGAACCTGTCCACAAGCATAATTCTTTGAAAACTGGCTTTGGCGTGGAGAATTCTGGTGGCACTGCTTGTGAGCTTTTAGCAGGTTGTAGATTGTGCTGTTGGGAACAATGAAGAAAACTTTCCCTAAACGCAATACAGAGTCGGGCTTAACTACAATCCATGGATACTCAAACACATCAGGTCGTGTAATGGAATGCCTGGGGTTGTTCTCCAGCACTTGAGCTGCAGCTATAGGCTGTCTGTGAATCTCCACATACCTACCTGGATGAACCAATTTAAGCACACCATCCTCCTTTGCTACAATTCCCATTTGCTAGCTTTTCTTAATAGGTATAGATACTGAAAAACATCGAGGAAAAGGGGGTAGACTTCTTCACCTTGCTGATTCATATACTGTCCCTCACTCTGTGACAAAAAAAGGGCATAGATTCTTACGAAAGGATCCATTGGATTCATAAATATTCTCGTTTGAAGTTATTGCAATGTTCGTTGGCTTCATCTGGATCGCATGCTGACATGAGGCTGTGGCCTTGTTTAAAACTATACGATTGTCCACAGAAAATATATGCTGGTTTACAAGGTTTTTGTCTACTTTCAAATATTCTAGCTCTATCCATCTCTTTGTCAAGGGATGTTCTGGATATGAATGAATTAGGAAAAGAACAAAAGGGTAATGTGACGATGTCCAAGGTCTGTACTATTGACACAGTGAAACCCTGATAAGCTCCATATACCATTATTGCTGTCACTGATGCACGTAATATTGCTCATGAAATGATATCAATCAATCGGGATCTGATTCGGAAAAAAAAACTCGGATTATTGGAATGGAATTGATTTTACTTGAGTAATAACTCCAAGAAACAGGAGGGAAGAAATTCACATTTCCATTGTAGGTTTTCTTTTGATGATTGAAGAAATCAAATTTGACCAGAATATACAAGTGTGAGAATTCAAACAGCACACCACTGAACTGGATTTGGCCTTGTTCATCACGATGACAAAGAAATAACCACTTAAAATAACGTTGGCATGCAGTGCACTGTGATCGCCATTTCAGATGCTGACTTTAGCTAGTATTGGAGTAGGTTGCCTAGGCAACTACTGTCTCTAGGCGACATCGACATCCAGAACAAAGTGATTCCTTGACAAAATCACAAAAAATATCTTTGATACTTTGCTATGATGTTAGAGGATTCCTACAGCTTTCCGACATGATTGATTTCTTAGGTAATCAAAAATTAGACTTCTATTGAAATAAACCCAATTCTTCAAATCATGGATTCTTTTCTTACTTTTTTTCTCTGGATTCATGATTTGGGTATTCATGTTGGAATTTTTTTCAAAATCATGGCTAATGACATTAATTAAAAGTGAGATTTCCTCACTTTTGAGGTTAAAATTTTATTGAAATTTAAACTATAAGATGAGTTTTTTAATATGAAATATTAATATGATTTAAATAAATTTTAAGTGAATGAAAAATTAATCCTAAATAATTTTTAATTGACAGGTTTTGAAAAAACCAAAAACCTTCTAAAAGCTCTATTACACGTAAAAAAAAAATAAGTTTTTCAGGTAATTTATTTAGTGTTTCTGGTAATTTATTTAGTGAGAATGTGAAAAGTTAAAAATAAATTCAAATATTATCCAAGTTTTTAGAAGGAAGATGGTCTAAACAAAGCTCATCTGTGATAAGAATTTCAAAAATCACCAAATAACTACTCTGATAAGAATTGAGAATATGTTTTTAGCAGTGGCGTATGGAAGGTAAAAGGATGAAAACATGAATAATAAAATTTTATAAGAAGACACTGGCAAGGAGAAAACAAACATTGATCTCTCAATGCTTGGATATCAAAGATCTCGTCTATAACAGTCCCAACTCCAACAAGGGTACAAAGACAACTAAGACAAACTTATTTTGGTCACATTTCCAGTTCTTAATTGTGGCTATGCCGAAGGTGATTTGGTATAGAAGCGGACTCCAACAGCCACAGCCAAGATTATCAGGGGGACAAGGAACTGCAGGAGCTTGATGATGAATTCTGGTGTCTTGTCTTGGTTGTAGTGAGGTTGTTTAGGAGGAGTGTACTTGACGCTGGTAGGGATGGTTGCTGTATCAATATCACCTACGTAAAACTCATCCATCAGTGCTCTTGCAGTGCTACTGTGACCAACATCCTCAAAATCATCAGTTGCGTCCTTTCCTGTAGACCATGCATCAAACTCAAAGAATTAATGGATATATATAAACACATCATTACAATTTTGTTTGGTATATGTCTTCATACCTGTGGCTGACAGCAAAACATCATCACCACCGGGATGGTCTTCCAAGAATTTTGTCACGTCATACACCTGTTCCAACACATTATAGTTTCAAATTCAGCTTATCTCACAATTGGAAGACATATTTTGATGCCATTCAAAATGTGTAGCGCTTCCATAATGAAGAACCCCAAGTTTCTGAGTTAATCGACCTCCAGAAATGATAAATTGATCATTTCTGATCCTTGTTTTGCTCTCTGCTCCCACATTAGGACAATAACTGTGTCTCAAATACCAAGCACATGGATATGGAGGCTGGCCATCTTCCCTAATTTTTTTAAGGTGATGACTAGATTTCAGTGTCATTGGTGGCTGAAGCCACATTTTCCCAACTCTTCCCAGACTAGAAAAGAAAACAGAAAAGAAATCATCCAACCAGAATAACAAGGGATCTAAAGAATCCTATTAATACATTCCTTTTGCCTAATTCAACAGGGTACATAAAATGTCGAGAGCAGCTCAGGGCATGCATGAGAGAAGAGATTTCAAGTTTCAACACCAAAACTTACAAACTCACCTCCCCCTCCTTTTCAGGGCAACAATTATTAAACTCTATAAATCTCGAGAACATGTTGGTCTGCTGGCGCTTATGACATAATGATAACAATACAAGTTTTTTTTTTTTATTACGTGGGTGTCCGGGCTAGTTTGCACGCACCTCGACTAATCCCACGGGCCCTGAAGTTAACGACCATGTAAGCCTCAAGTGGCCCTGAGGTTTGTGAGACTCGAACTGGTGACCTCTAGGAAGCAAACCTAGGGCTTGACCAGTTGAGTTACACCCCTCAGGTTACAATACAAGTTAATCAACGCTTGTGATGCTATGCAATTTAATTCCCTCCTATCATAGATTAAAGCTTACATATTTTCAAGAATTATAGACAATACTTGCTGAGCCTGGCTCCGCCAGTATGAGATCCAAAATAGTCTCAGCATAAGTCTCACAGCAATTACCATGCCCATCTAAAATATTGACCAATGAGTTTAGAAAAAACTATGGATCCAAAACAGCCTCTCAATTATCCTACTGCAGCCCATCAGTATCATCACTGAACATTCACCTTAAATATCCGTGATTTCCACGGATCTGATGAAATTGTTCATCTGGGCATTTAAAATATAATTTAACTCCTACAACAACAAAAACAACAACCTCAACCCCAAACTAGTTGGGGTCGGCTACATGGATCCTTTGATCGATAATTTAACTCCTAATGTAATAAAAAATGTCACATGTAATCTTCTAAATTCAATGTAGGGACCGAGGTTGTAATAAGATATCTATACATTCACAATCACGGTTTTTCCCTAAGAAATCAGAATTCCAAATCTAGACAAGAAAACAAAAAAAAAAATAGATGAACTGATTACTATCAATCATTTAATAAAAACACTCGGCTGCCACAGCCGCCACCGCCGCAGCAACAACAATAAAAGTGTAATTAGCAACGCAATAAGACGAGGAAAGAACAAGCAACCAGAGAGAAATCTATGTTCACTTCATCAAGATCAAATATAATGCTATAAACCCATCATTGCAAGAAAAGGGAACGTGAAACAAATTGGAAAGGAAAAGAAAAAGGGTACCCTGCCCTCAACGACGAGCCAGCAATCCTTAGGGCTGTTGTGCGCGGAGACCTCTGCCAAAGTGAATACCTTGCCGTTGCCGCCCATTGTGTGTTTTCTTACCCTTTCGTTTGGTTTTAGAAGGAAAATGAAGGATTCTGTGCTTTGTTACTCAATCACAAAAGCATTGAGTGGCTTTGATTCCTGAATGGAACTTACATAAACCAGGAGACAAGTGGAGAGAAGGAAGAAGAGGAAGGGAGTGAGTTGTTTGGTGGTTGGTGAGAGTCAATTGTGGAGGGTTTGGTAAGAGGTGGTAGGCTTTTGTCACCAACCAACTGGCTTGTTATAATTATTTTGATCCAACTGTATTTATTTTTTTATTATATGTTTTATTTTATGACATTTGCATTACTTTAATGGTAACATTTAAATAAAAAATTTAACAAATCATTTCTTTTTTAGCTAATGCCCCTTCGATACGAGAACAAATGTTGCATACATTAAATATTTGTATACATCTAAGACATAGT
>Ga0307517_10014210_pt1 | contig 10728 bp, 6 predicted proteins | sample 23_EM_MG_FD_194515 | JGI IMG/M metagenome (GOLD analysis project Ga0307517, IMG submission 194515) | Populus trichocarpa ectomycorrhiza microbial communities from riparian zone in the Pacific Northwest, United States - 23_EM | ecosystem: Host-associated > Plants > Roots > Unclassified | place...
TAATGCTTAATTAGAAAAAAAAACTTCTGGACATGCTTTTCTTTATAATGAGAATGAATTATTCTGAGGAAGCCACGAACACCATCACTCTACCACATAAGATAAACATGATGGAGAATTTGAGGTTAAAAACCATCCTCACCACTTCAGCAGTTCGGGCATTGGTAATATCACCCTGGACTTGGATAACACCTTCAATGAGAGCCATAGGTTGCAAATCAATGGCCACAATAAGAGGAAGATCATTATCCCTACAAATCATGATGCAGAAAGTTATTGTTTCAATAGGAATGCAGAAAGCAGGAAGAATTAATTTCAATTTTGATTTTCTGTTTCTTTATTTCTTTCTTTTAACAAGAATTATTTCTGCTTCAATATTTATTATATATGATGAGATTGTGCACACAAGAGACGTTGATAACCCAAGAATACAGGCTTAGAATGAATAAAACTTCAAAGTATATAAAAGCCACAAACAAATTTTTTGTTTCTAACAAGGTTTTTCCACTGGAGGGTGTCTACTGAGCATATTCCATCACAAGCATTCGTGAGCAGGGAATAAATGGAAGTCAAAGTCAGTACTCTGTAACTTAAGAAACATGCCTCAGTAGTTGTATCTAGACAAGTTATCAAAGAAAAAACATACGGTAATCAAAACTACAACACTGTTGTAACACATCCAATTGGAAGTGGGTTTTACATGCCATACTGAATCAAAACAGATTGAGGGCGACACACATATAATGAACTTCTGGCCCCAGTAGGATCATTACTTCCATCCACATATAATAAGAACTTAATAGAATCTTTAGTACACGAAGGCTACCATCATGTTAATGCATGTATGGGAAAATGAAGTTCTTATAAACAAAGACAACTTACTGCTATAATTTTAATTTTAACTTAATAAAAAAAGATTAAAAAATAATGAATGCAAGAAAACACATAAATTAAAAGATCACCTACCTTGAATCAGGTGAAAGTTTTGCTGGTAAATATAGTTTACGGCTCAAAACCTGCAGATGGGGAGGGTGTACATCACAAGCTAGCCAGGAAATTCAAAGAAGAACAACATATAAGGTAAATGTAAGGCCTGCTGTTAAGGCATATCAACAGCTAACAGCCCTAACATGCTAATGATGAACATCTTTAGCACCTAAAATTAAGTAGAATTTAGCGCACAACCAGAAGGTTAATGGTATTATCATAACTATTATTCAAATCAAATATACACACCTGACTCCAGCTACCAGGTGCAGCACATAAATCCACCACACGCTTCACTCCTACAAACAAAAAAAGAACCACCAAAATAAAAAATGGTTTAAAACTGTTTCCCGTAAACAAGTATTGAAAAAACAATGAACACACCTTCAAAAATATTGAATTCCTCATCTATCTGAATGAGCTTAAAGGCACTTCGAGCACGCCAACCTTCTTCCTTTGCTTTTCTATAGTATATATCCTACAAATTTTATTCACTTGTTAGTTTTCTCCAATAACAAATGTATATAACTAGCAAAACAAAATCAACTTGTAACTAAACTCAAGTATACCATACCCTTTTATCCCTTGAAGCTCTCCCCATAATCTCACAATCCAATATCTGTAGACAGACCACTAAAAAAGGGGAAACGGTGCCGACCAGCAGAGATGGTTTTTGGTGGCGGAGCCTCCACTTCTGGTTGGGGTGAATCGGGTCAGGCGGGGCACTGATATTTTTTTATTACTTAATTAAGTATCGTCTTCGTTGATGACCTAAGTAATTCCTTATCGTTTGCAACTTCTGATAGACAAAACACCCCTTAATTTTTATGCCTGTCACAAACAAGTCCATGTATTTATGAACATGGAGCACCAAAAATTCCTTTTATCTAACGTGTTTAAATTTTAATGAACTTTTGCCCCCGGAGGTTGGCAGAAGCACCCGGTTGGTTGGTACTGCGCTACAGAATAATGGATAAAATTTAATTTTTTTATTTAATTTTTTTGAATTGTTTTGATATGTTAATATTAAAAATATTTTTTAAAAGTAAAAAAATATTATCTTGATATTTTTCCAAGTGAAAAACACTCTGAAATGCAACCGTTACCACACTCTCAAATATCCCTCCAGACTTGTTTGAAAGTATGGTAAAAGTTGTTTTTTCAAAGTGCATTTTACTTAGAAATGTATTGAAATAATATTTTTTTTATTTTTAAAATTAAAATTTAACCTCAACACATCAACATGATCTAAAAATATTAAAAAATAATTAATTTAAAGCTACAAAAAAAAAAAAAATTCAAAGGCGTAATTGAGTTGCAATGCCAAATGAAGCTTAAGACACATATTACCACTTTGTTAAATTATATCCTTGAATTTTTGTTTTTAGGAAATTGTTTCTTCATTTTGTGAGTGTTTGTGATGATTAACCAAACCTTATAACAATTCAAAATAAAAAATGGCATAGTCAGCTTAAACGCAGTTAAACAAGTTTATTTTAAGATTTTTACATGAAGCTAGTGGGATAAATGAGAGACTTATCTGGATAAAACATACTTCATTGTTGCTCTTACCTTCCTATTATCATTAAACATAGTTTAATATAATGCATCAAGTATGACATCAAACAAGTTGAAGTAATTCAAGTTGCCTTCATGTACGACAATAGTGTTGGGAGTGAACAACACACATTTTAATGTAATGTCACTTGAGGTTGTAAACGTAGCTAAAGTATGACAAGATATTGGTGTTATTTACTTGTCAAAGAACCATCTCATCTAAAAAAAACACCATTATATTGTACTTAATTTTATTAGTTAAATGATGTGGTGAGATTAAGATTCTCAACTACTCGATTTTTAGATTATTTCAACTCAAAAACTTAAATTATTAGATAAAATATTAAGATATGATTTATATTTTTTTAAAGATATGATTTATATTTTTTTTAACACTACTTAAGTAACATACATTGGGTACCATATTTTTCACAGTTTCTAATGAAAAGGAAGTAACCAAGGGTGGGTAGGACACATCATTGACTGGTGAGGTAAAGACCTTAATATGGTGCCAAAAGACTCCTGATGTGTAGTGCATTGTGTTAGGATAATGGAGAGAAAAGAAGCTCATCTCTAACAACTCACCTAACACGCTAATTCAGTGGAAGAATTAGTGCCACCGAAAGAGGAAAATGAGCTAGATTGCTTTTCCACTTCCTAGCCAATCTTGCCTATAAATAGGCATTAATAAAGAGTAACAATATAAGCAGAAAACAAGAGAGAAGTGCGAGCAGGGAAAGAGAGAGAGGGGCTGCCACTGGTAGCAGCCCCTGCTGCCCTGTGTTGCTGCCCTGTGCAGCAATATGCATGAGAGAGCATGGGAGTTGAGTTGAGTGAATGTGATCCTTCTTTTTCCATGGATGTGTATTTTTATTTTTCTCTAATCTCTAATAATATTAACTACTTAGTGGATGTAGGTGATTTGTTGAACCACATTAAACATTGTATATGTCTGCTTTGCCTCTAACAAACATTGATCAGAACATCCACGATCCTACCAACAATTGGTATTAGAGCATGGTGAATAACGATGTTTGATCTATGCCTAGAAATGAAAGTGGTTTAAATATGTTTTTGGGCATAACATTGTGAATAAGAGATCGAGAGCAGTACGTTGGTGAAAACAATGTAAAAAACTGACATCGAACATACCCACATGCGCCAAATAGAAGGCTGCCCATGCACATTGACGCGACTCATATGCACTTATGCATCTTCTTCACCTGACTTATACGACTCAACGTAAGACCAATTGACCTAGCCTATATAGTTGACACAAAACAAAGGATGATGTCATCACTACATAATCATGACATCAACATGCATAATAGACATGCATGTCAGAGACCAATCAACTAACATGTTAATAAAGTAGGTCCCACCAACCATATCAACAAGCCAGGAGACGATTCATGAGCCGAGGGATATAATCTAGTGTGAGTGATCCTATATACAACTAGATTTATGATTGAATTTGGGCCATCCATCAGGTTATAATTGTTTTAATCAAATCTTAGTTGTCTGGAATGTGATTTCGATGATTTCAGACTTGTTTCCAACTAATTTGATTGTTTCGTATGCAATGGTATGGTTTGATTGTTGAGACTTAGACCAGAGTGGCAATAATGATTTAATAAGAGAGGTTTCTTGATAAGAAGGCATTTAATGGTTACCATAATGGTCGAAGGAGATAAAGAAGAAATAGTTGTACATGTTAGCCCAATTATATATGTTGAATTGCTAAGTGAGGAATTTTATTTGCCTTAAAGTAAGGTAAAATCGGGATACTCTGGACACCCGATCATGTGAAATGTGGAAGATCAGGGGTATAGACTGGAAAATAATAAAGACCAATCTTGACGAATATAAAGCACTGGTAGTCTCACCAGATGTTGAGAAATAAGATAGATAACTAAAATATTCCAGATCACTTATAAAGGAAAGTTGCAACAGAGCTAACAAATAGTTATATATATAGAAAGATAGTACGATGGATAAATATGGTTTAAGAAGTTCTATCTAGGAGATTAGGTTTTAAACATGACTAGTGTGACCCCTTTGATATTTCTTAGGAACTTGCCTAGTTGAAGGATTATCCACACAATACTATTTTCATCTATGTAATAGTTTGTAATGAAATACTTGAAGACTATCAAGATGACAACACAAAAGAACAATTGGGTTCCACATGTTCAAGGATCTGATGGAGTAAGAGATTTCTCTAAAAAAGCATGATTTAATGATTGTGATTTCTTAAGGGTAAAACAAAGAAGAGTCCCTTATAATGGAAGAGAAATACAATAAGATAAAGATAAGGATTGACACCCTATTTTAACTCGGACAGGTGTTGTGACAGGATGAGTTGATGCCAAATATAAACGAGGAATATAGAAATCCCTAGTGAATAGAAATTACATAAGGGCATACGAAGATTATGTAGGAGTACCTACATAATCCAACGTGGTAATGTAATGAGACAAAAAGTGCACTAGGTTGAAGTGGTCCCAATAAAGCTAAAAAATAGAGACTATATTAAGGCTGTACAACAACACGTCAACAAAAAGTCTCCATATTATTGATGAAGACAATAACAAAGACCTTTATGATGATGCAATGATAGGAAGAAGAGTTATTGCATATACACTTAATTGAGAGGGTGTGAACACCTGTGCTAAAGACAAAGACACCAAAGAGAAAATTAATGTAAATAAATTTGTCAAGCATTCCGAGTGAGCGGCTGCAAGCGTGATGATGAAAAACACATAAGCTTTAAACATAAAAATCGAGATAAAGGATTACAATAAGCATACCACAACTATATCTTTCTATGTAAATAGTGACATCAATCTCTTCCATAAGTGCATATAGTCGTAGATAATCTTAGAGCCACTTTGAGACATCCTAGATAAAAAAAGATGCAACCACCCTATGACGAGTGAAGACACCTTGAGAGAAGGTGTGAGGGCCATAATATGAGCCCAAGTTTAGATCACCCGATAGCCGATGTTATGGTAGAATATGAGTGGATAAATGTATGGATATCCAATGGAGTGACTATGATGAGTATGAAGACAAATGTTGAATTGATTTTCATGGATATTGCCCTCATACTAATGATCAATGAGTTAGAAAAACATTTGCTCTTGACAATAAGTGGATGACTTGTGGAGCACTAAGACACGATTGCTAGGTATGAGTAGAGGGCATATGCAGGTTCTGGAAACAAATTGACTTTTGTTAGAGTAGTATGCTCGATAATAGCACTATAATACTTAGAGTATAAAGATAAATGTAGATAAACCTTTAATGGGATACCCTAATGGTTAAAGGTGGAGAGCTAGTTATACTTTTACGACTAAGAGAGAGAGACTTAAGAAGTAATAAGACATGGTTCCCAGGGTATAGAGGGTAGATGCAAACTCTTGGAAGAGTGGGAGCTCATGCTCACATTGTGATACTCAAATGATAATTGTCGCCCTTAAAAATAGAGATTAAACTTAATGGTGATGGAGAGATCCCACTATGATGTCAAGAAAAAAACAACCAAAATGATGCTCAAGAATACACAATAAGCATAGGCTAGATGGAACACTGAAATCAAGTGAGAGTTAGCCAAGTGATGGTAATTTAAATCAAGTGGGAGTTAGTTGAGTGATGATACTCAGATCAAATAGGAGTTAGCCATGATGATGAGAACTAAAGTCACGTGGAGCTTCGAAAGGTCTTCAAGGATAGAAAATAGGTGTAATGCCTTTTTGCCTCCAAGTGGTAAATTATTAGGATAATAGAGAGAAAAGAGGCCCACCACTAACATCTCACCTAACACATTAATTCAGTGGAAGAATTAATGCCATTAAAATAGGGAAATGAGCTAGAATGCTCTTCCATTTGTTGGCCAATCTTGCTTATAAATAAGCACCAATGAAAAGCAACAATATGATTAGAAAATAAGAGACAAACATGAGGATAGTTGCCAAGGGCAGCAGCCTCTACTGCCTTGTGCAACAATGTGTGTGAGAGAGAATGAGAGTTGAGTTGAGTGGATGTGATCCTTCTCCTCCATGAATGTGTATCTATATCTTGTCTCTAATCTCTAATAATATTGATTGCTTTATGGATGCATGTGATTTTCCAAAGCACATTAAACATTATGTGTTTCTACTCCACCTCTAACAAGCATTAATCAGAACACCTATGGTCCTACTAATACATTGTGCAAGTTCTGTATTGCTGGGATAATATATTGTGTATAATTTCCTGGGATAATTTGATTTCCAACTGTAATGTATCGAAAATGGATATCAGGCTAGTAAGGTTTAATAAACCTTTAAGCTTAATAATCTATTACAGTATAGGAGTTGCGTTGTTCATCATTTTTCTCATTTTTAACTCCATCTAAAACTTGGATTCTAGAAGAATATAGAGCTTCCAATGTTAAGAAATTTTGTTCATAAGTCTCATCTATCCAATTCCATGAGATTGTACATTGAAATTATATGTTTTTGGTGATGGTATGTTGTTGCTTAACTTTCTATAACATTCTCTTGTTGGGTCTATGAAACTGCCTAATTAAGAAAAATACAAGTATGTTAGCATTAAAGAAAAAACTAAAAGGCTTGGTCATTCATTATAGATAAAGACATGGATCTATAGATTGTAATAGTGAAATGATTATTTTGTTATTCTTAAACACAATAAAATAACTTGCTAATAGGAGGGTAATACGATCTTTTCTATATGATTCATTGGTTATTATTAGATTGACTGAGACAAATTGATTTTTTTTCACATTTGTTCATAATTGTAAAATGACTTAATTATACTTAAAAGCAAAAAATAAAAATATTAAATTAGAATTCAGGGCTTTTCAATCCTTTTCTTTTCTTTTCTTTTTTCAACATAATGAAATGATTTAATTATCATTCAAATAAAAAAAATATTATGTTGACATCCGAGGGATTTTTTGTATTTTCAACCTAGTTTTTTGGTTATAATAAAGTTGATTAAGGGTCAATTTGGTATTTTAATAAATATAAAGTATTATTTAAAAAGAAAAAATGGTTGAGTTGGAGGCGCCTGCGCCATGGTCATTCGACAACCAAACAATGGCTTATAGGGTGACACTAAGATCGTCTAGTTGACCCCACCATCCTTGGGCGACAATATGTCCAACAGATCTTTGGTTTGACATTAAAAATCTTTTTTTTCTTCCCCTCCTCGATTTCCATATCTAACCCTTCAATTTCTCAAAGCAACCCTTGAATTTATTTATTTTATTCAAATTTGGTTCATATTCTTTTGTTTACTATTTGTTTTATTTGAAAAAATTTATAAAATTGAATTTTTTTTTCAATTTCATCCTCAAATGTTTTTTTATCTATTATATTTGGTCTTCATTTTTTTTATGGATATTTATTTTATTTGAGATAATTTTTAAAATTATTTTTTTTATGATTTCAACCTCCTTCAGTTTTTTTCCTATCAATTTTTTTTCTTATTTGTTTATTACTATTTTTTTTACTTTGACAAATTTCTTAAACTTATACTTTTTTTTTCAATTTTATCATTCAACATTAAAATTGGTTAGGAACTGAGCTTCTTGATTAAGTCCAGATCTAGGATTTCATGGGTTACAAGTTTGGGAGATTAATTTAGGTCTACGAGATTTACTGAGGTTTGCTTGCTTTTTTCTTTTTGTATTCTCATGTTCTTTCAGTTTCATCTTTCAATATTTATTTAATTGATTAGACTTCTTTTTTTATTTGTTTTCTATAGAATTTTCACTAATTTTGAAAATGATGCGCGTTATTTCGGATTTTTTTTGTTTGTCATTCGTTGTTAAATTGATATTAAAAAAAACAATTTTATTTTTGAATAAAACTAAATTAATTGATTAAATATAAGTATGTGATGCTCATTTTATGATAATTTGTTTTGGTTTGCTCTTCGGGTCACTTCTCTGACAGCGTATGCAATTTCTTTCGGTGTTGACATGTAATCTTTTGCAATGGAGTTAGAATCATCTCAATAAATTCTTCATGGTGGTGGGGTGGTGTCCAAATAAGAGCGATGATGAGTTCTCAACTGGCTTTTTTTCATTCTCCTCCTAAGTATTATTTTCTATAGTTAATTATTGTTATTTTTTGTTTGCTTTATTTACTATTGATGCATATTTTTTAATTATATTATTAAATTAATCGAGTTTATTAAACTAATTCGAGTCAATAACTTGAATTTTAGATTTTTTTTTATTTTTTTAAAATTCTAATATCATCTAAATATAATTTTTTTTTTTTTTTTTTGTTTAACCTACCCTTAAGATAGCGCGGGCTATCTATTATACAGTACTAAAAGTATAGCTGTTGAGTGTGGACCAGTGCCCTCTGGTACAGGTTTCTAATCAATACCAAAACTTGGTGGGGCTCATTTAGCTCTGAGAGCCAGGCAAGGCTTTCAACAGGCAGCTTGGAGTAATAAATTTGTAAAGGTTAGACTAATCAGAGCTCAATCGTATTTAGTTCATTGTGAAATAACTCATAATTAGAAGCTCATTTCATGCATTTTATCAGCAGAGAGTGGAATATGAGAAGGCAGAGGCCTCTACCAGGATAGCATAACAGCACATGCTGCATAATCATACAGAACTCAATATTTCACAGGACCAAGTTACTGGAGTTCTACTAACCTGCAAAGATTGTTCCAATCGTGAAAAAGAGTGAGAAGCGACAGATTGATGCAAAGATGAGCCAAATTGATGCAAGAGACAATGAGCAACATAATGTAATCAAGCCTCCTACAGTTGTCATGCCAGACAGGTTTTCTAAGTAAGATGGAATCTGAAAGAGAATGGGGATATCTCAAATGCAATATTATTGCTCAAGCAATTCATATGTTCTTCACAGGTTGCATTCTGCGCTTGCAGGTATTTGTATACTCCACAATTCTGACAGCGGAAACAAATCAAAGTTTCGTAATATTTAACTTTATTTGATGATTCAGAGCTAGGAGTAGGCAAATACATCGAAATACTCGCGTAGCAGTGAGATCAAGTTTTTCCTTTCACTAGCAGTGCTTAGAGCCCCTGCATCACTGACCCAAATTCTGCTTCCATAGAAACAAGTGATAGGCCGAAACGCCAGAAACTTAGCACGGCAAGAACTCGTCGTGCCTTAACCATTATCATATACAGCAAACAAAAATTGTTTGAATGCTCCCTTCTCTGTTGCATTTGAATGAAAGCTCAGTTGCTATAGAAATAATGACATTTAGGCTCAGTTTTATTATCAATGATTATGAAGCGTCTCTTTAATTGGGGATATGTGGAAATTTGATTCTCACTTCACAGCCAAGAGGAAGATGGTTCAGACATATAAATAAATTGCTTCATTATGAGTCTATAATACAAGGCAATATCCATAACTATTGAAAGAAAAATTCACTCAGTACCATCCCCTCTCATCCTGAGAAAAGTCTGGTGAAAAAGTTTCCAGAGTTGGCCTTCTCCATGCATTCTACATGAACATATCTTCCCAGCTTGTCCACCTGCCTTGGGTCACCGCTAGTATCTTTCTTACAGACCTTGCACGTTTTGTCGACCCAGCCTTCTTCAACGTATTGCCCGTCCACTGATTTCATGATATAATAAAATTAGTGATTTAGTGTAATTTATCATACGAGGTGTTTGGAGTTGTGATTCAAGACACGAGCCGTTTTCATTTAAGATGCAAGAAGATGAAAGGATATTATATATATAGCACACACAGCAACATAGCTATATTTTAACATAGTTATCTGCAGAAAAAAGAAAGAAGTCCCCATTACTGATAATCTGTCCAATTTAATTATAATTTGGTCTATAATCTTGAGTGGCAGGCACTTCATGCATTAGTTCTGATGATGAAAATGGGAATTGTTGGCGTGCAGGTAAGAAATTGAAGCATTGAAAAAAGTGAACCAAGAAGTGATGCAAAACCGTGACCTTCTTTCATTCTTTTGCTCAGTTTGGTTCAATTCTCCTTGAAGAAATATGATGATAAAACATGAACAAAAAAATGAATTCCAAAATGAAAAGAAACATACCATCAACGTAGGATTTAAAGAAATCCTTGTATGTCCCTCCGATTTTTCTTCTAAGAGCACCATACTGCAGATAATTAGAAACCAGTCACCATACACTACACAACA
>Ga0307517_10014211_pt1 | contig 10727 bp, 11 predicted proteins | sample 23_EM_MG_FD_194515 | JGI IMG/M metagenome (GOLD analysis project Ga0307517, IMG submission 194515) | Populus trichocarpa ectomycorrhiza microbial communities from riparian zone in the Pacific Northwest, United States - 23_EM | ecosystem: Host-associated > Plants > Roots > Unclassified | place...
TGGCTTTATTTCCAACTTTATGCAAATCAGATGGTTGCTGTCTTTGTGGGCTCCATTTTGACACAGAATTGTGGAATTTTCGCCACTGGCTGATCACAGCTGATCTGGCCTGATCACCGTTGCATTTTGATTAAGTTGGGAGTATTTTTGGTGCTAAAGAGCTTCTTATCACTCCCAATATACACATACAACATTAAGTAGTCGTTATAGCCCTCAAAACAATATTTAGAGGTTTGTTTACAGAGAGGTCCAATTTTTTTTTTCAGGGCCTCTGGCAGGGACTAACTAACCGGGTACCGGTCTGGGATTCTGATTCCCGAACCCCCTTGATTAAAAGTCAGATGTCTTCCTTGCAATCAAGAGCCTTTTATAGGACATGGCAACTGTAGCAGTTGGTTGCAAGGTTAACTAATGTTAAGATCAGAAGAGGATTTAAAAGATAATGAAAATTATCACATACATGTAACAATTTTATGTCATTCTTCAGCAGTACAAGCTGCCTCCAAACACCTCTGAATGGCCCAGTTCCTGAAACTAAAGACAGCAATGTTAGTTGGCTGAGAATAAGGTAATGCACAAGAGCATACTGGTGGGAAATCATTTCGAATCTGTGAGCGCATATCACATTAACAATCTTTTCTTTGAGGTCAGCAACTTTGAGTTTCTGCTGAAGGAAAATTGATGCCTGTTAGTCAGAAGATTTGATAATATGTGCAACAAAGACATGATAAGAAGGGGATGACAAAGGATGGAGCAATGAAAGAAAGTTAATTGGCTAATATATGAGTATCTGGTGATGAGAATAATCAAGAAGAGAGCTTACTTCATGTGATGTTTGAAAGGTAGGTGTCATTTGAGACTATTGGTAGCTGAAAGAAAAATGCAAGGCTTCTTCCTTCCTGACATTGAAATTGAAATCAGCCATAGAGCGAGGGGCCAGTCAGACAGCAAAGTGGTCTGTTGCTGGTGCTGGTGAAGTTGTTGGTTCAAGCGCCAGTCCATTGCTGGCAGACAACCATGATCAACATGTCAGGGTGCAGAAGAGGAGTAAAAGACCTTCAATAAATGCCTCATCTTTATCCTCACATTCACCGCCACTGTCTCTGTCTTTATCAACCCCTGCCTGTAAGTCCAGAAACTTTTTTCATTGGTTTTCAGTCATTTCATGAGGGTGCTTAATCCCCCTTACCTTGCTCAACCACCTTCTCTTAGACACGTCTTTATTGTGCATTTTATTATGTTATATGCTGTGACTATTGTATGCTATGATGATGTGAAAAGAAAAAGGAAATTCACATGAAGCTCACACCATGATAAGCCCGGGAACTTTAGGGCTGGGTGCCCAAATCACGGGACCGTTTGGATATTATACAATCCATACTAAATAATAAATAATCAGGAATTTAAAATATTTAGTTACATATATTTAATTTATATGGTTTACACGTGGGCGGCCGGTATTCAAACGATTTTTTTATACATGCCTTAGTACATGCGTCTAAGGCACTTGGTTTCAAGTGCCTTAGCTTTTGCCCCCGGTGTAAGTATTTACCGGTCGATGGACGTGGATGAACGGCGGCGGCGCTGCTGGAGACCGTATATCAACGGGATCACGACTACGAACTGATTCACCTGCCAATTTCTGACATTCTTCTTTCATTTGATGGGATCGAACTAGAGTCAAGCAGTGTAGACTCGATCTGACACCTCTTGGAATCATCCGTCTCGTTGGCGAAATCTGGGTTGCCGATTTGACCTCCAAGGACGTCAACTGGGTTCCGGTACCACAGGTCATATTCCTTGATCATCCAACTTGGGGTGTTCAGGGGTTTCGCCACAATACTTGACTTAGAAACCCTGTGGGTGTCGCCGAGAGGAATGAGTCAATCGTCGAGTGGTCATCCCTGAGCATATAGGAATGGCAGGTCGACAACTCAAGCCTTGGCTTGCTGTGAGGCAGACATTTGAACTCATGCGTACAAAAAATCTGCGAGTTAAAATTCCTCTTTGTTCGTTCACAAATAGCAATTGGGAAAAAATTGTCCTTGTCTTTAGGTTCTCAGGGTGGTGTATTCTTGGGCAAATGGTATCCCTCAGGATCGCATCGTTGGGCTAAGACTACAATTAAAAACGACCGACTCAAAAGCGGAGAGAGAGAGAGAGATTATCGTCAAGATAGGGATGCGTCGTGACATAAATTCCAGATCGACCGCGTGCGAGTACGAGTGAGATGTACCTTAATGCCAAGTCTGGACCCATGGGCGACACCGAACGCTCGAACACATGAGCCGTCTTTGCAATCGAGAGCGTAGTCGGAGTCGAGATGAGGTGCTCGAGCCCCGATAATCCGCTTAGCGGTCTGTCATGACCTCATTTTTCAGCTCTCGTGTCTGAGGAAGAAGTGATGGTGGAGCACAATACCATTTAACTCGAGTTTCGCAACGGCAATCGGAGCTGCAGTAGTCGTTAGAGGCGATGTTGTCTGAATCAACCTCCATCCCGCCACCCTGTTGCTCCTCACCGCCGCCCAGAGCGGAATTCACACTCATGAGCGACGCCTGTGCGCTTCCGCCTCCATTTATGTTCCCAACAACCATTTCATGTGCCTCCGCCCACCCAGCCTGCTGCTGTTCCTGATTCTCCACCTGTTTTTTCTTCCTCCACGGCAGCTGGACTTTCTGTGGTGCTGGGGCTCGTTGAGGTTCTTGTGGGGCCTCTAACTCGCCGGTTCAGCGGTGGTTACTGGGGCAGATATAGTAGATGTGGCTCGACGATGGGCGACGTGGGTACCAGCGGTAATGAGGGGGGATATGGTGGGGGGCACGGGCGACATCTTCCGTTTGAACTGCAGCGAGGACGGATGGGAGGCTGGCTTCTCTACCTCCAGAGGAGGTGATGTTGACGATGCAGGTTCGGGTTTGGGACAGGGACCACTTCATCAATGCGAGTAACTGCGCACCGAAACTCGCCATCTGTACATCTTCATCCGAGGAGGCTTATCATCGAACAACGCAGGTTCGGGTTCAGGTTCTTTATTCAGCACCTGCACATCGATATCCATCGTATTCCCAAGTAACTCGTCATCGAACAACGCAGATGCTAGAGGACAGCCTGGTAACATGGATTTGAATGCCTGGGGTTGAAGCAGGAATCGGGGGGTCGTTCCATTGGATGATCCGAAGTCGACGTTTTGTCGATTTCTTCGGAAGATCTTCCTTCAACCACGTTCGCCATCCCTTCTTCCTCTACACTGCTTGCTTCGCTCGTACCCACCACCTCATACCCGTTCAAACTCAAAACCGCTTCACCGCCGACAGGCGTAGGAGGGAGCATCGTCCGATCGTCCAAATGCATTTGCGGGTCTTCGGAATCTAAATGGATCGTCCCTATATTTCCTACTCGTGATGAGCAGAGCGGAATAGGAGAGGCAACCCTAGGAGGAACCGCGCTCAGAGTTTGGCTGAAAGAGGTCCATTTCTCAGATGCCGAAGGCGATGACAACGGTTCTTCTGAGGTCGAGGAAGGCTCGTCATTCACCATGAACCTCGCTCTCACTGAAGAGCCCTCATCACGAGGCAGGACGTTGTGGGGAAAATGTGAGAAAGTAGGGAGAGAGGTGCAAAACTAGTGAGAGGCGATACAGAAGGGACGACAGCCGCCTTGGCCATTGTCGATGATGCTACGCGGCAGGCAGAGAAGCTGGCAGAGGCGGCATGAGGTTTTTCTTAGCTAAAACAAATGAAAGGATGAGTTCAAATAAATCCGGGAAGAAAAAAAATGAATGCGTACCAAGCCGATTCGTACCCTCCAGGCCCATCCTCTCCTCTCCTCTCTCGATCGTTGCTACCTCCTTCATTGCCTCCAGTTCGCGATGCATTCACCGCTTGCGCAGCTTAGGCGGCATCCTGTCCTCTCTGATCTTAGGCGGTAGGCCATTCTTGTTGTTCTCGGAGGGGGGAGAGGGGAGAGGGGGGTCGCAACTCCAAGGATAGCTGCGTTTTTTTTTTTATGTTGGGAGACATTGCTTAGGATGTGGCAGGGACGCAGGCGACCGGGGTATATACGTGTCGCTGAGTGGCAATTTTGAAAAGCTTCGTGGCGCTGTAAAACGTAATTTTAAAAAAAAAAAAATGAGAAAAATGAGCGAGCGAAAGGAAAGGGTGGAAGATAACAGGAAGCTTCATAATTCACCGCCCAAGCGGAAAACGAAAAAAAAAAAAAAGGACAAATACCCTTTGATTCTCTCTCTATCCTCGATATCGGGCACTCATCACCCTCCAAAGCCCTCACCCTCCCCTTTCCATTACGCTTTTGAGGACTCGGACCTCGAATAGTAACGACAGGCACCTCGTCTGCCCCATCAGCACACATCCCGATGCCACCTATTCCACCGCTCCTCGGCACGGTCTTCTTCGTCCTAAACCCCCTCATATCAGCCCAAGATCGATATCCCTCCCTTTCCGCATCCTCCGGCTTGTAGTGTAAGGCTGACCCTCCGAAACATGGTCTTGGCTATGTCGTAGGAGGTGGAGAAAATGTTCCTGCCTATCAGCGAATGCCGCCATCCGGGTGAGCGCACAATCGGGTGTGCGAAATTCACATCCACAAGTGGTAAACGTAGAAGACGGAACGTATAGAATATTCGCCATTTGGTTCCGGAGGTGGTTCAATTCAGTTGCGCTGGTCGCCGGCATAAGGGAGGACGACAATGACGAGGACAAAAGTAAGGGCGAAGGTGTTCTACGCAACAAGTCAATAAACTTCACAGGGACAGTAAATAGAAGAAAACACTCACGGAAGCATATGTGGGGTCTGCAAGAGCGCAGAGAGTCTATGAACGACACTTCCATCATCCCACTTCTACCCAAGCACAACCTCCTCGCTCGCGTTGAGATTCCTCAGCGCAAAAGTGCCGAACCCTAGCGTCTCCTTCCTAACCATCCCCTTCTTCTCCGCCACCTGCTCGCAGGACACTGGTCGTAGAACAGCATTCGGGCGGCACCCACTCGCTCACAAACCTCCCTTCATTCCCGACCTGCCTCACATCCAGCGCAAGCCCCAACGGCGCTTCCGCAAGCTGGACGAAAGGCTTAGGCATCCCCAAGATACGCGTACGAGTTGAGCAGATTGGCTAGGTACGACGCCGGCGGCTTTATCCGCGATAAAGAGCGGATAATGAAGTTGTTGGAAGCTATTGGCTGCATGGCATCTACACCATACGTGGGTGGCAAAACATCTGGATTCGATGAGAATATGAGGAATGACCGCTGGCGGGAGTTCCCTTGACTGTGATGGGCGCTGGCTGGGATTGGGGAAGTCGTAACAGCAGTGACCCCCCCGCCAATATTGTGCACGTCGTCGCAATTTCGTCCTCATCTCGTCGTGGGGAAGGATATCCTAAGGGGACATGGACGTACGACTGCATTTGGGGCTCGTCGTCGTTCCCACCATGAGTCGTTCCGGTGGGCGCAGGCACCGCCGGCGTCGGTGGCTGAAGTACAAACACCGTGACACCACCGCGAACACAGGGTGCATGCGACGCTGAAGGCATTGTCGCTGATTTATCCACGCATGCGGTCGATGGCTTCCGAAGGGGTGGATTCAATCGGTACGGCGGGAGCAACTGGAGTAACACGACGAGGTGGCGGTGGTGGTAGTGATAGCGAAAGGGGTCCATTTGAAACGATGTCGGAGGGTGCCCATTCTAGAAATGGTGGTGGTGCTGATGAAATCCTCCTCAACGACCCATTGCTTGCATTTTGCCGGGACAGTCGTCGCCGCACTCGTGGTGAGAAGGGGAAGTACGATATCGAACCGCGGGCTCACAGAGGAAGGTATGGGCGGTGAGGAGGGTGAAGATAACCTGAATATGAATAGCGTTGTTGCTGCTCGTCGTGGTGGAGGTGTGGGTTTAGGAGACTGAAGCTCCAGCTACACATTCACAAATTACCAAGCACGTGGTGCCCGTGATCGTCCATCTTCATGATCACCGCCCTCGTCTACCGTACAAATACCCAAACGATCAGTGCGCTGACGAGTCCATCTTCAACACCCTCATCTGCCACACAACTTCATGAACAATCCGTGCGCTGACGAGTCCATCTTCAACACTCTCATCTGCCACACAACTTCATGAACAATCCGTGCGCTGACGCGTCCATCTTCAACACCCTCATCTGCCGCACAAATTTCCTGACGATCAGTGCTCCTGCAGTCGCTTCAGTCCAGATCTTGCCATCCCTGCTCCCCCCTGGTCCTGACTCCTTGCGTCATGGCCACTCGCAGCCATGGTATCTGCCTCGCCTAAACGATTGGTATCACAATTTGCCTTGTTAGACTTTACAAATAACTAACATGAAATTGATCCACCCTGTACGCTCTCGTGCTCATTTCTCTAAAATTTGTGAAAGCTAACAGGGAACTCTCGTGAGTAGCTTTACAGACCGCCCTGCCGAGGTCTCCCTACCACAGCATTTCCCAATGGTACAGAAAACGAGGTCCCTCCTAGGATAATTGTAATGTCAACCCCCTACGATTTGGAGCCGTCACAAACCCCACCGATCATTTGGGCGGTTCCGGCTCGACCACAGCAGCTCCACGACACCCTTCGGTCCCTTCGTCATCAATTGTGTTACCCCACTGCACCTCGTGCCTCGTTGTCAGCTCAGCAAGTTCAGATACCGGCGAGCGATCTCATGGACATTGTCCGACCCCAACTAGGCCACGAATTGCCAAGTGCCACCATTGAAAGCGTCGACGCTACTTCTTCCGCAGAGTCCGTCGCGAGACCAAGATGGCCGAGTTCGAGGCATGAGGACTCTTTGACGATGACAGCGACGGCGAGATGGAACGTGATCATACCTCTTTCCACCATACCAACTTTTACTCGCCATTCTCCGTTCTTAGTTTTATCGTCGTTCCCTTCGGCACCGCACACTTCATCAGCGGTTCATAAATGCACCAGCCAGCATGTGCCAACACACCCGGCTCCACAGTCTCGGCCCACAACCTGCTGCCACGAGTCAAGTGTCTACACTACGAAGCTTGGAAGGAACAAGTTGTTCGACACATTGCTCTAAAACGCGCCCACAAGGGAGCCCACCAAACTCTTTCGGCCCCGACGAGTTAGGTACGGATGTTGACACCACGCAAGAAACGAACGATCACGATCTGGCTCCTGTAGGCGATGTCGATGGCGACTACTAGCTACGAATCTGAAGAGGTGCCTATTGAGAACGAACGGGAAGAATCCCTGACGACGCGAATGACGGAAAGGGTTGTGCTCACCAATCTCACATGCTCTAAACGTTGGCAGTCGCCCTTATGGTATCTTCGACAGGTATATAAGTTTCCACCCAACACATCAGCGAGCGGGCGGTGACCAGTGATTCCAGATAATCAGCTGCATTGGGAAATATGCCTAGTAAGTAATGCGCTCTGTCCATTTCGTGAAATACGCGGATCAAGCAACTGTAGTACTTAACTTATTCCATTTCCTATTCCATCTGCTACCCAAGTTGAGTATCTAGCTGTGCAATGTGATGGTAGCAATGTGATAGTAAATCCCCAGCGAACCTTCACTCGTGACTCATGCGATGGCTATGCATGGCACCCGCAATACCTTGAGTCATACGATTCAAACTCGGAGAACTTTTCTGAGGCGCCTGACGTCTCTCTCTTCTCAATCCCCTCTATATGTCTTGCTCTCAAACCTTTACGAACTCTCTTATTTCCGCTCATTTTTCTTCCCGATTGTTTATTATTACCTAAGACGGACAGCTCGCCGTCCTGATCCTTTTTTTTTTCCCCACACACCATCCAGAAGGGCCTCGACTATTTCGCAGCAGCGGGTTCGCCGCTACACATGCTTCCCGACATGAACAATTCCTCAGTGAGCGACTAGGCGGCCTCAGTTCACCCTCTGCACCCCTCCAACAGCCAGATAAATCTGTCGCTCAGTCTCAACTACTTGCCCTCCAGATTTTCGTCCTCCATTACCGCAGGAGGTGCCCGATTTAGGAAGGATGCAAAGGGGGATAACCCTAATCTACCGAAGTGGGCTTGATGCATTCAAGAGTAGTGGCGCATGATAGATTGCGGTGGAACAAGTTTACATCAGTGGATTTTCCTCATTACGAACACCGTGTCAATGGTGCGTCTCCACTCTTGATCTTTTCTCTCAGTGCGATTTATTTACTTCTATTCGTAGATGACTCAAGGCTGTCTGTCTTCTGACGTGGTTCGGCGTCTCGCAACATGCCGACATCATCCGCACCGGCGATCGCCCCGAGCTCATCCTCAGCACTGTCGCTGCTCAGTGTATACGAACATCAACACACTTTCCAAATTGGGTCAGCGACACATAGGGCAACAACGCGACACATGGCCCCTGGTCCGGGATTCTCGGCCCGGTGCCCCCCCATCATGTGTTTCCCTAAAAGGTAAGCGTGACCCGACGCGTCAAAGTCACAATCAGGGTCACGTTAAGTATATTGTTGGTTCACGCGACTACCACAACCATGGATCCCACTGCGCCAGTAAATTCACCGCCAGTCACAGGCCCGGTGCCCCCCGAACGTTTTTACGCAAAGATTCCTAAAACTCCTCGCAACAAGAAGTCCCCTTCGGCCCAGCCCAAAAGCAACAGCACTCCGATTTCCAACAAAGCAGCCAGTCACCATACATATTCATCTCAAGTCGTTCCTCACGATGTTCACAATGAAAGACTAGCCCAGGAGATGGAGATGCTATTTGTGGGGCCTATGCCGCCCAAGGACTTCCTCAAGATCTTACTCAACGTTGATCATGATACCGACAAGCCCATCGACCTCGGCCCTTTCCAGAAAGTTTCGGGAGCTCAGGACGAGCCAGAAATGCACCAACAATTTGTAAGCATTCTATTTTACTGCTTTATCTCCATTCATGATTTCTCAGGTTGACATGATGAACGGATTTGCTCTCAAAGAGTGGCAATTTGTCAATTCAGCAAGTAAACGAGACTCTTTGCGTGACGGCCTTGGTCCCGATGTCCCCATTTACGGTCCCGCGGCATCACTCGATGTGGACAAACCCGACTTTTCTCAGATGGATGCCTTTGTCGAGTTCAAAACAAAGGAATCCGCCGATCCATTCGAGGACCCGAAGAGAGTCGACGGCAAACCAGGCGGGGGCAAACGCCCATCTTTCGAACGAAATACTATAGAGGCAAAGCTAATAAGAGGCCAACTTGGGTCCTATGTTGCTGCCATCTCGGGGTCCCAATTCCGACTTCGTGTCTTCGCCGTCCTTGTCTTCGGGAGCTTCGCGAGGCTCATGTGCTGGGACCGCGTCGGTGCTGTTGTCTCCGAGAAGTTCAACTATACAACAGAGCCTTACCTCGCCCAATTCCTCTTGGAATATTGTTCCCTCAAACCCAAAAAACGAGGATTTGACCCCACTGTCAGGCCGTTAACCACTAAGGAACGCAAAACGGTCAAGAATATTGACTGCTTGGACGATCTCAAGAGTCGGAACCCTCATCACCGCGAATTCCGCATGATGATGATCCCGGGTCGTGATGACACCACCGAACATGCCTTCCTTATCTCTTACCCCCCCAGATATACCTACCGCTCGCCATTCGGGAGAGCCACTCGGCCAATGCGGGCGTACGACATGGAGAAAAAGAAGATTGTTTTCGTCAAGGATTACTGGAGACCAGACGCGAAAGATATCGACAAAGAAGGCGACATCTACAGATCTCTCGAGGAAGCGGAGGTTCCATACGTCGCCCCGTTCGGTGTAGGGAACGACGTCAGGGATTTTAAGACGCGTGTTCAAGAGTTTCGGTTTTATGCTTGGGCCTGTTATACCGACGAATTTTCCGGTCTCGTTTTGTATAGGATGTCGTTGGATAAGCTTGGGGACGACTTGGTAGGATTTGAGAGCACCCAAGAACTCGTCAGGGCCATAGGTCATGCCATGACTGGTATGTGATTTTGCCTCAATGCCGAATTTGACTATTCATCGTCAATCCACAGCCCACGATGCTGCCTACTTCAAAGCTAAAATATTGCATCGTGATATCAGTGTCGGAAACATCCTCATTGACGAAGAGGGGGATGGCTTCCTTATCGACTGGGATCTTTGCGTTAGGATTAGCGATGACCCGCGATATGCCCGGCGATCACAACGAACGGTTCGTTTATCATCATCCTCCGCGGTACATACATTGACCTCGCGCTCTAGGGGACATGGCAGTTCATATCTGCTGAGTTACTCCGCGATCCACAGCGAATTCAAACCATCGAAGATGACCGCGAATCGGCCATACACGTGTTGACTTGGCTCGCTCTGCGCTATACCAAACACGATAGGCTGGACAACTTAAGCTCGTACCTCGCCATTTATGATGAAGTTGATCGTCGTGAGTCAAAGGGCCTTGCCACCGGAGGAATCCAGAAAGGGGATCAATTTTCCAGCAAAGTGTTTCCAAAATTCACAAGTGGTCCGCTAAATCGGCTTCTCGCTGTGATCAGGAAACATTTCTATGCTCGCTACGGTGAAGAGTACACAACCGACGAGGTTCAAGAGGCCATCGATTTTATGGCGTCTCGGACGCCGGTTGACCCAAGCAACGCTCATCTCGTTAACGCATATTTTTATGGATGCCGCATGGAGTCTCTCAAGGAACCAAACTGGCTCGTCGAAGTGTTCAATGAGCACCTCAAGTCGGATGACTGGCCATT
>Ga0307517_10014212_pt1 | contig 10727 bp, 5 predicted proteins | sample 23_EM_MG_FD_194515 | JGI IMG/M metagenome (GOLD analysis project Ga0307517, IMG submission 194515) | Populus trichocarpa ectomycorrhiza microbial communities from riparian zone in the Pacific Northwest, United States - 23_EM | ecosystem: Host-associated > Plants > Roots > Unclassified | place...
GTTTGATTTTTTTTTTCATTAATTAAAAAAATTATTTAATTTTAAATAACTATTTGTTGGAAAAAATATCTTGATTCTCTCGAGGTCTAAGTACGGTAATGTTTTGCCTTTTTATTTTTTTTTAAAAAACTATACTTTACATATGGGTTAACACAAGATTTAAATTCAAATAAAAAGATGAAAAAGCTCTTTTCGTTAAAAACTCAATCTAAAAAACAATTTTCTTTTCTCTCTCATCAACCAAAATCCATAATCTATGTGAAATCTAAAAATAAAAAACTTTATAAAATCTCACAATCTTTCTACACATTAAAACTTTAAAGTTCATCCTCTTTAAAAATCATGGAGCCCGTTTTCTTTAGTTATTGCTCACCATCAGTTTTATCTATTTCCAATCTTCAAAATTTAAAATGTCAGACTTTTTCTACCTCTTAATTATCAAGCTCTTCACGATGTTGATAGTCAATTGGGACAAGATCACAATATAAGAACTATTCAACTCCAATTCCAAATAGATGACACAATTTTTAGAGTTCTCCTTCAAGTCATGGATGGAGAGACCAACACACACCTCATTCAGGTTCCTTACTTCATCATTAGGCTGTATTACATAAGATTGACAAGAAAATGTACTACAAATAAGTGGCATGCTGATTTCTTTATCATTAGGATTACGCCTCTCAATTCGATCCATCCTGATCTCATTTTTTTTTTGTCACCCCTAAGTAATCCTTTCTACTTGGCTTAAAAATCAAAACAAATAACTAATCAGCATGTTTCAACTTCATGTAGTTAATTTGCTCTAGTAATCTTGTGTTTAGATCATACCTCACTAGAAACCCATACTTCATTACGTACATAGTAACCATTTTTGCAACATTTGAAATCTTTATTTTCCTGAGCATTGTATTCTCAAGTATCAAATCCATACCTGAAAGGTATGAAGGTCTCCATCTTGACTTTCCTCAACTTCTATGTAAGGAATTGATATATTTTTCATCATACATGACACCTTTTGTTTCCATGGTCACTAGCCTTCCATTTACCATATATTTAAGCTTCTAATGAAAAGATAATGCCATAATTCTAACAACATAGATGTAGGGCCATTCTAATAATATCCTATAGGAAGGCTGAATATCAATCACATATAGAGTGACTTGAAAATGTTATGTCCTAATGACCAAGTATATGTCAATGTCACCAATCACTTGTATTGGTGAACCATCATAAGCCACTGCTTGCATACATATATGACACATCAAGATGTAAACAATCCAAAATATGCCTTGGAAGCATATTAAAAGTTGAGCCATATCAACATCTTGGTTGTGATGTAATCTTTGTATTAACCTTAACATGCAATGATTTGTTGTGTCTAGTGCCTTCCAAACCTAGTTCAAATTCAGAGAAAAATAGGTCGTTAGTGTCCTGCATTATTCCCACTAGATGCTTCATGACATTAGATATGATATCCCAAGGGATATATGCCTTATTTAAAACCTTCTGAACTGCCTTTCGATGTAGTTCCGAACTCAAAATTAAAGAGAATAGGGATATCCAAGTTAGGATTTTCTTTAGCTAGTCAACCACGTTATAGTCATTATATTTCATTAATTTGGGAAACTTAGTGGCTTCCTCATTGTTTATTAATGACACGATCAAAAGATTGATGTCTTATCCCAAGTACAGGAGTGTCGAAGTAATAAATAATCCGGCAAGTTTAGGGTCGAACCACAGGGAGGTGAACTATATAAAATTATAAACAATAAATGAAAAGGAATTGAAGAGAACTTTTGAGATGTGATATTGATATAAGGATTAAGCAAGGATAAAACAATTGTCAAGGTTAGAGGATCCACTAATGGTACTTCAAATAAGTATAGTATAAACTCTTTTTATTACTCAACTGGAAACCACACACAAAGGAGGTTCCAAACGGATTATAAATTATTAACATGATTATATTAATTATCTTATTTGAGTAATGCCAATATTTGTAAATGTGGTCAAGTATTCATGGTGATAACTTATGTTAACAACAAATCAAGTTCCTTTCATAGCACAAGTGTCGGTTATACCATACAGTAGGTTATGAAAGTGTCAAGTATTTGTTGTACCAAGGGTTGTTCAACACAAATCTAGATTAATCATTTAACAAGCAATGTATTAAGAGCGAGTAACATAACAAATATAAAACATGCTAGTATCAAACATTAAAGTCCATGTTGAGTTTATATTATATTTATTCTTATACCATTAGTGTACCATTTTCACCTTGACAAAATTAACTTAGCTAAACATAATGAAGAAGAGAAACATAAATAAACAAAATATAAACATAATAATGATATACATTAACTAAGTAAAGGAAATGAAATGAAAAGCATAAACAAGAGATTAATATAACATAAAATAAAACTTGAACATTAAAATACAAAGAGAGAGAGTGATCTTGATCTGAACACCAAGATATCTAAATGTATGGCAAATGCCTCCTTTTATAGGCTAAAATTTAGAACTATTGATTTGATGACTAATTATTGTGTGGGTGGCCACCTCTTGACTTGGTGACAATCATTATCTTCTTTTCTGAATAAAACATCATTGCTAACGTCAAAATTTGAATAGATAGTCTCCATGAAAGTTCTGGGCATTTGTCTCAGCTTGCCAACAAAACAAGAATGAGCTCATTTGAACTTCTAGAACTTAAGATATGGGCTGAATACTGAACAGTGTCTGGGCTGCAGGACAGATTCTGACTTCTCTTTTGTTGTTACAATTTGAACTTGAAAACGACCGTTTTGAATCTTGAACTCTTCATGAAAGTTTTAGGCCTATGGCTTAGTTTTTCATCCATATAAACCAAACATAAATCCCTGTTCTATAGCTCCAGTTATGATCCAATAACCGAATGATGTCCAATTTGAATTGAACCAACATCTCTTCTTTAAGCTTAGCCCTCTCTTTGTCTTCTCAATTTCAATAATTAAACACATCAATCAATTCTTTAAATTGTGAGATATGCTTGCATTCGAAATGAACATTTACCATAAATTAAAGATATCTTATGTTATCATACTTGTTATTATAAAACATGCTCAAGTTAGGGAATTTAATGATACTTTAAGTGCAATATGATGATATAAAACCTTAATAAAAATGCATTTTTGAGTACTAATCAATTAACATTGTCATTCTTTGCAAGCTTTTCTACTACTTTTCTAGCTATTATAGAGTAAAACACCTTTTGCTTTTTATCAAACCTTAGTATATATGATAGGGTATGACTCTTCATTATGAGTGGTAAATCCATAATTCTAAGGCAAAACACAATAGTTACTAGTGGTTGTGCAGGTTGGCATACACAAAATCATTCTTAAAGGTCCATTCTCTGTTGGCTAGCACCTACATACGTCTACTTTATCAATATTTATTCATTGAGAGGATAACATTCCTACCTCATTCTTAACCTTACTGTTATCAACTCGTACCAAGCCTAAGATCATCATTGTCTTAATTTTATGATAAAATTCATCATAATTATTGATATTGTGCCTTGACTCACAACGGAACTTATAGTACTCATCAAAATTCTCAACAACTAGTTTTTTAAAGGATGTTTTGAGATTATTTTTCGAGGATAGCTTGTCAAACAAACTGCTCATTGTTATCTTTAGGGCCTTATTATTATCTTTAGGGCAACCCTTTTCATATCATACCTAGAGTTGATGGAAATCATACTCACACCTCTTTTTTTTTTTATAGCAATACAATTTAGCAAGGGATTTGAATTCGTATTTAGGGCATTTCAACTCCTATCAAATATTATCCAACCTACCTTGATGAGTTGAAAGACCTTATCTTTGAAGTTATAACAATTATCAATGCTATGTCCAACAACACCAGTATAATATTTGATTCGTACTTAAAAGTGCATTTTTATCAAGGTTTTAACCATCATTTTGCACTTGAAGTATCAATATCTCCTTAACTAGAGCATGTTTTATAATAACATGTCTAATAATATAAGATACCTTTAATTTATGGTAAATGTTCATCTTAAATGCAGGCTTATCACATAAATCAAAGGATTGATTGATGAGTTTAAATACTGAAATTGAGAAGCTAAAAATAGGGCTAAGCTTAGAAAAGAAATGCTGATTCAGTCCAAACTGGAACACCATTCGGTTATTGGATCATAACTAGAGATGTAGAATTTGGATTTAGGTCTAGTTTATATGTATGGAAAGCTAAGACATAGGCCTAAAACTTTCATGAAGAGTCCAAGATTCAAAAGGACCGTTTTCAAGTTCAAATTGTAACAACAATAGAGAAATCAGAATCTGTCCTGTAGCCCAGATACTATTCAGTGTTCAGCCCATATCTCGAGTTGTAGAAGTCCAAATGCACCGATTTTTGTTTTTTTGGAAAGCTGGGACAATTTCCTAGAACTTTCATGAAGACTATATGCTCAAATGCTGATATTAGCAATGACGTTTTCTGCAGACAAGAAAATAAGGATTGTTACCAAGTCAAGAGGTGGCCATCCACTCAACAATTAGTCATCAAATCAATAGTTCTGAATTTTGGCCTATAAAAGGAGGCATTTGCCATGCATTTAGGCATCTTAGTTTTCAGATCAAGATCATTTCCTTACTTGCTTTCTTTCTTTCTTTGTAGTTTTAATGTTCTAGTTTTATTTCATGTTATAGTTTTATTAATCTCTTGTTTATGCCTTTCATTTCCTTTACTATACTTATATAATCATGTTCTCCTCTTGTTTATTTATGTTTCTCTTCTTCATTATGTTTAGCTAAGTTTATTATGTCAAGGTGAAAAAGTTTCACTAATGGTGTTAGGATAAGTATAATATAAACTCAATATGGACTTCATTGATTATATCCTTAACAACTTGCTATTAACATGTCTTATCATTTTTATCTTATTAATTCTTAATACCTTGTTAAATGGTTAATCTAGATTTGTGTTGTATAACACTTGGTACAACAAATGCTTGACACTTTCATAGCCAACCGTATGGTATAACCTACACCTGTGCTATGAAAGGAACTTGATTTGTTGTTAACATAAGTTAGCATCATGAATTCCTGATAATATTTAAAAGTTTGGTGTTACTTAAATAAGATAATTAATATGATCATGTTAATAATTTATAATGAGCTATTAATGACAAATCATCTGATTGGAACCTCCTTTGTGTGTGGTTTCTAGTTGAGTAATAAAAAGAGTTTATATTATACTTATTTGAAATACCATTAGTGGATTCTTTAACCTTGACAACTGTTTTTATCATTGTTTAATCTTCACATTAATCTTACATCTCAAAGTCCTTTTTAACTCATCATCATCATCATCATCATCATCTTATTATTATTATTATTATTATTATTATAGTTAACCTCCCTGTGGTTCCACCTCGGTCTTGCCGGATATTTATTACTTCGACACTCCTACATTTGGGAGAAGACATTAATCTTTTGGTCGTGTCACTATTCACATTTATGGTCAAGTTTATACCAAGAAGGGTAGGGTGGTTGAAGGGGTTTTTATGAGGAAGGAGCAATTTTTCCAATGCTAACAAACCTTTTGAACATTTCTCTTAAGAGTAGTGGAAAAGGAGGTAATATTTCATGATTTCTTTGGGTATTTTTAGGCTGATTGCTCGGGCTGACCTTGCCATATGTTGTTGACTAGTTAAACAATGGCTAATTTTATAGGAAATTATTTGGTTGGTAAGTGAGGAATTGTGTAGATGAGCTTAGATTGACAATGAACGCGACATTGGATGTTATCAAAATGAATGGTTGAAGGTTGGTATTGTTGGTATTAACTTCTTGATTGAACTTCCATTGATTATTCCAATGACCTCTAGGTTAAAATGATTGGCTTTCACCTAGAGCATTTCGTTGTCCTTTCTCTTGTCAAAAAACCCTCATTTCCTTTAGTTAGCTTCGGAAGTGCTTGAGATTTTTCCTGACCTCAACACCTTTTTAATTCTCTCACATATAACAACAATATCTATGAAATGCTATGCCAAACTACCGACCAAATATTCAAAGTACAGAGCCTTAAACATATTTGAGAAAGGCATGATCATTTTTTTTATTAGAGGAGGATAGATTTATGCATCCGCTTCGTTTTAGTTTTAGGCGTACTCTTTAATGAATTATTTAGACTCATTTCCATATTTTGCAAACTAGAACATTATGAAGTCACATCCATGTTAAACTTGTACTGCTTTATAAAAGCATATAGCAAATTCCCCCACCTTTAGATCTTTGTATTGTTTAGATGCATATACCAACTTAGCCTTACACAAGCTCTTATAGAAAAAGTGGATCAAAAGCTTCTCATTATTGACTACTTTAAACATTTTCCTATAATATACCTATAAGTGTAACATGAGACACCATGTGCTTGTATACTAGATAAAATTAGGCATTTAAACTTTATAGGTATTATAATATCAAGCACGAGACATATTTCAACTCCCTTTACTAGGTCATAAAGGTTGATTCCTTCTACAACTTGAAGTCATTCTTTTATTCCAGATAACTTTTTATAATCAAGCTTTTCTGCCATCTTAACCCTTTAGGTTTCTTTAGTAGTGAGGTTAATAATTGGAGCAACCTAGGTTTATGGTGCTCGTGCTATGCTTATGAATGAGAAATGCATTATGAATTGGGACTCAGAAATTCTTGATGCCCTTTGGTTTGGCAATGTAAAAAAAAGGCCATGACAACATTTGTGGTACCGATTGTATATTACGGTGAAGTGGAATTTTTATTTGAGTTTGCCCCTGGTTAAAGGTCCCTTCCCCTAATGATATGGCTTGCAGTTCTCGCTCAATCAGATCAGCGAGCTTAACAACCTCTTGGGTATGCAATCCCTTTTATCATATTGGTCTTTTTTCAACGTAGTCTGCATGTCCTCAATGGTAATCTTAATATGTCCCGACATCTCACATTTCCTATAAGAATCGATGGAGAAATAGTAAGGTCACCAAAAGCACTAATGAATATCTCATGTCATGATATGATTCATGTCTTATCGAGGGCCAACCCTAGTGGATAAGTTCAAGCTCATGTACGATTTGACTTAACTGGTTTATTTATAGACTTTTTTTAGGTTCCTAGATTGTCTAAATTACCAATGGGGTAACTCAACATGTTAAACTTATGTAGTATGAGTAAATGAGTAACTCCATGATACCCCATGCAAATGGTGCATTCCAAGTGAGCAGAAGTCTAAGTGAGCATCAGTGGACAAAAATCACACTCGCCATCTGAATCTCCCTACCTAATACTAAAAAAGTATAAGTTCAGATCCAAAGCTTTTATTATATTTTATAGTGTGAAAACTTAAGAAATAACATGCATGCATAATCAATCTAGGAGACTAAAATAAATGCAATAAGTAATAAACAAAATTAAATAAAACACATTCTCAATAATACATTATTGTAAATGCACTAAGAGATAACACATACATCTAGGCTTAACTCTGGTGTCCCTAGTGTAGTTGACATGCTATCGCTCCAATAATAAATAGGACCACCAAAATTAAAAAGGAGAAGTAGGAAAATGTAGATTCTCCACCTAATACTTTAAAGAGACTAAGAATAAAAAACTATGCACTTGTTCTGAAGATCTAAGTAGGTGGTTGGTTATGTTTAAGAGAAGATAAACATCACCCTTACTATATCATTTTTTAAGAAAAGGTAGCCTTAGCTATGAGTTTTAAACTAAATTTATTTTATGCATGCTATTAATTGTTTAAATTATTTCTAAGCTTATTCATAAGTCAATTATTATTTGTCGATGTTTGTTCTAGTTAGTGTTGGGTTTTGCATCAAGAGTCTCGTAACTCAATGATTTTATTTTTATTTTAATTTTCAGTAAAAAAACAACATGCTAGGCCTACATTGGTTCTTAAAACTAAAAGACTTGTCGACCTAGTCGTTAAAAACCAAGCTTAAACCAAAATATTGTCAACTTTATAAAACCTCGTCAACACATTTTTGAACCCATTTTAAGGTTAAAAACATCATGCTAGGTTTGCACCAATCCCTAAAACTAGAAGACTCATCGATCTTACTATTTAAAAGCTTAAACAAAGCTTGATGATAATTTAATAAAAACTCATGGATTTGTCATCAAACTGGTTTTGAAGTTGGAAACAACATATTAGATCTATGTTAATCCCTAAAAATAGAAGATGCGTTGAGCTAAAAGTAAAAAAATTTAATCAAAGCTTGTTGAGAGAATGCCTATACACAGGCCATAAAGGGAAACTACTTTTGGTTTCACCAAAATTCACATAATTCAAATCATGACATTGAAGTAAGAGATTGCAATTCAAATCTTATGCATATCAAATGCGAGGCACAATATGAAATGAAACAACTTTTTTAAAAATGGACTAAACTGAAAAATTCATCCATAGCTCATGGTTCAACTAAGTGAAAAAAAATCCAACACACACACTCAACTAAACTCTCTACCATTTGGGTTTTCAAGAGAAAACAAAAATCAAGAAAACAAATAAAATGAAGCATGCTAATCCATAGACATATTTTGAAACACAAGATTAAACATAATATATTTATTCCAAAAAAGAACATGAGTTTATAAGTTGATGAGGTTGTTATTATTGCTATAAAAAAAGGATGCTGCTATTTTTGTCACGAGAATGAAGGTCTAGACCTCAAAGCCCTCTTTCCTAAAATAAATGGATTAAGCTCGATGCAACTGCTACTACTACTGCTACATGAATGAAGGTCTACTATTCCAAATCTTGGTGATGTTGCTGTAACATATTCTCTCATTTTTTATTTCTTTTCATATCTTTTTTTTCTCTTATGTTTTTTCCTCCTTCTAACTTGGCTCATTAACTTCTAGTTGTATTTAGAGCATTAAATGATACAATTTGGAGTTAGGTCTTTCACTACAATTTTGTATCTCATTCTCACGTTTCTAACTCATCTAAGTTTACTTTATTCTAACTTCTATAACTCCAGATGTAGGCTGAAAACTAAAATAGGGCCTAGGTTGTAGTAAACTTCTAGACTGATTCAGACTTACCCATTTCTGCTATGTTTTAAACTTCAAAATAAAAGAACTGCATTTTGGACACCCATTAAAGTTTTAGGTCTACATCTTATCTTTTCACCAAGATAAAAAAAACCCAAAACCAAGGTATTTAGCTCAAGTTATCCACAAACCAAACAATGTTCTAGTTTGACCAGGCCTAACTTAATTTCTACCACTTTTAAATTAAGCCTTATTGATGTATATCATCTTTTTTTTTTTCAGTCCCTTCTCTCTCAATTATGCCTATGTTTTATAGGCCTCATTAAAAGACCTAGATCTCCCTCTCTTTACAAGATTATAGCCCTTGATTCTTCAATAATAATATTGCTCATTCAAATCTCCTTGTAGTATATGCTAATAGGTGGTTTCTATCCTATCTTAGTAGCAAGATTCAAAACTTAAAACGGATGTATTTTATGGTTTTGTTGTAGCTGGTATAAAGGATGAATGAGGGTTTCTTGGCTTCACTTTGCAGCTGTAAGTGAGGAGCAAGGATTGTTGTTATTTTGGTGGCTGCACATACTATGTAATAAAGAATAAGGGATAAAAAATGTGTCTTTTTTTGTGATTGATTTGCAGTAGGTAAAAGGGTTGCAAAGGTATATTTTGACTTGTTTTTGAAGCAAAATAAAATGGTGTAAGGGATGTATTTTTTGTAAAATGTACAACAATGAAGAAGGTTGGAAAAAAGCATATTTTGGTCACTGTTTTACAATAGCTGCATGAGATTAAAGGGGGGGATTGTCTTGATTTTGTAGTTGTATGATTAGTACTTAAAAGTGCATTTTTATCAAGGTTTTATATCATCATTTTGCACTTGAAGTATCAATAACTCCTAAACTAAAGCATGTTTTATAATAACAAGTCTGATACTATAAGATACCTTTAATTTATGGTAAATGTTCATCTTAAATGTAGGCCTATCACATAAATCAAAGGATTGATTGATGAGTTTAACTACTGAAATTGAGAAGATAAAGAGAAGGGCAAGTTTAGAAAAGAGATGTTGGTTCAGTCCAAACTGGAACACTATTCGGTTATTGGATCATACCTGGAGCTGTAGACCTTGGATTTAGGTCTGGTCTATATGGATGGAAAGCTAAGACATAGGCCTAAAACTTTCATGAGAGTCTAAGATTCAAAAAGGTCGTTTTCAAGTTCAAATTGTAGCAACAACGGAGAAGTCGTCATCTGTCCTGCAGCCCAGACACTGTTTAGTGTTCAGCCCGTATCTCAAGTTCTAGAAGTCTAAATGCATCAATTCTTTTTTAGTTGGAAAGCTGGGACAATTTCCTAGAACTTTCATGAAGACTATCTGTTCAAATTCTAACGTTAGCAATGGCGTTTTGTTCAGACAAGAAGATAAGGATTGTCACCAAGTCAAGATGTGGCCACCCACTCAACAATTAGTCATCAAATCAATAGTTCCAAATTTTGGCCTATAAAAGGAGGCATTTTCCATGTATTTAGGCATCTTGGTTTTCAGATCAAGATCATGTTCTTGCTCTCTCTCTTTATATTTTTGTAATGCTTAAGTTTTGTTTATATTAATCTCTTGTTTATGCTTTTCATTTCATTTCCTTTACTTAGTTAACTTATATCTTATTTATG
>Ga0307517_10014213_pt1 | contig 10726 bp, 5 predicted proteins | sample 23_EM_MG_FD_194515 | JGI IMG/M metagenome (GOLD analysis project Ga0307517, IMG submission 194515) | Populus trichocarpa ectomycorrhiza microbial communities from riparian zone in the Pacific Northwest, United States - 23_EM | ecosystem: Host-associated > Plants > Roots > Unclassified | place...
GCACATATAAAAATGTTATATTAATCCTGAAACAAGTAGAGCCTTATAAACGACATTATAATCCTTTTGACCGGAATCCAATGGCACTGAAGGATTTACAGGTGTGCATCGGCAGTCATGTAAATGGATTTTGTGGAGTACCATGGAAGAGTGCCAGCACCACGCACAATGATAACATCAGTAATTCTATCCATCACAACATCTACTGATCTCTACAATGGTTTTCTTTGAAAAAAATGCATCTACCCTACAGCTCAAAAGGAACATTTAAAAAATTTAGGAGAAAAGATGAATCCATTACCACCAGACACAGGAATATGGCATAGGCCGGAGTTATTAGTTGGGCTTTATAAGTGGATGTGGGCTGTGTAGTCTTTAACTCTTAAAAAAGAGTTAAAATATGTGATAAAAAAAAAAAAAAACCCTCCAAAAATTTATCCTCCTGCAAATGTTCTCTCCAGGCCTCCACCTTTTAGGGAGGCTTCAATCTGGTTCCTTTCCTCTTGACTGCATCAATGTTTCTCAGTGCCCACCTATTCTATTAAGCCTCGAAGTTTTTAACTTCCCTTGTGCTTAAAGGCTTACTAATTACCATTATAAATTTTAAAAAAAACCTACACAAAATTAAACACTATGCACACACTCATAAAAAAAAACTATTCATCCAACAGTTGACAAAGATTCTCTTTACATTTTGATTCCAGTAGTTTGTAATGTTTATCATTTGATCACAAAACTTTTTTTATATAATGTTTCTATCACTAAGAGTTGAAAGAAGAGAAAGAGTTATTAAAAAAGAAAGAGGAAATATAAAGCTTTTGACTAATCATAAAAAATGTATGATATTAGTGTCACAATGTTAGTTTTAAAGATGAGAGTTTAATTTATATGATTTGATTCTTTAATTATATTAGAAAAAAGATAGATTACAATCCAAAATTTTTGTTTTAATTTTATTTAATTTTGAGTTTTTAGACTAATTACAGTGTGTTGTGTTTTGAGGTTGAAAATGATTATGGAGATTTGTAGAATATGTTTTGGTGTTTTTAGGTAAATAGAAGGTTGATATTTGGGCTTTGAATGGAAAAACCAGGTTATAGAAATTTTATCTTTGATTAAAATAATTACACTAATATTGTAGAAATCATTCAATTATGCCACGCCTTTCAAATTAGATTAGAGCTTTATGGTAAAATTAGCAATTATTTTATGAATAAAAATTATATTTTATTGTTTTATGAAATTGCTATTGAATATTCATCAAATATTCAATGAGAATAAAATATTTATTTTGTAATTATAATTTTTTATAATTTTTTTAAAATTAATCATTTTTTATCATATAGTTACATAAAAATTTTCAATACATGACTCTTTTTTTTTAATTGAAAATCATGATAATATTTTAAAAAATTAGGTTTCTAATAAAAATACATATTTTTGTAGAAAAAAAAGGAAATTCATGAATAATGGGAGTTTTAGCTAAGAAATATATTTTTCTCCTGAATTAAAATAATTTAAATTCTTGCAAATATTTATTTCAATTTTCTTATGTTTTTATTAAAAATTCATGTTGTTAACAAAAAACAAATTATCAAAACAAAAAAGACAGTTCATAATCATGTTTACTGAAATATAGTGAAAAACATTGAAAAGCCAGACACGTCTAACCCAACATGAAACCAAGGCGTGCCTAGACTTGAAAACTTAGGCCCGCACACCTAGTTTTTTTTTTCTTTAAAAGGTTGACGACCCCAAGTGTTTTTTTTTTTAGTTTTTATAGATGACATGTCATCTACACTAGCAAAACAACACGTCATTTGTTTATCATCTTTCATGGTTAGCATAGGTGGCTTATGTTATTGAAAAATCAAAGTCCAAGTTTTTCAACCCTAAAAACCCATATCTCAACCATTTCTTCACCAAAAAATATGATAAAAAAAAACTCCATGAACCTTTATAACTCCTTTTTAACAACAAAACACATTATAATCACGTCAAAAACTCAAAATCAAATCAAATACATTTTTTTCTAAGCTTTGATCTACCTTTTCAATATCCATAAAGGTGGATACCACCTCCATTGAGTTCTTTCTTGATATGTTTAATTTTTATATGAATTTTATCTACTCTTATTTTTAATTTTATACTAGTTTATCTTAAATATTTTTATTTTATATAGTTTTTATTTATGTATTTTTATTTATATGTAGGAAGAAATAAATTCATGGAAGTCCATTTAGAAAAAAATTAAATGATTAAATTTCCTTGAAGAGGTTGTTGTTGGCTAATTTCGCAAGTGCACGAATCGTAACAAGTAATAAAATGATGAGCAGCGTATCGTCCCACGAGAATTTATAAAAATTACTAGTAATTATCAAATTCTTTTAAATTATGATATATTTGAGAAATCAAATGAGATAGTTTACGAAACAAAAATTAATGATTAAAAACAAACAACCAACTAATTAAATATTATTGAATTCAATTCTACTGGTTCTATGATTTCTGACTTACCATAACTATTTCTATGTGAACTTCCTCAATTGAATTAATTACTCCTAGCATTGATAATCAAGATTTTCTAATTTAAACATTAATTTCTTTCGAGTATCAATGAATTATTTTGACAAGCAAACTTCATGTTTTCTACGAAATTTCTGAACTTGTTAAAATTTATTAAGTACCGTAAAACCTTTAATGATCACAAAAGTTCCTAGGATATCTCTATCCTATAGATTTATTAAGGTATTTCAAACAATGGCTAAAACAACACTTCTCAGTCTCAAATTGAATTCCAAATCATGTAGATGTTGGCCAAACATACACAAGTATTAAACATAAGATGAAATACTCAACAACTAATATAATAATTCAATCAATGAAATTGTTCACATATTCATAGTGAGGTTACATAAAAAATCCCAGAATAAAAATCTACTCCATAGTTAAATTAAAGAGAAACAAACTTGATATGATAAACATCACTCAAAAGCAGAGAATGACTGTAGAATAGATAGATGTCCTCCAATCTTCTCTGATTTTCATCCCCCTATTTGTCTCTATTTTTGTCTCACTTTGTGTCGCCTCCTCTCTCGTGTTTTGGTGTATTCTCAGGTCTCTCAATGTCTCTCTATGTCCCCCGCTGAACCCCTCTTTTTCTATTTTATATTATGGCCTTTTTACCCCCAGATGGAAAGAAGAAAATTTCCTTCTCTGTTTCGTATTCCTTTCCTATTTGGATATTGTGAGCCAGATTTCAGGCAAGAAACGTGTGAATTCAAAGATCTCTATTTCTGGGGAAATTGTATAAAATCGAATCTTCTTTCCAACAACATGAATATTGCAATTTTTGGATCTTTGAGACTTGAGATATGGGCCATAACCCGAGACAGCATTTGGAGTGCAGGAAGTTCAAGTCTGATTCAATCCCTGTTTTTTGACTCGCTTTTTGGGCTTCGAAACAACAAAAATGAGTTCTATGCCCTTCATATGTTTTGTAGACCTTCATCTCAGATATTTGAAAATGGTGACGAATGCCTGGAATTGAGTTGTATAACTTTCTTTGTAGCCTAAAATCAATCAATGTTCGATTTTACTGCCGGATTCTGCCTACTCAGTAACCTAGTATCTGAAAACACATTAATTTCCCACAAGGTCAATAGTTCAAAAAGGGAACTAAAATTCTAAATAGTTCAAAATATTTCAAAATAAAGCATGAATAGTGGAAAATATACATGCTAAAAATTCCCTTATCGGCTGTATATACATTTTGGAAAAGAAAAGAGAGAGAAAAGTGAAATTCCCTATTGTAAGATGAAGAAATGTTTGTACTAGAAATCTCAGGAACACATCTTGATGATTCAGACATAACTTTCTCTATAGATATCCAAATTATTACATCTTGATGTGAAAAGAAATTCATGAGAAATATCTACAACTTGTATGTTTATGACTTTCTCATACTAAGTCATTCTAATAGCAAAAATCAGGCTTGATTAAAGGAAGAGACCATGACCAAAGATGATAAAAAGATGGGTTTCTTACCATTGAAAATAGAGTAGGAGAGGAAGAGAGAATCAAAAGAAACTAGACGATGTCATGGAATGCTTCGTCAATTGATTCCAAGAAAAAGAATTTTATTCTTCTTCTTATTTTTCTTATGACCTATTCTAATAAGAAAATAATTTATTTTAGATTCATTATGAACGAAGGTTATTTTTTCTATGGTTTTGATGTATTATAGTTTTAATTACACAATTTAAATTCCAAATTATTTTATTTTCAATTTCTTTCATGTTGAGTGTTTATCTTAATCTTATTGCTTACAACTTTTTGGACAATTATTGTTTAATCTATTGAATCATAACGAGACTTAAAAGATAATTTATGATTAGAAGCTTTTAGAATTAAACACCATTAGTTGAGTGAAATATAAAGATAACTTACCATGGTCAGTTAGATTATAGAAAAATTCAATAAATCTTCAAATAATTTAATTTACATAGAGATATGTTGAATTATTAGGTGAGATATTTTTAATATTGTTCGATAAAAAGCATTGACTAATTAAAGGATTGTTTAATTGATAAACCTAGTTCTCTTAAAAAGTGAGGATATTAGTGTTTAAGCTAAAACATTGTAAGGCTAAATTATAACTAATCAAAGCTTAAAGAGGTGACTAGGGATAAAAATAATAAATAGATAAGCTTGTAAGGCTCAATCAATTCAAAGAATGTTTAAATCATTTCTCACGTAATATATTGTCTAGGATTTCATATTAAATGTCATCAAACAAGCTTTAGAGTTTGTTGAGATCATATAAATTTATAATATTCACATAAAATTTATCTAGATATGCAAAACAATTGATGATTTTTTATTCATATGCCTTTTTAATTCATCTAACCAATTCTCTCTATTTTGTTTTTTTTTTAACATAAACTAACTCCCTTCCCCCAAACTTGATTAAAACATTGTCCTTAATGAGAAAGAAGAGAAACAAAAATAAACTGAGAGAAAGTAAGAAATGCAGACATTCTCTAAATCATTATTTAGAATACTTGGAATTGATGGAAATTTTTTGCATGCTAAAATTTCCATCGACATAAGGTTTTAACCTTTTTCCATTGATCTTGAATGTCCATTTTGTCTTATGATTAACTTCAACTGCTCAATATGAAAAAAAAAAAGAGTCGCAACAATTGGTCCCGACCATCTTGATCATAATTTTCCTAGAAATAACTCAAAGTCTTGAATTGAATAGTAAAAAATGTTTCCCCACTTCAAACTTCTTTTTAAAATATGCTTATCATGCCATCTTTTAGTTTTATCCTTGTAAATCCAAGCACTTTCATAAGCATCATTACGAAACTCATCCATTTCATTGATTTGCAACATTCTTTTCTCACATGGAACCTTTAAATCAAAATTAAATGTCTGCATTGCCCAGTAAGCTCTATGTTCTAACTCCATGGGAAAATGACATGCTTTTCCATAAACTAACCACTAAAGTGACATTCTAATTGGTGTTTTAAATATTGTTCTATAAGCCAGTAATGCATCTTCTAATCTTCATACCCAATTCTTTTATGAGTTATTAATTGTCTTTTCCAGTATGCCTTTTAACTCTCTATTAGACACCTCCATTTGATCACTTGTTTGAGATATGGTCTTGCCACACGATGAGTAACTTCATACTTCGTAAGTAAAGCTATAAATTGATGGTTGTAAACATGCTTCCCATTATCACTAACTATTACCCTTGGAATGCTAAATGGAGAAAAGATATTTTTTTCAAAAAAAACTTACAACAACCTTAACATCATTGGTTGACAAGGAACATTTTTTTACCCACTTGGAGATATAATCTATAACCATCAATATAAATTTATTAGAATATAAAGATGGAAAAGGACCCATGGAATTTATCCCCTAAACGTCAAACAACTCAATCACTAAAATATTATTCAAAGGCATCTTATATTTCCTAGAAATATTCTCAACTTATTGACATTGATTAGAATTAACAAGGTTAAAAGAGTCCTTAAAAATAAAAGGTCAATAAAAACCAAATTGCAAAGTTTTTGTTGTCTTTTTTGCTCCACCAAAGTGACCACTTATTATTGCGATGTCAAAGTCACATAAATTAATTATCCCAATTTAAACAAATAAGATAGTATAGAGCAAGTAAAGGGTCGATCCCATGAGAAAAATTTAGTTTAGGTCTTTATGCTAAATGATTCAAAGTTGAGGGGGAGGGTTTAAAGTTGAGGGGCAGGGGTTGAGGTTATCTAAGCTATGCTAAGATAAACAAAATAAAGTAATCAAACTAAATTAAATAAACTGAGACTTATTAAGAGAAAATCCTTGGTCTCAAGTAAACATCCACCGACAGAAATCAAAACTGATCATTGAAATGATATATCAATTTATATTCTGAATATTTATCTTTCTTTAATATTAGTTAATTAACCAATCTGCAGTATAACCAACCCTGACCATTAAATAACCACAACGTCTGCACTAGTAATTTAATTCAAAGGGAGCCTTAAGAACTAGATATGTTGATAAATCTAAACAACATAATTATCTGCATTCTATGTTCAATTTAATTGAATGTTTTTCCTAAAATTAACAATATAGATACGCCATAATTATTAAACTTAGTCGCTTCACAAGTTAAATATCATAACTCTGGTTTTGATAGCAAACTTAGCAATAGACTGGTTAGAATAATAACTTAGAGTCCGCTCTAACAATCAAACTAAACAATCATAGAAAAACATTCATACTCATCATATAAACTGAAAAGAAAAGATAAAATAGATCTTACAGTTTTTAAAATCTAAAAGCTTTTGTATCCTTTCAACAAAGAAAAATAACTTAGCCTTGCATGACTATCAAAAAACAAAGGAAGAGAAAAGATGAAAATATAATTTCGGGTGTATGAAAAAAAGATGAGAGTTTCTTTTTGGATGCCATCTTTTTTTCTTTCTCTCTTTCTTTTTATCTGATAAAAAACCATATTCCCCACACTCTTACTAGTCCGTTTGTATCCTAATATAAAAATAGGAGTCCTTTCAAATGTAGACAATCTATATTTAAGCAGTACAACAACTACTTTCTTATAAAGAAGAAAAAATAGTCTTGTATAAAATCTTCAAGCTTTGAATTTGGAATTAGTGAAGTTAATTTGCCCAAATAAAGACCTTTTCCATATGAAAAAACAATTGTCATGTCGGTTTGGATGCTTGAGAAGTAAGTTGAACTTGTTTCTTCACAAAACCTACCCACTAACAGAATTTATGAGTTGTATTAGAAAAATCATATTTCTCTCATATGAGTTTTTTTTTCTTTTGCTAAAATTTAATAGGTTGATAGGTCTTTGAGTCAGAAATCCAAAAAAAATTGAGTTTGCATCAAATGGACTTCTCTAACTCAGGATATTCAAGTTGTAATGACTGAAGGTCAAAACTGGTAGAATGCGAGACTTGTCTTTGAAGCCTGTGATTTTCATGATCTTTTTTTCCTTGTCATATATGTATAGAATGATATGGATGTCATCTTTCTAATGCCACTAGAATCACTTCATTTTGACCTCTAATACTCAATTTCTGCATAAAACATCGATCGAAGGTGAAATCTTCCAATATTCAACATGGATTGAAACATGGTCTGAATTTTATCTCCAAATTACTTGTTTTTGAATATTACATCCAAAAGTACTTTAAAGACATAAAACAAATAATATCAAGGTATTTTATATATAAAACATGGGGAAAATAGTAGGTAAATGTGGGTAAAACTATCACATAATATGGTTACATCACCTACTTCTAATAAATGAAAATGTAGAAGCATGCTCTCCTTCTCTTCTTCAGATACACATCTCCTAATTATCTAGCCTACATAATATTGATATAGAAAATATTCCTCCCAAGTGTAATACTTCAAGTCATATTTTCTAAGAACATCTCTAAAGTGAGCAAACTTAATTGATCCATCAACACCCACCTAAATGTTTTATATTTAAAATTAGTAGTAGGATAAAAAAATCTTATTATTATACTTTTTTTTCCATCCTTTCCACTTTCATCATCATCACCTTCATCCTGACTATCATAAGTTTCATTACCTTTAACATCAAGGTCATCTTCATCACTGTACTTCCATTCATTTTTTAAGTCTATTACACCATCTAATATTTGACCAAAATAGGAATCTCCTTGTAAACTATTAATCAATTCCTTTTCATTTTTATTCAAGAAATCAAATCCCCTTTTATTTTAAATAATATAATCCTCATCATCTTCACTAAAATCATCATCCTCATAATCTTTCTCACACTCACTCAAATTATAATCTAAACTACCCACACCTCTAATACAACTACCAACACCAACATCAAAATCACACCACAACTTTTGTCATCCCTACCAATAACCATTGTTGCAGTTGCACCCTCACTTTCACCTAAACCAACACCATCATTTTCTTCAGCTAAATCTTCTTCCCCAACAATTAATATAACTTTATTACCATTTTTGTTCGGAAAATATTTTATTCTTGCATTTGGTTTGCTTGTATAACATTTAGGCATTTTTATTTGTAATGGAGCAACATTAGGACCAACATCAATATAAATATAGATTTCTTCCTCCCCTTCAACTTTATACATATTCAAAATCTGCATTGTCAAGGCATCATCAACTATTTTATTACCTTTATTATCTTATATACTAAACCCATGCAAGTCGACGTCATAAACTTTCTTGCAAATGAACTTCAAGTCTATGTAAGACATATATTTAGAGAAGAAATTGCTAATAAAGTATCAAATAATTTCATGATGTATAATAATGCTAGGCATTTTATTTCCTGCATAATTAAACACTAATTAAATATGTTACATTAAAAGAATAAAAAATTAATCACTATATGAACAGTAGTCCTAATTTTCAAATTGGGGATTTTTTAGGTTTTAATGAAAACGATCCATAATATTTTCCTACTTTCCTAAACCCCTTCAAGTTTTTGAACATTGAAGAATGAACAAGAAATAACTTAGGGATCTTTAGGCTCTACAAGGAACTACAAGTTCCCCCTAATTTTATGCATTTGTTTTTGTTTAATCGAGTAAACCAAATAATATTCTAAGGAAATAACAATAATTAAACAACCATTAAACCCACTAACTTGATTATTGTAGTCACGATTCGAGAAAAGAAGTGAGATTATGCCCTAATTTTAAGAATTCACTACGAAGCACCCAAACTTTGATTCCGTAGAATTAAAGGCTCAAATGAGCATATATTTTGTAGAATTTTGTAAAGAGCTTTTTTTAAGAAATCATACGTGAATAGAGAGAGAAATGGGTTTATGTTTGTCATTTACGGGTTTGTAAATATATATATATATATATATATATATAATTTGATTATTTGGCGTGATTTGGAATTTTTTGTTGATTGAGGATATTTTCTGTAATTTACAAAACAATGGAGCCAAAGTATAATTTGAACTTAACTATAGGATGTCCAAGGTAATTTTTTCTAATAATTAAATTGAGAAAATATAAATTAGTAACAATCTAGTTAGTATCAATATCAATAACAAATAATTAATGTCTGACAACAGCAACAAAAACTTTGTGTGATAATATTTTCAAGAGATCAAAATCGCTGCAAGTAATAAAGATTTTATGAAGAAAAGATTGTCGAACCCTTAAGAAGTAATTATGCTATTGAGTATTAAAATTTACTAAATGAATTACTATTTAGAAATCAAACTGAAATTTTATAGAATTGATCACCTAAATTAAACTAAAACGTTTGACAAAAATAAATTAAAAAAATAGAGAATAAACTTAAGGTTGTATAGATAATAAAAATAAATCTAGAACTTTTGATTTCACCTAGTTAATCCTCCGCAATTCATTGTTATAAAATTCCAAATCCCCGTGTTCATAATTAAAAGATTCTTTAATTATTTAATTTTTATCTCAAATAATATTAAAAATATATTCACCTAATAATTCAACTTATATCTATATAAGTTAAATTATTTGAAGATTCATTAAGTTTAGTGGATTTTTCTATAATTTCACTAATCATGGTAAAATATTTCTACTTTTCTCTCAACTAATGGTGTTTAATCCTAAAAGCTCTTAATCATACGTTACCTCTTAATCTCATTATGATTCAATATATCAAACAATAATTGAACAAAAAACTTTAAGCAATAAGATCAAGGATAAACACTCAACATAAAAGAAATTGAAAATAAAATAACTTGGAATTTAAATTGTGCAATCAAAATGTCGCACCCTCGCAAGAGCTTGACGTCGCGGCGACCCTTCTTGGAGTGAGGAATCGATTTGGAGGTCATTGTTTTGTGAAAAAGGGAGTTGTCACCTAGTATTATGGTCACTAGGAACCCTAACTGATCTTTAGAGACTCTTAGGCAAGGGACTGGTTGCGTAAAGTGAAGGTTTTAGCACCCCTAGTATGCCCTACCTAAGGTAAACTTCTTGGTGTTTGGTTTGCCTTATAATTGCTATGATATTGATGTTTTCTAATCCCCTCAGTTTTTCTAGGGTAAGTTTGCTACGATGAACAAACTCATGCTCAAAGTCTAAAAAGAAAAAACCCTTGGCCAATGTGGATCATACCTTAAATATGTTTACAAAATACTAAGGAGAACCAATGTAGATATCTTGAAATCT
>Ga0307517_10014214_pt1 | contig 10725 bp, 4 predicted proteins | sample 23_EM_MG_FD_194515 | JGI IMG/M metagenome (GOLD analysis project Ga0307517, IMG submission 194515) | Populus trichocarpa ectomycorrhiza microbial communities from riparian zone in the Pacific Northwest, United States - 23_EM | ecosystem: Host-associated > Plants > Roots > Unclassified | place...
ATTCATACTATAATTTGATTCCTCAAAAACATATAATTTGTACAATTGTATACATCTCATCAACACCTTTAGTCTATAGTATATTTTATTTCTCAATCATCTTTGGTTCGCACCGTTATTTCATTTTACAATTACATTTAATTTATGCCATATTTCATTTCCCAAACATATTCTTATGCCTTTTCAGCTTCCCAAACATTCATTTTATTCTAACCAAACATTTATTTTATTTTTACTCATTATTACCATTCTGGTTTTTCTCCACCTATGATTCATTTTAAATATGCATTCACTTTCTCTTAATAAACACTCTGCCATTTTAGCTTTCCCATGTATTCGTATTTTGGTCAAACAACCAATTTCTCTTAACACATTTTTTCATTTAAGCTTTCCCATATATTTTCATTTCAGTCATGCAACCAACTTCTCTTGTCATATATTTTGCCATTTAGGTTTTTTGTGCAATTATTTTTCTAGTTCAATCTCTCATAATCCATTCTTATAATCACATGATTCATCATTTTATTTATTTTCACATAACTTGTGTTATTACCATTCACACTATTGTTTTTACTCTTTTCACAAAGATTTAAGATCTACACTTTGCATTGACTTATTATTTTCAAATGGAAACTTCCATAATTTAATAAAATTTTGTTAGAGTTTTCCTATACAAAAACTTACCCAAATTTCATCCTGTCATTTCTGGTATAAATCATGTCATAAAATGCCAACATCGTCATCATACAAGATGTTTCAGGTATATCACCAGTCAATTTTTAACATTTCTTCACTTGTTCATTCCTCGTCATAATCTTATAACCTTTTTCATAATTTTATAACAATTCAATTTTGAATCCATCATGCTCTCTCTAGCTTCACACATGACATATTCCATATTACAATTTACTCAGAGGATATTAATAGGGTTATAACGGTTGTCACAAGAAGCTTATAGTCTTACACACATACCCCAATGGAATTTTAAAACATCTTATAGTCGAGATTTATATCAATTAAAATGTAGTGAATACAATACAATGACAATGTTATCTAAGAGATCAAGATAAACCTACAATAAACATAAAAATCAGAGAACTACACAACATTCACATACATATCCCGTAAATAATGAATTAACACGCGTCTTTTTTCATTTATGTTAACAATCTCTACCTTAGATGATCTCACATGAAAACATAATATCCTTATATCTACTTCCAAAATTGTATGATAAAATACACCACAACTATTACATTTATTCTTAACCAACGACTAACTTAGTTATTCATGTTATTAATTTAATCTCTATCCAAACGAACATCTAAGTAAAATTTCAATCACCGTAGTTATCATCCACCTAGTTCATTAAGTATCATATCAACTACCATAGTCACTTTCCATTCAGTTGACTAAGTATCAATTTCATAACCTTAGTCCAGTCAATACGTTACCTAGAGAGAATATTCACATAACAATATTGCAATATTATCTCATGACACATAGTTGAACATAGTACATATAATTTCTATTGCATTCTAACATTACAAAAAAAAAAGCAATTAAAGAAGCAAAGGGGGCAACCCTTACTTGAAACTCCTAGTGAACATCTCCTCTCACAGCATGTCTTTCCTATAACACTTAACATTTGAATGTATTGTTATTCATTTTTTGAAGTCATCTTAATGCCCACATGACTTAATTTTTTGTCAATGAATCTCAAGGTCTAAATAACTTAACTTTTCATCAGCGAATCTCAATGTCCATATGATTTAGTTTTTCATCAATGAATTTCAGTCATCTTATACTTGGCATTTGAATATACCCAATGTCCTCCCCTTGACATCTTAACAACCACTTACACATTCAAAGTAACTACTATAAACACTAAATGTGTTGTAACCCAATTTTAACCCACTTATTTTTAATTTAATTTTAAGGAGAGTAAATCTTGAAAATTAAAAAACCAAGGGTTTGAATGCAAGGATTCAGAAACTTCAAGGACCAGATTGGAAATAACCATTTCCAGCCCCAAAACAGCACTGTTTCAATCAGGCGTTGTTCGTCATCTTCATCTTCAAAGCATCGAACGCCTGCCTGCAAAGAAGGAAACGAAAGTGTGAAGCACCAGCATCCTAGTCCTATCAAAACACAGAAAAGCAATCTTTATCTTCATGATAATCACAACCCGGCGAGACAAAGATTAGGCTTCGCGTCCGAGTCCTAGCAAGAACTGTCTCCCTCAGTCGTGCTTATCAGAAGGAGAGACGTTAGGCTGAGGGAGAGGAATATTGGTCCCTATAAATACCCAACAGTCGACAGAACCAAGATGGAGAGGAAAAATGCAGAAAAATAGGGGGGGAAAGAAAAGACGAGATACAGAGGAGAAAAGAGCAGAAAACAGGGGAACAAAAAATAAAAAAAAACCAAAGAAAAGGAGAATCCATAACAAAAAAAACACGAGAGCACAGGGAGAAGAGACGGAGAGGAGCAAGGGAAAGAAGAACATTCTCCGGACAAGACCATCACTTTCATCTTCGTCTCCGCCTTCGTCATCGCCAGGTAAGGCCTTCCTTTTCTCTTTGTTTCTGCATATCTTGTTGCAAAAGAAGAAAACAGGGCGAAGGTAATTTAATTACCTTCGCCCTGTGCAGCGTACGCGTGGTTTGAACCACACGTGTCTGCTGCCCAACCGGGTCACTGGCTTGGGCCAATGACCGGGCTGGGCTAGACTCAGCCCAAACAAAAAGGAGTGGGTTGGGTCTGGGCTTGAAGCCCAGCCGGCCCAAAGTGTGTTTGTTAAGGGTGTGTTTGGCAAAACACACCCTTATGCCTTGGCCATAATTTTTATACCCATTCTAGTTTGATGTTTGGCCAAACGAGCCCCTTTTTTATATCATAAAATTCCAAAAATATTTGGGGGTCTTCACTGATTTATTTGTGGGCTCCTCGCACTTTTTTTTTTCTTTGTGCTTGTATTTTTTTTTAGCTATGTGCTCAATCTGTGGACCATTACTGTTGAATGCAAATATGTCGTGCAAGGTTTTTTTTTATTTCCATCTTAAAAGGGTCAATAAAAATAAGGGATAAACAAGAAAAATGGCATAGAAAATTTCTTCTTCAAATTCATTTTTTGCAAAAAATATTCACTGACGCTAGAGTCAGGAGTATCGCATTTTTTTGGATTTGCGCGATATTTACCAATGTCATAGTTGGAAGTATTCGTATGAATTGTTCACTAACGCCAGAGTCAGAAACATGAAAGGAAGGATAAAAAAGGAAAAACAGAACAAATTCTTAGCAATTTTAGACAAAAACCAGTAATGCAACCTGCCTTAAGTAGGACCCTTAAGGGGTGATAGCATCTTCCCTTTTGCATAACCAGTCACGTACCATAGAATCTCTGTTGACCAGTTTAGATTTCCTAGTTACCATAATACTAGGTGGCAACTCCTTGAACAAGACCTTTTCCCCTAAAAGAACAAGATGCCAGATATCTTTTTTTTTTCTAATCGAGAGATAATTTTTAATTGGTAGCCGCGATGTCCGAGTGTGACAACATGTTTAACCCAAATTTGGAAATCATCTTCACATCTTTATTTTTCAATTTTCCTACTTATAACCCTTACTTAAAAGTCTACTAACAGTATTAATTCAATGAATAATTTTAGTCAATACCTTTTCAAATATTATCACATCAACAATACATAAAAAGTAATCACAATTCATAAGGATTATCATCAATTAATCCAATTCCCTAAGACCTCATATATGGTCGGCTCTAAAGTGTCAAAAATTTTATGTTCTTTCCGTCAACTTGTTTCATTTCTTATATCTTAAAAATTCACACACTACCAACTCATAAATCCATTTGGTTTTCAACATTTTCACACATCAAAAATACTTCCTACAATTTCCTAGTTATCATTTTTTATCATATACAAAACATACATTTTTCATTCTTAGCTAAAAGATTATTTCATTACAATTTTGCATACATACTCAGTGGATAACAACAAATCTCCACAAGGTTTAACATATATCTTAAAACTTCCATGCATGAAACTCTTATTCCCTAATAAGAATTGTGTCGTAACACATTATATAAGGTTTTACCATTAGTTTCTAACCACCAATATCACAAAATTAAGATAAATTTTATCCAAACATTTTCCTTCAATTTATTGTTATCCTAACCATCATGCAAATAAACCAGAAATGCACATAAACAATAATTCCCCCAATTTTTTTACATGAACCCTAGACAAGCATATTCAGGATTCTCATCCTTCAATCCACAAAACAAGAAAAACAAGACAAAACAATATAAAAATCAACTTGCCAATGAAATTTGAACTCAATTTGTGAATGACTGTGTAAATTTTCCCTCAAGTCTTCTTTTTCCCTCAACTAGTGCTTGTTTCTCTCTCTAGGTTCTTATCCCGCATTGTTCTTCTCATCTTACTCCTTTTTGGTGTAAATTTCTCTACAAAACCTCACTTTATATGTTCCTAACACAAACTCTCATCTATGTTTAGGTAGAAAAAGGAAGAAGATGCAAAACGTTTTGAGCCCTTTCTTTCTCTTTTCTAGCTATTGTACATTCAACCAGATCATAAGGAGAAGGGGGGTTGTTTTCATTTATTTACAAAATACCATTTCATAGTTCATGTATTATTTTCTGTATTTTTGTTCGACCAATAATACTTGTGCAAGGTCTTATAAAACTCTGATTGACCTGACATTTTAATCCAAAATATAAAAATTATACTAGGAGACTCCTTGTACGATTTCAGCTTGATCCAATGATCAAATCGAGATACATGCTTAATATCATAAAACTAGGCAATCAATAATTCTACGCCAAAAATATGAATTTTTTCATACTATTTTATTTACTCAAATCATCAAGATTCCAAACTAATTAATTGAGGACTTTAATCCCTATTCATAATAAAAAAAAATTCCTTTCAAATTTCCTCCTCTTTTGGTTAAAAACTGTGCGATTATACATGGGACTTATATCGGCAATTAATGTTATTTACGTGTAAAGTCATATATTAATTTATTTGGAATTCCTTTCTATATTTTATCTAAATATTTTCTCTAAATTTATAAAAGTTATTTATTTATAATAATTATTTTACCCGATCGAGAAGTTTACAAGATTTATAACTAATTAACATTTTGCATACCGATTTTATTACTTTATTAAACAAAAATTTATGTTAAATTAATAAAAGTTTTTATCCCCATCTATAACAATTTTTCTTCTTAATTATCATTTCTTAATTTGAATTCACCATTTCCAGTACTGATTTACCATTTTTAAGTCAGGGATTTACATTATAACCCCAAGGTTTGCCTACCGTATTTGCTTCTGTTATATCTTGTTTGAACAACAATGACTTATATGCCTTGTGACACCGTCATTTAAGATATATCCTCGTTCAATAAGATTGTTACACATGACCAATTTAGGATTGATTCTTAATAAAGTTTATGTTGTTCTAGTTGTTCATTGAGTAAGAGCAAGACTCTTTTATTCCTTACTCGTGTGACTTAAACTAGAATCTACTTTAGGTTAGTATATTCTGATATTTGAGTTCTTATGCCTTGTGTTTATCATACTAGCTGTTGTTAAAAAATATTGAAAAGTGTTGAAGAAAATAAAATAAAAAATATTTCGGTGAGAAGAATATATCAGAACGCCCAGAAAATTGTCAAAAACTGATTGAGAAAGATAAACAAATACAAGATTAGAAAATTTGACAACATAGTTTCGACTGATGAATGCCCTATTGGCAAAGAAAATTTAGTTTAAAGAGGAAAATTCAAAATTGAAAGTTCAAGAACTTAATTGGATTTATTGAGGGCTTAATAGCAAGAAAAATGATTTTTGAAGTTAATTTAGGCTTTAATTGGAAGACATTAAAGTCTAGGGGTCGAATTGCAATTTTAAAGAGATAATTTGAACAAATAAGAAGTTTAATTGCATAAATATTAAAATTTGATGGGCAATTAGGGACTTCATTGAAGAAATCCAAAACCAAAGACCAAACCGAAAAAAGGTATGTGAAAGCAAGGGTTGGAATTGATCAAATCAGGAGGGGGGGATTAAAGAAATTGGAAGTTTATTGATCGATTGAGGGTCGAAATGCACAAATTCATAATCAATAACTAAAATAAAAAAAGACGACAAACTTTGGGGCTGATAATTGAGTTTGGTAGAGTGAAGCTGCATGAAATTAAAAGTTGAGAAGCAATTACATATATAATTAAAACTAATTGGAAGAACATGGACTAAATTGACATTTGCCTAAATCCCAAATTAAAAACCCTAAACAACGTATCATTCAGACTTAATGAAGAGAGTGAGTGGCACGTCGTTTGTTAGCTAGGCATCTCTGCTTTGACAGTTTTAGATGATCGAGTTGGCAACTTCAAACAAATAAATATGGAGTTACAAACCTTCAAATTAAGCAAAGTTGGATCCAAATGAAAGGTGTGCATCCCCTGTACAAACTTCAGGTGGTCTCAGGTGACAATGACGTCGAAGTTGCTCTGACGAGGCCTCGAAAGTAGACAACTCAGTCAGACATGACTATGAAACCATTATGCAAAAAACGACCTTCTTTTCATGTGTTCATACTCAAAGACTTCTAAGTAGGTTCTTATCAAGGTTTTACAAGCCTTCCATCAAGATCAAAAGGCCAGAAATGGATTGAGAACCCTCTAAAACCCTACCAAAACCCTATAAATACTCCTAGAAAATCAGAATAGGGGAGAAGAAAAAAGAGAAAAATATTGATAAGAAAGCTAAGTGTGAACTGTGAAGGTTTAAGAGCCTAACACAAAGTTTTTTTAAGTTTTGAGAGGGTAGTATGTTATTAGAGGCATAACTTTTCAAATAAAAGAAAAAAGATAGTAGTTGTTCTAGGTGTATTTTCTAATCCAAAAGTAGAGTCCATGTGGCTTCGATGAGGTGTTTTTTATTTGTTTTGGTTTATGTTTACAAGTATGAAAATAAGGTTTGGAATGCTTAGTAAGAAATGTTATGTTTACCTCTTTTGTTGTCGTGATAGTTTGATCTAGTTTTCTTTATATAGTTTTCTAAATTTCCTATTGATGTTCCTTATGTTTTAGAAGCTTTCTAGTTTAGTTGTTTTTTATAAAATAGTTTTGCGTTAGTTTTTGTTTGCTTATATAATGCATGTTGGAGTAAGGATGTTTATTCTGAGCTTACTAGGTTTGTGTATGACCAAAATGTATTTTACTTAAGGTTTTGGTTTCAAATCGAAACCTTTTTGTGACCAAATTATGAAGATTTAATGATAATCTAAGTGAAAGAACCTTTATCATTGCATGATTTCCAACCTGCATTATTATAATTTATTATTTTTTTATTACCATCATCGATGCACAAAGGAGACATTTGAAAAGTTGTTTTCTACTAATAAAAAATCATCTCAAAAACAATATGTCTTTAAATTAGATGTTTCTATGAAGAAAAGAAGTGAAAGATGCTAATGCTGATCATGGATAACTCGAAGGAGCTGTCCAGGAAAAAATTCGAAGCAACATCCAAGAAGCTTCCGGGATAGTAGAATGTAGAAACAGCTTGGTTTCAAGCTAGCCAGGAAGAGCTTAAAAAAAGACACCAGACTGCAATTTTGGGTCTAATTCCACAGCAAGTGAAAAGACAAGAACAAGTCTTGAAAAATTGAAGTACAAATTGATGAGGCATTGATGTTCAAATTAAAGAAAGGTTGTCTAAAACAATCAAGATCGAAAAAGATGAAGTTGCAAACAAAATCTGAGCTTGTAGCAGTTCAAGTCAAGAATGAAATAAATCCAATTCTCGCCAATCTTCTTAATATTTTCTGGAAATTTATAGATCTGGGTTCATATTTCACCAGTCTTCCACGTCCATCCCCAATTTAATTTACAAATCCTAGAACACTTTCTTCTTTACCTAAACCCCACTAATCCCCTATTTTCCAAATCCTAAACCACCATAATACAGGACAGTAATCTAAAAAACCTAAACTGTGTCCACAAAGTATCCAAATTTAGCCAAATTTGTTCTCCACACAATCTTCAAGTGATGGTGTTAGCTCCTAAACTGTTTCCCCTTTCTAATACACTCAATGTCCAAAATACCAGAAAAGTGACTCTATATAAGGACTGTTCATAAAAATCAAATAATGCTTCTTCACTTCTTCTGTCAAACAAGAATTACACCCAAACATGGATAAACATCTTTTTTTCTTTTCTTTTCTAAACGGAAAACCTAACCTGCTCAACTTGTATCAACTCTTGAACATCAATGTTATTATCACTTCAGGTCAACTGTTTTATGTTACACCATACTGCATGGTACCATGCTTGGCACACAAATGCAGTTGCTGACAGATAACAATGCCAATATCCTCTCAGCTACCACATATCGTCACGGATCTTTATTAATTTGCAACAATAAAACAACAGTGTTTGTTATTGCTCTTACTCTATGATAACCTAGCGAATTTCACACATCAAAGGTTAATTGTTAATCTGATTTACACCTATATTTTTCGACAAGGGAACAGCTACAGAAGTTCTTCGTGTACATAATGGTTCCATTCAATTCATGTTTATTTGGAAACATAAAAAGTGAAAAATACTAAACTATTCTTCACCTTCCTTCTGTTATTTCAGCAAAGAGTGAAAGACTCGGTATACCAGAGCACAACACATTAGACACATATACACATCAATCAATTATTAAAAAGGTGACAATGAATACCTGATCATCATCCATAAATTGACATCCCACCACTTCAAAAACCAATTGCTATACCTCGCTGGTTGTCACGACAGCGCATATATGGTGTCAAAACTCCAAAGAGACCAATAATACAACAGGGTTTCCCAATTTAACAGCATATAAAATTACTGCAACTGGAATTCACTATATCCAGTCCAATTTCTTCACAACCCATTGATGGCATATAAAGCTAAAACGAATCGAACTCAAATGCCTCCACATCCCAAGAATCAGAATCAAACTTCTCATTCTCGACTTGGAATCCATAACTCCCATCCCGTTGCAAGCTCATAACATGAACTTCAGAATTTGAATCTCTCCGATTCTGCAAACCTCTAGTCTTACTAATCCTACTACCATTTTTACTCCTATTATTACCACCAGCATCGAAGTTGGAAATCCCCCCCACTCTTTTCTCTTTCTCAAAACCAACCTGCCCTGAGTCAAATGCATTAAAACCACTCCCAAATCTCCTCCTATTCCCCTTCTTCCTGTGTTTACCATTAATTCTCTTTGCATTCCTCTTATCCATCCCCAATTTTCCATCAGGATTCTCCCCATACGCGCTCTCTAAAACCGACCCATCCTCATCTTCCCTGCTTAATTTCCCATTAACGGACATTCCATCATTCTCATATTCACTTTCCGCTTCAGTTTCGCTTTCAGTATAGCTTTCTAATTCAGAATCCGGCATTTCACCACTCAATTCACCAAACCCAGAAGCAGAAACCTTCCCATAAGGTTTCACACTATGTACAACACCTTTAGGGAAAAACCGGGCGGAGGGAACCCCATCAGGGGTCTCAAACAACTGGGGTCCATCTCTTTCACTCCACAAATCAAACCCTCCTGGTTTCTGAAAGCGGTCGGCCAAAACCTTAACTTGTTCATCAGCACCAACAGAAAACAACTTGGGTGCTTTCTGAACAACTTCCCAAGGACGCTCTAATTCAGAAACAGAGGCTTTGAGCTCTGCCCTTTTTCTCATTTCGTAAATCTGTCTCTCCCGAGAAAGCCTAGCCTTTAGGAGTTGTTTAGCTTTGTTTTTTTGCATTCGTTTCCACTGCCACTTGGAGACTCCTCCTGGGTATGTTCTTGGGCCTCCACCCATTCGAATTATTGAGGTTTTGCGAGGGAGAGTGAGGCTCAAGGGTTTTCGAAAGAAGAGGGGGTTTTGGGATGAGAGGGTTTTATAGAAAGAGAGGTGCGTTGGGATTGAGAGAGAAGATGACATTATTGAGGGTTTTAAGATGCTTGATTCTTTCGGATGTTTGCAGTTGAAGGAAATGCAATGAAGGGAGAGGAGGAGGACTGGAGGAGCTTGTGGCTTTTGAATGTTTTTCTAATAGATAATATTGGGGTAAATTCAGGAACGATAATGGATATTTGAATTTTTTTATATTTATATTTTATTTTTGGGTAAAAAATTAAATAACTATAAATTATTTATCAAGTTTTGGGTATTAATAAATATTTATTATCTACTATTATTTATTAATCAATAAAAATAAAATAGTTAATATATATGTGTGTGTATTTTAATATTGACATAAAATAAATAAATATAAATATATATTAAATGATAAAATAATAAATATTATTTATATTTATTTATTTTATGTCAATATTAAAATACATATATATATATATAATATTATTTTAAAAAATATAAATATTTTAAAAATATATTTATATAATATAAATATATATTTGGGTTAGATACGGGCGAGTTTCTGGATAGGTTTTATAATATTCATATCCTATCTATTATTTATCGAAAAATTTTATTTATTTAAATTAAATATTTATCAAATTTAAATTAAATTGTCAAGCAATAAATCAACCGTAATTAGAAATTTAAAAGAATGTAACCTTAAAATAGAATTAAAATTTTATATATATTATAAACTTACTTT
>Ga0307517_10014215_pt1 | contig 10724 bp, 13 predicted proteins | sample 23_EM_MG_FD_194515 | JGI IMG/M metagenome (GOLD analysis project Ga0307517, IMG submission 194515) | Populus trichocarpa ectomycorrhiza microbial communities from riparian zone in the Pacific Northwest, United States - 23_EM | ecosystem: Host-associated > Plants > Roots > Unclassified | place...
ATATATATTTTCCACGAAATTAGACGAATCTTTTTTTAGGACTGTTTGTTTAATAGAAAATAGGTTCTGTAAAAAAAAAATTATATGTTTATTTATTATTAAAAAAAGTTGGTTAACAAAAAATATTTTCCAGTAAAAAAAAAATTGTTTGATTTTAGCAAAGTATTTTCTTTTTATTTTGAGTGAAATACACTTTCTAAAAATCGTAAGAAAATAAAAAATTATCATATTATTATTGATTATATCAAATTTGGTCCTTAATATTTTTGTTGTTATATATTTTATTTTGAATTTTTATTTTATTTTTTTATTTTCAATTTCATCAATTAGAATTTGATATAATTTGATTTTTATATCAACTTTAATCCTCATTATTTATTTTATTTGAAAAAATTTATAAAATTTGATTTTTTTTTAATTTCATCATCTTTCAACTTTTTTATCTGTCAGATAATTTGGTCTCCTTTCTTGTGATTGCTATTTATATTTATTTAAAATAATTTATGAAATTGATTTTTTTTTTAATTTTACTCTCCTTCAACTTTTTCATATGTTAGATTTAGTCCTCATTTTTTTAATAAATTTGAAAAAAAAATATTAATAAGTTATTTTCTAATTTATTTTTCATAGCATTGTCAAATACTAGAAAGTGTTTTTAAATTTATTTCTTATGAAATTGCCACACAACAAGAAATAATTCACTTTTTAGAAATTTATATTTTATGAAAGTTATTTTTTAAAAACAAACTATTTTTCATTAAATACACGAATACTTAGTTTTTTTATATATTGTCAACCCATAAAAGAGTCGCTATTGAGAGAGTTCGTTGTATATTATATCTAATTTTAGAAATAAATTATTTAATTAAATTGAAGAAATGTGTTTAGATATTTTAGGGTTTCTATGGAAGGATTTCTGGAAATGGGACAGCCAAAGACGCGAAGTGGTCCTCAATCAAGCTGATCCTTTACTTCTTTATCAGTCGGAAAGTCCCGAGAAATACAGGATATGAAAAAAAAAAAAAATCTATAAAGTAACGAGAAATATAGGATATGAAAAAAGAAAAAAGAAAAAAGAAAACATTCATAAAGTGACGACGTAACGGCTGACGTCATGATGAAACTGTTATTTATTTATTTCTCTCTTCCATATTTTTAGATGCTTTATTCTTATAAATATCTTCACCCAATGGGCTTATCAGATTTTATCTGGGGCCAGATACGGGGAACGTCTCCTATAATTTACTTCCGCCTCTTGGCAAGAACAAACTATTATAATTTGTTTGGAAATTTGGTTATTATTATATTTTAAAATATTTTTTATTTAAAAATATATTAAAATAATTTTTTTTATTTTTTTAAAAATTAATTTTTATATTATTATATCAAAATAATATAAAAATATTAAAAAATTATTAATTTAAAATAAAAAAAATAGTTTGAAACTTTTTTATATATCTATAAATTAAAAAACTTTTCTCAACTCTAAAGTATTTGTTGGAGTAATTGTAAGCTTAAACTTTTCCCAAAAAATGAAATGCAACTGTTAGAAAGGTTATGAGATGTTCCTTTCTATTTTTATTTATAAAAAAGGGATAATTATAAAATCAAGTTTAAATAAAATGCATTGTTAAAATTATAATTTATAAAAGTATATAGGAAAAGTGAAATTTAGATGTTTTTGTAATTAATCATACCGTTATCATTACTTCTATGTTTTACTTTTTGGTAAACTCCTCCTTGGTATCCGATCAATAAAAAAAAATATGGAGTTTCTAATATGAACTCCTCCTTGGTATCAATAAAAATTATTTTAATACATTTGCAAGCGAAAAATACTTTAAGCCGTAACTACTATTATATTCTCAAATTCCCTATAAAGTTTCTAATATGGAGTTTGGTAGGTAGGTTACTTTATTAGATGACTATAGTGGTTTTGAATGTGTAATTTTATTTTTTTTTATTTTCTATACTAATTTTGACTCTACTTATGACATGCCTTAGACTAGTTATGGGTTTAACAAGACTTTTTATCACCTAGTAATAGTAGTGGCGGTCAAGAAGCTCGTTCTTTTGACTTCTTTTTTAATCTCTACAATATTTATGAATATACCATTTATTTGTAAAAGATTTACCTAATTCAGATTAGATTTTATCAACCATAACGATAAAACTTTTATGAAAGCATCATGCATGGACGTCTTTGCACTTTTCTGATAATAAGCTCATTAGACTCTCTAGAGGTTTATCATATCATTGTCCATTCCAACTATGTATAGAAAACTTTTGGCTTCATTGATTACGGGTGGTCTCGTTCAAGGTTTGCTAACTCTTTGAAGGATCGATATATGGATGGAGATTATTATGGAGGTGTCAAAACACTTTAGAGTAATTTAGAAGCAAAGCTTACTCATAACCAAACTATAAAAAATGGATTTATATTGTGTTTAGGAACTTAAATCGCCAATATACAGATTTGGAAAGTAGTAGAGTCCAGCACTAATGAAGAGATTTAAAAGAAAACTTAATAGAAAATAATGATTTCAAGCTTTGATGGTCCTGGTTTCATCAAACTTTGTATTAGAGTCCAGCATTAATGCAATCTGAGAATTGATGGTCCTGGTTTCAAGCTTTGTTTAGTTGAGAAAAGAGATGGTGACTCAAAAGAATATAATGATCCTTCTTCTAATGACATAGGTGGTTTGGTCATTAAAGACATTGGAGATTCTCATATTGATAGAGATATATATTATTGTTCAGAGTTTTTCATGCAGTTTACGAAGAGTATTAAAACTACATCCAAAGTTTATGTCTCTTCAATATCCATTTCTTTTTCCTTGTGGTGAAGATGAGTATCACACCAACATTACATTTGCAAACCAAGAATAACAACTGTGTGTAAAGTGTCAAAGGGTTACAATGAGAGCATACTACGATTATCTCATTCATGAAAGAAATAGAGGTGACTATACTCTCAGCAAAGATAGTTGTTTGTATCAACAATTTTTAGTTGATGCATTTGTTAATGTTGAGCAGGAACAACTTGATTACATACGTTCAAACCAGGATAATCTTAGGAGCGAAGCTTATAAAGGGATTCAGGAAGCTATTCTTAGAGGTGATATTGAAGATTACAGTATAATGTAGATATTGCAAATACTGAAGATTAATGGAGCAGATACTGCAATATACAAGATCTTGTAGTTATTATATTTCCTATATGTTATGTTATTATATTTCCTATATGTTATGTCTATTTCCTATTTTAGATGATCATATAATTATTATTTATTTTCTTTATAACCAAGGATAGAATCAAATCTAGTAGCTGCCATGTTAAGAACTGATTCTAGCCTATATATACTTATACTCTACCATCAGTAAATTTATGATTGAGAGATTATACTTCTCTAAATTTCTACATGGTATCAGGGCTAGGTTTCTATCACTAATTGAGCATTAGTCTCTACTCTTATGGAAGAATTTTCTATAGCCACTATGGAAGAAAGTTATAACTCAAAGGTAACTCCTTTTTTCAACAATAATACTGATGACACCAATACTGCTCAACGATTGAGTTCAGTATTACTAAATGAATTCAATTATCTTCATTGGTCAAGAGTCGTCACTATTGCTCTCAGTGGAAGATCAAAATTAGGATTCATCAATGGTTCAATTTCATCTCCAGATATGGACTCTCCTGAATATGAAATATGATTATTCAAAGATCAGTTGGTGATGTCTTGGATTCTTAATTCTATGGAACGAAATTTGGCTGAAATTTTCAGCTACTCTGAATCCACACATGATCTTTGGAATGCCATTCGCGACATGTATGGCAACCAAAGCAATGTAGCACGGATTTTTCAAATTCATCGTAAAATTGCAAATCTTCATCAAGACAACAGACCATTTGTTCAACTATTGTGAAATTTAAAAAGTCTATGGAATGAACTAGAGATTTATCACCCTCACACCTGTGATGCTGCTGTCCTACGCAGAAGAACAGAGGAAGACAAAATTTTCCAGCTCTTGGCAGACCTTAGTTTTGACTTTGAAGATTTGCGGAGCCACATCCTAATGAACTCAGAACTGCCATCTCTACAGTCAGTTACAGCAACGGTTCAGCGTGAAGAAATTCACAATAAGGTTATGAATCATGAAACTCAGTCTAGAACAGCAGCTACTCATGGTTATCATGTCAAGACAATGCCTCATAGTGAGAACTTCAGTTCTGGTATGCCTGAGCATGTTTTTTTTTTTATCAAAACAAACGGGTGATGGCAGATCATTCAAGGGAAAACATTTAGAGTTGAAATGCATCAACTATCATAATACTAGACACCTCACTGATCAGTGTTGACAACTGCATCCAGAACTCAAACCCAGATTTTCTAATGAACAAAGAGGACTCCAGAAAAGAACGAACTATAAAGCACATCTGGCAAATTCAACTTTGTCAACTGATAACTTCACTACCAACCCCGCTGCCTTGATGTAAGATTTTGCCAATTATCTACAGGACAAACACAACCATGAGAAGATGCAGTCTGGAATCACTAGAACTGCTGGACAGGAACAACATCAACAGAACTCAACTGCATTGATTAGTCACCTCACGGATTTTCTAGCAGAGACAGACATAAACACCAGCCAAGGTATTCTGACTGCTTTTATAACAACATTAGAACTTGATAATATGCATGATCTTTGGATTGTTGATTCTGGAGCCACTGATCATATGTCAAACAAGTTGATAAATTTCTCTAACCTTGAAAGATTTGTTTCTCCTGCCTTTGTTTCGGTAGCAAATGGGAAGGGGTCTCCTATGAAAGGTAAGGGAAAAATTATGATTGTCTCTGAAATCATGTCTAATGTTCTATATGTTCCTTCTTTTCCTTTTCAATTACTCTCGGTCAATAAGATAACTTCTATTTTCAATTATGATGTAATTTTCACTCATCACAAGATTATATTTCAGGACCGATTAACCAAGAAGATGATTGGTGAAGGTTTTTTCCTGCATGGTCTCTACTATTTTTTTCAGCATAATCACACTCCCAAAAGCCTTCAGACTAGTTTCAAAATATCATATGAGCCACTCCTATGGCATCGTCGTTTAGGACATCCGTCAGATTATGTACTTAGCAAAATAAATTCAGTTTCCATCTCGAAACCTCTTGAATGTGAGATCTGCCATTTTCCAAATCATCTAAACTTCCATTTAATAATTCTACTACACATGTATCTCATGCGTTTGAACTTATCCACTCAGATGTATGGGGACCTTTCGATACGTCTCTTGATGGTTATAAATATTTTGTAACCTTTATTGATGATTTTTCTAGAGTCAAATAGGTGTATTTGTTAAAGGCTAAGAGCAATGTTTTTTCCTATTGTCAGGATTTTCATACGTTAATTAAAAATCAATTCTCTAGTCATCTTAAAACATTCCGATCAAATAATGGCTCAGAATACATGTCCAAAGACATGACACATTATTTACATTCTAATGGCATATTGCATTAGACTAGTTGTGTTGGTACACCACAACAAAATGGAGTCTCTAAACGGAATAATCATGATCTGCTTGAAAAAACTCATGCTATAATGTTACAAATGCACGTTCCAAAGGGGTTTTGGTCATACGGTGTTCTTACGGCTGTCTATCTCATAAATCACTTACCCAGCCGCGTGCTGGATTTTAAATCTCCTCTTGAAGTTTTGCAGGTTATAAGTCCTAAATTGGCACATCTAAAGGTATTTGGATGCTCATGTTTTGTGCACTTAACCTCATCAAAACGGGATAAGCTTGATTCCATAACTGTTAAATGCATTTTCTTGGGGTATTCTCAAACATAAAAACGATACAGATGTTATGATCTCTCACACAAAAAAAATGCACATTTCAAGAGATGTTAGATTTTCTGAAGATACTCCTTATTACCCTGCCACAGGTCAAGAAGAGGATGATTTTAACTTGTTTCCACTGCCTAGTTCTAGTTATTATGATCAGAATGTATGTTCTCTACCACAACTGGTTCCTGAAGTTCCAGATATTAGAGTTCAGCCTGTTGTTGATCAATCTCCTTCCACCACTGCTGTCTGAAGATATTCCTTATTACCCTGCCACAGGTCAAGAAGAGGATGATTTTAACTTGTTTCCACTGCTTAGTTCTAGTTATTATGATCAGAATGTATGTTCTCTACCACAACTGGTTCCTGAAGTTCCAGATATTAGAGTTCAGCCCGTTGTTGATCAATCTCCTTCCACCACTGCTGCGGATCTTCTGGGTGTATGCCCAGCACCTGATGTTCTTCAGCCCAGTATAAAAGCCCCTGTTATTCAAGGTGATGAAGTTCCTAGAAGAATGTCTCACATAACACATCAGACTCCTCCCAAATTACAAGAGTATGTAACATATATTGTCAAGCATCCAGTCTCTAAAGTTCTATCATATGATAAATTATCCTCAGATCACTAAGCCTTCCTCACCTCCATCTCTGAAGAACATGAACCTAAGTCATTTCAATAAGCTCAATCCCAAGCTGTATGGCAGCAGGCTATGACAGAAGAACTAAGTGCATTCGCTGATAATAAGATATGGAGCATCATGCCTCTTCTTGCAGGTAAACATGCAGTTGGTTACCGCTGGATTTTCAAGAAAAAAATTCAACTTACATGGAATAATTGAAAAGCATAAAGCCCGGCTTGTAGCTCAAGGGTTCTCGCAGAAATTTGGAATCGACTACAAAGAAACCTTTGCTCCAGTTGCAAAAATGACTACTGTATGTGTCTTGTTATCTATAGCAGTTAATGAAGGCTGGTCATTGTATCAAATGGATGTACGCAATGCATTCCTGCATCGAGAACTTGAAGAGGAAGTATTCATGAAGCTACCCCTAGGACATCCACAAAGTCACTCTCCTAACCTGGTCTGTAAACTTCATAAATCCATCTATGGATTGAAACAGAGCCCACGAGTATGGCATGCCAAATTAAGTGTTGCTTTACAGACACTTGGTTTCACAAGAAGTAATGTTGACTCTTCACTGTTTATTCAACATAATTCTACAAACAAGTTGATTAAGCTTGTATATGTAGATGACTTAATTATCACGAGAAGTAATGAAACCTCTGTTGCAAAATTAAAGGTTGATCTATAGCGACAATTCTCTATTAAAGATCTTGGGAAGCTAAAGTATTTCTTGGGGATAGAAATGGCTACTTCCAGCAAGGGTGTGTTTCTTAACCAACGGAAGTATATCATAGACATGCTATTGGATGTTGAAATGCTGCATACCAAGCCAACTATTACTCCTCTGGACAGTAAGCTGCGGTCGGATTCATCAAGCAAACCTCTCCCAACATTCACTACTTATCAAAGGATTGTTGGAAAATTGATTTACTTGAGAATCACTAGACCAGACATTACATTTGTTGTTACCTTATTGAGCCAATATATGCATGCTCCTACAGCTCAACATCTTGACATGATGAAGCGTATTCTATGATACTTAAAAGGAACTATTGGTCGAGGCATTGTTATAACATACAATGGACATACAAATATTACAGGACATATAGATTCTGATTAGGCAGGAAATGCATTAGATAGATGTTCTACCACTGGATATTGCATGTTTGTTGGAGGTAATTTTGTGTCTTGGAAGAGCAAAAAACAACAGGTGGTCGCGCGTTCAAGTGCTGAAGCTGAATATCGCGCAATGACATCTGCTTCATATGAATTAATTTGGCTCAAGCATCCACTTGCAGATCTCGGTTTTGTCTCTCATACACCTATGATCTTATTTTATGACAATCAAGCTGCTATGCATATTGCCTCTAATCCAGTGTTTCATGAACGCACAAAACATCTCGAAGTAGATTGTCATTACATTCGTCAGCAGGTTCAAGCTAAACTTATTCAGACATCCTATGTACGCACCCATGATCAATTTGCTGATGTATTTACCAAAATCCTGCCATTTGGTCAGTTTCATCGTTTGTTTAGCAAGCTTGGATAAGTTAATCCATTAGATCTAGCTTGAGAGGGAGTCTTGAAGATCAGTAATGATAGATATTTTATTCATAAGATCTTATACTTACTCAGATATGCACCTTTTGATTTGATGTTACTAATTTTTTTCCTTTATTGTAAAAAGAGGCTCCAACTATTAAATAAAAGAGAACATATATTCTAATTAAACTACAAGCCTATTAACTAATTTTATGAAATTTAAATATTTATTCTAGGAAACAACCTAGTTGTTAATATGATCTAGGTGGTACATATAAGTCAGTTATAGATTTGTCATAACTAAGCTACATGGATATCCTTGTATGGATGTTAATGCACTAATGAGATAGGCTTAAGTCTAAGAAGATGTTTGGGTCACGCAAAGTGATGAAAAAGTCCATAACTTTCGATTTGATCATTAGATTGCACTCAAATTTTTTTAGGAGATTCTACAAGCTTATTTTTATAGAGAGGTCGTAACAAGTTGAGATCCATAAGGCTCAAAATTAGTCCTACAAGAAGTTGTTGAAGCTAATGTTGTTATTTTTCATCTTTTATTTCCTAGTTTACTTAGGTCAATTTTTTAATTCATTTAAAGAGTTGTAAACACCTTACCGAGACAAAAAAAAAACTTAAAAAATATATTTAATAATAAAATTTCAAATTAAAGTTTTGTGTGGTAATCCTATTCGATAAAATTTTATGTTGCTTGTGCTTATTATCTTTTTTATATTGTATTTGTTTGTGTTAGTTAGTATTAGATTTCAACTCTTGGTGGTTAGTTGTTTTATGTTGTTGAATAACTATTGGTGGAAGAGCTCGCAAAACAAAATGTGCTCTGTATTAGGGGATGAAAAGGTTCTCATTCATAAAAAAACACATTCAATAATCGGTGATAGAATATATGAATAGAAAATTTATAGAATTGACTCGTCAATTAGAAAAGATGAGAACCCATAAAGAAGGTGATTATAAAATTCAATAATCACTAGCTATAAGAATATGTTTTAAAGGTGAGAGTAAAGAAGACAACCTTTTTAATCTGGATAAGTATTATAGAGATTTAGGATTTTAGATAAAACTCCATAACTTCGTTGAAACCTTGTAGGTAGAGAAGTTTATCGATTTGTTAAACAAAGTGGATATAGTTTTCAAGTACAAAAAACCCCTAATGACGAAGCTAATTGTCATCAAATTAATGGGTGAACTGCTTAGTGGGAGTAATTAAAGAGATCTCAGGAAAGACGAGCAAAATAAAATATTAGTAATTAGAAAAGGATGAAAAAGAAGATAAATGAGTACGTTTTTTTTTTTTAGGTATGTTTAGACTTTGTACCAACTTTATATATTGAGACAAGGTGGAAAAACTATTAATCAATACATTGATGATTTTTATCAGCTAGTGATTAGGAATGATCTATTAAAAATAGAAGAGTAGATGGTTACTAAGTACTTAAGTGGATTACGATAATCCATTTATGATGTGCTATGTTTGCAATCTTTGTAGATAGTTTTAGAAAATTATCAAAAGGCTCTGACTATAGAGAAACAATACACTACTAAGAAAAGATAGGTTGTTGAGGTAACCAACATAGGTGACTTTTAATTTAACTAGAATAATAGGGGTACGCATCAACGAATAAAAATCACTCATTCAACCTGAATCAATAGCTAAATAAATCATAGACCAGGTGATGCAATCATATTATTCGATAGTTTCACCCACATTTAACTAGTGTTTTGCCTATGTTTTATATATAAAATGCCTTGATATTCTTTGTTTTATATTTTGAAGATACTTTTGGATGAAAGATGCAAAAAGGAGTAAATTAGAGATTATTGGTAGATTTGACCTTCAGTCGATGTTTTGTGCAGAGCGTGAGCTCTAGAGGTCAAAATGAAGTGATTCGAGTGGTACTACAAATCTAACATCCATACCTTTCTGGAAATCTAAGGCAAGAAAATAAAATAAGGAAGATCATTGAAATCGCAGCTTTCAAAGTCAAATCTCGCAATCTGCCAGTGTTGACGTTCGGCCATTCCGACTTGAATATCTGGAGCTACAGAAGTCCAATTGATTCAAACTCAATTTTTTTGGATTCCTGACTAACAGTAATATACACGCTCAAAATTTGAACCAAAAAATATGTCATATGAGGGAGATATGATTTTCCAAAGATAACAGCTGAATTCTGCCAGCAAACAGGTTTCGTGAAGGAACATGTCCAAATTACGTTTCAAAGCATCTAAACTGGCGTCCAAGTTTTTATTTCAGCAATTTAGCTCCTCTAAGTCAAAGCTTGAAGATTTAATGCAAGGCTATTTCTTCTTTTTAGGGAAATAGTTATTGAAATACTTAAATGTAAACTGTCAACTTAAAGGAGGACTATTTTGTAAAATAGGGACTAGGGTTTCTTAGCATATAAAAAGAAAGCGAGAAGAGAAAGGGGGCAGCCGGCCAAGAGGAGAAAAACGCCCCCTTCCTCTAAGAAACCCTAAATCATGCATTCTTCCTTCTTTTTGATTAGTTTTTCAACAAACATGCAAGGCTAAACACTTTTTCTTGGTTGCAAGGGCACGGAAACCTTCGGATTTCAAGAACTGTGAGATTTATTTTACCTTTTCTTTTCAGTTTATATGATGAATATGTTTGTTCTCCTATGCTTATTTTTCCTATGATTGTTTATTTTAATTGCTAGAGCG
>Ga0307517_10014216_pt1 | contig 10723 bp, 19 predicted proteins | sample 23_EM_MG_FD_194515 | JGI IMG/M metagenome (GOLD analysis project Ga0307517, IMG submission 194515) | Populus trichocarpa ectomycorrhiza microbial communities from riparian zone in the Pacific Northwest, United States - 23_EM | ecosystem: Host-associated > Plants > Roots > Unclassified | place...
CCGTTGGGCGTAACCTCAAAACCTTGGCTGCGACCTCCTTGCCTCGATACTGACCCTTCCACAAATCCGCAAATCCGCCTTGGCATGCTGGTCGTTCATTCGGGTCATAACAAAGCGGAATTTCCAGCGATCGCGGAACCAGGGCTTGGCGGCTACAGACCTTGTATATAACACGTAGAAACTTCCTGTGGATCTGTGGCGTGAGAGCATTCATCACCTGGCCAATAGGGAGACAGGGGGCGGAAGTTCGAGTCAGAGCCTATCCACCTGTTCTTTAGCACAGAAGCTCACGTCGTCCATATCTATTATATCGATGAAGGTCTGGGCGTCGTCCCGAGAGAGGTGTCTGGGTATCTCGACCCGATTATGGTCCGAAAAGATTGTGATGACCAGAGAGACACGCTCTCGCGTGGTGATGGTTTTGCTTAGCAACCTTTTCCAGGCTAGAGAGTCTAGGCGGACAATTAACTGGGTTGCTCGCGAACAAGTTTGGTTGGTGTACCCACCCAACACGTCTCCCGAAATATGTTTGGATCCTCGCTCCTGGCCACCTTGAAGGCCACCCACAAAATTAGGGGTGGACCTGTTGTAAAACGAAGGGGGATCCGACCCCATTGGTCTTTGTCTGACAGATGGGTTCCGTTGCGCTTTTTTTATAGCTGAAGCGTAACTGAACTTTGGGGTGGGGGGGTTTACGGATGGGGAAGGGCCTACGCACGAGAAAACAGTGAGATCAACGAACAAACGATCCCCGAAGAAGAGACAGCCCACGAACTGCGTAGACTTTTTAACACCTCCGAAACCTGCGGACGCAAGCGAGGATCCTGATGCCAACAGCGTCGCGCCAACACCCATAACTCCAATGTGAAAGCTGGATGGGTCGGCCGAGGCGGACGCCTGCCATCCATTATAGCCGCCATAGCCCCTGGAGTTGTGTTCCCACTGAACGGAACTGTCCCGGTAAATACCTGTGATAATCCGAGATAACAGTAAGCCAAGGCTCAATACGAATAATCCATTCGTAACGCACCTCAATCATGACCATCGCGAACGAGAAAACATCGGCTTCCTTGCTGTGTATTACCTTCCCTTCCAGGATCTCTGGCGCAGTCCATCGCACGCTGTAACCTCGCTCGTCCGAGGTGTCTTGCATCGAATCCAGGTTTCGAGTGACCGTGGAAAGACCAAAATCCGTGATCCGTACGTGGCTGGTAACATCCATGAGGATATGGGACTTGACACGTGTCAGGACGGCCATGGGACAGGGTTATATTATTCACGTACTCCCTTGAAATCACCATGAACTATATTCCGCGAGTGGAGGTAATGAAGGCCACCAGCGGCATCAGATAGCTGGTGGCAGGAGTAAGGGTGGGGTCAAACATAACGAGGGGAACACCTACAAGGCCAAGTCTGTCTGCGTCGGGATGCTTCTTAATGTATTCCATTATGCTTCCACCAGGCATCCATTCTGAAATAAGCTGGAGAGGGGCGGAAGTGACGCCGAGGAGGCGGACAATATTCTTGTGTTCCATGTGTTTCCACACTGCAGCTTCTTTGTAGAAATTCTGCGACTCTTGTCAGTAACGGGAGACAGAGAAAGTAACGGAGTCAATGACATACTTTTGTGAGCTTCTGATTATCGTCCTTGAAGTATACCCTGATACGTTTGACACAAACCATCGATCCGCTGAGGAATCCTTCGTACACATCACCAGAACCTCCTGAGGCGACGGGATGATCACCGACAGTCAAATCCTGGGATAAAATCATGCACGATTTCGGTAGTACCGCCCTAGCGCCACATATATTTCTGAGTTCCTGCAGGCACTTCCGGAAGGCGAGACTGGTGGGGTCGAGAGTATCGAGGGCCTAGTGAAGGTTGAGTGGGGAGCGAACAAATGAGGCACGGGGGCGCACCTTGTCTAGATACTCGACAAGCCCCACCAGATCGTCGTCTTGACCCAGGTTCGACATCCATCGTTTGTACTCTTCCCCGTAAAGTAGGTCGTTGACTTGATGGTGAAACGTGGAGGAAGACGCGTCGAGGCGGCGGAGTTGATTCAGGGGGTTACTGGAAGACATGTGAAACACCGTTGGCTGGAGTGGTGAGTAGCGGGAAAGTGGACAGGTAAGGTGGTATATGTACCAGAGGCCTCACCCGATCCGCAAGGCCGACACGTTGATGAAAGCGGGATGATCGAAGAGCGGTCCCAGACCCGATACGTCGGGAGGTCTGCGCCATGACTAATGCCTATGGGGTGCACGACTTCGCCGGGATCCTGGCACACGTTCCTGGAGGGCTAAAGGGACATGTGGTCCAATCCACTCGGCCCTGCGCATATAGAACCTTGAGTGGAACGCTCGGTCTGAGTGGACAGTGACACGAATATATTTAGCGCCTAGTCGCCCGGATCAATCCAGAATGGCGTATCTGCCTCGTTCGATGACTGCCGAAGTAACAGTATCCTAAGCTCGCACACCAGCGTCCATCCCGCCCCCAAGGAGCTTTTGAGAACGAACAATTCATGCGTCAACTTTTTCTTTGCCGTATGCTGTACTAGTATGACCAACCCGGCAGTCATTGGTCATCACCAGGTCTGCGGTTGCCTTCCATCGGTCACCGTCAGAGCTGCCGGACCCGCCCGGAGTATCCCCAGGAACCCTGTGTGTTTGGCCGAGTGTCCATAAGGGAACACGACGAGGATTTATTACACGCCCCTCATCCGGTTTTCACCGACTTCCAGTCCGAGCTGGGACCAGACCCGGGCGAGATGACTGCCACTGATATGCAAACCTTTATCTACTACGTTGCATAAGCATACCGCAATGTATCTATAGTCCCATCCCCCAACAATTTCGCCACCATCATACTTCCTTCCCTCGGCCCTATCAATGTTGCCTAACCGCGATCATGTCCCGTCCTCGCGAGCGCAGCAGCTTGGCCACCATGGCTAACCTCATACCTGGGGGATCATTGACCAGGACCCATCGCATTGGCAGCAGGCACTGCGAGAGGAAGGTCTATGTCATTACCCGCCCCAGGTCTCCTCACGAAACAAAGTGCCGCCCCGCGAGTGCAGCTGTAACAGGGCCCCGGGTGGCTGCCCGATATACTCTGCTGCCGTTCCGCTGTCTCCTTTCCTAGACCCCCAAGATCCCGGGGGTGCGCAGTGAATAACAGCCAGCCCACGGATATCGGAACGAGGTACGGTCATCTGCAAACGAAGGTAAGTTACGGATCGACACGGAAACTAGACAAGCATACAACGTGGGTGACACACGACAGTGAGATGCTCGAGCGTGTCCAAATAAAATAATTGTCCACCGGAGGCCCCCCTCGTGAAGCCACGACAGCGCGTCCTGGAAGTGAAGACCGTTCGGCAGGCCTACTAATCGACGTGTGATGGCTTCCATCTGCACAGGGTAAGGTCAAAGGGCCCAGCGAGTACGGGAGGGTCGGAGGTTGGACGACAGTCAGAGACGGCATCTGAATTTAGATCAACATAGACCCAGACGTCAGGGGCAAGGAGAAGCCAGGTCAAAAATCTGCGAGTTTTGGGGGTGTTTAGAAACGTGTTGAGAGATTTTGAGGTCGGTGAGAATCCGTGGAACGGTGTGGAAGAGACATCAAGGTCACTGATGTGCATTGGGTTGCTGCACATCTGTACACATCTTCAGTGGCGTGGTTAATGCGGATAAGTTCTCCGAGGGATCAAACAAGACTGCACTTACCGTTGGCCATCGGGATGTCGAATAAACGGGGATTGGTGTTTCCGGTGGGAAAGACCTATGTCGATGGGGTTCCGCACCTCGCACTCCACGTCCAGGTGTACGCCGCGAGAAAATGTTTGAATCTAACCACCTTCTGCCATAATGACCTCGGGACAAGCGATGAACAGGGCACGTGTGTGATACGCAGACGATTTAGAGGGATCTGGGAAGGGCTTCTCCGGTGGTTCGACGTCTTTCGGGGAAGAGAGGTTGATACGGACGAAAAGGTGCTTTCGTGGGTGCGAAACCCATGATTTGGGGCGGACGCAGCATTCCTTAAGCGTCTCTGGTTCGTCGTGTAAGAGGTCGACGATGTGGTCTCCGGTGGGAGGTGTTTTTTTTTTTTTTTTTTAAATTCGACCGGTGGGAGGTGTGGGTTCGGTATCACGGTATCTGTCCCGGAAAGTGAAGCTTCCGACTTGGCGCCCAATTCTGTGATGACAATTTCTCCGACCTCCCGGTCTTGAACGGGGCACGTCTACCACATACCATGCTAGTAAGACCCACCGGATCGCTCGGCGGGGTCGGTTATCTCTCTCCCTACTATCTCCGACAACAAGTCCTTAAACGACGAATCCCCCATTCCACTCTTTCTAACCTATTGACGCGTTTCGTGGGCTTGTCCCGTCCCTTCGCGGCCCTGAGCTTTCTCTGCCCATTTTTTCGGACCACCCGCCTTTCCAGAACTCAGGGGGTGATTGTTGGGGACCAGTGGATACAAGCTCGAGGAGATTTGGGAAACAGTCGTGGATCCATCTGTGATTCCAGTGCGTCTACGTCGTGTGTTTTGGACGGCGGTACCCTGCCGGAATGCATGACAATGTACTGAGCGTGGTCGAAGGACTCGCAGAACACTTGACAATTCTCCGCAATGAGGACGGGTCTCAGTTTTTTGACGAGTTTCGATTCGCAGATAAAATTTGTGTTTGAATGAATTCACGTTGAACCCTGGTGTATTACGAGTCAATGAGAAACGTACGACACTCCCTGTGTGTCACCCCCAAGATGGATGTTACCCCCGGTCATTACAGTCGCAGGTTTTCGAAAACGGCTGTATGCTCTGGCGAACAAACTCTATCGTTTACCCAAAGGGTTTGTTGAGGACCTCGTGGGGTTGTTTTCGAGAGATTCATGGTGAGACGGATTCGGAGATGGGCGCAGCGGAAGATATGAAGAGGAGGCTATAGAAAGCCTTTCCCGTACCATTCGGGGTGCGAGATACGAGGTGGAGTTGAGTATGTTGAGATTCTGTGGGAGTGAAAGAGGATAATGAGCGAGTTCCTGTGTTCATAACGCCAAGGTCTCAGGAGAGGGGAGACAGGAATTGCCAGCCCTCGAAAGCACTGAGACGAGGAGCAGTGTAAACTCGACCGGTTCTCTGATCCACAATTGTGTCGGCCACGCGGCAAGAGGAGTGTACAGCTTCCAACACGGTACCATGACACCAGATCACAGACTGAGCACTGATCTTCACGTTCCCACCCAAAGAGTTGACTGGGAGGGGTTTCGGCGAGCCTAAGTTAATGAGGGTCTTTGAGCATGCCGAGGCAATTGGATTGATATTGACATTGAACGTTCACGTTTGCTGTTGCAGGAAAGCGGCAGATTACGTAGGAGGCGCCGGGCCTAGGACTGGGAAGGAAGATGCCGCTAATGGAAGACACCCCCCCAATTCACACCGGGGAGAGATATCGTACGTCACCCAAGGTCCTGAGGCTCAGTACCTAGCTCCCGCCGAGTCCTCTCTCCTCGTCCTGCCGGTTGGTGTGTGGTGCTAGGAATGACCGGGGGCGGGGGGTTCTCGTCCTCGTGCCGTCGGTGAGCGTGGTGTAACCGCCTATACATAGCAGCGTAGGGGTCACGGGTTCGAGTAGAGGTACCATATCATCTCCCTCTGGATGGCGCACCCCTCAGCAAGCCGAACAGAAGCAACGCGGGAAGACTAATCGCGGGGACTTGTCTCATTACCGTATCGAGATCTTACCCCATCCATTGCGTTATCACCTAGATGTGGGAGCTGTCATGCAACCGCCATTTGCTAAGGGGACAACTCAAAGATGTGCGTGGTCGCATAGCGATACAGACTGCGGCAACATATGGGACGGGAATCCCATGGTCATACGTTCTCGAACCATTTGTTCCCGTTCCACTGGTTCGGTACCAAGGCTTGCAGATATAACACTCTTGAGGAGAGTCTGGGAACCCTCCATCTCCCCCGTGATGAGTCCCCCCACACCCGCGTACGCAATGGTCCCCCGCAGCGGTCTCACCTATATCATCGTCAACAAGAAGACGAGATTGGTCCTCGACGATCCAGTCGGTGAGGAGGGGTTCGTCGCTGTCAATCGCCTGAACGAAGAAGACACTCAGAAGGCACGATACTCACCATCTCATCACCGTCTTCTTCCGTAGCTTACCCCGCTTCGATGTCATAGTGGATGCTCTCCCGCGGCAGAGACGGCCTTTGGACTCTCCAAAACGTCATAAATGGCAAGTTCCTCTGTGCAGAGAATCTCGATACGAAAGGCGGAGTTCTTGTCACCGCACAGCGCGATAATACCCAGGTGTGTCGTTGGTCCATCACCCCCGAGGATAGGATGAGCTTCCGGTAAACTCGGCCACACGACCAGTGCCCACCACACGTATTAACGAGTCTCCACGACAGGATCTGTTCCTCAAATTCCAACCATGCAGCTTCGTTAGATACGAATGTCGAAACGGCTGCCATGCCAGTAGTGTTGAAGGACAGTCCGAATGATTCTACACGGGTATGGACCTTCATGAGAACGGTAGAGATACTCTGAAGTCCCGTAGTGACCGTAGCCCAACCCCTTGTCGGGCCAGGCGCCCCTAATCTGAGTAAATATTTCAGCCATCGACCTCTGGAGAAGGAAGGCACACAGTTTCGGAGTCGGTCCAAGTTCAAGCTCCAAGGAGGACAAGGACAGCGGAGAATCAGCGGAGCCAAGTTCGTGCGTTCGGGTAAGCTGGAACCCAGCCTCGAATTCGAAGGAGGGGAGAGTGCGAGTCGTCTCTAGGGAAATTCGGGGGACTCCGGGGAGGGTGCCGCTGAATGCGTTCGGGAGCTCGGCTATTCTCGATCGCGCAGCCCTCACTCGTTCCTGACGGCGGGCTACCTGGAGTTTGATCTGGTGTCTACGCACCGTTCAACATCGCGGTTCTCGTCCAGGAAGTGAACTATAGTTTTGGCGTTCGGCTCCTTATCTCTCCAGTTTAACCGTCATGACAACAATTGCTCCGACCCACCGGATTGTTCGACAAGGTCGACTATCCCTCCGCTATCTAGGGCAACAAATTCTTATACAGCCGATCCCCTATTCCACTCGCTCTATTTCTCGGGGAACCCATGACCTACGGATGAATCGAATGTGAATCCCAGAGTTGGAACAAAAGGTAGTCGGGGTCTGGCCACTATCCGTGAGCAGTTTCTCCGATTGTCCGTCTAACGTTGGCACAGACATAGTCGAGGGTGGCGCCATGGGGCGCGTGAATCGATACTTGCTGGAGATCTCTATGCTCAGGTGTGAAGGTTTCGAGTGCCACGGTGACCCATTGGCCATCCAGCGTTACACACACAGGTGCTGTACTTTTGATTCTTGTCGCATTTGAGAGGTCAATCAAGGTGTATCCCAAATCCCCAACCACGATTCAGGCAATTTTGGCAATAGGCATTTGACCCAACAGAAGAATATGAGACGTGGTTACTACGCCATGTACAGCTGCCATAGGGACGTCGTAGGCGCACACAACACGGCCGCTTGAGCTCGAAAGGCTTCTTCGACCCAAGCTTTAGGGTGTCGGCAGAGTGGGAGGAAGATCTATTGGAGACAGACAGAGATGTGCCTGGCGTTCCCTTTCGCGAGGGCAACAGTTTTTGGGTTTTTGAAATTCAAATACGGGGGGGTTGCACTACATCTCCTTGATCCTTCATCTAACGGAACGAAAACGTCAGAGCGAGGGCGCTGCCACAAAGGGACTGAATTCCGAACCTGGCTCGGTACGTCAGCGCCGTGCCTGGGACCCTCAGTTGCAGGGTTCCTTACCAAACCCACTAGAAGGTGGATACCCTTCGGCGAGCAGGAAGGGGGTGCCTCGACTATGGACTTTTGACAAATGGCCCGGGTGGGGGTCAGCACCATGCGATTTGAGGGGGAGTGAACGAGGTCACGTCTATGCAACGATAGAAGGAGTAGAGGTCTCGGTGGACTCTGGGAACGGCCGGTGGACCTTATCACGATTTTAGCGCTCCGCGACCTGCGATTCACGATGGGCCCGAATGGTGTGAACTCTATCACATTCGTGTAGAGGTACGTCAGAAACACTTGAAGCTCGTAACCATATCAACGAAATGGTGAAGAGACTACTAGGCTGCACTCACGTCACGAGTGCCACGCCTGAAATTTTAACAGCCTTCCCCCATCGACGTGCTCCTCGTGCTCCTCACGGAGGGTGCTTCTTCCCTCGCCGGACAAACAAGCTCGTCCACTTCGTCATCGAGGCCACTGTCGTACAAGTACCCGTGGACTCCCGTGGATTATTCGTCAATTCCCTCCATCTTGAAGCCCTCCGACTGGGATTCTGCGGGGTTCTCGAAGAGAACTTTGGAACCGATGGGATGAGGCTCTGTACAAGTGGTACCGAGTGTGGTGAACTCACGATCGTTAAAGTAAGGAACCGTCTTCAGAGTGTGACTATTGGCGTAGAGCACCTCTGGCCGACAGAAACGACTGGAGGAGTCTGGGTATAAGTGCAAGATGATCCCCGTGTCGATGAGTTTCCCAGAGGATATTCTTCAGTTCAAGGCATCATCACGAAGAGCAACGGCAGCCGCCATGTCTACAGAAGGCTGGAGTTAGCAACGCTCGTATTCACACATTGCAGCAGGCCGGCTCGCACTTAAAAACGCACCGAAGAGGACGGAGGTTGTACGGGTTAAGTGGACATGAGACGTAGGCCTCTGAGCTTGAGTCTTTGAGCGGAATTCAACGGATGTCTTGGTTGGTGGCCACGTGACCCCCCCCCCGACATTCAAGCCGGATCGTCCTGTCTTGTTTTGCTAGTCACCGGTCACCGGTCAACTATGACCAAGCCACGCCGCAGACCACGGAGAACCGAATCTAGTAGGAGCCTCGAGGGTCAGGCAAGGCAAGGAGTGTATCGCATTTCCATGGGCCACGAGCAGCTTGTTCACCTCTCTCCGCAAGCTTGTACTCCCGATGACCTCGCCCGACCCCCTACAACAACTCTACGACCTCGACAAATCTTCGTCCCGGTTTCACAATCAACTCGGGAGCATCATCGGTGGGAAAGAATATCGAGAACGCGTTCCGCACCTTCAGGATGATGGTTTGGTGCGGCTCGTCGAGTATCTCGATAGTGTAAGTCTTCGAATCGCCCTTCCCCACTCCCTATTCAGCATCATCGCAGGTTCTTGACTGTTTCGATCCCACAACCCACGCGTTTCGGATATCCTTGCATGAACTCAGAAGGATATGCGGCGCTCCTGAGACACTGCCGAAATCATGCACGATTCCAGTTTCCCCAGAGATTGGCCCATCGATGGATCCTGATCACGCGCAAGAAGGGATACTCAATGGTACAAAAGTTCGCGTAAAACATGTGCGGAAATACTCTAACGAAGATCTGCGAACGGCCAAGGTGTGCCAACGACCACACCACATCCCCCATTCTCCGGTGCTAACGAAATCTCCAGGCCTTCAACCAATTAGCTGTGGTGTGGAAACGCTTGAACCACCCAAATATTGTTCCCCTTCTGGGCGTTACTATCGATCCTCCGCAGCTCGTTTCTGACTGGATGCCTTGTGGGGACCTCGTGGGGCACATCGCGAATCACCCAGACGCGGACAGACTTGGCATCGTGGGTAATCCCCTTACTGATCTGTACGACATCCTGACCCCATCACCAGTTGTACGATATTGCTGAGGGGCTTAACTACCTCCACTCCTGCAACGTAATTCATGGAGACCTCAAAGGAGTACGAAATCTCTCTGATATCGTTCAATCACCATACTGACACTCAGCCAGCCAAATATTCTCGTGAATATCAACGGTCGCGCACTGATCACAGATCCTGGCCTTGCCATGGTCACCCAAAGTGTGGACTCCATATGGAGCGCCACGGATGAGCGTGTTCAGTCTGCACGGTGGATTGCAGTGGAGATCTTGGATGGGTGGGATACATACAGCAAGGAAGGGGATATCTTCTCGCTGGCGATGGTCACGATCGAGGTATTTATGGACAATCCGCTCGTTGAGTTTTGGCTTGATGCGATTCCATGTGTACACAGATATTCACCAGCGCAGTTCCGTTCGTGGACATCCCATCTACCGAAGCTTTGTTGTCCATACTCGAAGGGAGGCGCCCGCGGCGACCAACCCACCCAACTTTCACAGATGGGTTGTGGGAATTGACCCAACGCTGCTGGAATCAAGAAGCTCACCTCCGCCCACGGGTGTCGGAAGTGTTACAGGATTTGCGCGGCTTGTGGGTCTCAACTCGGGAACCGTCCATTCGTTTGACTGATCAGTTTCTCACATATAGTGACATCCCGACATGGAGACGCTTGATTAGTCGTCCCTGCGCAACAGATGAGCGTATCTCACTGGTCACAGAGATCTTCTCGGACAGCAATGAGACTCAGGTGGTCAAAGGTCTCCGTGGGGATGATGCCCAGGTCTTTGTCGACGTGATGGATGAGGTACCTCCCTGTTCTTCCTCAACAGAATACCCAGACTCAAACTTTGTGTCCTACTAATTAGGCGTTGTATCGCCTTCCGCCACCACAGCAGAAGGAGTGTCTAAGTGCTTTGCGCAGGATATGTGGCCGCCAGGGTTTGCTCCCAAGATCGCTCCAAATCTCGTTCTCCTGCGACCGATCGGAAACCGCACCGTGCAGGGGCGGGTTT
>Ga0307517_10014217_pt1 | contig 10723 bp, 18 predicted proteins | sample 23_EM_MG_FD_194515 | JGI IMG/M metagenome (GOLD analysis project Ga0307517, IMG submission 194515) | Populus trichocarpa ectomycorrhiza microbial communities from riparian zone in the Pacific Northwest, United States - 23_EM | ecosystem: Host-associated > Plants > Roots > Unclassified | place...
ATGATCATCCTTCGAGCCTTCAGCGTCGTCACTATCATCTTCATTGTCGTGACCTATGAAGGCCGTCAACTTCCCCTCAAGCACAGTAAGGTGATTTGAGTTAAAATTGAAGCTTGCCATACTGATCGTCGAGACTCGAATCGATCGAAAATCGAAAGGGACAATGGTCACGCCAGTCACGTTTAAAGTTTTAAGCTTTTAACTTTAACTTTATCATGATGCAATTGCAAATGACGCTTTCATCTCGGCTGGTGGCGACACTGTAACCCGAGATATTGTGCGAGGATCCAGCTATCTCGAGCTCCGTCTAGACATAAGACTTATTGACAACACCAGCGTGTCGCTTTTTCATCTAGTGTTCTGTCAACAGAACATGTCCGAGTCTTAGTGGTGTGTTTTGTGAAGTCGCGTGGACTATATTATCTGTAAAGCAGGGGAAGTGTAACGTACAATATCGGACTAAAGCTGTAATGACTATAAACTTGAAAAATATTACATGGATCGTTATGGAGAGCAAAAGGTACTCAAGTGCTCCTACTTTGGCTCGCAGTTTATAGCTGAGCGCTGAGGTCTGGCCCTACATTGGAGAGGTAGGACAGGGGTAACCAGCCACATTCCGCGTAACTCAAAAGCTCTGAAACATAATTCAAAACACGAAGTGATCAAGTTCATAGCCTTACTTTGTAACGGTAATGACCTCATCAGATACTAGCTGCAAGCTTAGCCAACGAATCGGCTGTCTGATTGTGCTCCCTTCGAACGTGCAAAAAATAAACATCGACGCTATCCTTCTCCAAGCCTGAGACATAATCATCCAGTTTCATGAATAGATCGAGATTCTTAGGTTGTTTGCCATCTGAAGTGCGCCAACCCCTTCCCTAGAAACAACATTAATTGTGGTAGGGAAATGAGGCTGAATGACAAACGTACGCGCCAGGTGGGAAACCACTCAGTTATGCCTTTCACAACATACTCGGAGTCGGTGACGACGATATACAAATAGCCCCCTTCCTTATGACGCGTAGCTGATTTTTTATGACGTCGCGGATTTTCATCGACGTTACATTTATGCAGTTTCTTCAAACCTTCAATTGCCGCCAGCAACTCGGCTCGTTGGTTGGTTCGGGGAGCAGGGTCCATCGTGTCGTCAACAGGAATACTCCAGGAATATTCATCACCACCCATGGTAACTCCCAACCCAGACCTAGCGTGGTCCATACCATTGTTAGAACATGCACCATCGGTGAAGACCAGTTGAAAGTGGTGGCACACAGTGTCGTCGTGGGAGCAGCAAGGAGCGAAGAGTCTATTGCATATGGGACATTCAACAATGACACTATCGAGAGAAGAATCCGCGAATCTCGGGCAAAATTCAAATTTTCGGTCGGTCGCCATGGATGAGGTCGCGATGTTTGTACGTGTGTTTTGTTGTGGGTGGTTTCATAAATTGAAACATTTACTAAAAGGGAATTTATGCAATAAAAATACTGTTTTCAGTTGGCCAATGTGCACCCAAGAGGTTGTTCCTATGAGGAAAACCTCCTTTACCACCGCGAACATTGGTGTATTTACAAATCTGCAGAATTTTATGGCTGCAATTTGGACAGAACCTCGCCAGCCCCAAGCCAGTCCTCCAAAGGCCGAAAAATAATTCCAAGCAAAACGAGATCCAGTGCGCTCAAACAACGCTCAAATTTGGCTCAAATTCAAAAACACCCTCCTAATTTTCCCCTAATGTGGCCAAGTAGACCAACACACAGATAGATGCGCACAGCGGATCCGACAAAACTCCCTCATCTTTCCTTAGATAGATGTTCCAACAGCCAACGGAATCCTGTGTCATTATGTACATCGCCAAATGAGGAGGAATTATTTTTAGAAGAAGCCAAGGTACAATAATTCTGTTTCCGAATTGTACGTGTAGAATTGGAATGAAATCGATTTTATGACAATTTACATGCAGGCTTGCAAGTGCTAACCCCTGGGCCCTAGGTCTTACCCGATGCAGTTCCATCCATAGGGGTCCTTTTTGATGTTAGTGGCGGATTCCGAAAATTTGTAAGTCCCTGACACAAGGATGTCTTTTTTAAATCTATAATTCTGTGTACAACGCAATCAGTACGCGTACTGTAAAACACCCACGACTGATTGCAATTGCATCTAAGTCGAAGCGAGTTCACTCTGAGGTTTGTTTCCATGGCTAATAACCCCACCAATCTCGAACCCATCCCAAAACCTCAGAAGTCAACCTCGTTATCTCTGCTTCCCTCGTTTTCGACCCTCTACCGCTCACCATGGACGTTCTCTTCACTTCTTTCATAGGTTTCCCTTTCAAATAAGCTTCGTAGACTGCTGTAGCCCATTCTCCTGCTTCGTATGACTGTCGTGAAAGCTCAACTCCAACGCCATCTTTTTCTAGAAGTAGACGAAGTCCGTGTTCCTCAACAAAAAGGGGTCGCGAAACTTTTGTGGGAAAATCATTATTGGCAGGTGAAAAGAAAAGGAAAAACAAACCATAGACACAAGGTATGCAAGCATCTAAACATTCTGATACAGTTCCATAGCCCTGGAGGGTATGTGAATATTTGTCTTGAGCTTTCTGGATGATTGACTCACCAATTTTCCAAGAAAAACATCTCCCATAGCACTTAGGTCAGGTATGTAAACGTCACTCGGAGCCACGTAAAATCCCTCGGGCAGATCTCCTGCCTCGCTGATAGTCTCCCGTTGTCCTTCTGATATCGCACCAATAATCGCAATCCACGACGAGTCGGGAAGTAATTGCGGTATACAATTGAACTCGCTTGACCTTTTTGCGCCTTCAGAATTGGGCGAAGAAGACGCGGTAGGTGATTCATGGATAGGTGGACATATGCTTTGAGGCGGAGACGGGGAAACTGGAGCTTTAAACGTTGGTGGTGCACCTGGGGTCCAGATGTGACCAGGTGTCGCAAGTCTGGGTGAAAGAGGTGCATATGTAGTGTCATCCTTCATGATTCTACAGCACGAAGAGTCGCATTGAGTTGACAATGTGAGACCATCCTTAACTTGAATGCGTACACTGGAATTCTGACTTTTGTTGGTTGTGGCATTCTTGCGAGGCCACTTGAAGGTCTGTCCACCAAACGAAACAACCAGAATTTTCGTTTTGCCAGGATCTTGAAGATGAATGGGAACACCTATGGTAGACAAGAATGCCGACCTTCCTTCAGGTGTGTAGACCGACGACTTTGTTTTGGGTGACCGCACCAGAAGCGGTGCCTGGATCACCTTCCTAAGGCCGTTCCGAAGCAGTTCTGGAAAACACTGACGTGTTTCAGAGAGTAGATCTAGACTCGGGAGGAGGGCTAGCACGTCATGTGGTGAATCAAGCAGAGCGGCAATTTCAGGTTTGAATTTTCTTGTTTCCTCATCAACCCACTTGAATGAGGGAAGGGGTGGGTTGGCGTAAAACGAAGGTATAGGGATGTACCCTGGTAAGCGCACCAGGAGATCCGCACAACGATAACCCGATTGGACTTGGTCAACAAAGGGTGACATTTCCTCATAAGGGATGGATTCGTCGGGGATGATACCCAGAAGACTTGGCGGATCTGTGGGAGTTACAGATATATTGCTTAATGGTGTGGAGAAATACGAGTACACTGAATCGAAAGAGAAATTCGATACCAGGACTGACGGTAAACCGCTTGCTTTAGCAGCAAGGCTATAAGTGTGTGAGCGGTGAAATACGTCCAGTTGGACAACCATTACCATGCAAGAAAAGCAGCATCAGTGAGGACACAATCAGCATTTATCTCCTGCAGCCACTGAGATTCACGTTCTAGTAGCTCTTTCTTATTCGCAAGGAACTCTTTGAGCACTTCCAAGCTCTGTCTTCTATCCACGCAATAACTATATTTTTGGAAAGCTGTTCAGAAAAGAATCGTAAGAGAGATGAAAAATACACACGCAACGGGCTGGACTATTACAGGATCGATTTCTGCATGACGATATTTTGCACCGAGATCCCAAACGTCATCGAAAATACGCTGGGGTGTTGACGAGACGATGTGCACAATATGTTTGCCTTCTTTCTCCGTTCGAGCTGCCAAGATATAACGAGCAAATGCGGACACACGGGTTGCGTGTCCGTAACCTATTTCACAGAAACAGTGAGCCGTGGGTACCAACGTAAAGAAAGCGATTATACCGTGCCCAGAACAGTAGTAAGCGATGCAGAGCTGGTCGCCAGGCATTGGTCAAGCTCAAAGGAGGGGTTGCAACACATCATTATAAAAGCAGAGTCAAAGGCAATGCAGCTGGTCATCAAGTGCGTTGTGCAAGGATCTAGGAGCTGAGGCAACGCGTCAAGTCAGCAGAGTGAGTTCTATATTTATCACACCGCGTTCAACTTGAAGTTCATGTCACGGTCTGCTGGCTTTCAATCAAACATAGCTAAGAAAAGCAGGATGTACATCCCGACCTCTTCTTTGCTTTCGAAGCAAGAAAAGCACACTGATCGTCCCGTCTCTGTCCCCCCCACCCCAGACGGATCAACTCGTCTCTCTCCGATGTTTGCCAGGCTTCAAAACGAGGCTCGTTCCTCATCCATCCCACCCCGACTGACACAGAGACACGCACATTCAGATAGCAGCCGTAGCGGATCTGGCAGGCCGTCTAGCAGAGCATCTTCCTGGGACAGGGGTGACAGCGGATCGTCTCTGGACACTGACATGATGACCGTCTTGCATAGATCCGAACCATCTGTTGTGAAGACCAGAAGTGGTAGTGTACTTTCAAGAGGTATGATCCTGAAGACAGACCATTACCCCTCTGGTATGCCTCTTTTTCTAGTTCTTTACCGTCTTATTCAAGTTTCGGGCACACCAGGTCGTGCACTCGACCTCGAACTCAACGTCCATGGCGCGCCTAACTTCAGATCGTCAAGACAAGGAGGTTTAAATGTATTTGGCGCTGCACAACCACGCACACAAGGACTAAGAGCCATCCTCTCCATCCTCCGTGCCAGGCCAAATAACTCAAATCCAGCTCACGTAGTTTGGTTCTCTACAAGGGAAGAACCTATAGGTATCCAGCTACTCTTACACTTCAAATTCATAGAATACCAGCTAATCTTCTTATTAGTCTACATATCTGGTCGACCTTTCGTCCTTCGAGATGCCTCAGAACCCCGCCGAACACTTCCACTCTCGGACCGCGCAGAAAATCTCGAAGCCATTGAGGCGAGATTGAAGAATGACATATTAGCCGAATCAATAAGGTACCACGGTTTGAATCAGATCGTCATTCGACATTTCTCAAACGTACATTTCTTCAGATACGGAGGCGTGTTGCTTACACATAACGAAATTGGTAAGAGTGCTGGCCTACTCAGCTAGGCAAGATGCCTCAACTATTACGATAATATTAGCCGCAGATAGTGGAGAAGGGGCCATCCTGCCCACTTGGACAGCGGTTGATAATGGGAGTGTCAAGACCTCCAGAGAACTATGGACTTCTATGAAGAATGAAGGGTGGAACGTAGATGTAAGTTCCAGTCCCATAAGTCCCTGTCTATGTTTAATTACTCCGCCAGTATTATCGGTAAGAAAACATGTCCTTTGGTTTTGTTCCTTGACCGTGTCAAGTCGATTTCTAGAATTCCCATCTCCCCAGATCACCCCATAGAGGCAAGTTTATCTCCTTTTTTATTAACACAATAGAATCTTATTTTTTCTTGATTAGGATAATTATTTGGATGCATACCTTCGTGTTATACGGGACACGGATCCCTCCAAAACAGCTCTTGTTTTCTCATGTGGCATGGGTGCTGTACGGACAACCTTTGCGATGGTAGCCGCTTCCTTGGTAAGACGAAAGCAGATGCTAGCAAATGGGGCCGCAGATCCCTATGCCTCGAAACCTCCGAATGGAATGATCTCTCCGTTGCCTGGGACGCCTGTCATTGGTACAGTACGTATTGGGTACTTAAGTTACTGGATTTCTGAACACACGAACCCTATAGCCACCCAGCAGCCAAGCTGAGAGCAGAATCCTCCAATCGCTAGAGCAAGCAAACGCGCAGCAAGAGCTTAGCAAGTCTCTTCTGAGGTTGACATACTTACTACAGCAGTGTACGTCCTGCCTTCCTTTTGTATCCACAATTTGTCAAAAGCTTATTCTTTCAAATCAGGCTTGCAAGATAAGAATACCCAATCTGCGATCGAGTTATTGATGTCACAGCCTGCCCTTCTCGAGAACCTTCGTAAAGCGTATATGGGAAACTACGGTGTCATCCTGAGTTTGTTAGGATGCCTAGACCATGGTTTGCGGGCCAAAAGGCTCGTGGATCGTGTGACAGACGCCAGTGGGTTCCTGCACGCTCTAATTTGCACTTGACTATACTTTTTCACAGATAGTCACGTCGTGAATATTCGAGAAGACATCCTTATGTACCGCGTCAAGTATTCGCTTACAACCATTGATGATTCACAAAGCGAAGATTATTTGAGTAAAGCGGGGAAGTCTTTGGAGAAATAGTGAAGCTCAACGTTGTAAACTTTATTCGCGCAGAATGTCTTACGCCCCAGTGCTACAGCTTTTTCCTCATCGCTTTCGCCAACTTCGTTGAAGAATCAGATGTGGCCTTTAGTCAGAGCTTCTCGAGTTGGTTAGAAGCCAGAACGGAAATTTGGAAGTATGTCCCTCTTTCCCTTATTCGTAAACAGTAACTTATACATATTTCAAGTCAAGTAACCTTCCTTCGAAAACAACACGGCTCTCGTTTGAATGTTTTTGCTCCTGTGACTGACTTGTCAACCTTGTCAAAGACGGGCTCTGCAACGAGGTCGTTGTTACCGGGAAGGAAGAACGATGTCGCGATTGCAGGAGGGCAGATTCTTGGAGACGAATACTCTGACCACGTCGTTAAGGTTGGTGGACTTGACTTTCTTCTTTGCTGTCTAGGGCTTGACTCTTGAACCAACAGCACCGCAGTGGTATCATTTTGCGTGAAAGGTTGGTCTTCCTTGTGGTCTCAAAAAGAGAATGCCCTCAAAAAGTGTTTTACCAGTACCCTACTCAAATCAGACCAATGGCTTAGAGAATCCCAAGATACAGAGACCGAAATCAGGGGAGCTGTCAACTTCCGCCAAATCCCTGATACCAATATCTACGCACTCGGAGAACCAACCCTCGCGGCAGTAGATCAAGTACTAGCGAATGTTCGGGACAACCACCCCAACGCATCGAGGACAGTATGGATCACGTTACGTGAGGAGCCAATAGTGTATATCAACGGAACACCTTATTGCCTGAGGAGGGAAAGTTATTCATTAAGAAACATGAAGGATTATGGTGGAATTTCGGCATCCAGACTAGAAATACTAGAGGATAGATTGAAAGATGACGTACTTTCCGAGCTAGAGTCGTTCGGAGGACGGTATGTGGTTCCCAAAGAAATATATTCGAAATATGGCTGAAATTTGCAATCAGTATACTCCTGCATACAGAGACCCCAGATGGGACAGTGGTGCCTGTTTGGGAGGAAGTAAAACGTGAAGGTGTCTTGGTTCTCAAGGATATCATGACATCTCGACGAGAAGGAGAAGTATCCCTTCAATATGTCAGGATACCCATTACAGCCGAAAAGCCCCCCGACTCTACAGACCTTAAGGACTTCATCGAAATTGCTCTCAGGACTCCACCCGACACACCAATAGTCGTAAATTGTCAGCTAGGTCGCGGGAGGAGTACTTTAGCCACCATTATCTTGGTTCTTATAAAGGGGTGGTTGCAAGTACATCGGCCAACAACCGCATCTCCACCCCGAAGGACCCGTTCGTTGTCTATGTCCATGACACCATCGGAGCCCACCAAACCTCTAGATCGGTATTCGTACCAAGTTATCAACAGTTGGTGGCTCCTTCAGTCGGTAGCCATGCTTACTGACGGGGTGTGTAGATCTGCTCAGGGTCACCCGCAAAGGCCCAGCTGTGAAGAATGCCGTGGATAATGCTATCGATCTTTGCTCCTCCGTAATCAATCTCAGGGATTCAATTGAAGAAGCCCGCCTACGGGCAGAGGAGGCAGTTGATGAGAAGCAAAAAAAGATGCACACGGCGAAAGCACTCCAGCACCTAAAGCGGTACTTTGAGTTGATTGTGTTCCAGGCTTATCTTCACTCAACGGAGCCGGACACGTTGCAGTCGTTCGAAACTGAGAACGTCGAAACGTTCGTGAAGAATCGACCGGGTAAGTGCCAGATTTCCTTGCTGTGCTGGTGTGTTGAGGAACTCGATCGAAGTCATCAAAACCTTTCAGAAGGAGTTGTTGGATGACGGAATCGATGCTTTAAAGCCCCTTCGTCGAATCGACGAGATCAGTGGTATAGCCGACCCGAATGAAGTGACCCGAATCGTTGTCAATAGATCTGGAAGCATTCTTTCCGCATCGACTATTATCAAGTCGGACTTCTTCTCTAATCTGCAAAAAATGACGTTGCCAGAGTAAGCAGCTTTCCAAGCCATCATTCTAAGCGACCCAACACCTTCTCTGTAGACGCATTGAAGGAGCACCCAATTTCCGTCGGGTTCCGGTGACCTTGAAACGTGAGGTGGTAGGAAGGTCATCACCGCCTCCGTTGATTGATGGTGTCAGTTTTGTTGTCGAGGAAAATGGAAAGATGGTTTGTGGCAGGTGATATTGCATTCGATTGAACAGCTTCATGATTACTGATGTACCGAAACAGTGGTATGCCTACAGTGGAAGGGTCAGTCTCACTTCAGAATGAAATTATAGCTCCTTGACGTACTGATTTCAGGTTGAAACGGGCACTTGCACGAGTCGATGCTGGGCCAGGAGGGTCTAATATGGTGTACTGGACATCACTACGAGAAGTATGTGTCAATGAAACCAGATATGCCTCATCTCATCACGATCTGCTCAGGAGCCCGTGATTTACGTTGCAGGACGACCACATGTATTGCGTCTGGAAAATCGTCCTCTAGAAAATGTGAAGTATGTGCAAACCTTTTCATTCCGCCTACTTTTATCGATCCTTTTCTAGGGCCACCGGGGTTACGACTGCTGTAGTCGAATCGATGGAAGACAGCTTCAAGAAAGATATTTTACGCGAAGTTCGCCAGGGTGTAGGACGAATTCTACTCCATGATGAAGTTGAGGAACGGCCAGGCGTTTTCTCCATTATACCTATCTGGGAAGTCGTGGAGGAAAAGGATATTATGACGCCAAGGGATGTTTTCAATTTAATAGTAGCCCAAGGATATCATGTATGTTTCTATTTCTCTTGCCTCATTGCACGCTGAACCAAACGTTAATTTAGATTGACTATGGTCGTGTAGCTATCGTAAGTTTATCATTTCTCTCGCAGCATATCGCAGTGTCTGATCTTATACTGCAGACTGATGAACAAGCACCGCTCCCAAATGCCCTTGCCGAGCTACTCGGAAGAATTAGCTCAGGTTTCTCGCAATCAGGAGATTTCGTCTTCAATTGCCAGATGGGCAGAGGAAGAACGACAACTGGGATGATAACTGCCTGTCTGATTGCGTCGACGATGAACTGGCAAGCTGAAACAACAAATGGGCAAGCGATGGTGGAGGAAGATGAGATGTCTGTGGGCTTTTATGATTCCATGGATGGGCCATCAGAAGAAGAGGTCTACCTCTCTGGTAAATAGTTTTCTGCAACTGCCGCAGAATAACAGCACTGACTTTTTTTTCTTCAGGAGAGTACAAGACGATATTGCAGCTCGTTGGAGTTCTTTCGCATGGAAAGATCGCAAAGAGTCTGACAGACCGTGCTGTCGATCTTATGCAGGATGTTCAGAATCTACGAAAGGCTATATACGAGTGAGTAGAAATTGAATTTCCGTCAGCAATTTTGTCTGAAATCTGGTTCAGCTACAAGCTTAAGGTCGAGGCTTGCGAGGAAGGGGGCTTGAAAGAGCGGACATTACGAAATATTACGATTAACTATTTGTGAGTTTCCCCGAATTGCTATTTTAATATTCCACGTGTGTTCAAACTTGTCAACAGGTATCGATATGGAACACTCATCGTCTTTGCCAATTATCTCATCGAAAGGCAAGAAAAGAAGGATGGTATGGAAATCACGTTCCCAGAGTGGCTGCATGAACATCGCGAAATTACAAAAATATTAGCGAGAAAGTCATTGGATTGATTTATGTTGCATGCAAGTTGGATCTTATACTGCTTCGAAATACATCTACTTACTATCCCTGTATTACTTCTGGAATTGGATTTTCAGCCAGATGTATTTAGATGAACAGGTGTAAGCCTAGCCGCCTTACATTCACCATATATAGAAGAGTTAACTCTTCTGTTATCTGACCTTTTGGTGTAGCGGCTGTGCGCAGGGTTTTGGCCTGCTTACAACTTTATAGCTTGTTGTGTCTTAGGAACCTCAACCCTATTTCTTACTCATGCCTCCACTATTGTATGCCCGTGCTGTTTCACAGCCTGAAATTCCTTTCACTTTCAAATATGTTGAGGATATCCCTATCGCTCTTGCAGCTCACCAGAAACCCCCCACATTGATCACCGTTGTTGCAGACTCTTACTCTACATCAGCCTCTGCGCAACACTCCTTCAATAAAGGCGACCCTGCCCTACTGGCTCTCAGTACGTCTGGACAGATCAACGAGTACCAGGTGATCAGTGTGGATGAAAACCGTCAAGTTTTGTTTAAGCATAAGCTT
>Ga0307517_10014218_pt1 | contig 10723 bp, 3 predicted proteins | sample 23_EM_MG_FD_194515 | JGI IMG/M metagenome (GOLD analysis project Ga0307517, IMG submission 194515) | Populus trichocarpa ectomycorrhiza microbial communities from riparian zone in the Pacific Northwest, United States - 23_EM | ecosystem: Host-associated > Plants > Roots > Unclassified | place...
CATGTGTAAACGTGAAAGATGCCAAAAAAAAAAAAAAAAGAAGGAAAAGATGGTCCCTTCCCCTTCTCACACTTGGACCCCACTATATCAATCACAACTTATAATATTGTTTCTTTACGTAAATAAGGAAAAGAGAAAATAAAAGCAAGCACATGAGACACCATCTATAGAGTGTGAAAGTCTATAATTATTATAATTATAAACTATGGTTTTTGACTTACAGAATTTGTATCTTATGGTTTAAGATTTTTCAACATTAATTCTGTAGTTAATGAAAAGTTTCAAGTTTTATCCATATCATTAAAATACCGTTTGGGAATGTAGTTCAAACCGTGCTTTTAAAAATTTTGATTTTTTTTTTATATTAATATTTTTTTAGTGTTTTTAAATTGTTTTAGTGTGCTAATATTAAAAATAATTTTTAAAAAATAAAAAAATATTATTTTAATATATTTATAAGTGAAAAATACTTTAAAAAACAAACACAATCATACTTTCAAACACACCATAAATAGCTAATAACATCTAATAATAAACCAATTATTTTGTTTTGTTTTCATGCATGTTAGTGGAAATTGATTTCAGAAAACTGAAACTTTCCTAGCTAATTAAGGAATTTTTTGGGAATGTTGTAAAAGTTACTTTAATGTATTAAAATAATATTTTTTATTTTTTAAAATTTTATTTTTAATATTAAAATAATCTAAAAATATTAAAAATATAATTTAAAATAAAAAATTATTAAATTATTAAATTCATTGTTAGATTACAATGTCTAAACCGACATTAAACTCTACGGACCTTAAACTACGGAAGACAACATTGAAACTTTTAAAAACCAGAGAAAGAACATTGGAAAATCTTAAATTGTAGGAACATAGGTGGGAAATCGGTGGATTTATAGAGATAAAAATGAAATTTAGCCTTTAAAATAATAATGTTGAGGAGGTAAGGGATAAGAGTAATTTGAACCTGTGAAGTGAGGCTTTTGACGGCTTCTTTTGTACTTGGGGTGCCACTTCCACGCGCTCCTCCTTCTTCTCCTCGTCCATCCTCCGCCGCTGGCTTGGTGCACGCTATGCACGTAAACATCTTCTCTCCTCTTTAGCTTTTATTTTTAGTTCTTAACCCTGCAAATGATATAATATTCACTTGTTATTATGCTGACAATGATTTCTAAATCTATCGCCTTTGTTTCTTGCTTTATTACTGTTTTCAGAAACAAAGTGAAAATGATGTTGGCACTGCGTTTGACCAGAATCTTTAATAAAAATCACAGATTTACAGCATGTGATCATCAAATCAACATCAACTGTAGCTGCATTTTTTAACATCAGTGGTTTTTAACTATTTCACATGGCAGTTTCCTTCCACCTTCAATAGCAAAAATCTACAGATTTCGTCTACGGCAACTGGCAAGACTCCAAGTGGGTGTATGAGCTACTCTGTCCAAGAAAGACAGTGGTATTTGATTGGATAGAGCAACAGTCAAATTACCATTACAGCCATGAAGGGGGGGTTGTGTGAAGGGAATATGAGGTCAAATTGATCAGATATTAGAACATTCTAATATCCATATTTGAAGAAGCACACTTGCCTTATATGGGCCCTTACTTCAGTATATATTACTGCATATGTTACTATTTATTTAAGGAGAGGCAGATAGGGAAAAAATAAAAAGAAAAGGACCGCCAGGTTTAAGACCAAAAAAGAAAAAACAAAGAGAAACACACAAACCATTGCAATCCGAATGAATTAGATACCCAGAAACCAAAGGGAAAAACGACAAACTAATCATGGAGACTTGCAAATCAAATGAAGTGAAGAAAGAATTTAAAGACTTGATTTTTGTTCTCAAGTTTTAAGGAAAACGATGCGTTTTTTGGGGGGAGGACAAAAGGCCAAAAAGATAAAGGGAGGCTCGGGATCGGAGAAACTAAAACAAAATAGAAAGAAGGAAAATGTTGGGATAAAACAGTGAGTCAAGAATGGACAAGGAAAACAAAATGGGGACGTAGCCCCATTTGAAAGTGGTCTAATCTAATAAAGAATCAAGTTTGTGTATGACGAAGTTTCTGACATGCCCTTTTTTAAAAATAAAAAAAACCAGAGAGCAGTGAATCATATGAACTAGACAGCAACGCCCCATCGATAATATATATAATCTCTGAGAGATCAAAAGAAAAACTCAGAAAGCAATATGAAGGGTCAATCAACTCGTGCAGAAGAGATTGATAAAAAGAAAAAGAAAACCAAAAAGAAATGTAGTGTGTAGGAATGATGAAAGCGGTAGTTGAATAGACAGGGAGACAAGGAATATTTAAGAAGGGAAGAGTGAGCAACGTCGATATTTGTTTTCATGCCCTCCTAAAACATGAGAAAGAAAAAAAAATAAAAAATAGAAATGAAGAACTGCATCGTTATTATTCTGAAAACGACTTACCCAAAGCAAGATGACCCTCCCCCCGAAAAATAAAACACTCGACTGCTGCTGCTGTTGTTCTTAGCTGTCTACTTTATACAAGTACTGGTCTTCATAAATCTTGATCAGTGCTTTTGTTCCCGGATAGATATAATACTCTTGCTTTCTTTCAAATCTATCTCTGTTACTCTCAGCTCCTTTCAAATTTCACCATATAAACTGCAATAAAACAACATTAAATCAGTCAAATTCTATACTACCTAACGAAAAACAAATAGCACAGAAAGAGAAAAAAGCATATACGACAAGCAAAGCCACATGGAAATGGTTCTTGAAGAATAATAGCAGCACGATTGGAGATTTCTTCTAGGACTAAAATGGATGGGTTTGAGTCTAAATCACCAAAAAAGCAAGCGACTTACAGAGAGAGAGAGAGACAAGAAATACAAATAGTAAAGTCGTGCTCTGTTTGGTTGCTAAGAAAGTTCAAAACGAAAAACCAAAAAAGGAAAATATGAGGAATTAAAAGACATCCAACTACTCGATGATGAAACTACTTGCTCAGAATATACGAATCATAAATCTTTAAAACGAGGTAAGGAAATAAAAAATAAAAATGCTATGCTTTTGGTAGTGGGCCAGTGAAGGAAAAAAACCCAGATAAAAACGAAATAAAAATTCTTACCATCATCAACCTCTTATCTCATAAGAACCGATTTTCTGTTGTTTGTGAGAGTTAGCAGCTGCTCCTCCAAGTTCTTGCAAATGAGATAGACAAAACCAATATAGAAAACAGCAATCTTTTTGGCTCACCTTGAATCTCTTCCTTTTTTAACAGATTACAAAGAGATAGCATAAAATCCTTGTAATCAATTTTCTATTCACTGCCACCACCCGTAATCCCTCTAATTTCGCTGATGATTTAGTGTTAACTCAAAAAAAAAAAAAAACACTCTTTCTTGCTATATAATAATAGCTGGGTTGCTTGCTAAAAGAGTGAAATGATATATCGGCGAAATGTGTCGGATTTGGAGCTTCCCTCCCGGATTTAGTACGTTTCAACTAATCTTTCGTGAGTATTCAAAATGAGAAACTTACAGACAAGGGAAAGGAACAACTGGGAATCCTCGTATTTATATAAGAGAGACGCGACTTGACGCCGTCAAATTCCGACGTTACCCAACGGTTAAGGTGTATCCACGGAGGATAATGAGTTACTTTTGTGTCGTTGAATAAAAAAAAAACAAATTAAACTTGTTGACCATCACGTTAAAATTCTTTTTTTCTTTTCTAGTTTTTTTTTTATAAAGGATCAAATTCTTTTACCAGTTGTAGACTACAAAAATTTACGCCCTTCATGATTACAAAAGCTTTGTCGTCGTACCTTAATAAATATAAAAAAATAAATATATGTTTAACTAAAACATTATAATTTTGAAATAATTTTTTATATTTTCAAGCACAAAAAATAATTTTACTCTTTTTTTTTATTTATGAGATAATAATCAAACACTAACATAAATATATATAGACCCAAGAATATCATTTTATTATATTAAAAAATGAAAATTAATTGGTTAATTTTTTATTTAATAATAATAGATATATTTAAATTAATTTATATTTCAATCCAAACTAATTTTGTTTTTAAATGAAAGTATAATATAATTAGGATGACTTGAAAATTTTTAAAATGTTATTATCAATATCCTAATTATAAACATGAATGAATATACAATTGCAATTATTTTATTTATGTTATAAAGTACTATTTAAAATAGTTTGGTCTATTTCTATTTAGATCGTATGATAGATATAATTGTAATCGGTGAATAAAATAGTTAAGTAACTGTTTAGAAACAAAATAATACTCCAATTCATAAAAAAATAAAATAAAAAAAGGGAAATTAGAACTTACTTTTTAGATACAATATTTCTTCATCTTGAAAATTAAAAAAATATATAGTTTTCTAGTTTTTTTAAATTATATTGAGTTTGAAAAACGCATTTTAAAGGTTCTCTATAGTTTTTCAATATAAATTTTTCACATTATTTTCAAATGAAAAAAAAAACATGATCAATACATTTTCTTTCTTTATATACAAGTACTTTTATCAATAAAAAATATTTAAAATATTTTTTTATGTTTAGTTGGTTTCATATATTTAATAGAAAAATTATATATTTTCTCATATTTAATTAAATTTACTTTTTTATTATAAATCTAACATAAAAATTAGTTAACGATATAAAATTTTCATTATAATTTCTAATTTAAATAAAATAGAATTAATATTATATAATTCGATTTTCACAAATATAAAATATTCATAAATTATGCTTTTGATTTTTATAAAAAAAATAGTTGTAGTTTTATTGTATTTCTTATTATAAAAATTCATTTTTTTTTAGCAAACGAATACATTTTTCAAGTTTTTATTAAAAAAATTGAGAAGGAAAAAAAACTAAAAAAACTGTTTTAACACACAATAAGTTCCTTTAAAAACAATATTTTAAGAGAGAAATTTTGATTAAGGAAATGGTTTTGGTAAATGAGGACATGCGAGGCCCGCATGTCTAGCTGATGTAAGGAGAGGGGATCTCTTACGTATGGTATCTAGCTTAGGTGGCATGGTGCGATTAGTTGGAAACCATGAAATGCTCGTAGAGAGAGATTGTAAGGCTGGGATTTGATCGTGAGATATTTGCAGGATGAGGAACCATGACTCTTTCGGTAACTTACCGCATTTTAAAATATATATATAAGAATCTACTATATTTGATCACAGATAATATTTGTGATTTTTTTAACAGCAGCATTCTAGGATAATTTTTTCTTAACTCCTTGCCTAAAAAAACAACAATTTGTACCATTCAAATAATTAATTTTTTAATATTAAAATACAATTGACAATACATCTTTAATCACAAATAACAAAATTATACCGATAATTAATATAATATAATATTTTATTAAAATTAAATAATATATTTATTCATAATACTCATAACATATAATTCTATCTAATAATTATTTCAGCTCGTAAAAGAGTTTGAAGCACTTATAAAAGGGTTTAGAGCATCATCTTAACTCGTCTAATTTGATGACAGGTTTGTAATATATATATATATATATATATAAAAGGAAAAGATTAATATCATTCCAACTCGTAGATAAATTGAGACCCTCATAAATAGACATGGGATACTCAACACTCGATGACAGATTTAGAATGCTAGTGGACAGGATTGGAATGTTTTTAGATAAACCAACATCCCCATCATCTCATAAAAAAATAAAAGATAGATACATATAAAATGTTGCAGATAGTCCAGCTAGTTAAATATAAGATAGGTGCAATAAACTATGGAATGGAGGAAAGAGTGAAGAATTATTTCAAAGCTAATTTATATATAATTATGTGATAATAAAAATAAATATTTAAAAGAGTTTAAAAGATTTAAATTATGAAGAAAAAATGTATTATGTGAGCCAATTCCCCTATTTTCTTATATATATACATTTTTTATGAAATATTTCTTTCTTTATTAGTAATGTGGTTTTTTAACAAAACTTCAAGTAATTAAAATCAAAATTTGTAAGAGTTCTAATCATTTAAATTTAGGAGGAAAATGCATTTATTAAGGAAAAACTCCTCTTTCTCTATTCATTTAGTTTTTGTTTTTATTTTAATGAAAACATATTTTTTAAATAGAAGCATATATTTTATAATAAAACTTATTATAATGTAATACGCAAGTTTCAATGAAAGAAAATAAAAACATCATGTCTTGATAATTTTTATGCACCTATATGAAAGAATAAAAAACAATTAATTTGTGAAAAAATATAAAAATAATTCACAATTAAAAATAAAAAAAATATAATTTATTATTATTTAATATTCAAATGCAATTTTTTTAAAATTCAAATAATAATTAGTTTGAGAAAACTATATAAAAAATATATAATAAACAAATAAGAAAAATATGTTTTTTTCTCACTGAATATTTAAGATAAAATGTTTTAAGAAAATTTTGAATATTAGATTCATATATAATTAATTCATAAAACAACTATAAATATTGACATAAAACCCTCCAACCTTATTTGGAAAATTTAGCATAATAGGATGATTTTTCATATCTCATTTTAATAATTTTATTTAAAGGTTTTATTATAAAATAAAAAAACTAAATAAATAAAAATATTCAAGGCCTAAAACATTGGACAAGTGCTAACTAGCCACAAGCCACGCACCTGGGTTTTTTTTAACTTGGGTGGAAGATGTTGGGTTTGTCGAAATAACTACACAACTCGTATATAAAATATGAGATATAACATTTTATTTATAGAAAAAATTTAATAATATATAAATAGCAAAATATCAATTTTATCCTTAATAATATAACGTATACTATTTCAGAATAATTTTAGAAATTTATGCAATCAAGTCTCTGCTTGATTTTTCTAGGTTTAAAATTATAATTTCATGTATAAATTATATTATAGTCCTTAATTTTCAAAATTTATTTACAATCAAGACACTTGATTAATTATCCTAATTTAATTTTTAACAAATGGTTCTTATGTGTGTGACCCATTAGGTTTTCTAATATGTTGATCCAAATATAAATCATGATCCTAAATAAAATAAATTAAACCATTTAACCTATTATCAACTAAATAAATCGAACAAGTGCTAACTAGCCACAAGCCACGCACCTAGGTTTTTTTTAACTTGGGTGGAAGATGTTGGGTTTGTAGAAATAACTACACAACTCGTATATAAAATATGAGATATAACATTTTATTTATAGAAAAAAATATAATAATATATAAATAGAAAAATATCAATTTTATCCTTAATAATATCACGTATACTATTTCAGAATAATTTTAGAAATTTATGCAATCAAGTCTCTGCTTGATTTTTCTAGGTTTGGAATTATAATTTCATGTATAAATTATATTATAGTCCTTAATTTTCAAAATTTATTTACAATCAAGACGCTTGATTAATTATCCTAATTTAATTTTTAACAAATGGTTTTTATGTGTGTGACCCATTAAGTTTTCTAATATGTTGATCCAAATATAAATCATGATCCTAAATAAAATAAATTAAACCATTTAACCTATTATCAACTAAATAAATCGATTGATTTATATTTAAAGATCAAATACAATATTTAACAACATGTCATGATCTCCCAAATATTTTAAAAAAATCATTAGTTGTTGACTTAATCTTTTAGTGATCAATTTCTTAGTGTAATTATTATCATTTCATCAAGAATTTATAATTTAGACATTATAACATGAAGAGTGTCTATTTTATTAAATTATGTTTGTTCTCAAAATCATAGTTGTTAGTTTTTTGAATAATATTTGAAACTCTTTTTAAATCTCGTTACACCTTACACAAGAATTTTACAATCGATACCATTTAAGAACATGTAAAATATTTTTTTTATATAATTCACATAGGATGATGAATCTTCGTTTAATTACTTAAATATCTTTATATAGTTCATGTTATACCTATGAGCCTTCTTATAGACATATGTGATCTCTCCATATAAAATTCTCATGCGAGTTAATTTAGTATGCATATCATCTGACAAGTACCTACATATTAGTTCTAAGTATCCCTTATAACTCAGTTTATCAGAACAACTGTTTTCTTTCATAATGAAAAAAACATAAAATGTGCTAGTCTTGATGGATTGATTTATTATCCTGTATTAATATAGTGTTGACCATGAATATATAGGAATAAAGCTTTAATACAATAAGAATCTCATAATTATAATAACTTTATAATTTTCCTTGCAAAATATTTTTATTCTATGAACTTTATCTTTACTCTAAATTCATTAATCAAATATTAGATTTGTTATTCAAACATAAATGAATATTAAAGAAAAAAAACATTTATTAATAATAAATAAATCATTATATGAACAAAGTCAGTGTCATGTTTAATCAATTTATTAGCTATAGGGCATATACACTAATAAAAGATGTGTTGTCCACCTTCTATATATTATTTTTGAAACAGATGAGATGGTATATAATCTATATAGGTAGATGAAGTACCACCCATTGTAACAAATTAAGACCACTTTTGATGTTTAGAAAATCAAAGTCTAGGTCATTTAAACCTTAAAAGCCTAAATTTCAGTCATTTAACCTAAAAATCATAAAAATCTAAAGGAAGTGATTTTCTATTCCAAGACACCCTTTAATTGGTAAAAAAATTCAAAATCAAATTGAATAAAAGAAATATTTTTGAGCCTCGATCAAATTTTTTTGCATTATTAAAGAATAAAATTATCTCCGTTGAACTCCCCCTCTAAGACGAATTCACTAACACCAGGATCAAGGTTTTTTTTAAAGCAAAATATAGTTGGCCAATTCCTTTCTTTCTCCTCTCTTTTTCATGGTGAGTTTCTCACTTTTCTCTCAACATTCAGAGAGATGGAAACATACTCAAAATGAAGTTTATGACCAAATCATAAATATAAAAACTAGAAGAACCAAATATAAGAAAATTGCAAAATTGAAGGACCATATTGTAAAAATTATAAAATTAAGGGATAATATTGTAATTCGGTGCACCTAGTTTTTGCATTGTTGATTTCCACATATTATAGAGCACTGTAGCAATCCAGTGTGCAAATATAAGTGAGTTTTTAATCACTTAACATGTGGGGTTGATCCAATCAATTTGAAGTGTCTAAATATAATTTGAATGATTGATGAAAATATAGTTTAACTTAAAAATTTTAATATTTAGACAACAATATATTGGATCAATCTAGGTCAATCTTTGTTAACTAGTCAAATTCTTAACTCATATCATAAGACCGTGATAATTCATTAAAAGAAAATTAAAATAAATTATGAAGCTAGATTTTCAATCAATTAATTTTGAAGGATGAAACTTAAAAAAATCAATTAAAAAAAACATGAATAAACCTAAATTAATATGTCAAACCTACAACTTGATTTATGAGACCAGAATAACACTATAAAAAATAAATCAAATAAATTATGAATTCAAATCCTAGTAAAGCTAATTAATATTGAAAGATAAAATTGAAAATAAAGTAAATTAAAAAAACTAAAAAAATAACAAAATATTTTTCTAATGAAAAGTTCTTTTTAAGAAGATTCACTTCCTCTTGTTCATTAAGTTTAAGTTTTAGAAAAGTAATTTAATTATTTTATATATTAATTAATAGACATCTCATGTTCTTTATCATCCATTTATTTTTAAAGTTTAGATTAAAGTATATGAGAGAATCTCAATCTAATTAACATGATACATCATTAAATTCTTGTTTTAGAAGAATAACATGCATATTTTTCATTGCTATGTGCTAATAATTTACTAGTTTAATTCGAAGGTATATTTTAAAATAAAGGATAATTAGAAAACAAAAAATAATTAGAATGCAAGGGACAACAATAAAAGATGGTTTCTGTAAATGGCTTGGCATAAGGTGATCAAGTGTAAATCTTTTGGCACAACATCGTTATTTTTTTATATATTTTTAAATTATTTTAATATGTGGGTATAAAAATATTTTTTAAAAAATATTTTTAAATATTTTTAAATAAATAATACTTTAAAAAATAACATTAACAGTGTTATCTAGTTTGCAACCCAAATAACACGACACCTAATCTAACCAGGGTGTGAGTAAAAAAATCAAAGAAAAGACATCAGCCAGTAAGGGCAATTAGAATTCTTAGGTAAAAGAAACTCATAATCCAGAAAGGGTGTAGAGAACAGAAGTAGAGAGAGAGAAACAAAGGCTTAGCTCTTCAAATCCTCGCCAACCAAACCATCTCTCGCTAGGCCAGTCCATACCTCCGATGTGCCTCACTTAATTCTCTCCTCATTCTTATGTCTATTCTCTCGCTAGGCCAGTCCATACCTCTGATGTGCCTCACTTAATTCTCTCTTATCTGCAGGTTTGTTCTTAGAAAAACTGATTGAATAAAAACACACACTTTTAGGTGGAGAAGAGTTGGAAAAAGAATTGGAAAGTGTGGCAGAGAAGAGGCCATTTCATCGTTAAAACAAAAAAAAGGGTTCCCTATTCATCTATAAAAAGAATCAGAGACTACAAGTTTCCAAAAGAGATGAGAAAATACGATGGATACAACTGAACAAAACTTTTTTTTTTTTTTTTATAATGAATAAAGTTTTGCGCGATTAACACTATTTAAGTCTATAATAAAAGCACTCCCAACCTATAATGTTTATCTAATCTCTTTTAGTTTTT
>Ga0307517_10014219_pt1 | contig 10721 bp, 11 predicted proteins | sample 23_EM_MG_FD_194515 | JGI IMG/M metagenome (GOLD analysis project Ga0307517, IMG submission 194515) | Populus trichocarpa ectomycorrhiza microbial communities from riparian zone in the Pacific Northwest, United States - 23_EM | ecosystem: Host-associated > Plants > Roots > Unclassified | place...
ATTGATTTCAACTGGCCTGGAGAGGAAGGCCAAGCCAAGTATCCTTCTTTAATGTCACAGGGAATAGCTTGGCCGGAGGGTGTTAAAGCGTTGGCTGTGATGAAACGAGAGCATGACCTTGATATGTTGGATAAATTGTTTAAAGGAAGGCTAAGGGGGTTTAAGGTACAGAACCGAGAGAGCAAGTAACTTTGGTATTAGGGTCGCGTCTATTACCATTTCTAAGTTCAGTAACCGTGACGCTACGGCCTTCCAGACAGCAATTATGACTTGTGCTTGAACTGTTGAGAGTGTCCATTCCTCGTATCTGGAATCGTTCGAGAACCGTCTGGACCGTGCGGCATGGAGCAGACATAAGATTATTAGCAGGTTTCTGGTAAGTACTGGCATCGGAGACCACAAGAGGAAATGTGTAGTTGCTTGTCGTTGTGGAGGGTGGGCAAGCGAAGGAGGTAATTCAACTGCAGTTTGTAATTGGTCGAGGATCTGACGTAGTTTGGCTCGCGTTACACAAGCCGCTGAACCTACCTCTATTACCTCTCGGGTTGAGTAGTTAACCCGGAAGATATTAGTGTTAGCAATGCTGGGATCCGTTCGCCTCATCAGCAGTGGCTACCGTCGCTTCACCTACGTTGGACTTGGGATGGCCGCTCCCACAGCAGTCGGAGATCGTGAGTAGCAGAGGATCCCGACTCCATACTCCGTTGAATTTGAGGTCTTTTTTTTTTGCTCACAGCAATATATTTCTACCTCGGCCAGGGCTTTAAGCAGTTATCCGACGGTACAGGGTTAGAATCTATCATCTCAGCGAAAATATTTGGTAACTAGCGAGGTGATGCGTGATCTCTCAACACATCCGTCGTCAGGTTATCACTGTTCCTTTAAGACAATCCTCCGTTGGGGCTATTGTATGTAATGTACAAGATTAATACCAAAAAAATTATCTTAGATTCAGAAAGCCCTTCAAGGAGAGGTGTCCAGTAGATAGTTTAGATGAATGAGAAGAAACGGAAAATACAAACATGGCGAAGACGATGGGTCTCTGGCTTTGTTTGAAGTAACTGGTTACGCATGCGCAGATCTGAAGTGATGTTAGGAGTTGACCTAGCTCTATTTTCCCTCGAGTCCGCTACCGGACTCGAGAAACAATAGTGTTACACTGTTGGCATAGATCGTCCACCACCACTGTCGACTGAACCCAAAAAATGCGAGGGGCGTGGGCGCAAAAGGTGCGCCTTATTGGTTTTCTCTCTCTCTTATCTCACGAAAGCCATGTAGGGTGGGGGTAGGCAGCGTTACTGATTACCGCCCGCCCCAGAATACTGCCCTACCTCCTTTCCTCTCGACTTCGACGTCAGAAGGAGGGACGAGCACACCGCCCCTGTTCACCATGATTTCGACACCAGGAGGGGGGACCAGCCCTCCGTTCAGCCCGATTTCGACGCCAGAAAGAGGGACAATCCCTTGACTTCGGCATCATGAGGAGGACCGGCCCCTCCACCCATTTCACCACCAAATTCGACGCCAGGAGGAGAGAAGATCCCTCCTCCACCTCTGTTTTAACCCGATTTCGATGGCAGAAGGAGGGATCGGCCCTCCACCACGATTTCGACGCCATGAGGATGGTCGGCCTCGAAACCACCCTGTTTTAACCCGATTTCGATGGCAGAAGGAGGGGTTGGCCCTCCTCCACCCCTGTTCTCCACGATTTCGACGGCGGAAGGTGGAACAGCCCCCCACCCTTGCTCACCCAAATTCAATGTCAGGAGGAGGGAATAGTCCTCCACCTCTGTTCTCTTCGATTTCGACGCCAGGAGGAAACGCGATCCCTTCGTTCACCCCAAATTCTTCGCCAACGCTAGCCCTCCTCCACCCTCGTTCACCACGATTTCGACGGCAGAAGGTGGGACAGCCCTCCACCCTTTAATTACCCCAAATTCAACCCCGGGAGAAGGGAAGAGCTCTCCTCCACCTCTATTTCGACACCAGGAACCCTTCGTTCACCCCAAAATTCTTCGCCAGAAGAGACGCCAACCTGCACCTCCGTTCTCCTCGATTACGACCTCGTTCACGATTTCCATGTCAGGACGACCCCGATTGGACGCCACTGTCATACCCCTCGATTTCGACCTCGGGACGAGGGGATGGTCGTCCTCCACCGAATGAATGTGAAGAAACGGAAGCCAGTGGACACGGCCCTTGGCTCACCCCGATTTCGACACCTGAGGAGGGGCTCCTCCACTTCCCAAATTCGACGCCAGAAAACCAACGGCTGCTGCCGCCAATCCGAATGCCAATGTCCACACGCCGCTGACGGACGATGGCAGCGATTCGCTAGAAACTTCAGATGCTCGTCGTCGTCGGACAAAGGTGCCACGCAGGTTGGCTGGCATTGGAAACGGTCATCCATTCCAGTTTTTGGCCACGCAAGTGGCATATCAGAGGATTCAGAGCCGATTGAAGCGCCTCAGAGTCGGCAGGGCCTCGTAAATTGTCGTAAACTTGAAATTTCGGGCACCCGGGGAAACCTTGTGTTTCTGAGATCTAAGATCGACGACAGTAGATTAGAATCTGTCCAACTACCACATCATTCTGCTTGCGCCCCAGCTTGAGAACCACCGTTCATTTCTGCAAACCAATAGGCCTGGGTCTGGCCATGGCTCATGCGGAGATCAATGTGAGGACGGGTACCAGCAACATTGGACTGGAGACACTCTAAATGGGACCAGTCCCATCAGGCAAGGGAAGTGACATTCGGAAGTCTGGAACTTCAACTTCAAAGTAAATAGAGGGTAAGGGGAACCTGATCAGGAGGTTCTGTGTTTGTGAGCCGCATAATTGCACTGGCGAAGAGCGCACAGGACTTGCCAGTTCATGCGGCTTCCAGATCCGGTAGACAAACATAAATCACGTAGAGGCACCCTCGTTGCTGTCATATAACCATCAAGGTGCAATTGAGCATTCCGCCAGCACTGCTGCTCAGGAAATGAGGTGACGAATTGGGGGTTTTCGAACATACTTCAAGAGCTGGGCACTGAGCGCTGAGCTTTGAATCAGCTTCCTGAAGAAGCTGGAGGTGTGGCCCAGTGCGACAACCCAAGTCCTACGGTACGGCTAGCACTGCCATGCGTCAAAGATTTCACGCGGGGCAACCGATTTTGGCCTGGAAAATGTACGGTAGTACTAGCTATAGTGCTAACAACCTTGATCACTTACCTATTAATTCCAAGTAAACGTACAGATATGGCCCTATAAATGGTGAATTGGACAATGCATCTTTCAGACAAAAAGTTCAATCACTAAGGCTTTGTAATGATGCGCAATTAAACAGGTCCTATATAGCGGCTGATCGTTTAGCGTGACATTCTGCAGCATAATGTTCATGGCATTGAGATGGACGAGAGCTTGTACGCCTTAGTCTGTCCATAATGGGCAAGTCCGCAGTTTGTGCCTGTTTGAGCTCATCCGACATTCATTTCGTTCTTCATGCCTGCGAAATGGGGTGCGGAAAATTCATCGGGAAGCGGTAAGTGCGGCTTATTAAATAGAGGCAAGCAATGAACTCATGTGCCACATGGGAAATTTTTAATTTGTCACGATCCCGACATGTAACCCTGGACCTGCCTTGAATTCGACGTTGCATCAATTAATGGCACCTCGTACTCGACGGTTGGCTGCTGTCGCTGCTGCTGCTCTTGTTGCAGGCATGCAGTTGGATTCCGATGAAGAAATGGACAAGGACTTGGATATTGAACGGGATTCGTCCGACGATGACGCTGGCGACCATGGTGACGGTGAGGAGGAAGAGGAAGATCTCCTGGTACGGATGCACATCACATCGGTGAAACAGTAGCAGTCTACTAATCTGTGGGCAGTTTGAAGACGACTACCCACCGCCAACGTCCAAGGTGGTAGCCCCACCAACAAAGCTCAAGATAACTCTCAAATTGCCTGCGAACAATACGTCGAGTAATAGTGTTGGCACATCGACTCCAGATGACGCAGAAATGGACTATGCCGCATTCAAACGGACCCCAAGGCGTCGAGCGAAAAGTATCTCAGCCACACACCGCCCTCACAATGTCTGATGACCTTTTTATTAGCCAAAATCATACACGATAATGACATAGAATCCGAAGACCCGACATCACCATCCGCCTCCGACGAGGATATTTCTACTCAAGGCGGACCATCCCGCTCTACAGGAACTCCCACTGTGAGCACACGGCCGCTAACCACTCGTCAGGCCGTCCTGGCCAGCATGGTTGACGCTTCACATGTCTCATTGAGTGAGTGATAGTCACCTCATCATTTACTATTCACGACTCAACTGGAACAGATGAGAGCTCCAGAAGCAAGAAGCAACCTCTCAACGAGTCTGAGCTGGCTCTGCGACGTGAAGAGACCGCCAGGAAGAGGAAGAATCTATCTGAGAAGAGACTAGAAGACGAGAAGGTATTTTCATTCTGTATTCTCCATTGCTTTATTTTGCTCACAGATTTGTCAGGCCGAAACAATCAATCGACTCCTCAAAAAACAAAGTAGACCGAAAAATAAGCGCACAAACACAACGGACTCGCCTCTCCTCCCTTCAGGAGTACCCACTCCGAAGCCGAAACTAAAAACCGGAGACGAGGGAGACGAAGGCGAACCCGAAGAAGAGGAAGACGAAATCATGGAGCCAGCAGTTCAACTCGAAGATATCAAACCTACAATGTATCGCTGGGTATCGTCGTTACGTGAAGTGTCTGGAGGCGAAAGTCAAGCGGAGAAAACGCAGATGATCATCACTTTTTCTGTCCCGGAGTCGATGTACCCCGCGCTTTCTACACCAAAGAATGAGGGCCCAATTGATGCCATCCACGGTTTAGAGAAGAAAATGGAAATAGATTCCGTAGACCCCGACGTGGAAAGGATTCGAGTCGCAAGAGGTCCAGGTCTATGTGCAATTGAAGAGTGTGGTAAGCCAAGGAAGTACCGTCTTTCGAAGGACTGGACGATTGGTGCCTGTGGCTCTGATCACCTGCGGATAATTTCGAGCCGAAACTAAAGTCTATATATTTATTTATATGTATAAGTGAATCTATCCTGTCCTCCTCAAAGCCTTTACTCACTAGATTTTAGAAATTTGCGAATGTATTACTATCATTTTGTTTCTTCAGCATCCAATTTCAATTATCTGAATCGGGAATTATGCTTCGTTGAAATCAAATCGACTGGTTCTTCAAGAGTCCTCTTCGAAGTTGGTGGTACGAGGTCCTACACCGCCATCCAGCTTCAGTGTACATTCTGCCGCATGGATCTCCTTTTATCCCGTCGGATTTTCAATAATCACGTAGCTGACTCTCCAGTCCTGGCGAAACGATGCTGCATTTTCATTTCGTGAGATTGAATCCGTGGTGTGGCAGTTCTGTCTAGCGGTTAAGGACAGTGGCGGGTGGATGTTGCTTGGAACATCGTCTGGTGACGAATTTATGATGGTTCTGATAACTTAACTTAGGTGGAAGTTCGGGCCTATTTCAAGCTTCTTGCACCCACCAACCGATCAGAATCCTGCTGCAAAGTTGATCCGCCATGGGGCCCGCGGCCAGCATGATTGATTTGCAGGCTTTCCGTGAGTCGCAACCTTTTCCCAGTGGTCTATGAGAAACTGGGGTTCATCTGTATCAGGGCGACATAACCACCGGAGAACGGACTCGGAGGCAAAATATTCGGTTCAGTCATGTTGTTCGCCGAGGGTCTATTCCCTGCAAGCAGTGCCGAAAGGAGTTACATAGATTCGAGACATGAGGACATAATCGACCTTGGCTTCGAACTTTAAAACTGGCGAATTCATTTGGGGGGTTAGTAACCGTAATTGTTTTACTATCCAAATTGACAGATTTTGGGATCCTCCCGTGGTTTCCCAAATTTACACCACGTTCGCTTCCCGACAGAATCCTAATGCCTGAAGTGCGTTTCTTATATCTCTCTTGGCATTGGCTTGAACATGTTGAATTGTTAAGTTGCCCGGAAAGCTGCACTACAGAACAATACATTGTACGCGAATCTTTGAATCAGTCCCCAGAAACCAATTGCGTACACTGCTCGAAAGCAATTTCCAATCGACCAGCATCAACATGCGGGCTGCAAGAACATTAATTCCTTTATGTCAACCGATCAAGAGGACCGCGGCCCGTCGTACAGGTGAATGAGTTCCTCCCTTCGTTGCAAATCCAGTTTCGAACGCTAAGCACCCGACAATAGTTAAGAAGTCGTACCATCCAGTCCTCTCATCCACTCCTTCACCATTCTTCCTGTCGTTCTGTGTTCGGTCAGGATACCCCCATGGCCTCAGATATTCGCCTTCAGTCAGTTTTTGTGGTCGCTAGGCAAGATGGCTCCGTTAACTGTTCTGCAGGTACGGGCCGATGTTGTTTGGGGTCTTCATAAATATGATTCTTTACGGAGTGGGGATACACCATTACTCTTCCGATCAAGAGTGCCACTGACGCAGTAATCGCAGGTGTTGATTGTGCAGGTCGGTTTCATAAACGACAGCAAAGGGACATTGATTCAATGGTAACAGACTTATCACTACTACTTGACATACAAAAAGTTTGTGCTATCATATTACCAAATATTTTACTCATTTAAACCGTATTATTCAGGGACAAGATATGGATCAAGGTTCTTGTAAGTTTTCTTCTGCGCTGATACATTCCATGGTAACATTTGGGTTAGGTTCTCTATTTATTCATCGTAGAATCCGCGAACACTGGGTTCGATATGTACATCGTGTACCAACCGCTTATAGAGAGATTCGGTTCGTCCTCTTTCGTATGCAAACTATCTTTGCCCACTCTGCCACAGGTTTCCCAGAAGCTACAAAATACTTTCCCACATGTGAGTATCTCCTTTCGCTGAATAGTCGTTGTCAATTCTGAGTGATCAATAGTGTTTGCCGCTGGTAACTAGTTCTTCAGAAATAATGAAACGTACCTAACCTATTTCTTGATTTCAGAACCAATTACTATCGTGAGTAATTGTGGACCTCGACAGTAAAACATCCTAATGCACACAAGGTTGCTGTGTCTACTCCTATACAACTATTTTTTGCTTGGAGGGTTTGGTTATTCACTAAATCGAAAATTCTTCCTGTCGTCATCGCGGCTTTCGCGGTTGTGTCACTAGGTCTGTACCTCTAGTCCTTTTTTGACGTCGTAGACTTTTAACCATCATCAGCGGGAGGTATCTGGACGACGTGTGGCATCGCCAACATCAAATTGTTCAGCCGAAAACCCGAACTCCACACACCAGCTCTCGTTTGGTTCCTTACAGCTTGTGCGGCTGACATTCTGATTACGGTTGTATTAGTTTTTTCTTTGGTGAGTAAAAGATAATCGGCCTATGCTTGTCTTAAAATTTTGTCCTTAGCACAAAAAGAAGACCGGCTTTGTTGCGACTGACGATGTGATCACTAAAATTATTCGCAGTACGTTGCTTTTTTCTCCCATCTTCAACCATTTTTATGCCATCACAGTGACCGTACAGACTGGCCTTTTGACGACGGTATTTGCTCTCGGAGATGTCATCTTCTTCATGAGTGAGTTCCCTCCTTCATCAAGAGTAACATTCTGAATGTCTTTTCAAAGCCCTACCTGTATGTCCCCAGTTTCAGTGTACCATTCAAGTTTTCTGATTTATCTGTCGCAACTTTGAAGCATACGGCATTGTGAGTTACGCACGTCTTCCATATATCGTATTCGATCTAATCTTTTGGTGGGTAGAAACTTCATCTGGGACCTCGCCTTGTCCAAGCTCTACTCAAACTGCCTGCTTTCTACTCTTAATGCACGGGCCTCTCTCCAGTTTTCGAGCAGATCGACGGGTGATTATCATTCGGCCCCGCGACACAACCCTGTGGGTGTGGGATCTCGCCGAAACGATGGTAGTTTCTCCATGGAAGCGATGTCTCCGGTAAGGGGCCTTATATATTCCGAGATTAACGCCGGATTGACCCTGTTCAGAACTTCATCCGCTCGTATGACCTCGAGACTGGTAAATCGCTCGACCAACATCCAGACATGGAGTATGGAGTTACAATCACAAAGGTTCGTTGAAAAACTTGGGGCCTGCCTTGTTTTTAGACTCATATTTTTGGTTAGGTTTTCGAAACTAGAGAAGATGATACACCAAGTCCGTTGAACCATACGCAATAGATCAAAACGTGTGCTGCGTTGTACCACCCTTGTCAAACACACCCCGTTCGTGACTTCTCGGTTTAGGTTTTGACAGCGATAGGCAGACGATTAGAGACGCATGTTGGATCATAAGCCTGCGGTACTCTTTCAAGTTTATCTGAATTACTGATCTATGTCCTAAGCATTGTACCCCGCTCTATACTTGATGACTCTTGAAACAATTCGTGTTTACAACCAAGCAGGTTTATCCAGAAGGGATTCCCCTTGCTCGAGAGTCGACGTCTCCCCAACTTCCATTTTGCAGTGATCGCTATTTCTACCGTCGCGGTAGAAGGCATATAACTTATCTCTACCACACTTTTCAAATCTTCATAAAACACTCGTAGAATTTTCTGCGTTGGTCATGACTTTTTTCTAAAATGTTGACGAAGCAGTGGGACTTCATGCCAGTGCTCGAACGTTACATCCTAAGCAACGGCGGGTCCAGGCCCAAGGGAGGCACTGGCAGATGGCGGGTTATCGCAGCGAATATTGTAGCGGAAGCACCAGATGCCCTTATGTAAGTCGCGATATTCAACATCGATGGCTTCCCACTCGACTCTTTCGATGACCGCAAGAACCTCAAAAAGCTCGTTCTTAATGGTCAGTTTATAGCCAGTGGCCCGCTTGACAAGTCTCATGACTTAGTTTACATTCTGCTATCATGCCTTCGGAAGACTCACTCATTTTCGTAGTACCCTTACTAATAGCCTTCTCCTGCAACTTCTCTCCCGTTCAGTGCACCTATCTGTCCATCTGCGCTTCTATGTACTGCCCTTGATTCGCCCAGACTTAAGTGGCCCGACATCACCTTTTTGGACGGACTCCCAGTCTTCCGACAACCCATTGTCCTGCATATTGTCGGCCCTCGTTTTGCAACGGGCGAGATTTATTTGAACATAGTTCAGACTGCTAGCAGACAAGAAATTGACCATAATAGACGGTGCGGTGTAGTTATCTGGTTTTTTTCTGCCACCTATATCAAATCAGGTTAAACCTTTGACATACTGAATCCGGTGTAGAAGAAGGGAACCCAAACAAGATTTCTCTCAGTAAATGACAATGCAAAGATCTTTCCCATCGTCACGGCGGTTTAATCAAACCTACATTATCCGGCGAGCATCATATCTCCCAGTGACGATGAACCACGGTCTGCTTCGCCGAATTCTTTATGCAATATTAGGATTCGCTGTGGGTGGCTAGATCCACAGGAGTCGCTAGACAATAAATTTTATGCGCACCTGATTTATCTGGGCTGTGTGCTGCAGTGTGCAATATAAGAGGACACGATGTCAAGTTATTTTACATAAATAAATAATACATTCAAACGCAATGGGAACCGGCCCCTTTTCTTTAAATTCTTGAGGAGATTTACTTTCAGCTTCATGTTGCACCTCCCCATTCCCTGAATAGTGGCTGTCAAATTGTAAACAATATGGCGACTCCGAACGGCTCACCTCTTCACTTACTAGTAGCAACCCAATTGATAGTCGATCCGTTGGTAAGGAATCGATTAACCACCATGGTACCGCTAAACTCCCCTGAATTCGTACAAAGAAACAATTTCCCGCCCGAACTCCCTATTTTATTTGCAACAACCATTTTCTTAAGGTCGTCCGCTGTTGAGTTCGATTTGATTTTAAAATTGACCGTAGCATTAGCAGCAGGACAAAAGACATTTATATCCCACTCCGAGTTCGGGTTAGCCATCGTTCTGTGAAGACGGGGCACTAGTGAAGCTTGAGTAAAGCCAAAGACGACACAGACAAGGGCTCACCTACAAAATAACCTGCTGTGACGATGATGGAAGGATTTTAGGATTTTCTTTATTCAATTAAGACATTATATAGCCTACAATTCGGCCCGACAATTACACAAGCGCCAATGTGGAAGGCTGTAACCTGGTACAATTTTGCGATAATGTCCCGTTGGTATGGCTGAACCACAGCCTCCAGCTGCACCAACAAATGTTCCGTTATCGACATCTTGTAGAGATAAGGCCTAAGGTCTTGGTCTATAAATAGATCAAACAGGACATAATTATCCCTTGATGTTATCCACGTCATGACATCAAGATGCCGAGACGCGTAAAAAGGAGCCAAGAGACGTACTGTGCCCGTCTCCCTATCGGAAGCACCATCCATCTGGGAAATGCAAGGTTGACAAAGTCGGGGAATTTATTGTAAACGTCCACATTTCCAAGCTACGATGACCACCACCCAGGAGTCTCTGTAATGTGCGTTTTGGTGTTCAGATGTTAAATTGATGATATAACTTCAAGTTTCTACCGCCGACCATGTAAGGACCCCTGACAATAGCCGAAAACCATTTGGTCTTTTTGTCCGGAGGCATTGTCGTATTGACACGGCCTGAGTCATTTTCACACAGGCATGAAACCGCACTTACTTGCTGACAAGATATCACTCCGCTTGGAGCTACAGGAAAAGAGTGGAAAAGAGGTGATGATGAGTATGAGGATATTCTAAATAATCGGTCTTC
>Ga0307517_10014221_pt1 | contig 10718 bp, 8 predicted proteins | sample 23_EM_MG_FD_194515 | JGI IMG/M metagenome (GOLD analysis project Ga0307517, IMG submission 194515) | Populus trichocarpa ectomycorrhiza microbial communities from riparian zone in the Pacific Northwest, United States - 23_EM | ecosystem: Host-associated > Plants > Roots > Unclassified | place...
AATTGCCAGGATAGGTCCTAATGGAACTATCCAATACAATACATACAATGTTATTACCAGACCTGTGCTAAAATGGCCAAATTATTCCCGGCAAGAGATAAGCTGTTTCTACGTTTTTGCTTTTCCCCATACATGATTTTTGAATGATTCCAAGCTGATTATATAAGTCAGGAAGTAGATGACCAGCAGAAATCATTCTCATTAGGGTTAGGGTTAGGAATTAAGTGGATTGATTCTAGAGACAGAGTATAGTACAGGACCAGACCTACTGCCAGGACGGGTACATTGAAGAGTCTGAGGTGAAGATACAACATGTGAGGAGACAACTACCAACAGGTGAGAAGCAACTGAGATGAAGGAAACAACAACTGCAGAACACCTCCAAAGGATGCAAACAAGGCCTGCATCAGGTACAGTAGTGGGTACCACTACTGGTGGAGTAGTACCCAGAGAGCAATTGAGAGGAGAGAGGATACCAAGCAAACCAGGCAGCCCATCTACAACACTCAACAGAGCCATACCGACAAGCGCATATGGAGCTCCCCTCGGGAGTGGGAGTACAAGGCCCTACCCACTGGCCGAGGGTTAGGGTTAGGAGTTAAGCATATTGATTTTAGAGACAGGAACATAGTAGCAAGCTCACTAGGTACACAGTCAGAACGAATACCACCAAGTCTGAAGCATAACGCAACAAGTGAGAAGACACCTGCACTACAGGCAGAGACATCTGAGATGAAGGAAACAACATCAGCACATGGGAAGCAGGTAGGTATAAGGCCCATACCAGGCACAGATGCGGGTACTAATACCTAAGTATTAGTACTGGGAAACGAATCGAGAGTCAGCAGGAGACTTGCTGGAGCCGAAACGAGGCTGAGCAAATAAGGCCTACTCAGAGGCATGCATGATCAGGAGTACAAGGCCCCACACTGATGGCCGAGCAGAAAAGAAATACTTTTAAGCAAGAGAAGAAAACCAGAACTTTTATAGAAAGAAATAGCAGTAATGAAATGGTGTCCAAGGAAGCGGTTCATAAATAAAAGTGGGACTTTTGTAGAAACAAAGAGACAAAATGTGAGATGAACTTGATGTAAAGTAATAAGAAACAAGATAAAAGATACTCAATCGGTAAGTAAAATATATGTGATAAATCAGAATCAAATAAAAGGAACAAATAAATATCGTAAATAAAGAAGGCAAATAAGTTTTAGAATGGGAAAAAGTCTTAAAAAATAATAAAAGATATGAAAGTATAATGGTGAACAGAAACGGAACAATCAAGATACAAGATCAAGGTAAAAACATTGTTTTTGTATTTTTCACAAGTGCCAGTACTAATGGTGAGTAGTATTGGACCTTAGTAGGTTGGACATGGTAAGTGTCCATGCGTTGAGAATATTTCGTGCCAGGTTCCAGAGTCCGTTGTTGAGAAGATAGTCCACAATGGTGTACTTGGTGTCGGGATCGATCAGGTAGCGGTCAAGTTCATAGATGAACTGTTGCTCTTCAGTTAAGCCATGATCAGGATTTGGCATACACTTGGTATGTCCGCGGTCAAAGCGTTCTTCACAACGGCATTTGCGTCCCCAGCCAAATACCCCCCTTCGCCATGCCAGGAATTGTAATTGATCTGTCACAGGGGCAGTAAGGACAATATCACAGTCCAGACCAGGTACCCTGTTGGCAACCATGCTAACTTGTAATAGCTTTGCAGAGTGAGGACCAATAGTAGTACGTATATGAGTAAACTTCTGAGTTGATAGTTCCTCAAGCACAGTATGACGGAGGAGAGTAATAGGTGTGTGTTGAAGGTTGGATAGGTGTTTTGTGAAGGCTGGTGGAGGATTGAGAAACTGTGAGAGGAGAGGGTCATGTTTGTGAATTCGCATGGAGTGATTGGACTTGGGATACCAGTTACTGCGATCGAGAATAGCCCGTAGTGGATTCGAAGGTGCCATGGCCATGAGATGTAGATAAAACCTTGTAAACAGATGTTGTGCTCGATCCACAAAGGGAAGTAGCCCTAATAGATGTGCGGTAATATGAGGACGTTTTGCATTACCTCCAGCAATCCAGGTCAGACAATTGTTGTACGCATTAGTAAGTGTTATCCATGCTTGAGCCTTGCGCTCGCGTTTGTAATTGGCATAAAGGAGCGGAAGGGAATATTCGAGTGTGGGTAGAAGGATGCTTTTGAATATGTTCAATCGTATTCGTGGAGCCCAGGTATCTGAAAACCATTGCATTCCAGCAAGGCAGCTCTCAACCCTTTGACCGAGCAGAATTCCCTGGTTGACGAAATCAATTCCTTTACTGGCAAAGGTAACTCCTAAATACTTGTAGGAAGTGACATGGGGAATAGGGTGGTTGTTGAGAGTGAGCGTATGGGGCAGATAGGTACGGATAGGTTGATTGGTAACCATATAACCACACTTTAGTATATTGAAGGACATTCCATGCATATCCGCCCAGGTAGAAGCCTGGTTCAAGAGACTTTGAGCCTTGGGGATTGTAGGTGCAATGAGGACTCCATCATCTGCAAAGAATAAGGCGGAGGGAAAGGTGGGTTGACTATTCCAATTGAGAGACAGTAATAGACTATTGATGAAGCGGTTGAATAAGATGGGAGAGAGGGGAGATCCTTGGAGAAGGCCACAGGTACGAGGTTGTTTTGGAGACTCACAACCATTGACAATAAGTGAGTATGACATATCCCGATACATGAGCTGATAGACAAGTTGCAGTACCAGAGGATTGATCCCCTGTTCTTTGAGTTGTTGTTGCAAGTATGGCCAGCCAACTCTGTCAAAAGCTGAGGCAAAATCAAGGAACACGATGTGCCGTGCTGCATCTGCTTCAATCAGGTGATGCAGTGTGAGAACATTGGTGAGTGTTGAGTAGCCGGAGCGAAAGCCTGCTTGGATACCGGAGTACGACATATTTCCTGATGCTGAGACAACGGGAAGAATAAGTGACTCAAAGAGTTTGCGGAATAGACATATAAGGCTGATTGGACGCGAGTTGTTTGCTGTATAGGGCTTTTTTCGATCCTTGCATAAAGGGTAAATAAGGGCTTCATTCCATCTGGCTGGTGTTTGTCCACTCCGTAAACATGCATGGTAGAGTTGGCATAAATGTTGGGGAAAGGTTGTTTCAAGCAAGTGGCGTAACATGATAACGGTAATCCCATCATTACCACAAGAGGAGGTGCTAGACATTCGACCGAGTTGAAACTTGATTTTGTCGGTAGTAATGGTATCAAGCAGACCAGATCCAAGCAGAGTAGCTTCATCAAATGTGGAACATGGAGGTATGTTTGGTTGTTTAGAAGATAAAGGTGTATTTAGCGAGTGGGAAGGAGAGTCACGGGTATTATCAGGTCGTATAGCTCCAAAATTGGGGATATGATCGCGGGTATCGAACATGGTCGAATAGCGGTCAATGCACTCTGCCATCGGTGTTGAGGTTGAGGTAGCGCTAACCATTTGCAAACCTGTAGTGGATGTCCGTTGGGCCCTCTTGACAAGTTGTATGCTTGATGGCATATCCAATTGTGTTGCAAGCCTTTGCGCACTTTGGTCCTCCTTTTTTCTTGCATCTTCAGGCTGATAGATACCCAGCACAGTCTCTGCTACCCCTTGTACTGCGGAACAGAGAAGACCATCAAGCATGTCAACATCAAAGGTCTCTGACCCCTTGAATCTGGTAAACAAACTGTCCATCAGTGCCCAATTCTTTTGAAATTACTGAACAACTTCAGGCTTTCGTAGACGCTGAATATGAAATCGGACTGGGCCAGGGACAGGGACTATTGGGGCGATCGGTGGGCAATGCTGTGTTGTAGGGGGAGAATTGTGGTCATATTGAACATGCAGTAGATATCGGTGATCGGTTTGGAAGGCAAGTATCTGTGTAGAAACAAGATGTAGGGTAATATTGGATTGAATTTGTGTTGATGCAAATACGTGGTCAGGAATCTGATGTGAAATAGTGTTTTGTGTGTTGTCAGATATGTGGACCATACCACAATTGACGGCCCAGGTTTGAAACAGGATTGCGCTGGTTGTTGTGCTTGAACCTGATATGTTTGTTCTGGGTGCGGAGTTGGGTTGAAATTTGGTGTTTATATCGCCCAATGGAAGATCAACAGGGCCAATGAGGTTGAGATTGTGTTTTAAGTTTTGCTCGGAGAGGGAATAGGGAGGATAGTAAACAGCTGCAAAGCGAAAGCCGGGAAGCGAAACAGTAATAGAGTATTGTGATGATGTAGTTGACTGAATAAGACTGCGGAGATGTGATCTGACAAGAAGGTATATACCGCCATGTTTGCGTCCTCGTGGCAGTGTTTTGTTGGTTGATAAAGGTAATGTAGTAGAGCAGAAATTGAGTGGATGGGCAAGTCGTGCATCGTGATGCTGATACCAGTGTTCAGCAATAAACAAAAAGTCAAAATATTTTTCGAGAAGGCAAACTGCCTGTGCAAACTTCCTATCAGGTAGGGAGTTTGCGTTCACATAGCCAATGTGATACATTAAGAAGAGGATTGGGTCCCGCGAGTTGACTTTAAAATTAGTCTCTTTTTCGGTTTCAAACCCACCACACTTGAACTATATCAACATATATTAGTTAAATAGATTCCTCTTTCATCTTCTAAGTTGGTAAACTACTTACCTCTCAATACTGTCTTCACTTAATATGCTAAATTTACGCTTGATATATTTGCCCGCACCACTAACAACATGCGTATGTTCTTGAGAGTCGCGAACAATTGATTGAACATGCTCATCGTGAGAGGATTCAGGATCGGTATTGGGAGAATCCGTATCGTGCTCGGCCAAGCTTATGCCCTGTTTGTCCAACTCTTTTTCTAATTGCTGCCCAAGTCCACGATAGCTTGCCCAATTCATGATTTGACGACGTGTTGAATTCCGATTACTTGATAGTACTGAAGCTGACAATCGTGTAACAAAGTTTCTCTTCAGAACTGATTCTTGTGACTCTGGCCGCATATCTCCTTCCCAATTGAAACACTCTGGTGATAGAGCATCAAAGTTCGATTTGACCTTATATTTGGAATTCTGATTGATGTGGTTTTTCATCCGCTCGACGTGTTGAACATCGACCAGCAATTCTATAACTCGTTGCTCAATCCAGCAAATGTTGCCTATATCGCGCAATTGGATACCCATTGCTGGATTACCAAGAATATCTTTAACCCTTTTGATAGTTGTGAAAGGTATACCGGTGATATATAATGCGGTTGTTGTTGCGCGACGAGTTCGAAGCTTGGTGTTCTTTCTTTTTGGAGTAATATTTGTGAATTGATCTATATAGGGGTTTAATTGAAATCCTGATAGAAATATGTATCAAATAGTATATACGCACTTGTGCTGCCGGATGCCAAAACACTGCTATATGTTGGTCTGGCGGAAGACAAATCTGGTGGCTGATATGGCTGTGGAGAGTTAAATGAAGAATTATATGCTGATTCTCTGTTGAATGTGAAGGATTTGGGAATAGATGTAGCACTCTCAGCTCCCACGCTGGCATCCTCTTCAATATCATCCATTAAAGAATTCGGAATATCAAGCCCCGTTGTTTCCTAAATTGTTTTATTCGCAGATGGTAAATGATTAGTCATTGCTTACTTCAAATTCCTTCTTATAATCTTGAAGTAAAATATCTCGTCCATCTTTTTTGGTAAAACCAGAGGTATTTGCCCATACTAAATCAGGACTCACATACCTGATCTAAGCTGGATATTAGCGGATTTGCGGGATATTTCCCTTTAAATACTCGGTTTAATGCCTTTTCCAGATTGGTAATTCTGTCTTCAAGACGTTTGCGCTTATTCGTTTCCTGCTTCAAGGTTCAAGTTCCGCGTAGATGAACAATCTCAGATTTCAAGTCGGCACGCTCAGGCTTTCTTAAACCCGATTCTATTATGGTAATGGAGAGTTAGCAATCAGCGTACTTTGAAAATAATTTGGGGTGGAAATTAGGGTATTGAGTCAAGATATAAACAGGTAGTTATTAAAACCTACCTTCATCTTCAGAGTTATGAGTTGGGATACTCAAAAGTCCACTTTGAGATGATGATTCAATCGTGATTAGATTGTCCATTTTCTGATATATTCAATTTAGGTAGTCAGTAAGTTAGAACACTGGTCAATATTCAAGTAATCTGAAAAAGGACAAGTAGAACTGATTTAAACCAACTACTATAAGATATGAAATGCAACATACAGATTGAGTTGTACGTGAAGTAATTTTGTCAGGCATTGTATCAGAGTTTCCACATGGATATGCTGTCGGATCGTCTGTGAATGCTTTAAAGATTTTGGCGCCTTGAGGTTATTAGCATATGAGCGATCTCGCCTGAATTAGAAACGAGATAAGTAAAGAATTAAGGGACAATTTTTAATTGATAGGGCATAGAATATGACTATTTTATATACTTACGGGAGGAGGAGGCAACTGGTAGAATATTATGAGAGCTTGGTTCTGTGAGTTCCTTGCACATACGAAGAAACTCAGTGACACCTAACGTCTTGCCACATTTAGGACGCGAACGACATTTGAACCGTCTATAAATACGCCCCGCAGAATCCGATACTCCACCCGAGTCTTTATTGAATGCACCACTACTGGTACTATTAAAACCACAACCAGGACACTTTAGTTGTCGGTTCAATTGGATATGGAGAGCATCAGCCTCTTCGCGCTTTCCATTTTCTGATCGCAGTGCAGCCTTGGAAGCTTTGCCCATCTTATTGAAAGAGTTATACGATGAGATTGATCTTCAAATAGCAATTAGCAAACATTTTCCATCATTTCTATTATCAGTGTGAGTGAACCCAATAGAAGACTCGTGGAGCAAGAGGAATATTAGAAGATAATTAAATTTTATCAATGCAGAACGTATTCTAATAATCTTAGATTGTCCCTCAGAGTCATGTGCAGGGTATATTCTAATAGAGAATCCCTAGGTAAAACACGGGGTTTCACCTGAGTTCAAATATTATAAAATAGTGACTAAGTAGGGTTCAAGTAGAAACATTAATTCACTCGGACAAGTGGAGATAAATGATTGGTGTAATGTGAAACCCTGGGTTTCACCTACTCAAGCGTAAAGGTATTCATAGACAATATATAGTAACAATAGGGGATAGTAATTTAATTAATAGTACTCACTATTCAGCGTTGCAAGATTGGAGATGAACTTAATATCGTTCCTGACTCCAAGCTAAATGTAACACAATCTTTGCTTCTTATTAGCTCAAGAACAATATTGCCTGTGAAGCATTGTAGATATATCAAGCAGACTCACAGAATGTGAAGCGATCGTACGCAAAATAAGCGAAATTGTATCTGTTACGGCCCCGCTCAGGTTGTATTTGCTAGTAACGATACTGAATAAAGACTTGTAATATTAGTTTAACAAATGGATTTTAATATAAAATCAACGCAGGCACAGTGACGAAATATTCATGTGTACTTAACCCTGCAGCGAACCGATAGTAATAATGATGTGGTATCTATTGCTTCACGATGATATAATCAGTAAACAATATCAATTTCATCATAATATACCACACCATGACGGATGAGAAATCAAGTATAAATACAACCACTCACCCCCTGGATTGTCGCTCAAATGTGTTCAATTTTAAGTCTATTTTGTAGCACACCAAATCCTGAATTGATATTCGCACGCTTGCGTTCAGTACACCAGAGTACAACAAAGTGAGACCCCGGGTTTCACCTTGTAGTTGGATTCTTCCTCACCTATCAAACGTCTTCCTGAGTAAGTTCATTCTTCTAGCGGAGTAGTATTATTAATTTCACAAAATGTAAATGAAATTCACTAACTGTGTAGTAGAACAAGGGTCAATCTTTGCACAATTGACGAGCTAGTATGTATAACGAATCAGGGAAGGCTGTGTCTTGCTCTAACCCGTAACGTGTTGAGTCTTGTTTGAGTGATACTGATTGATGAATAATTATAAAGGATTAGCTTGACGGAAATCTAATACTTGTAGGATACTAAGCAAGGGTATTACCTTGGGGCCATACGCTGATCGTATGCACAGGTGAAACCTTGGGTTTTACTTTGCAGAATCCAAAGCCCACGCCAAACAACAATCCGTGTTCTATACAGGTGAAACCCTGGGTTTCACCTTTCTTGACGGGAACCGGAACGTCCAAGCAATATCCTGAACGGTATGTAATTGAAGCTGCTTATCTCGTTACAATTCTCATGCGATACTAGCCTGAGAGAAGCTTGAATATTTGCTGACTAAGCTATATTCAGGAAGAGTACTCGGAGGAGTATTTTTAATTACCGAAAACCTTGTCAAACGTGGAAAGGCTGCCCCTTTTATACCTCTCAGGCTTAGATATAACGATGTAAGTATTGCAGAATAATTACATATTCCACCTTCCCCGCAATAAGCGAGATTTATTTTTATAATTTTATAAACGAGTATTGATATAATAATGACTGAAACAATAGTGTGTAACCAATCACGTATTGCCTCTGTTCTCCAAATAGATTGTGAGGATAAGACTCCCATTATCCAATACTCTCTGTGCGATTAAATTCCGATACCTCAATCAATATACACAGTTCCGACCATCCTGTAACGATGGACGACACAGGCGAGTCTTCTACGGCACACTCAGGTGACAGTTGCTTGCAACAAAATCAAGGGCACTATCAGCGTGGTTTCTCGATCCTCAATGATGGGAGTATTTCAGCTACCGGATTCTTTGCTGGTCTGGACTGTGATCAAGCTCATCGGTCGTTTTATCTCCTCCATGAGGAGTATCGACGCTTTATTACCCAGCTCGGTGGTCAACCTTTGAGACACTGTTGTACTGGTAATCTTGGGGTAGACCAGCTTGATGCAGATAGCGAGGTAGGACATGAGACTCGAGAGCCAGTGGTAGAACAACCTCAAGAGGATCCGGAGAACAAAGCGTATCGTGAACTCGAAGTCTTCTGGGGCCATCGCAATTGGGGCCGAAACCTGGACTTGTTTAATGTCTATGATGGTCAAACATCACTGTCATTTCACGTATGGAATAAGCTCTTAGAATGGCTATGGGCTAGCCTGTCAGAGGAACACATGAATCATCTTCTCGAGATCCTGATTCGTGTACGGAAGAATGAAGGGAGTATACCAGATATCACACATGCACAGGATACTGGACGTCCACGATCGGTATTGCAACAAGCACTTATTCGTTCCTATTATCGTGTTGTCCGAGCGGACTACACCCAGGATGTGTGTGTGATTGCACAACGTTTTTATCTTGTAAGAATGCATAATTCACATACAGCATATGTCGAAGAATACCGTCGTAAAGGAATGGCTCTGCAAAAGGCACAGGAACGTGTTAATCAACATCTCTACCAAGTCTTTAACGATGAACTCGGTACTGCTGTTAGTCTCCAGACAATAAGGAATCACATTAAAGATAGTCGACATTGGGCAGAGATTTTACACACACGACAAACAGCAGCCTTTGGCTATGGATTACTACTTCTGTTACCCGTTCGTGGCTTTTCTGACCTTGCACGCAAGACGGCCAACTCGGTTTGGCAGTTCTTAGTGCCACGTATTCCTAGTATCTCACGCCGCATTGTGGAGGTGGCTCAAGCCCTGGATCCTATTGCAAAGGCGATACACACCAAGGGAATTGGTAATGTTGACGTTCCACTCATTGGCTATGAGTTGCATGAAGCAACCAATCTTCATGAACTTCCACGCTCAGCCTTCAATGCATGTCTTCGGTCCTATCCTAATTTGGATATTGCAGAAGCCTTGAATGTTATTCAAGCCAATCATCGTACCGCTAATCCTGACAGAATTGTGGCTCTGGTACAAGAAGCCATGGGTCAAGCAAATCCCTTTCATGATCATGGTATACTCCACCAAGCTCATAGTCTATAAGCCTAATAGACAGTGATATAACTATAATATAAAAGGAAGCTAATGTGCGGCTATATTACAAACTAGCCGAAGAGGATGATGAAAATAGCCATCTTGTCATGAATGGAGGAGCAGTAGAGACTTCTTCAACTGCAAGCACCACTGATAATGTTGTACCTTCGCATGTTAGTACAAAATTTCCTAAAAGTCTATGTATATAGCTGCGAATTGTATTACACGACAAAACAAGAATAGGCTCACTATACTTAACTCAATTACTGGCAAGGCTAATAATTTTAACAAATATGTTCAGATCACTAGGTACCGTTCGATGCGTCAACCACTTACGGCCCAGCGGCTAAGCTCTACCCGCATTACAAAACGTACTTTAGCCAAGCGTACTCGTCGTCGCACCTCTGCCAATGATGTCAATGTTTCGCCTGCCACAATTGAGGACATCGCAGAGCAAGCATCTACCAATCCCGACAACGTAGTCCAATCGGTCTCCTCTCATGAAACATTTAGTTCTATGGAGTCTTCCAGCGTGGAAGCCCTACCCGATACACATACAGCTTCAAGAAGGCAGTCAGATAAACAAAGTCCAACACATCTGTCAAAGCCGACACGATCCAAACGTTCTCGTCGTCGTCGCCCGTCCACACCTTCTCATACTATATCCTCTAATACTGCCCAGCAAATATTAGACCAAGCAGCTAGGACCTGTGCACATCAGAAAGAGGGGGGGGGGCAATCCTTGTTAGGAATGTCAAGGTCAATGAC
>Ga0307517_10014222_pt1 | contig 10718 bp, 14 predicted proteins | sample 23_EM_MG_FD_194515 | JGI IMG/M metagenome (GOLD analysis project Ga0307517, IMG submission 194515) | Populus trichocarpa ectomycorrhiza microbial communities from riparian zone in the Pacific Northwest, United States - 23_EM | ecosystem: Host-associated > Plants > Roots > Unclassified | place...
TTGCGCACTACGACTGGAATGGAGTTCCGCTTAAGAACTTACCAGAATTATGCAGGCGAACAATGGGGCTTGAATCTGTAGAAGAATCTCAGAAAAATCGTAGGTGAATTGTATGGTCTCCATAGCTCGAAGTTGACACATCCCATAAAGACGATGACAATGCAGGCACATCTGTTACAGAGTCGGATTCTGAATGGGAACATTGTAAGAGAAAAACTCGGCAACGAATGAAGCTGACACACACACAAGATAAACGACGACCTTTTGAAGACGGAAATGATGCAAACACATCAGTAACCAAGTCAGATCCTGAGTGGGAACATGGTAAGGTTAGCCAGTCAGCAACGTACAAACACTTAAATCTCTTGCAGGTGGTAGGAAAAGCCAGCGCCCAAAGCCTTTGGTCAGTGGGGATCCAGAAGACATGAATGCCAACAAAGAAAATGCTGAAGGCCTAGGCCGCACTTCTGCAAAGCGTCATAAACGTAAATTATCGACGCCAGAGAGAGAACTCTCGGTAACCTGGAAGAAGGTCAAAGTACGTGTTTGCAATGAGGGCACTTCACTACCGCATTAACAAATTTACAAGAATGGAACAGGCGCCCACATCAAAGTGCGTGGTCTAAAGAAACGGTCGACAGTGAAAATATCTCTAGAGATTGGCAAATAGGTGGTCAATAGTTTTAAGTAAAAGAAATGGGAAGAGAGCTTACTAAATTGACTCCCGAGTGCTCGAAGTATCGAATAGCAGTCTCCGGAGGCATTACTCCTGATGGGTACTCCTTGTCCTGCCAAACAAGCGGGCCCGAAGATTTTCGCATTTTCACTCCAGAGTAAGTATCAGGCTGAGGTATAATCAAGGCCAAGGTGTTTCGAATACGGGTTGCTGCTTTGGTTCGTCCATCGGCCAGAGCATCGAGATTGGCTGCGAGAAAGGTGCGCCAGTCTTGATTAGATATAGCGAGAGATGGCTCTCTTGCAAGACGCATAAGCCAAGTATCGCGAAGTCGCAACCACGGCTCAATATATCGGACAGGAGCCTTCTTGTTGGTGGCCTTCTTGTCAGCAACGGGAGTTATGAAAAGACCAGGGTCAGGGAAGGTGTAATGGCCATAGTGTATGAACGACTTGGATGCTTCGAGGAGACGAGACGGGGATTGGTCAACGCCTTGAAGTCCAGCACTCCAGGCAGGGATCGAAAATGGTGCGAAAGGGCTGTCCAAGGGAAAGAATTTGTTGCGGTCATTGGGTTGCATAGTTTGAGGTTTCGAGGCTTAGGGTACAAGTGAGAAAATATACTACACAATCATTACAGCATACTCACAAGATACTACAGGCGTTGCAGACTGTGAATCTTCAGGAAGAGAAATTTTGCCGTGTTCAGAGGATTGAATAGTTGAGGGTTTCGAAGCTTTCAGGGTGGTAAGAAAATGCATTGTGCCAAGATTGAATCTACTAACCTTTAGATTGATTCTTGAAGGGGTCTTTAAACACCAGCCACGTTCGCGAATAGGCAAGAATAGAGGCATGTCTTTGGTAACTGGTCATGTAACCGCAGTATATTGAGGGGAAAGGTGGATCATGTTCTGAAACACATAAATGGTCGGCAGGACTGACATGGGGAACAATCTCTAATACGTTGCATGTGAGGGGAGTGTCCCAAGCTTTGTGAGGTCGAAGGAACCAAACGGGTAGTCCTGCAGAATGGAAGTCCTGCACTATACGGGCTACGTTGGTGAAAACTCCGATGCAGTTCGCAACAGTGGTAGCTGCAAGTTTTTGGCCGTCCATCCGCGGTTTATACAGCACGAGATAGTCTAGGCAACCGCAAACTTCGAGGAAGTAACGTTGAAATTCGGTGAGACCAAACCTCATCTCAGTGAACGTGGTCTTCAATGAACTGAGACGGACGAAGGCATCTTGCATTGCTTTCACAATGGACAGAAGATAGGCGTTGGGAGGACGGGAATCTGGGCAAGTCTTTTTGTAATCTTCGATCCTACTCTCCAACTCCCTCATCGCCGCCTCTAATAAAGATATCTTCGACTTCGATAACTCGCCCAAACCGTCAACAATGCTAGCGCCAAAGGATTCGAAGTCGTTGGAGGTTGGGTCCCACCACATGATTGAGAGGGGATCCAGGGGATCGTCGGGCTTCCTAGGAATTGCACCAAGGTGAGGGTATTCGACGATCCAGGGTTGCGGCCATAGCGAAGGGTCATCCGGACCATAGCGGAAGTCTGCACGGAGGTGGACTTCTCTCTTTTGCATAGGTGGAAGAAAAATACGACTTTGGTTGGGAGTTGTACAGACAAAATCCTTGAAAATCGAGGCAACCCTTCCATCAAACGGACCAAGAGGGACTGTAATACATTAGCAACAATTCTAGCGAGTTAGGCCTAACATACCATCGGGATTTGAGTTAGCGAGGAGGACATGTTCACTGAATACGAATGTCATCGAATCTAGAAAATCGTCGAGGGCTTTCGTCAAAAAAAAAATTAATTAAACGACGTCCGAGATAACTTGAAGAGGAAGGGTTGACGCAAAGCCTAAACCCTGAGGCCGACGCGAAGTCTAAACCTTGAGGCCGACGCGAAGTCTAAGCCCCCGGACGACGCGAAGTCTAGTCCAAGTCCACAACTCAAGAGGGAATGGAGCGTACATGTTGAATGGGAGAAAGGGCTTCGGCTGAAAAAAAAATTCAACTGGCAAGCAAGAAAAAGGTCAGTGGGCATGCCAAAAACCTCAACCTGCATAACGTCAATGAAAAACTCACCGAACTGCCTAGGTAAACGAGGGCACAGTTAAGTGTGAAAGGGTCGACGCGAAGTCTACACCCCAAGCAAGGCTGACGCGAAGTCTAAACCTAAGGCCGACGCGAAGTCTAAGCCCCCGGACGACGCGAAGTCTAATCCGTTTGGATCCAACGAAAGAGGTGGAGGTGCCTACCGTATACTGAGATATAGAGGAGAGAAACTTGAAATGATTATGTAATGTCGAGTCATTGTTTGTTTACTGTCATTGTTTGGTCGTTATCGTCTCTCACCATCAAGTCCTCCCGCCACACTCACGACTTGGACTCACGACTTGGACTCACGACTTAGACTTCGCGTCAGTCGTGGCTCCTGACTTAGACTTCGCGTCGGTCAGACATTGGACTTAGACTTCGCGTCGGTCCAGTCACCGATTGACTAGACTTCGCGTCGTCAATCTGCTTTTGAACGGATGCAAAATCTCCACCTCCTCTGTGCGTGTGCCCTTCACCTAATTTATTCTGACGATCTGTTTTACTTTCAGCTTTTTTTTTTCTTTTGGCCCAGCTGCCCAGTTGTACCCATCGGCCTTGAGATTGTCCACTTCCTTTCCGCCGATTCACGACTTAGACTTCGCGTCGATCCAAACACCTCCCCAAGCTATGCTGCGTTCCTCTCACTTGTGTCATGATTTAGACTTCGCGTCGGTTGTGACTTTGACCTAGACTTCGCGTCGGTCCACAATGATTGAATAGACTTCGCGTCGTCGATCGTAACTTTGCGACACACCCCTTTTTTTTTTCTTTTGGCTCTGAGGTCCTCCCACCATTTCCTCCCCTCCTCTCCACTGATGTCACGACTTCTACATAGCCGGTGAAATTGAATTTCCGTGTTCATCGCCATTCAACTGATTCGCCATGATCCTATGCATCTTTGGGCTGTTCATACCCGCATTCGCCTAACTTCCGATGACCGCTCTGTCGGTATATAAAGTCCATCGCATCTCCTTCGAATTTATCAACTTCTCTGGCACCATGGCCAAGGTTCCTTGCAATTGCGGTTGTGGGCAAATGGTGACGTACACTACGGGACAAAACCATCTTCGAGGTCGCGGCACGACTGCGCTCCGCGCCAGAGTATTGGCAGAGAACGAATTACTGAGAGGGATTCCCAGACAGCGAAAGGGGCAGCAACCACGTCAGAACCACACGAAACCATCCCGAAAGCGATCTTCTTCCAATGCTGATCAGGCTAGTAGCCGCAAACGGCTCAAGACATCTCAGCTCGAAGTCACCCCAGATCCCGATAATCTCCCTACGTTCCAAGCGGAAACAGACCAAGTAGATCCATTTCCTGCCGTAGTGATGAAGCCGAGCAAGCTCGTTGAGAGAACCAAGCACGCGATGGAACAGCGCTGGGAACCTCGTCGGGAAAATGATGGCAAACTTGGCGACAATTTCGAATTCGAAGAAAATGAGGTAGAGGATGGGGACAACAACGAGGATGGGGATGATGAGGCTGAGGACGACACCGAGGATGAGGACGACAATGAGGATGGGGACAACGAGGAAGAGGACGATGGCGAGGATGGGGACGACGACGAGGATGAGGACGACGGGGATCCTAACCTGCCAGGTTTTTCCAATTGGGATCTCCTTGGTGAAGAATTCGAGCGTGAAGCTGCAGCTCTAGGTTTGTCCTCATCTTGTAAATCACATATCCGGCTAATGATTCTTTAGATGGAAAGTCACTTGGAGAATCAGATCTCAACATACTTCGCAATTATACACTTAAAGTCGAGGATCACCTTTCGGATCGTACCTTCAGCCGACTCCCCAAGGCATTTCCGAACTCCAGTCATGATACTTTAAAAATGACCAAGAAGCGTGTTCGATCACTTGCCGGATTTCAGCCCGTACGATACAGCTGTTGCGTAAACAGCTGTGTTTGCTTCGTTGGGCCGTATGAGGACCTCACTGAATGCCCCAACTGCAAGGAAGCACGATTCAAAGCCGATGGAAAGCCGCGAAAAAACTTCGATTATCTCCCCATCATACCTCGTCTACAAGCTATGTTAGCAAACTCTATGCATGCGGAGAAGATGCGTTACCGAGCAAATCATGAGCACGAGCCTGGTGTGATCAAGGACGTTTTCGACGGCTCCCATTATCAGTCTTTACTCGACACCGTTGTCCCCGTTGGTGAGGCCGACCCTTATTTTTACTTCTCCGATAAACGGGACATTGCCCTTGGACTTTCGACGGACGGTTTTACTCCATTCAAGAAGCGCGATAAAACTTGTTGGCCCATCATCCTTTTCAACTATAATCTCCCTCCTGAAATACGCTTCCAGAAGAAATACTGCATACATGTTGCCACAGTTCCGGGTCCAAAAAAGCCGTGGGATTGGGATTCATTTGGTTGGCCGCTTGTTCAAGAACTGATTCAGTTAGAGCTGGGTGTCAAGGCCTTCGACGCAATTAGCCAGGCATTATTTTTACTCCATGCCTTCCTCATCCTGGCGTTTGGTGACATTCCCGCTATGGCTCTGATCATGCGCATGAAGGGGCAGAATGGTATCAGTCCCTGTCGAATCTGTGACATCAAAGGTGTTCGCACCAATTCTCGGTACTATGTTCCCCTGCGACGAGACATGATTCCTGAATCTCAACCTCCTCAATACGACGCATCTCATCTCCCCATCCGCACTCATGAGAAGCTAATGCAACAAGCACGCAAAGTTGAAATGGCATCCAACAATGCTAAACGTAACCGCCTCGCTACAAAACATGGCATTAAAGGCACACCTGTTTTGAGTTCCATATCTTCAATATCCTTCCCTTGCTCATTCCCTTTCGACTTCATGCACCTTATCTGGCAGAATTTAATTCCCAATCTCATTGACTTCTGGACTGGCAAGTTCAAAGACTTGGATCATGAAAACGAAGGCTACGTTATCGACGACCGCATCTGGACCGAAATTGGAGCTGCTACAGCAGCATGTGGTGCCACAATTCCGGCGGCATTCGGGGCTCCAGTTCCTGACATTGCAACGAAGCGACACCTAATGAATGCCGAGATGCATGCGAATTGGACACTGTATATCGCACCCATTGTTCTACGTGGAAGGTTTAAACGGTCTCAATACTACCAACACTTTATGCGGCTTGTCGAACTTCTCAAGCTTTGTTTATCATTCGAGATTTCGGAAGCAATGTTGAATCAAATTGAAGAGGGTTTCCGGTTGTGGGTGGAGAAATATGAAAAGTAAGCACCTCTTGTTTTCCTTGCATGTGTCACACTCAAATTGATATAGGTTGTACTATCAAAATGACCCCACTCGGCTTTCTGCTTGTCCTTTGACCATCCATGGTCTCCTTCATATTGCATGGGGTATCAGGGTAGCTGGTCCTGTCTGGACCTACTGGGCTTATCCCATGGAACGACATTGCAACACGTTACTTCAATCAATCAGAAGCAAACGCCACCCTTATGCATCTATTGTTTCGTTTGTCACCGCAACTGCACAGCTCAATCAAATCCGACTATTGTATGATCTCCATGAAACACTAAACCTGGATCCCGACGAAAAGGAAAGCCGCAAGCTTGTGCATGAATTGTGTATGTCTGGTCATCACCTTCTTGCTGGTCACTAAGTTGTGGAATTTAAACAGATCCAGACTATATGCTCGCTCCCCCCCAACGGAGCGAAATCTTACTCCCCGCAATACGTAGCAAAGTGTTGGCTTCCTTAGCAACGCGCTTCGACGTCCAGAAGAGCGTTGTTAAATCGGTCATAAAACTGGATAGGCCAATTACTCAGTACGGCAGAGTCAGCCGCCTTGGAGGAGGCGATCTTATGATTGGCCGTTACTTAGTCAAACAAGCTGAGGACAGCCGGGATGCTTCTTTTGTTCGAGTGAGTCTTGCCTCGCCCCTGTAACTGCAATTTCTGAGCACCACTTCCACAGTATACCCAACTCGTAGATCGATATGCTCACCGCCGTGGAAAAACACCAGACTTTCAATTGCAAACTTTCTTCGGCCAACTAAACCGTATTCTGCTTTTCGAATTACCGTCAGCACCACGATTAAACTTAGACAAGCCAACAACGGTCATTGTAGCGCTAATTCAGGCAGTCAAAGCAACATTAAAGGAGAACATCTACTACTATAAAGAATTTGGCGTCGAAGAGGTGGTTGATCTGGAAACTGTCCAATGTGTAGTCGGCAGGGTGAAGGATAGAGGCGAGTGGGCTATCGTTGATCGGAGCGATAACGCGGTAATTCAGGTGGATTGATACTATTGTGAGTTTCTTTATCACCTTTTCATGGAAAAATAATTGATTTTTCATATAGCCCAATATTGCGTTGATTATCTGTTCTTTGTACCGTTAAACAATATGCAACATCATTTTCGGATTTCGGTGGAGGCTCTGAGCTCGCAATATGCAGGTAGAACTACCTGAACAACACCCACTGCCGTCCAGGCTATCCAGAAAGGGCAAAGAGGTGGTCCGCAGCCCACAGACCTCGATGAGAAGATTATGGCCCTCAGGAGGAGAAATGCCGCGATTTATCTCGGATTTTATTAATATTCGTGTTACCAGCGCAACTCGACCTCGAGACAAGTCTGAACGAGAGCGCAGTCAACTGCAGCATTCCCAGATGTTGGTTGCTCAGCAGCGGCCACCGCAGAAAACTCTGTCCCAATCTCCACCGCAGTCTTCGTCGTACCGTGAAAAAGAGAGGGACAGAGTTGTCTCCGAAGGTGTCCGTAGCAGATGCTCGTCACCAGATCTCCCAATCCCCACTTCATTCACCCCGCCGGCATGCTAAACAACCCCACGTCGTCGTTACTCGCCCGCAGCCATCATCCAAGGACCGGGAGAAAGAACCTGACCATGAAAAGTTTTCTAAGAGGCTGCGGATCTCGTCTTCCCATCATAATCACATTCACAACAATCACCTATACCAACGACGCTAACCGGGGGCACAGAAGACGATGGTTCTGGTGAATGGGAACGCAAAAGGGAACGAGAAAGAGAAAGGGATGGAGATCCACGGGAGCGAGAATCCACCAATGCCATGAGCAGAGGCAACCCCCTTCAGCTTTTTGACCTAACCTCGGTATTGAGCTGTGCGACCGTGACCCGTACTACTCCCAAACACCCTCCTAATGATCATGTCTCGCGTCTTCAACCTCAGTATCTCCCTACGCCGCATCGATATCCTCCTCAGCATTCACGCTTTCTTCTACGACCGATGGGTCCTCAGCATCGTCCGCTCTTTTCGAAGGCTGTGATGGGAATTGTGTCTTCTCCGTACAATTGAAGGAGCTGTGTAGGGCGTTGTCGAACTTGCAGACGAGGATTAAGCAAGAGGAAAGTTATATCGGGTCTTCGATGGAGGATGGGGATGTAGCGTAGTAGTTCTTTGGGTAAAGGAAAGGGGCTGATTGTCAAGGGAAAGGGGAAGTAAATGACGGTGCGATAGGTTGAGCCAGGGGAAGTGGAAAGGGAGCGCTGGAAGAAGATTATTAATGACCATAAAGAGTGCGTTTATGAAATCCTCGTCTCCTTTTTCAACAGAACTCACACTTTTATCCGCCAGACTCGCGGAGATCAGCCACAATCTTCTGAAGATCTCTCTCTCGCCATCCGTCCCCGCCTCTCTGCGCGATATACCTACGAAGTATAACATCATTGTATGCCTCTGGATCTATGGCTTTCACAAGCTCCTTGAGTCCCTCCGCCGTGCTTTCTTCAGCTCCCCACTTGCCCTAGGAGTATTCGTTTTACACCAGGTTACTAGAAGAGCCAATTTTGAGCAGCTTTCGACGTGGGTGGTTAGAAGCTTAGCTAAGTACTGGATGGCGATGGTTGGCGGAGGTGTCGGAGCAGGTGGCTTAGGTGGTTGACGAGCCAGGTGGTTTCAGAAGCCACAAGCGCCACAGAACGATCCGTCGACGGTAAAAAAGAAACAGGAATTCCTCGAAACGGGACGAAATCTCTGAGTGACCATCCTGCTATCGACGATAGTCCCTCAAGCTCACCGAGCATCGGAGTTGCTGCTGGATGTGAGGGAGTCACGTAATGTCATATGTTACCGAGTCGACGAGGATATTGCCCAGAGAAAGGTCGTGATGAAATCGGTCGAGATGGGAAGAGTGCAGCAGAGATCGTTTGTTTATCATCCTTTGTATCCGTTTTTCGACACAACTGTCATCTCTCACTCACTCAAGTCCGTTTCATTCAACTACATTCACGCCTCCATCAGACGACAAAATGTTTAAGGTAAGTCATTTAGAACTTAATATTCTTCTACTAATGCCACCATTAGCCACACAGTCGAGTCGAGGTCAAGCGTTCGACCGGATGGATGATGGGGACTTTTCGATGGTACCAGTACAAATGGATTCGGGTACGGTCATACTCTATTCTACTGCATAAATCTAATAGTATTGTAGCATACTCGCTATCGTATTGGCGCTTTTGTCGACCTAGCCAATGGTGACTCCATTGTTGTGCCTTTATGTGATATCCGCAAGTTGTGATATCGGTGTAGAATACGTATACATTCGAACATGTAGTAATACGATATCGCCACCATCCCCTTCAAATAAACCACCCAGCAAATGATCCTACAATCCACCAGCATGCAGCAGCAACGCGATTGAGAGGGAAGGTGGCAAGGGAACACGGGTAGTGGGCGTATAAGGTACGCCCGCTGGGTTTTATTTATGTGCTGTTTCTGACCCCCAATGTACAGACTCAAGGACGACAGACCTCCTTTTCCCTCGATCTCAACGCGATGAAGACACCTCCACCCATTCCCTTGATTTTGACGCTATGGAAGGCGGACGACCCCCTCAACCTGCTTTCCTTCGATTTCGACGCCAAGAAGAGGGACTGGCCCTCTTCCGCCTCCGTTTCCCTCGATTTTGACGCGAATGGGGAAGAATGGATCTCGTCTTCACCACGACTTCATCATCACCCAAGTTATTTGATCCTATACTGACGATGGAAAGAGAGCACCGGGCACTCGAACGACCACAACCTAGTGCGTATATTGTAGTCATTTTCTTCGTAGTCCGTTAAAACTTTATTGCAGTCCGACGCATTCCGCTGCCACCGACTGATTTACATTTGCTGCTTCAACCCTCTCTCCGAAAACTTGTGAAAGCTTATCCATTCGGAGTACACAAACCCATGAAACGCCGTCGCCATCGTCAGTCCCGCAGCCATCAACCTAAAAACCTGATCTACCCCGAAATTCCTACACTCTCGGTCATGGGTATTAACCATGGTATCAGAACCGACGCATTCCCTCAGCTTATGACATGCCGTCTGGAGGTCCGCCAAGGACTTAGCTAGGTACCGGATGGCAGTGGCTGCAATGGTCAGCAGAGGTGTTGGAGCAGGTGGCTTGGGTGGTCGGTTGACGAGCCAGTCTCAGAAGCCGCAAGTGCCACAGACCAATCCGTCGACAACAAAAAACCAACGGAGAATTCCTCGAACGGGACGAAATCTCTGAGCGACCAACCTGCCGCTAGTCCCTCACGAGCATTGGTGTTGCTGCTGCTCATTTGATGGATGTAGATGGTGTCAAATTCCAAGGAAGTGGTATGGTGCGGGTCTCGCTGAAGAGCCTGGGGTCCAGAGGTGGATGGATTGGATGCCCCTAGAATAATTCCTACTCTAAAGGTTGTAAAATCCTTCAAAAAGTTGATTTACTATCTTTGTATATAATTCCTCCAATAAACGTTGCAAAATCCTTCCAAAAATAACACCATTTATGGGTGACTTTTGCTTTCCCCATATTTGTAATAAATTCCGACATAAACCGTTGGAATTTGATCCCACCGAAAAAGGTTAGTTTTTACATTACACCGTTATCTAGTGCTATTTACATCTTCCTCCCTTTTCCGTCATTTTTTCCCACCTCCCGGGTCTTACAGTG
>Ga0307517_10014224_pt1 | contig 10718 bp, 4 predicted proteins | sample 23_EM_MG_FD_194515 | JGI IMG/M metagenome (GOLD analysis project Ga0307517, IMG submission 194515) | Populus trichocarpa ectomycorrhiza microbial communities from riparian zone in the Pacific Northwest, United States - 23_EM | ecosystem: Host-associated > Plants > Roots > Unclassified | place...
ATTTTTTAAAGGATAAGTAAAAAAAAAAGAAAAAAGAAAAAAGAAAAAAAAAAAAGAAAAACCATGGATATCAAGATTCTAGAATGAAGAAGTGAAAGGCCGGCCTGCATTAGTGTCTGGACCACAAATGCAGCCAATGAAATGTGTCACAGTTTTATAAGATATATTTTATGTAGGATCTTATCGTGAAGAATTTTTTAGCATAAATAATTACTATATTTACAATAAATTAAAAGCTTTAAAATAAAGTTATTAATTTCAGTGTTACAAATTAACATGATAAATAGGAGATTTAAAGCTAATTTGGGTTAAATTTTAATTTTTAAAATGATTTTACTATTAACATGATTAAAATCAAGATAATGTTATGGGCTGATCTGAAATTAGTTTGATGTGATGAAATTAAAAATAAAATAATTTTTAAAAAATTAAAATATTATTTTTAATAAAAATAATATATTTGGATTGACTTAATTAACGGTAGGTTAACCCAAATTTCTTTTAAGAAATAAAAAAAAAATACCGTAGTCCTTGATTTATAATTCTTATAAATATGATAATTTTGTATAGGAAGAAACTTGATTGTAATCAATATATTAATGAAATGACTCACATAACATCTAAATCATCACATTAACAAAAAAAAATTAAAGGAGAAGGGAGTTTTATTGTATCACTCATCACATAATATTATTAATTGGAATAATGATTTTTTTCCTCTCTTTTGGTTTTTTATTTCTAATTTATTTTTTTTATTTTGATTTTATCCTTTAACATTAGACTTGTAGTAGATTGAGCTTCATAATTTTTTTCTAATCAATATATTAATGAAATGACTCACATAACATCTAAATCATCACATTAACAAAAAAAATTTAAGGAGAAGGGAGTCATTTTTTTAGGTTTTTTTTTTAATTGATTTTTTTTCCAGTTTTCTCATTCAATATGATTTTATTAGAAACTGAGTTTTGTAATTTGTTTTAAATTGATTTCTATAGGGTTGTTGTGATCTTATGACTTGGTATGCAGATTGACAAGTTAACTCGAATAGATCTAATATGTTGTTGTCTCAATATTTATTGAAAAATCTCATCTTAAATATTTATTTTGAGTCAAACTATATTTTTATCGGTCATTTAGATTGTCTTTAGATCTGTCAAGGTGACCAAGTCACATTGAATCAATTCTCATATAATTTTAATATTTTTTATATTGAAAAAATTAATTCAAACTACTAGCAAGATCCAATAATCTAATTAATATCTGCTAGAATAATACGAAGAAATTATATTGCGTTGATAAGGTGGAGAGGTTTTACTTATTTTGCCAAATCTATTTAACTCTAAAAAAAAATATTTGCCAATCCTACAAGCTCTTCATGCATGTCTTGCCCATCCAAATGTAAGATATAAAAAAAAAATTTACAAAATAAATCAAGTCTTTTTTTCAAGATGTTATTTTCATCTTTTGTAATCTCATCCTTTAATATATATTGAGTTGATTAGGAATTGAAGTTCTTAATTTATTTTGATTTGCTTTCTACGTGGTTATCTCGGTCTTATGACTTGAGTAGCTAGTTTGACAGACTAGCTCAGTTTGCTTTTTATGTTTCTTTTTAATTATTATTTTTAATTTTATCCTTCAATATTTAATTGATTGAAAATTAAACTTTATAATTTATTTTGATTTATTTTTTATAGGATTATCATGGTCTCATAACCCATATCACAAATTTCACATAAAACTAATTCAATATGTTGTTATCTTAATATTAAAAAAAATATTCTTGAAATTTTTTCCAAGTTAAACTATGTTTTTATAAATTATCTGGGTTACTTTAAAAACTATAAAATCAACCGAGTCACAACGAATCAATCTCTACATAATTTATTTATTTTTCACTGAAAAATTTAAATTATTATCAATATTTAAATATTTCTTTACTTTCAAGGCTGAGCGCAAATTAATAATCTAACTTGGGTATATATAAAACGGGTAAAGAAATATTAGTAACTTTACAGAGGGAGTACATGAAACATCAGCAACAGTTGAATTGTACTAATCAGAAGTACTACGTGGACAATGATGGTTTAATAATAATACAAAACCAGTGACCCCACCCGCAATAGCTATTTGGTTAAGCTCCACAAACGATAAATTAAGTAAAAAAAAAAAAAAAAGGATCGCAATAAACATTTGAGCTAGAATGGAGCCATGGTCCACTCACGCACACAACCCATGCATCCTTCTAGAAGCCTTAAGGCTAATTGACCTCAAGTCCCTCTGAACCAAACTCCTAATTAACCTCTTACTTCGTTGATTTTGATTCATCTACTCTTTTCTTTAGAACAAGCATCAGCTAATTACTGGCTGCTGGCAGGGATAACAAGGACTTGCTTGAAGAACTTGAAATAAAGAAAAATAATAGCAATAGAGTACAAAAAAGCTTCATTCCAACCACTAGAATCCATCCAAACCCATCATCATCTCCTTTCCCTTCTCCAAAATGAACAGCCCGCCATCAATTTCAAACTCGTATTCAAAGTTCAAAATAAAAAACAATCTCTCTTTGATTGAATAAGGTGTAATACTCTGAATCTTCATTATTAATGGAATCAAAATGATTAAGAAAATACCCGCTCAGACCCTTCCCTGGGTGGTCTACATATATGTCCCTGTATCTCCCAGCTGCGAAGAAAACAGGATGGTACGTATGATCCAGGCCCTTACACGAGTAACTTAGTGGACAATCTATCAGGCGAAGTACACTTTATCAACCCATATCATATTAATACAAGCCTGTGATAAGACCCGTGAGATATGTATTGATAGTTCTCAGCAGTCCGGCTGGAGTTGTCTTTCTCGGTAACTTCACAAAATGCAGAGTTTTTTTTTTTTTTTGGGGTAACTGTGAAAAAGTTGACAGATAAATCACTCTACTCTGGAGTTAAAAGCTATCTAGCCTTCATCTTTCATATATGCAGGTCATAGTTGTTTATATGTTAATTTGGATAATTGTTGAAATATTTTTCATCTAAGTGCAGCTGAATATATATCATATCACCTTGTAGAGGCTTGGTGTTTGTGTTTTCTCGGTGGCCAGTTCTCGTCGGATTTATTTCCCGCGTGAGTGCTTCTATTCATTCAAGACTCGACAACTTCGACAGTTTCACAATGTTCATATTATACTGTTATGGATTGGTGACTGTAGCTTTGTAAATATAGCTTCTTTTTAAAAAAAAACATGACGACGCAGATGAAAATACAAACAAAAAACAGATTTGAAGCTGAATAGAAATCATATTGAATTATAATTTTGACGTGGTTTGTCTCAGCTCCTTAAATAGATCACTCATATTGAATAAATGAGTTTAGTAGACTTTTTGCATGATATAATCCTTATTTACATGTTCAAATCCTTTAGACTTTTGTAACCCGCATACATCCGTGTTCATAATTTCACCTTATGTACCCTTTTGGGCTGTTTTCTGGCAGCTAGTTTTGCTTCTCCCTCTTCATTTATGTGTGTGTGTGATTGTATAGTTTCCAAACACACCACACATACATATGAATCATAAACATGGCCAGGATTATTCACATGAACAGATTTGATATATAAGTCTACTTCATTATATTTCACATGTTTTAAATCGCTCTATTTTCTAGTAGTTATCATATTAGAAGCCAAACATATATGACTTGATCATTCATCTTGCTTTCTTGCAGGGAAGAAGAGGGCGTGGTCTGGATTGTGATGTTCCAAGCACTGACTTTAATTTTTCTTTGGGAAAATAATTGATATTCATTCATAAAAAATAATGTTATTAATTTATCCAGGGATTGACATCATTGACCAAATTTCATATAACTATTTAATTTTTTATTTATTAACAAAATGTGTATATATTTATGATGTCGGACGATTGTGATTGGCATAACAATTACTTACAGCTACTCAGAACCACTTGGGGATGTGTCCAAGAAAGATTGGTTCGAATATGGCTTCCAAGTCATCACCTGTAGGACCCACACAAAGAATTGCAGTAGGTCAAAGATATTGACCCTGGAAGAGAAAAACCATTCCACGGTGTCAGTCACTCTCGTTGGCTTGTCCTGAACGGCGCCGTCTTATTGAGCTTTCCAAATCTAATCAAACAGGCCCCAAGATACTGTCTCCGTCACACTTTATTGTCTTCCACGCCACTCAGGCTAAAAACTGACCGTCCGATCCATCTTCCGTTTTTGTCTTTTCAATTAACACGAGCTCCCTGCCCTTGCTTTGATGGTATGATTATTCTATTAACCATTTTTTTTAGAATCATTCAGAATTCATGATTAAGCTTAACTTTAGGTACTTAATAAGTTTATTAAACTTAAATCCTAAAAGAAATTATTTGAGATGCGTGCCTCCAACATAAGAAATTATGAATTCCCTTGTACTTTTAACTAAATCAACAAGATTTTAAATTATCTTTTCTGCTTTTTAAATTGTTTTTAATTTATTTTTTGTATGAAAATTATTAAATTAGTATTTTTAGTTTTTTTTTTATAATTTTAATATGATAATATCAATTAAATCAATATTTTTAGTCCGAATAAAAAAAATATTTACCAATTATATTAGACTTAAGAAATTCATGAGAATCAAATTCTCATGACTTGATATAATAAATTGTATCATGAGTTATGATGATATTCCTAAATAACTTTGGCTACTATTGCCTATCTCAAATACTCAAGGAATCGCATTTTTAGTTAGTAAGTAAAACAATTAGCAATCACGAAACGTTGAATAATAATGTTAAAAAGCCTACATTAATGTATTTTAAGCTATAAATTAAGAGTAAGGCAAGCTTCCCACCCCCAAAGAACATGGCGCGATCGACCAAGGGAGTGGTTGATATGAGAACTTAGATCTCTGCCAGTCACCTGTAACGTTTCATCGCTGCATATTTTATTTGAAAAACTTCTTTAATTTCAACGATGAAAAATAAGCTGCCCAAGCAACTACTCTTAATTTGAATATTTATTTTATTTTCTTTAAATTCAACCACTGTATTTTGAATGGTTCTTGAACCATCGTAAGCGATACTTGGTTTAGACGGTGTATGGGGTCGCAATCAGAGTCTCAAACAAGCCTTCTTATATGATGCTCTCTCCTTATCAAAATATTTTAACAAGATTCTAAATCTTCCAGGCTAATCTATTAATTAAGTTAAAAATAGGATACTTAGTATAATATAGTTTACAAAATGGACCGGAGTTCTCTTTTATTTGAATCTTGACGAGTGCAAATTAAACAATAATTTGATCATCTAGAACATACAGTTCGTACGTGGCTGGCTAGCTAATGGACTTAAAGGTGACCCCAGGAGTTCCAGCCTAGGTATATATAGTTTTCTACCTAGGGCATATCTTAAGATTCTCATAACACACCTCCAAATGACAACATAAAATCCTTGGTTTTCTACTTTTTTCTATATAAAAAAAAATCCACCAAACACACACAACCATCATCATTTTCTTTATTGAAAGACTCTTCTTTAATATTTTTTGTCATAATTTCTTAGAAAAAGATACTTTGTGGTTGCTGAGGCCATGGCATGTGTGTGGAATATGGGGTCCATTTGGTAGTTATCTTATTTTTAGTCTCGTATATTTGTTATTATAATAATATGATATTTAAAGTGAGATATTTGAAATTGGATGTTCCATCATCATATTTTAGCCAGATAATCCTTCCCCTAGAAGTTCCTTTTCGAAGTGAAGATATATATAATCAATTTGTCATTGCGTTTTTTTTTTTTTTTTTTCAAGTGTTAGATGCTTCATTCTTCTCAAACATGGCATCTCCCTGCGAAATTTCAACGCCGAAATCCAAAGATATCAATTGATGGCTGCCTAAGTCTCGTGAGAATGATCGATTGGCTAAATATATACTTGTGTTCAACACCTTGAACATGCATCATTGGGGTTCATAACCTACGTAAGTGGTTCATGCACTTTGAAATCCATCAAGGGGTTAAAAGAGATCACAAAAAGAACAAAACGAAAAGGCAAACCAAACGCCAAAAAAAAAAAAAAACACTGATGAGGTTGCTTTTGGAATGTTATATGGAGCCCAGAACATTGTATTCTTTGTGTGAACAAAGCGGAGCATACCACCCTCTGTGCAAGCTGCCTGGGATTTCCAAATAAAATTAAAGGGTGGGAAAGTGTTATGATTATAAACAAATAAGCAAGATTACAAAAGTAAACAAAGCAATGTATTTCGTTAATCAAGTAGAGAAAGTGGGGATAGAGAGCGGGATTAAAATAAGCTAACGTGAAGCACCTGGAGGGAGAAAAGGAGAAGCAACAAAGAGATTCCCGTTTTAAAAAACTTGGGTCCACTGTCTCTCTAATGTCATGCAATTACACCTATGCATATGCATCGAAAATCACAGGTGTCCATATCACTCGAAAAGAACCAGATCATATTAAAGGAATAAGAGAAAGGGATTTTATGATTTGGCTACGGTGCCTTAGAGCTGGGCTGGCGTGAGCCAGGCGGTGCGGTTGAAGTGGGAGGCGTTCGAAGCAGAGCTGGGGGGGTTAGGTTCGATATTTTTCTCTGATCAGCTGTAGTTTACATGACGTACATGTTGTCCCAGTAGATGAGCTGTCACTAATCAATGGGCTCCAAGGAGTGGGAACATGGCACATTTCTTCTCCTCTCAAGGCTCCAGCTTTGCAGCAAATTAATTTCCAAGAGATGGTGACCCATGATGAGAATGACTCTTTGTTTTGATGCAATCAAGGGCCCCGCATCACATGCCTCCACCAATCCCCGCAAGAAAAGTATATATTAAAGGGGGCCCACCGGAGATAAAATGTAGGGGACCGTCCCTTTTTGGATAGCTAGTAAAGCTAGCTAGCCTAGCACCTTTCCTGTTACTTGAATCGTGGGAAGCAAAAGTAATTGGACTCTCTTCTGTTTCCAACAAGATGCACAGTGAACCATCACACATCTATCGTAAGCGGTCGATCCAAGGTCCCTGCTAGTGGAACTCAGTGCACCAGTCAAGTCCAAATTCAGAGCTACTGAGGATCACCTTGTGTAGGTTCTGCCCACTAGACCCAGTACGTAGAATTAGCCTTGAAGTTCACTGACTGCCTTTTGTTTCTATCGTAGTGATGGAGAGGTGTAGCTTCTCTTCGATGGTCTCTAGGCAATATACGTAAATGGTAGCGGATGGTTCGAGCTTATCCGTCCTACAGTTGATTGATTTGATCCTAGCTAGCACCGCTTGCGAATATTTTGTAGTGCTCTGGCTAGCATAATTAATCAGCACCTCCATGTGAGACTCCAAGAAGACCAGAACATTAATTTACAGTATTTTATGAAATTTAAGAATATTTGCTCATAAAAAAAAAAGAACAAGGGTGCCTCTTATCTTAGGAAGAAGGTTAAAATTCACCTCCGAGAGGGTTAAATTGTAACTCATTGTTTCTTTTAAACTATTGTCATTCCTTTTCTTACGTTTTATCTCCAAACATTGCTAATATCTTAACCATCTCTGATCTCTCAGTGTCCACCGACAATTTACCCTACAATCTATTAACTCATTAAATATGTTTTAAAACAACCTCTACATCCTTGAAAATTATTCCGATAATAACTATTCATGTAATAATTCACTTTTATTCTTTAGAACTAAGTCTTTTTGCGTTTCAAAAATATTTTTGAAAAAAAATTAAAATTTATTTTTTTCTATTTCAAATTAATTTATTTTTAAACAAATAATTGATTTAGTTAAGTTTGATCAAAATCAAGTTCGACTAATTGAGTTTTAACTATGCCCATCAAATTTAATTTTGCAAAATTGATTTGATGTCACACCTGATTCGGATAAAATTTTAAATCACTGTATTTTAATTAACTTTTCAAATCAAATCGAGTTTAACGTCTAATGTTTTTAGCTACTTCATCTCCCTATCAATATGTTATCCTTTTGATAGAAAAGTATACTATACATATTAAGGCTCTAAATTATTTTGGCAAAGATGAACATAATGCGTCAACAACTTATCCAATAATAATTAAATAGAGTTTTTTTTTCAATTGAAAAATTCTGGACAGAACTATCAAATTTCGTGCTATGCCAAATCCCAAGTAGTTCAGGGCCTTCAGGCCATGAAGGGTTTTTTTTTTTAATTTACTGTGATAGTTACATCTCCCCCCGGTAAAAAAAAAAGTCCATGCATGCATGAGCAGAGCATATCCCGTGAATGCATGTAACTGGCCATGGCCTCATCGAAGCCTCGAACTGGGCAAGTAAATTCATGATGTGACATCCATTCAGGGGGCCATCACCGTACACGTGTACAAAAATAGATTCAGAGAGTACACACGCACAATCACAAAAAGCTAAGTTGAGCAGTGGGTGTGGAAGAGGGGGGAAGAGGCAGTGCATGTGCAACCTCTGTGCTTGATAACAGAGTACTAGAGCGAGTTTTACGCTTGCTGTCAACAAACCGTACGCGCAAAAGAAGAGAAAGAAACAAGGCAAAATTCAGTTCATGTGTTTCAATTGTATTTTTAAGAATTTTTTTTTAAAAAATTAAATTTAAATTATCTTTTAATAATTATACATTATTTTAATGAGCTGATTAAAACATAAATTTTATAAAATAAAAAATATATATTTTTAAATACAAAAATATTTTTAAAAACAATATTTACATCGCAAACTAAAGAAAAAGACAACTTGCTTTTTAGACAAGTGATTGGAGAGTTTACGTGGCAACCAGCTTGATTCACTACAATGGTGGGGCATTCTATCTCGTTGTTTCTCTTTTGTTTTTACTGAGATATTAAAAAAAATAGCACATAAATTAATTTAATTTAAAATAATAAAATTGATGAGATTTAAATTCTTAACTGCTTGATTAAAAGATTTTAATTGATTAATACTCAATCAAAGAATTATTTTAATTTAAAAGTTTAAAATGTTAATGACACTCCCTCCATAAATGACTGTACTATATCATTATGTAAAACATTGATCCATACATTCTTCTCGAAATAAACTCACAAGTTTCTATATGATTTTAATTTATTTTAACAATATTTTTTATTGTATTTTATAGTTTTTCAGGTGTCTCTTTCTATAAAATATTTTACACACAACGAACGGATACTGAGAATGATGTGGCTTGTTTTAGATCCCTGCTGTATGATGAAGCGTAGAATTTCTGGCGCTGCGTGGGATGCCTTTGAGAATATTCATACCAATGAGTCCATGTAGAAAGAGTACCTAATGAGGGGTTGTCTGTGATCTCAACAGCCCTACGTGCAACTATGGGAGACAGATCTGTCTTCAATATTCCAGTAAGGGGTGTGGCTTGCGACTTGAATGATAGTGACGTACGGACATCACCTATCCAACAAGCATGCCTAGGCATTAATGGGTAGAATCTGAACGGTGGCAGATGCCAGCTTCTGTGGTCTGTGGTGGTATATAGAGTATAGTGGGATATCTATCATGGTTCCCATAGATCGATCGGTTCTCTCATCGGGAGGCGCCTGAAAGAGTAACAGTCGGTCGATTAAATCGTTTTCTGTTTCTCAGTGGCTGCTCCGCCCTTAGGCGATGCATCCTCGCTTCGCTGCTGGTGATGCTTCGAACCCTTGGGCATTTCCTGTGTGTATATTCGGGTCGACTTGCTTGCTGGGCTATTGGGTCGAGTTTAGGGGACACCTAGCTAGTCATCTGGTATCACCAGTAATTAATTATGGGGCGTTAATTGGTTCTAATACCAAGATCGATTTTCATATCCATTTTTTATTTTTGTTGGGAGAGGAAATCGTTTTAAAGATAAATTAGAGAAGAGTTCATTTGTATATGCCTTTTTTAATAAATAAAAAAGTAGAAAAACATATTCCATCAATGGATATGGACTTCCAATGCATAGAAAAAAAAATCTTATCAGTTTATTAAATCATTTCAACAATATATTATCAAAAATATATTCCCAACTCAATCAATTATATTATTGGAACTCAATAAGTTCCAGGTATCATTGTATCTTCTTTTTTTTATCTGTTCTTTTCTTCAATTTTTTTTTTCAAAATTTTCACTAACTATGCTAGGTTTTTTCATATTTTTTATATCCAAAGTCATCATTTCTTCCAACTCTTTTTTTATTTTTAAAATTTATTTTCACAACCCTAAAAACCAAAAAAAAAGGAAAAGAAAACGACAACCATGCCACATGAGATTTCCCTACGTGAGTAAAGGGGTAGAATCTATTTATTCTTTTGTAAAAATAAAATTAAAATCAAGGAGCAAAAAGTTAGCAAGATTAGGATTCTTAATTATTCTTTTCTAAAATAACTAGCATAATTAAGTTTCCTATATATATATATATATATATATATGTGTGTGTGTGTGTGTGTGTGTACAAACTTGGATATGTGAACTTAGTTTAATGTCAAGAATATATTTGAGAATGTAGTAAATGTTATTTTTCAAAGTATTTTGTTTGGAGATGGATCAAAATGTTAATATTTTTAATATTAGTATATTAAAATGATTTTAAAATATAAAAAAATATTTTAAAACTAATAAAATTCTAATATTCTAAAAAATATGGTCACCTCATAAGTGAGATTGTTCCTACATTATCATTCTAGGATATATATATATATATATATATATATATATATATAAACA
>Ga0307517_10014225_pt1 | contig 10717 bp, 8 predicted proteins | sample 23_EM_MG_FD_194515 | JGI IMG/M metagenome (GOLD analysis project Ga0307517, IMG submission 194515) | Populus trichocarpa ectomycorrhiza microbial communities from riparian zone in the Pacific Northwest, United States - 23_EM | ecosystem: Host-associated > Plants > Roots > Unclassified | place...
TAGAATCATCACAATAACTTAAATGGAACGACGTGTTGCTTTGAAGTTTTGTCTATCTATGCTTATATTTTTACAGAGATACAAAACATGCAAGGAATTTTGCCAAGTGTGTACGTGATTACAGATATACTTTTTAAACCCAACTCGATTCAAAGCTCGGGTTCTAGATTTTAATTGGGTTAATAAGTTATTCAGGTTAATTTTTTTTTAAAATCAAAACGACATCATTTTAGTAAAAAAAAAATATATATCAATGGGTTGCAACCGAGTTTTTAATCGGGTCTTGTCGAGTGGCCGAGTCAACCTGCCAGGTCACACCGGGTTTTTCCTTTCCCTATTTTTTTGAAACTCGGACCAGTTCCAGCCCCGGGTCGGTCGGGTCCCGGGTTGACCCGCCGGGCCGGTCCGGGTTTCAAAATTATAATTCCAGATATGAAGTTATATATAAACTAGGTATCAATTATTTTAACTTCACTAATCAAATTTATAATTCTTCCTCGTCCTCTCGAAATCATGAATTGAATCTAAAATAACTTTGTCGCGTTTGACATAAAAATAAGAGAGAGAGGCAGCGCTTTTCCAAGAGACTTTTGGGGGAGTAAAATGACCCTCACATCTTGCCAGCTAGAAATGCTTATGCCCACATGCTAGGAAAGATTCAAACTCAAATTAAGGGAGTAATGAGCCTTATCGGCATCGGAGATATCCCTAGCAAACGGGGCTGTTCATTTGCATCGACAAGGCCTTTAATTCCCCCCCATAACAGAGAAATTTAAGCTTAATTAATTGGGCATTGACCCTTCTTCGTCCAACTCATTTCCTTTTGTCTTACCTAGCTCTCTGCTGTCATTTCACCGAATATTGTTTTGCTTGGCATGTGAAGAAGATACCAAGAGATTTCTACGGCACTTCCCTAACCAATCCCCAGAAAATTGCAATTGCTTCTCAAGAACGTAAGAAATGCTAGTATATGACTTCTGAAGACGAATCCCTTCGTCGTTCAAAACCTGAGCTGTTGCGTCCAAACGACAAGAAATTACTTCCCCTGAGTTTTACTGTGAGATGGTAATGACTTCCAGGAGGAGTGCTCCGTTTAGGCATTTAATTTTGGCTATCATAACGACAATTCAAATCATGACGACTAGGGAAGTCTGAATAATTATGCTTTCAGCATCAGTGCTCTTTAAGGAGAAAATACCCAATGAGCAGTTCTCAATCATTATTCCATATGACAGAGAGGCGAGTAAAGAACTAGAGAGAGAGAGAGAGAAGGATTATTGTATGCCTGCTAAAAAAATATAAACGAAGATTTTTTTTTTCTGAAGCACGTGATCAACATTAATCAAAGAATTAATGAATTAGTTTTTAAGAATAGAGGGATTGATATTTATTTCTTGTAAAAATAGAGGGACTAATTTATAGTTTTCTTTCTGCCCTGTTATGGTAATTAGACAATGAATGTTTATAAATATTAATTTTTTTGACTCAATAAATAATAAATATAAACTCGATTTAATTTGATGAATACTCACTCACTATCATCTTTAGCCACGGTGAATCCAGCTTGCCACTTGTTTGATTTAAATAAAACAGTAACAAGATTCGTTGCTCCACGTGCAGATGCTAAATCGAACCAGCTAGATTTCATCGACCTTGTAAATCCAATGCACGTGGCTCACCCATGGCGGGAAAACACAACTACGGTGGTGAATAATAATAGCACGGGAAGACAAGCAGTGGAAAAAAATGGTCACTGAAGCCTATATTTCTTTTTTTTTTTCTTGCTCTTCGAGCAACTAGGATATTAATTTTTATTAATCTTTGAAAAAATAATAATAATAAATATCTTATAAAGCTTAAAGAATCGTGAATATTGTTAAAAAAAATCACTATAATTGATGTAATGCTTATCCAACCCTTGAAGAAATAACAATGATGTTGATACTCTTCTTGTTATAGTTTTAAAAATCGGCCTAGCAGGTTAAGCCTGGATCCGACAGATCCGGAGCTAAAATCGAGCCGGGTTGAGAAAAAAATAGGAAAAGAAAAAATTCGATGTGACCCGGCAACCTGGTTGACCCGGCATGACCCGGCAAGACCCGGTCAAAATCCGGATACAATCCGTTGACTTTTGTTTTTTTTAACTAAAAAATTGACCCGAACGACCCGGTTAAAACCAAAACCCGGACCTTAGACCGGGCCGGATTTTAAAAAATATGGTTCTTGTATTAGTTTTCTCCTCCTTTAATATTTTTAATTTCTTTTAGTGATAAAGATTTACATGATTCAGACAACATAGGATGACGATTATCCTTTTTTATATATATATATCTGACATTTTTACATGAGAAAAATAACTTAAAGTATAGGGACTTAAAAATGCCATTAAACTAACGGAAAACAGCAGGAGAGTGGATCGAGAGACAAGTTTTATTACAGTGCTCTTTTCAATCGAATTCGTTTAGAATTTCAAGCTGTGTATCATAAAAATTTAAGATTTTATTTTATTTAAGATTAATTTTTTATATTATTAAATCGTTTTAATATATTAATATAAAAATACATTATTAAAAACTAAAAATATATTATTTTAATATATTTTTAAACAAAAAAACATTTTAAAAACCACCTTTACAACCTTACTAAAAACTCATAAAAGCAACCTCGGCGCGTGCACAGTCTACCGTTACAGATTCTGACAGTCTCCGTTCGAATACGGTCAACGCTTTTGACGCTTTCCAGAACCACACTTACATCTGCGCGTGTCAAGCACATACACGGATCTGTGAGAACTTGTAAAGCACGCGTTTTCTTGAAAGGCGACGTTAGAAATCGGTTTTGGTATGGTCATCATATGCTTACTCGCAGGTTATCTCTTTTAGTTTTTAGATTTTTATTTTTATTTTTCTCGGGAAATATCGGTGACGCCCTTCGACTTCGAGTGGCGGTTAGTTTTTCCTATCCCCTTGATTTATAAATTGTAACTTTTATTATCATTGTTGGATTTATTTTATCAAAAATAAAAAAAAATGATGGTATTGATAATATTATAATTCAAGTTTCAGTATATTTATTATATTTTTTATTTCTCTACTTTTTTGTATATTTAATATTTTTAAAGTATATTATTATTCTAAATATCAACAAATTATAAAAATCATGTTTTTTAATTATGATATATATAAACTGTGTTATTTTATCAATATTTTTAAAATATATGTTAAAAATAAAAAATAACCCCCTTTCCATTAACTATCCATACGAAAGGGAAAAAAAAAATCTATCAAGGATTTAGGATTTAATTCTAAAAACAAGTTATGAATAATTATTTTTTTCATTTTACAACCTTTGTTGTTTAATTATTCTTTCAAAATATATTAACAATTATAAAAAAAAACTAAAAAAGAAGTGATTTTTAGTGTATTTCTCCACACAAAATATTATTTATTATAATAATGTTTTTATTTTTTTATCATTTGATATTTTTTTATTTAGTATTTTTTTTAATTTCATCATTTAATATTAAATTTATTTTTTATTGAGTTATTTTATTTTCATGACACGAATTATGAGTTTTTCAAGTTATATTAACTAACTCAGTTTTTTTAATTAATTTTTATTTTTTTATTTTATTTTTTAATATTAATTTGATTAATAAAAAATCTAAATGATAATAAATTTTTACTTGTATAATACTATTTGCTAAAATATTATGTTTTTTTCAAATAAATAAATTTAACGAAAATACAAGAAAATAATAGCAAGGTAATAACGGAAAGCGCAGTGAGAAAAAGAAAAGAAAAGAAAAGAAAAGAAAAGGGCAAAAAAAAGACAGGCGTGAAGAGTTCTCAGATAAAACCCCTTCACTCGCTTACTCTATTTGTCTCTCTCCATTACAGTAGGGCCTCATAGAGAGAGAAAGATATGCAATATATGCAAAGAGAAGCTTGAGAGATTTTTATCTCCCTTTTTCATTTTTGATGGTGTTCTATAATGAGAAGAGGATTAAATCTCTTCTTCTCTGAAGAAGATGTCTTTCTTTCAACAACAAGAGACTCATAATCAAAGCCCAGCATTGGCTCTTGACGGGCTTTATTGTGAAGAGGATGGATTTGGAGAGGATTATTCTTGTAGTTTGGATGATGAAACTAGCCAGGTTTATGAACAAAATGTGAAAAAGGAGCAAAATTTATCTTCTGTTTTGCTTGAGCAAGACTTGTTTTGGGAAGATAACGAGTTACTGTCTTTAATCTCCAAAGAGAAAGAGACCCATTTTGTTTTTGATAGTGTAGGATCTAGAGATGGATCTTTAATGGTGGTTCGTAGAGAGGCAGTTGAGTGGTTTTTGAGGGTAAAGGCACATTATGGGTTCAGTGCTTTGACTGGTGTTCTTGCTGTGAACTACTTTGATAGGTTCATTTCAAGTTCAAGGTTTCGAAGAGATAAGCCATGGATGGGTCAACTTGCTGCTGTGGCTTGTTTGTCTCTGGCTGCTAAAGTGGAGGAAACCCAAGTGCCACTTCTTTTAGACTTGCAAGTATGTGCAAAATTTGCAATCTGGGTGTTTGTCAAAATGTCCTCATTGTGTCTATTGAACCAATTATCAATCTTTAATTTTGTGTTTTCTCGAGTTATTAATTATGGGGTTTTGTGTTTTTCTTTGTTTTTTCAGGTGGAGGATGCAAAGTACGTTTTTGAAGCCAAGACCATAAAGAGAATGGAGCTGTGGGTGCTGTCAACTCTTCATTGGAGGATGAATCCTGTAACCTCAATTTCTTTCTTTGATCACATTATAAGGAGACTTGGATTAAAGACCCACATGCATTGGGAGTTTTTATGGAGGTGTGAGCGTTTGCTTCTTTCTGTCATTTCTGGTAAGCAATTAAAAAGTCTATTGTTTCTTTGCTTATCAGTGGACTCACTATTATCAAACATTTAATGCATCGGACTTGAGTTTTAACTAATTTTTCAGTTTCTTTCAAATTCATGATTTCCAACGTTTGGATTTTTATTTCAGATTCAAGGTTCATGAGTTATCTTCCTTCTATATTAGCTACTGCGACAATGTTGCATGTTATCAAGGAGGTTGAGCCACGTAATCAACTGCAATACCAAACTCAGCTCATGGCTGTGCTAAAAACCAATGAGGTTTGTTTGCCGTTAACGCGGTTCCTCTGTTTCATTGTGATCCTAAATCTACTGCTTTGTGAAGGAATTTTGAACTTCTACATTTTAACAGGATGAAGTGAATGAGTGTTACAAGCTCATTTTAGAGCAACAAGGCAGCCAAAACCAACGCCACAAGCGCAAGTACCTGTCCACACCCAGCAGCCCAAATGGTGTCATTGATGCAACTTTCAGCTCTGACAGCTCAAATGATTCGTGGGCTGTGGCATCATCAATCTCATCATCATCATCAGTGCCTCAATTCAAAAGAAGCAGATCCCATGTTCAGCAGATGCGATTGCCTTCACTAAATCGTATGTGCGTGGATGTGCTTAGCAGTCCTCATTAGTCTTTCCCTGTCTTAATGCCTCGAGCTATCATAATCTTCCTGTTTTGCGTATTAGTTGTTGTATGTGTAAGAGGTACAGACGTTTTATGTTGCATGAATTAGACATTTCCGGCCAAATCTTTGAAACTGACCCATTCTTGGATGAGAAATGAGGTATCTGCTCTGCTCTCTCTTTGTTCGAGAGAGGAATGAAGAGATTGTGGTGTTTTTCCAATAGGTATGAACAGGATGTCTGTATTTCAACCGTTGCTCTATTAAATGTTATATGATTCACTAGAATAAACCCAAGATTATCCTGTTATTGTTCACTTCAATCACATTAGTTTTTGTAGAAGTTGAACCATAGAAAGAGATTGGCGTGAGATTTTCAATGGAAGACAGTTCTTGTTAGGTTGTTCATAAAACAAGACCAATCTCTCTATATCTGTTTAAGTGATATTCTAGCACATTACCTTTACAACTGTTCTTCTAGTGTTTTTGTTTCTCTGTTATGGCACAAGATCAACGAGAAGGACTGTTGTCTCCATGAACGGAAGGTCCTAAACTTTGTCCTTGCAGCTTGACATCCTTGCATGTCATGTTGTGTAAAGTATTTGGTGTTTTTTACCAAAAAATCTTGATGGGTGCCATAGTGATTTAACCAAAGTTGATCCTTCATTTTGCTGGGCATCCGGCTTACCATCAAGCTGTGTTCATCAGCTGAATTTTGGTACTTTGAGGAGTGCTGTATAAAGTGTTTCTCAGTTGGTTTAAACTATGCAGAATAGTGGTTTCATGGATTTCACATACCCAACTCTTGAAGACAGCCATCTTAATCTAAGATTGTCATTGGCAGTCAGATATTAGTTTTTAGGCAGTTCTGGAGAAGAACTAAATGTATGAAGAAGAACTAAATGTATGAATTGCTTACTGCACTAGCTGTTTCACCTTAACAAGGTTAACCTGTATTTCATGGAAATTAACAAAATGAGAGTAAAATGTTGCATAATTGTCATGATGTTAAATACAAGTCAAACTATTTAATGCTCTACGGGTTTATTCTTTTGTTAGTGAAACTGTGAGACAGTGGTATGATAGTAGGTAGCAGCATCAGTGGTAATGACGGCAATGGCAGCAGCTGTGAGGGTTGCTGCTCTTGTGGCAGCCTGTGTTTTAGGATGGATTTGGAATAGTGGTTGTTTTTTAAGTTTATTTATTTTGTTTGAAAATGTATAAAAAATAATGTTTTTATATTTTTTTTAAATTTTATTTTTAATATTATCATATTAAAATAATTTAAAAACAGGAAAAAACTAATTTAATTTTTTTTTAAAAATTTTGATAAAAAGCATGTTGAAAATTGGAAATATCTTTTATTAAAAGGTTTTTAAAGTGTTTTTTTATTAATTTTTTATATATTGTAAAATTTATTTTTGATATTAACCCTTTAAAAAATTTAATTCGAAGAACATTTTTTTAAAATTTTAATAAAAAAACAAAACTAGCCATTAATGTAAATTTACATTTTATCTCCTGCAAAACTCATCCAAAGGAGATTAAAATATAATTTTGCTAACTACCAACATGATCTTAAAATTATCAAAGGAGAACATCAAATTCCTCAGGCAACAACCAGAATTACCAAATCCCAATTCTACTCATAGGCATATATGTCAGCTTATCAGCCTTGTGAATTAGATTTCAGAAATCTGGTCGACCAATTTACTGCTTTGAAGTTCAACAAGCATCGCATCGTCTACTGTATAAAAAGACAGTTCCATGGATTTTGCCCTGTTGGGAGCCACCAAGCGATAATCCTTTAAAGCAAAAGTTGCTAACATCGAGTAAAACCTATATGATGATTGTGACAACCCAATAGCCAGCCATTTGATGATTCTGCGTGTTTGGCAAGGAGAATAAGCTAGTGCAATCTTTTTGCATGAACTGAGGCAAGACATCTTTTCAAGAATGCACGAGCAAAGAACAAAAACATGATGGATGCTGAAAGATGCTGCCCTCTCCTCCATAACTCCTTCGTCTTCACTTGCTTCAAATTGATACGCCAAGCTTGGAAAAGGAGGAGTTCTATAACGAGGAAAGAAATAAGCACTTTGAAAACGCAGCTGGTTAAAAGCCACATTGATTACTAGTCCGTACATATTCCTCTCTTGTCAAGAGGTTACGTGCAAAAAAGGGAAAAATCAATCTGCTACAGTCTTCTGACTCTTCTCAGCAGTGCACTAGTCCAAGATAAATAACACGGGTAAATCAGAGATTATATTTGCATGTCCCGCGGATGAAGGCGGTATTGCTTACGAAAAACACAAGTATATTTTTTTGATTACCCGTAAGTGGCTCACGTTTTGTGAGCTCAAAGTCTCGAGAGGTCTAATCAGGATGTAGGAATGGGGCATCTCAGGCAGGACCCCACTGGATTCAAGGCCTCACCAGCTGTGCTAGAATGTAAATTCAGAGCTGTGAGTTAGAAAAAGAAAAGAAAAAGGGTACAGAAAGGGGTTTCACATGGGCAGATAAGAGGTGGGAATGATGTACGAACCAACATTACAGCTCTTATTAAGAAATAGACGAAACATCCATGATTAAGAAGATGTATGAGGTCCATGATGTACAGCCAAAATGCATGAGTTTCCACTGGACACAGTAATTTGGTTTGAATTAAGTGGCGCAGCACATAATTTCGAGCAACATTGATTTACATTTAGAATCTCAATTCTCAAACTGAAAAAGCGGTCCTGCTCCTGTACACAGCATAGACATCGTCTTGTTGTTGCATTTACTCGTGGGAACACAAGTCTATTTATGAGCATTGCCTGTCAACTTTAAGCAGTTCATTGATCACCCAACAAGAAACTGGATCTTGAAATACACTTGAAATCCTGCCAACAAATGACCTCACCAACCAAGGTTTCAAAGCATTTAACCTGTCAGATTCCAGCAAGAGATCATCGAATTGGAAATAAAGCGACTCACCTATACGCATACCTGAAATTAAATCTTTGATCATTTGAAGGTGTTTCCTGGGAAATATCATACTGCTAGTTGCATATCATAAATACTTTATATGAATCAATCACTCAGATGTCAGTCTACGAGACTGGAGTATGATTGTTTTGGTTTTGGACATCTTAAGTAGTCGTTCAGTTTTAGATTATCTTTGAACCTGAAAGCATAAGAAACCTGGGTTTCTTTCTGGTCTGTGAGTCTGGTAGGGGCAGGTTTACAGTATACCAGGACCTTGATCATATTTATCAGGAGGGTGATTGGGTCGGAGAGAGCTGCCATGGCCAATCTTCATGATGGCTTTTGCAATTGTAATTATGCTTTAAGTTAATACTCTGACCATCCATTTTAATATAAAAACCTTAAAAACTCTAACATTGATCGATTACATAGATCCTTTTAGGGTTCTTGTTGGATCTTCTAGTGTTGGTGGAAAAGAGTTAACCTAGGAAGACATCATGAAGATGGTAATCACAGATCAACTACAAAAAAAAAAAACCATAACCCTTCCACTCTTATTTTTACTCTTTTGTTTTATTCACAGCCTAGACAGGCCGTAAGCTGGGCTGGGCTACAGGCCTATTTTAAAAAATTGAAATAATTTATATGTAATATGTCCTTGCAATTTGTGGTCAAAAAAATAATAAACCCTGGGCATTATAATGTTTATATAAAACAATAAATATCCATGCATCGTACCAAGTAGTAACAATATTTCACTATCAAACATGGAAAAGAAAGTTAAAATTGATCTTTAATAATAAATTTTTCTAGGAAAAGTTCAAATCAACAAAGAAAGTTATGAACTGTATTGAATAAAAAAATTAAAAATCATAATTATTTAAAACAGTTAAAAAACATTATCGGCTTGATAAATAAAATCGACCACGAAAATAAAAGTTCTCTTGATTAATAAAAAAATCAAGTACTATTATGAATAAGAACTTGTAGCAAATTTCACTGGTAGAAATTACAAGTTAATTAGGAATCATATAACTTCCAACAAAAAAACTAATATCACCTTCTTCTTTATAAAGAAAAAGGAAACATGAAAATTTCTTTCAATGCATATAGAAATATGGATAATACAAAGAAAATTAATAGTATTTTATAACTAATCAATTGAACGATAACTCGTAAACCATCTGAAAAGAAATATTTATTATATAATTCAAATCCTGACATAAGAAGTCAAATGAGAGCATTGCTTGAAATGACAATCCATAAAAAGACATCGATTTTTAATTTCTCTGAAACAAAATGATAGTAAAAAAGAACTACTAAATAGCTTAATAAAGTGCTAATAGAGATATAAATTGTATAAAGATTTATATTATTAGCTCCTAATCTATTATAAACAGTTTGTATAGAGTTAATAATTATAGTTGTCAACAATTGAGTGATAACTAATAAGTTCATTTAATTTTAGAAAAAAATTATAAAGATACTCATCAGCCCTTTTATAATTATAATAATTATTAGTTTGACGACTTAATTTTTAAGTCTCAAATGTAATTTATAATTATAAAATAAATATAAACAAGATAACATCTATTACATTATTTCATGACATATTTTTACATTTCAATTAAGTTTACATTATTAATTTTAATACTTGCATCTCCAATCTTTTTAACATAAATATTAATCATGATATTTAAGCAGCCCTAAATAAGATTTCTTTTCATTTAATCAATAAATTATTTTCATAAAAAATCAATCATAAAATTATTATGACAGTAGACTAGAAACAAGAGGGCTAATAATTGTGGTAACCATGTTTCATATAGGTTAGGCCAAATTAAACCAAAGAGTTATGGTATAAAAAATGAAAAAAATAATATGAGAGAGAAGTAAACACATCATTAGGTTGGATGAGGGTAATTCTAGAGTGTACCTGCAAAGTGACCTTCAATGGGAGTTACATTAGTAGGAATATAAGCCCTTTATGGCTTCGGTGACAACTAGATCATCAAGGCCTTATTGTTTCAAGAGAAGCTCCCATCGAAGGTCACTTTGGATTTTTAGGTACCTATCATGAGATTTATGGACACTATCTAATAGTAAGAAGTATAGAAAAAAAAACAATTCCTTCTATATACATTCAAACCACTGTTGGTCATATTTATTTTTATCGAGAAATCAAAGAAGCTATACAAGGGTTTTGCCAAGCCTGCTCAGACGATACCTAATCTAATCATA
>Ga0307517_10014226_pt1 | contig 10717 bp, 13 predicted proteins | sample 23_EM_MG_FD_194515 | JGI IMG/M metagenome (GOLD analysis project Ga0307517, IMG submission 194515) | Populus trichocarpa ectomycorrhiza microbial communities from riparian zone in the Pacific Northwest, United States - 23_EM | ecosystem: Host-associated > Plants > Roots > Unclassified | place...
GAATGACATCCGAGTCATTGAACTGCCAGAGGTCCTGGTATACTATGGTGTAGTTTTGAAGAGTGACGCTTGGCAGGGAAAATGCAAGATCAAAGAGGGGACGGAAAGTGGCACGGGTCTGCTCCCCAGTAACGTTGGGTGACGCTAGGATTAGGAAGATCCGTCCAGTGGATCCACCGCCGTAGCCTCCATAGCCTTGCTCAACAAGTGAGGGTGTGAGACGAATAACCTCCTTGAGCAGCGCGCGGGTTGAATTGACGTTGGTAGAGTAGGCGTCGAAAAGGACGCTGGAGTAAGGGGTGGAGGGGTGACTTTTGTAAGTGACAGAAGTAACAACACCCCAAGTACCTCCGCCTCCACCACGAAGGGCCCAGAACAAGTCCAGTACGGGTTGGCGATGATGTGATTATCATCTGGAGTGACAATCGTAATCTCCAAGACATTATCCACGCCTGTCAATGTCACAAATAAGAAACTAGATCATATCAATCGCGCCTGACTTTCCGAGGCCATAGTTTGGAGAAATCGCGCTGTGGCCACCACCTGCAAGCCAGCCACCAGCAGCACCAAGACTCCCTCTCGCACTGAAGCCTCCAACGATGACCCGATTGTGTTCTTTTGCCGCCTCATAGGCTTCGAACCATTGGACACCGGCTCCGAAAGTAAACACTGAAGTTCTCGTCAGCAGAATATTGAGTTATCACTGAAGAATTATGTACAAACCATTGTTGTATGTTACCGAATCTGTCGCATCCGTTGGGGTGAATGATTCGTGGTAAGTGATATTCTTCATATGGTGAGTCCATATTAAGAACGATCCCCTACCGGAACTCCTTCCAAGGTAATCATGTCTGGCAGGGAAATCAATCAGCATTCCCAGCCTTCGACAAAGAAAACTTTACCCTGTGTTCTTGATTACGAGGCGCAGATTGTGCTCCCTGACGAAATTGACGGCTTCCTGAATGTCGCCCGGAGTAATTGCATCGACGCCGATCACTGGTACATTCCCTTGTTGACGCGCAACTCCAAGCGAAGTGTCGAGATAACAGGCTTGGATCGTCCCGTCTGGAAAAGTCTCCCAGTTGGTATGATCAGCGGCCCCGGGCTGATCAGAACGCCAGACACCGTTATTCCAGCCAGCAAGCACATTATTGCAGTCTCCTGCAGTGGAATTGTAACATGGCGTGGCCGGTGGGACAGGATAAAGGAGAGGTCGAGAAACCCGTGATGCCAGGGCATGGAACTGGGAATCAGACGGCCAACATTCCGATTCAGATGTGCACCGACAGTTTTTTGTAGACTCCGAGAGTACCAATGTGAGGCAGAGAGTAATGGTCAACAGAGGCGTAAGGAGAAGCATGAGTACCCGGTGGCTTGGGGTATGGCAGCTGGTCTGATTTATAGAACCTAGGACTTTTGCCTTTCACCGGGGTTACCCTGCCCTCCATCTGCATGCGAAGCGTCTTGATTCATTTAACATCACAGTATCGCGCAGTAAGCCGATGATAAATAAATTTATTCGTGGTACGGTCTAAAGGATTGACGATACTGAGAAAACAATGAGATGAGGTGGCGGAGGAGAAACGTTGCTGATTACATAATTGAAATGCCAGGATGAAGCATTCTCTTCGCGTATATAGAAGGGAATTTGGAAGGAAGTCCAAAGCCCCACGCTGAACCAATCCACCAAAAGGTCTGATAACAGAAGAGATATCTCTTCTGCTACCCAGGGCTATATATGGTGTATAAGAGCGGTAAGGAGCATCCTTACAGAATTTCGCTGGACGACGATATTGGGGCCGACCTTACTTATACTAATTACCTGTCCGTCGGAAGGTTTGCCTATTGTGGCATCTAACTTTCGCCTGCTACTCTTTCTCCCGCATGAGAACGACTCGGAAGATGTCGCCTGTTCGAAACATTGGGAGTATTAATTGGGGAATCCTATGGCATAACTAGATGTGCCCATCCTTATTCCCCCCGAGTTGGCCCTTCAACATATACGTATTACTACACTGACTAGTTGACCATTTAAAAAAATTAATCCATTATTGCATGGCAGGAAGTATTCAAAAACTACTACTATCGGTGACCAGAAATTCAACCTGAGAAGCCGCAACTCGTATTTGTATTGAACCGCGACGATATGATAGTCGGAGCAGAACAAATCTCCGGATCCGTGTACTACATATTCATTGTACAGCACAAAAACGTATGACAGAAATGACTCTTGGACCTGTTTTCAACCAGCGACCACCTGCTTTTCCAAGAACAGACAGGAAAGAGACGCCTGACGATGTGGTGAGAGAAGTAGTGATGCAATATTGCGCGTTTACTTAATTAAATACACATGCGAAATAAAACTTATGCGTAATGTGTGGAAGCCATGAAGATGGAAAAAAACCCGTCCTATCGCCTAAGCGTGGAAGCTGAGATTGAAGAAATGAGTATATACAGAAGGTTCAATACATCCTTTCACCATAAGGACGTCGTTCGCAGTCATGCCACCTATGCAACCTGGCAGTGGAATAAATGGTCTGGTGTCATTCACATCAGCAGGCTGCGGGTCCAAGGCACGCTTATCCAGATCCTCTAACCAAGCTGTAACATGGGCTTGAAGGGAAACCACATCTAGCTTGGGCTTTAGCTCGTCATTGGAATTGTCGCATTCAAGTTCCGACTCTGGTGTGCTTTGCATGCTCCCACACAGGGAAACCGAACAGTTCAAAGAAGTCGCCATAACGTGAGTAGTTGTATGGAATACCGGTTCTTTCTCCACTGTGTTCGCGTTGTGATCTGGTGGGACCGTAGTTAACACGCCATCCTGCAACCGCACCTGCGGTGCCAAGGTGCCAACGACATATGCGCCTGAATCAGCTTGGACAACACAGCGTGAGCCAGATGACGCAGGTTCTGCAAAGATTGGAGCGGCGTTAGGGGTCAGTGGCCGCATTCTTGCAAAAGTGGCATCCCGCAAGGCCTCGTATATCGGGCGTGGCATCGGGCTACGCTCCTTATTGCTGACAGTGATTGGAGTATTTGGGAAAATCTCGGGTTCCCATACCCAGAGATATTGGATTTCCACGGCCATTCCGAGCGAATCGCGTCGAAAGGTGTTGCTAGTCATTAGCCCAGCCAGACGAGGAATGTCGAACAAAATGGAAAATGGTATGGAAAGCAGTGTGTTTATCACCGAAAATGGGTCGGGATGCGGGGGGTCAATTCCCGGGCACTGGAGGTAAGATTGATGCCGTAGCGAACGGTGAACGGATAGAGTATGCTGGTATGCCAGCGGTGGGGCGTGCGTGGTTGGGTGCCTTGTACCTACCATGTATAAAATTGACAGATGACAAGACAATGTCACTTACTAAGAAAACATATTCATATGGTGGTCTTCCTGGATCACCTGTATCTCAGAAAGTCTCCACTGTTTCAGTTCGCGTTCAAACTGGAGTGTCTTTGCAACAAGATCTTCATGTAGAAACAGGCAGGCACGAGCCGGATTCAAAATTATGGACGAATGCTCCGTCGGGGCCACTAACATATCGCTTAGCATGAGACCTTAAGAGTGGATAAAGTGCATACAAGGAATAATATTTTCCCGTACCGAGTCTGCGGCATGGGCTGGGTGACAATCTTGCCGCAAGTTGCGATGTAGCATCCATTGCAGCTAATTAGTTGGATGTCAGAGCATGATGAGACGAAGGGTGTTGGAAGGGCGTACTTGTGGGTTACTTGAGGGCAAAGCAGCCTCCAACATGTGAGCCCAATCACAACGTTACAACACATCGCTTCCCGCCGTAGAACCTCTGCATAGCAAGCGCCTCTTCTGCAGCAATGGGGCACATGGTGAGAAAGACGGTTCAAGGGGTGTCCGGAACGCTGATGCCGTCACCACAAAAGGACATCCAAGAGGGGGCGTCGATGTAGACGTGTGTATTATGTATACTATTGTGAGATCGACCATGTCTTGTAAATTATGGTGATATATGAACTAATCCAGATTCAAATCTGGAATAAATACCCTAAAAGAGCAAAGTACAACAGTAGTATGTCTAACCAAAGATGGGAAGGTAAATCAATCTATTCCAATGTGGGTTTGGGAATGAACAAGCACCAAAGCTTCTTCCGAAGTCTTCTGGGCAATGGGAACAGATGTGTATGCTGTTTCAAAATCCCCCTTCATACCGTGCCTGGATAAAATGGATGAGCATTGATTTGCAAGACGGTGTGGGTACACACTTGTCCGAGAGATGTGCTTGAAGGGAACGAAGACTCCAAAGCCTCAGGTTCTTTGGCTCTGGACACTTCAGGCAACGTAAATTCGTGGATGGTTCGAGAATGACAACAAACATCTTCCGTGGTTGATTCTTCCCAGGTACAGGAATAAAATCAATGTTCTGCATCGCCTGTTCTATCGTATGCCTAGAATGTCCAAGTCAAAGGTTGCTGTCAGAGGAAAGTAACAATATCCTACTCAGTTCTGAGATGAGTAATAACATGGTTTCGTTTAACGCCATGTTGGAAGTGGGCCGAACAATGCGTACATGACCAACAAGGTTTCCGAGAGGAAGGGTCGGTCAGTTGTTCGTGGTAGCGAACCGACCGTGCTGCCTCTGTCGTCAACAGTGTCCAAGAAGGAACATAATGCGTGCCTTGGGACGTGACGAGCTTAGAGTGATGCAGATGCGCGAGCTGCAAAGCAGACTTGAGTCATACATGACCGGTTCCAGGTGACGACATACAGATTCTCGCCAACCCATTGCCTTTCGACCTGCTATACCCTTGCTTACTTCGCGAGGACAACACAAGCACAAAAACCTTGGATCGAGCGCGTCCAGTTGCCCCGCCGTAGTGGTCGAAGGATCAAGGCCCAGCATTTTCAACAATGAGATGGCATCCTTCGTGCCGGCCTTGTCAGCCCTCAATGGAATTTCGAGTCTCGAATTTCCTGTCTTATCCTGAGAAGTACTTGCCGAAATCTTCTCTTTGGAGGTCGTACAATACAGATGGTTCTTCAGTTCTTTCCACCCAACAAGGGCAGACGCTTCCGATGGCGCCTTGGCCTCTGCTTCACATGGTGGACATGAGAAAACTGAGGTTGCCAATTCGAGCACGTCAAATTCCCGTTCATGGCCCTTACCAGCATAATCCTTCATCTTTCCGGTGGTAAGGAGCGATGCGAAAGTCAGCGCCCTTTTCGGTTTCTCGAATGATGTTTCGATGAAGGCGTTGAGCTGCTCAACCGATCTTTCAGCGGATAGCTCACCAACTTCCTCTGTCTCCGAATTGATGAAATCTTTGAAGTAATCCAATTCGCGAACCACATCCGCTGGTGGAAGGGAACCCCACATATCAGTGGTAAATCGAGAGTTGGCGAATTTATGATATACGTCGTCAACCAACTTCTGACGCTTCTGTAGAAGGTCTTTCTTCTCGTCGGCATGTCGGGTCTTAGCAGCGGTTGCCACCCAGACTTCAATACGGTTCAAAACAGATCGAAAGCCTACGAAAACATAATCAAGGAAAATGTTATAACAATAACTATTCTCACTTACGAAGACCACGAATACGCGTGATATGAGACGCGTGCAGAGCATTCTGAATGACGGAGATATTGATATCACGGGTATCAAAGCCACGCTTTATGAGAATACGGCTACACCTGATTGGCGATGACGTCAGAAGGAAAGCTAAGTCTGCCAGGAACATACACATTACCTACGAGCCAACTTCAATGACAACTGGGAATGGGCAAACTTAACCTTTTGGTGCATTTCCATGAACCATGAGTTGCACATCTCGACATGCTTGAACCAAAGGATCGTAACACAATTCAATCCTCTAGAAATGCATCACTTACATTCATATAGATCTTGATATCGGCAGCCGTGCTCAACCAAAAAGATTCAAAGTCAGGTCTAGCACCTGGTATGTTGGCATCAATACGTTCAAGAAACGAGAGTGTTTCTTGTTCACGGCGAATAATGTCCTCGGTAAGATATTGGCGACGAAATTCTCCTTTGAAATAGGTATATCCGGCTGTTTGGAATTTTTTAGTTTCGTGATACGACTGATATAAAATGACGAGCATACACCACTGATAGCTATAGGGAAGAAGATCCCATATACAGTCATTGTGAAGCGGGTGAGACTCTAATAGGTGGGGATACATTGCTTTGTCGGTGTAATGCCCCATCTAAGGTTTCTGTCAATATTTTGTCCTATATTTCAACAGGAGCGACTTACGATACAAGATTCGCAGTAGTTGGCCCGAAAGGCGATATCCGGCATAGCGTAAATACCTCGGCATTTCTATGAATACCGGAAGTCAGAATAGGAGCAAAACGCGAAACGGATATACCAACGTGGCACTCATCAGGTCCAAAGAGAAGAGTGGTCCATCGAGGAAACGAGACGTCTGAGGGGCAGTATGGTATATCCTGGTGGTCAGCATAGGAACTTCGCCAGATGGAATAGGATTCTTTGCTGAGGAGGAGACGTCTGAAAGACCTGGTAGTCCTGACCAAGTTATAGAGATCGATAGGGTGCAAGTGTTGAAAAATCTGTAAATCGTTAACATCTTACAAGTTAAGGTTGTTGATTTTGAAATACTTCATAAAGGAGATCGGTTGGTAGGTCCATGATAACGTGGAGATCTAGTGAAGGGGTATGGTACCCTCGAGACATGCTCTTTGTCCGTAATCCTCTCAAGGCACATGAAGCAGCATAGTTCCCTGATTATCCGTATGAAACAACCGTCAGACCAACAGCCATCGATTGGCGCGTGCACAAACCTAGCATGCAGCCGCCGAGTGTGGGGGATCGTATTCTGAGGTGCCCAATGCCATAAAGTTGGAGGTATTCAGGTGTAGGCAGCTCTGAGAACGGAAATTCTTCAGGCAGAAACCCTGTGGGTGGCATATCCGAGTCAGATTCACCGGGCAAGGCAAAGGGCAATATGGCTGTGATCGGCAACACCCGATAATGAAGTAGATCTCCGGGCCGAGATGAAAGTTCTGAACCTACAGTATGCCAATCTCCGCTTCATCTCGAAAGAGGACTTTTGAGGAAAGCGACTTGGATGAAGACCGGTATGAGGTAGGAGACGACCAAGACGAGGAGATTACAAGTGACGAAGACGAAGAAGAAGAAGAAGTGGGCTTTGCACCATCAGAAGATGATGAGGAGGCACCTTTTGCTCTTGACCAACTTCAAACTTTTGTCTCCAACCTCGACGTCACCGCGAAGAAGAGGAAGGGTCATGATGACTCCGACGGAGGTGCAGTTGAATACAGAGAACGAAGAACACGCAAACGACGTTTAACGCAAGAGAAAACTGAAGCAGGAGAAGAAAACGAGTTCCATGTGCGATCATCAGGTGAGTGGATTGATTTTTACTATTAAATTTCTCGGATTTACATATTATTAAGGCGCAAAGCTCAACCTTGATGACTTACTGGCACCGCTTGCTAGTCAACCATCGACTCTTCGATCCCTAAAGGAGTCTACAAAAGTCCTAGCACCTCTCGGATCGTCAAAATTTAAGACCCTATCTGCTCCGCTTCCCCAGCGAGCACAGGAGCGTCTGGATAGGGAGGTTGCTTATGAGCAAACCAAGGAAGAAGTCGACAAATGGTCAGAAACTATGAAGCGAATCAGAGAGGTCTGCATTTACATCGGGTTCTGGGATCGCGTATCTCATCATTCCGCAGGCAGAACATCTGAGCTTCCCTTTGCAAGCCCAGCCATCCGGAAAATTCTCGAATTTGGAATTAAATGCCAAGTTCAAGGTAAATTCAATTCTGAAATCTCTTAATTAACAAATGCTTATCCATTCATAAGCCAACGACCGACTTAGAGCGTTCTGTCGATAATATTCTAAAGGCTTCCAAGTTACGAGAAGAAGATATACACGAAACGGAAGAAACCATGCTCAAGATAAACAAACTTTCTGTTGAAGAAATTGCTGAAAGGCGAAACGAGCTGCGCCAAATGCGTGAGCTCATGTTTAGAGCTGAGATAAAGGCTCGTCGGGTCAAGAAAATCAAGAGCAAAACATATCGACGCTTGAAGCGGAAGGAAAAAGAACGTCTGGGTGAACTTAACGATGCGAAGGAGCCTGACCAAAGCGACCAGGAAAGAAGCGAGGACGAGGTAGTTGAAGGTTCCGATGTCGAAGAAAGCTTTGCGAGAATGGGTGGGATTGTTGTGAACGACCGTGAAGAGGGGCCTTCGGAGATTCCAGACCAATCGCCACCATCTCTGTCTGTCACGTCACCTACGTCTGCAAATTTAACGAAGGATGTCAATCCATGGCTTGTCCGAACTGAACACCTGGCAGGAAAGGTTGCAAGAACAAAGAATGCCGTGGTCGTTAGTAAGGATAGCAAGTATTTGGATAAGGCCAAGCATCGACTGGACAAACAAGCATCGAAGACCCAGGATGAGCGAGCAAAGGCACGAGATGAGGCGGCCCTTCAAATTTCGATGGACACCGTTTTGCGGCTCCCCACTGGTCCGACCTCCAGAAGTGGTCAGCAGGACAAAGACGACTCCGGAGAAGAGACTGAAATAGAGGCTCAAGAGAATAGACTCCTAAGTGGCAAGCGAAAAGGACATGCTGATCGTCTCGCTTTCCAGCAAAGAGATCTGGTGGCCCTTGCGTTTGCTGGAGATAACGTGGTGTTGGTTTGTGATCAGGTTCATGTTCCATATCGCCCTTCTGATTGACTTTCTATATCCAGAGTTTTGAAGAGGCTAAACGACGGGAAATTGTCGCCGATGCTCCCCGCGAAGTAGACACCACGATTCCGGGTTGGGTAAGTCCCACCCAAAGGTCAATCCCATGAGAATCCCCTCCTTATTTCGGTTCATTCAGGGCTCTTGGGGGGGTGCAGGGGTCAGAAAAGCACCCCCGAAACTAAAATGCATAAAGGTCATTCCAGGTATCGATCCGACGACTCGAGCAGATCATGGCAAGAAGAATACCATCATTTCTGAAAAAAAGGATAAAAAAGTGGCCAAGTATCTCGTCAAGGACCTCCCTTATCCGTACACGAGCAAGGCACAGTTTGAGCGAACAATGGGATTTCCGCTAGGGACGGAATGGAATACTCGGGTGGGGTTCCAGAGAGGAACGTTGCCGCGAGTTGTCAAAAAGGTGAGCCAAACACTGACCACCTCTTTACGGGATGCTCACAGTCTACCCGCCAGCCTGGTGTGATTATTGAACCATTAAAAAAGCTATCATCATGAATTCCATTCAGTTTTAAAATCAAATCTATACACCAATATTAAAATCTTATTTGTCTCAGTTTGTTTCGGGGTCTGCTGACAGCGGGCACTGCCAACAACACGACACACAGCTCGGTCTTCCACTTGTTACCACCAAAAACTATCGACTTCAACACCATGGATGACGGTACGTCAGCATCAGCCGCGGCATCGACGAGCTCTCTCTCTTCGCTGTTTTCATCATCTTCAACACCAACTTTCGAATTTTATTTATGGGAAAAAAGCCTACTACACATTCACAAAAATGTTGGCTGACGGCCATACTTTTCTTGACCGATTTCTCTGTGTTGCTTCCAGGACGAGATTCAACGGCGGGAAAAAAGTTTGCATCTAATTTTGTGGGCCAGCAGCAGTCGCAGCCAGCATCCGTCGTTGTCGTCGTCGATGGCTACCACGACACATCTGCTTAGAACAGGGCCATCGCCGTTGCAACATATCAGCTGTTCACACCTCGTTATCAATACCACAATTTTCTCCAACTCCTTACATCTTCTCTCTGTCTGCTCGACTTCTGCCCTCGGCCTAACCTCATAATATTACAAATTTCGCTTACTTCGCCCTTCTTCCCCAGCCTGGCAATCTCAAGACATAGCCCCTTCGGGTATCAGCATCCCGACTGAGAGCCTGACCAATGGCACCGCCATGGTCACGGATGACCAAAACTGGGGTGCTGGCAATGGGCGGTCCCCAGGGCGCGAACGTAACGGTGAAGGTCCTAGAAGGTCAAGCAGAAGCAGAAGCCCTCCTCGTGATTCGGAAAGAGGGTAAGTACCTCGTAGTTTCGTATCCTCGTGAAATTTAGCTGCCTTCTTCCACAATTTCACTGAACTACCTTTTGTAGTGGAAACCCCGGGAACAATCTTCATGTCTCAGGTCTCAGCAACAAAGTTGACACCCGCGACCTCGAGGCCGCCTTTGCCAAAGTTGGTCGGGTAAGCAATTGTGGTTCTAGTGTCTTGCCAGATCCCTAAATTTCCTGTTTGCACTTCTCCTCTAGGTCAAGAAAGCATCGGTCATGTTTGACCCACATTCCCGCGAATCGCGTGGATTTGGCTTCGTGACTATGGAGTCTGGGGAAGAAGCGGACGCTGCTATCACAGCGCTCAACTCTACCGACTTAATGGGTAAAATTATGACTGTTGAAAAAGTTTGTTGTATTTTATCTCTCCTTGCCTTCTCGCTTACAATAATTCCCCCAGGCCCGTCGTGGACGAGCCAGAACGCCTACTCCAGGGAGATATTACGGCCCTCCCAAGCGTGGTACGGTTTCTTCTCCAACCTTCCTTACCTCAACCTTTAACGCAATACCTTCCTCCAGTTGAACGTCCTTACGACCCAAGGCCGTACGACAGTCGCTACTCCCGTGATTTTGATGACCGCCGACGTGGCGGCGGGCGCTACGACGAATATCGTGGGGGCA
>Ga0307517_10014227_pt1 | contig 10717 bp, 3 predicted proteins | sample 23_EM_MG_FD_194515 | JGI IMG/M metagenome (GOLD analysis project Ga0307517, IMG submission 194515) | Populus trichocarpa ectomycorrhiza microbial communities from riparian zone in the Pacific Northwest, United States - 23_EM | ecosystem: Host-associated > Plants > Roots > Unclassified | place...
TGTTTCGAGGGGAAAAAAAAAAAAAAACAGAGACCTTGAATTGTATGTGTGAAACCTGTATAGACATGGGTAATAAGTTCTGTATGAATTCCTTTTCAATTACAAACTTTAATGTGTTTATAATTCTTTGCTTAGAATGCAGTTATTCCTTTCGTGAGTGTTATGTGAAGGATATATTACACTACTTGACAATAGAGGAATCTCAAGTCTAAAGGGAAATAAACATTGTCAATATGCCGTGATATGCTTTTTTTTTAAAAAAAATAATTTGATTTTTTTTTTCATTTGTTAAATTGATATTTTTTTAATTTAATTTTTTAATTAAAAACTTATAGTTGTTCCTAATTTATTTTTTATTTCAATTTTGATTCTTATTTTTTTAAAAAAGTACCTTTTGTTTTGAATCTGTTTATATAATCGATTTTTTTTTAATTTTTTTTGTAATATTCTCAAAATAATTGAATAAATGCACATATTAATACTTATTCAAACTGATTTTTTTTTAATCTACCAAAATTTTGGTAGAGTTTTTCCTATACTTGTAGATCCCAAGTTATCAACTATATCCTATTACACTTCTATACACAATTTCAAGATATGATACAATTATCCTGATCTCATCTCACATCAATGATACTCATCATTTAACTTCAACATTTATAATTATATTCACTATTAATTATGCAACCTAAGGAAAAATAAAATTTAAATCATAAACATCGAAGTCATAGAAACATTATATTAATAATTTTGTTTGTTTATGTCCATGCATAAAAAATAGAGTCTAAAAATCATTAAAACATAATTAAATAAGATTACAATCCATCTCAAAATAGTATATATTAATTCTAGTTTATAATAATAAAAAAAATAAGCAAAAGACTACTCTTGGTATAATTTAAAAGACCCTGAAAGACAAATATAATAATTATATATAAAAAATACAACAATGATAGAGTATTTAATCTTTTAAATTGCCGGTTACACATCCTTATTTTATTTTTATTTAATCATTTTTTTTAAATACAATCATATTATTACACCTTCTTTGACATCTAGTCCACTTTATTTTCCTCAATTCATATATCTAATTAAAGCAATTCCTTTTTGTTTTCTCCGTACTGATGCTAGTAATCCTACTGATATCATTAGTCACCTATTCGGGATCAACTGATCAGAACTAGAAATTTATGCTGATATTAATAACTCCAATTGATATCATTAGTTATCTTGGTCCGGAATAACTAATCAATCCCTCTCTAGGTATTTTAAGTCTATTATATGAAAATATCGATGTTAAGAAAACCTATCGACATCATTAGCTTCCCTTTAGGAATATCGAATCAAGTTTAATGGAAATACCAATATTAATATAATCCATTGATATCATTAGTTATCTAAATACTCGAGATAACTAATCAGGTTCTTTTGAATGCCTCAATTGTGTCTCTTTTTAATATTGATGTCAAGAGTCCTTTGACATCATTAGCCTCTCTTCACGAGCAGCTAATCATTTATTTTTTTCATATATTCCCTTTCTTCTCTTATTTTTATATATCATTCATTTATTTACTTACTCACATAATAATATCAGAATAAATGAATAAATTTCACAATAACAACATTAATATAATGTAACAAGGTTATAAGTACTAGGCACTTACCTGCTATGTTAGAAGCTCCTTTTCTGGCTCATGTTAATGGTACAACTATCAAGGTATCTCTCGTGAATCAATTTTCTCTTTGTTTAGCACGACCATTTAACAAACTCAATAATATTAATAAAAAAATCATTATTATGTTTAACTTTCTATTCTCAATGTTCCATTTTGATTTCTAACAAAATTAGTCGTATATGATTTAAATTTCTTACCAAAAATCTAAATGATTAACCATACATAACCATTTCATCATTCTTTCATTTGTATCTTCCCTTCTTCATTTATATTCTTATTACATAATATATCATATCTTGAAAAAATCTCCATACTAACTTAAAACATGATTAATCCAACTCTCCTTTCATCATTGTCGGTCAACCCTAAGGAAAAAAATATGAACTTATTGATTTCTATAATTTTTTTTTATTTAGAAACCATTTTTCTTATTCTATTGTCTAACAATTTCTACAAATTACACTAAACTCTCAATTTATTAAACTCATCATCATTAAGAGAAATAACATCAAATGCTAAAAAATCACTATTCACATCATTCATAATACAATTTATAAAAACTATCAAGAAAAATTACTATTCATTACTCTATACATGGTCGGACACTTAGGGTCTCAATAATCTCTTAATTGCTTCATCTATTCATCATAAATTCATTCATTCCTCATCCTATAATGATCTTAGAAACCCAAACTCAAGATAATTTACCCTTTCCCCACATTTCCATCTAGAACCCTTATTCAATTTTGCAAGAATTATAATGAAAATCAAGAAATTTTTATTTAAATTGACATAAACACACTCTAAACACCCTATTGAGTCATAATTTGAGTTTCGAACACTAACTAGTTTATGTTTTCTTCATGTCTCCTTCTTTCTCTCCTCATTTCTTCACTTTCTCCTTCTCCTCTAAACAACTTCTCTCTCTCTAAAAATCCTCCCTAATCTTATTGTTTTCTTGTGTTTAATCCTTCCCTAAACTCTCATTAACCCTCAATCTCTCTTTTCCTAATTATTTGCACAAGAATTAATTTGAGAATTTTTTCATGCTCTCCTCTATTTCTTTTCTTTGTACTACTATCGACCTTCAAAAGAAATAAAAGATAGATGGAAAGTTTTCAAATTTTAAAATTTTTCTCCACAATTCCTATAATTCATTGTTTTGTTGTTTTCCTAATTTTCCTCTAACATTGAATACTCTTCTTTATAATAACTTGGTCCAATTTTCCTTTTCTTAATTTTTTTTAAACAATCCTTCTAATTATTATTTATTTTCATTATAATAAAATCCTTATGATGTCTTATTTATCCAAATTTGTTTTATAAAAATTTTCTCGAGGCTTACAAATTCCATCATTTAATATTTGATTGGTTGAGAATTAGACTTCATGGGTTTTCCATATATGATACTTCTAGTCTAACGACTCGGTCAAGGGTTTGAAAAATTAATGCGATTTGAAAATGTTTTTTTTTTTAAATGGGCTTTGTGAATTTTTTTGGTTTTTTTTCCATCAGATTATCCTGATCTCATGACTTGGGTTGCAAGTTAACCCAGGTTGACTTGGTCTTTATTACCTAGGTTACATGTTTCTCTTGTGAAAAATGTTTTTTTTTGTCCAGGTTATCATGATCATTATTTTTATCTGGTCCATTTTTTTGTCATTGCCTTTTTTTTTATATCATCTAATTAAAATAAAATCAACTTATTTGACCAATCAGGCTATGTCCAAAGTCATATATTTTTTTTTACGACCTGTGTCACAATTTTTCTTCTTTAAAACACACCTGCGACATTTGAACATTATTTTTTTATGTTAAAAGAAATGAATTCGGCATCACAACGTAGCGTGGGTCCATGTCTAGTAAATGAACCTATTTAGACAAAAACAAAACCCAGGTTTATTGATAGGCTCGACTTGAACCCATAGTTATAAGACCCAATCTAGTATTTAAACTGGTCCAAGTAACAGGGTGGTTGGGTCAACCCATGGATGGGCAAGTCAACCTACCGTTGACGGGTCAACCCACCGTTGACAGGTCAACCCATTTTTTCCCTATCAAAACAACATTTTTGTTTTGTAAAAATAAAAGTTCGAAATAAAACCCAAGCCAAACTCCGAGTCTGTAGGTCACCAGGTTGCTCGTCGAGCCAACCTGATTTTTATAACTATACCTGAGCTGAACTAGTCAAACTTTAACTAGAATAAACCCGACTTGCCCATATATAATAGGGTTAAAATCCTATATCTTTGTTTCATTTGGCAACCGATTTCTTCTCCATGTTCTTTCATATGCTAATGTCATTTATTTGAGGAGCCAATTAAGTATTTCTATAGATACAAAGAAAAAACTAAAATGAAAGGGTGTTTTTTGAACAGACAATTATTGTAGTTCTAAACTCATATTTAATATGGATTGTATCAGTAAAATTACTATTTTTCCTTTCTCATCAAAAACACTTGACGCGTTTATAGAAAGGTCTTTTCATATTTTTTGCACAATAAAATTACTAACTTACCTTGCAAGCAAAAAATATTGAATTGATGTCTAGGGGTTGTTTAGATTTTTTATTTTCTAAAGCACAATGAAATGACTATATTGCCTTTAAAATAAAAATAAAAATAACCTTTAATTGTTGTTTAAGGGCTTTTTCATCTTTTCATCCTTTTTTTTTGTAATTATCAAGTTGAATGGATGCTTTCATAATGGAATAAATATAAATATTATTTTAAAAAAGGATGGTTAACTCGTGCATGGCAGGTATCAGCGTGTGGGTTGAAGCCATGCCATTTAGATAGCACATGCGGTGTAATGACCTGATTTTTCAAAGCCAAAATTGGTGGAAATTTTATCTTTTATATATATGTATATGTATATATATGTATATGTATATGTATATGTATTTGTCATCACAATACTGATGACTCCCACAATGATATTCAGGGTTTATCATATCAGAATTCATCTCTTAGTATAGTGCAATACTCATGTGGTTTCACAATACAATATCCTCATAAAAGAGAATACTACATCTATACATTCATAATATCATGTTTACACATCCATACATTCACATTCATGTTCCATCACACTTATCGATATAAGTCATTTCAAAAATGTTGAATGACAAGTACACAATTAGTACAATTGTTCCCTACATAATACATAACACCTAAAACATGTGAATATATAGTTCTTCTCAAAATGTATGAGTCGTAGAATGGATTTCCTCATGCACCTTATTGGTGTGACGTCCCTATTATAACACAAGTTAATTTCAAGCATTATGAATAATTTAAAACATAGCAATAGATAACTAAAGGAGTATTAATGTTATTTCTCATTCATGGCCTAAAAGAGTATAATTCTTTCATTTCTCTTTACTTACATAATACTGCTCTCGTGATTTCTTTTATTACCGAGGCTAATTACAATATTCAAACCCAGTCATCCATCTTGGATGCCATTAACCAAAACTAGTTCTTGAACTCAACCCTGTCATCACTCTAGGATGCTTTTAGCCAAAGATAATCGAGATGTTCATCTCGGTCATATTTCTAGTATTCACTATATCACAATAATAAATCATTTGTAATACTCATACAAACATTCCATAACAATTTAACATATACTATATCATAATAGTAGATCCTTCATAATACTTATTCATACATTCCGTAATAGTTTAACAATCCTTATAACACAATATTAGGTCCTTCATAGTACTCATACAACATTCCATAACAGCTTAACATTCACTATATCACAATGATGGATCCTTCATAATACTCAGACAAGCATTCCATAACAGTTTAACATTCACTATATCATAATAATAGATCCTTTATAATACTCATACAAGCGTTCCATAACAGTTTAACATACACTACTATATCATAATAGTAAATCATTCGTAATACTCATACAAGCATTCCGTAACAATTTAACATACACTATTATATCACAATAGTAGATCCCTCATAATACTCACACAAGCATTTCATAACAGTTTAACATTCACTATATCATAATAGTAGAGCCTTCGTAATAAATTCACTTCGAAACTAACGTTATACTAGAAAGGGTGGAAGTCACCTACCTGTTCCTCCCGTGGGGTGTCCTTGTCCAGTTGAAGGTTCGATTCTGATCACACCACCTAACACATCAAATGATCAAAATCAGCATGTTTGCATTCAGTAATCACATAACTCATCGTCATGCATATTTCAAGAATACATGTGTTCCACCCATTATACAATCATACAACGAACATCATTATATCAAGACACTTCTTTTTATCTTAAACATGGGTTACTCACAAACATCCTAACGTCTAATCCTTGAGTTTCGTAATGAATTAGGTTAGACTGATGATGGAATCGTCGTAACAATTTAGTCATTTATGATATGGAATTAGTCACCTACCTGTTCCTCTCGTGGGGTGTCCTTGTCCAGTTGAAGGTTCGATTCTGATCGCACCACCTGACACATCAAATGATCACAATTAGTATGTTTGCATTCAGTAATCACATAACTCATTGTCATGCATATTTCAAGAATACATGTGTTCACATTCATGTGTTCCATGTGTTCACATTCATGTGTTCCATGTGTTCACATTCATGTGTTCCACACATTATACAATCATACAACGAACATCATTATATCAAGACACTTCTCTTTATCTTAAACATGGGCTACTCACAAATGTCCTAGCGTCTAATCCTCGAGTTTCGTAATGAATTAGGTCAGACCGATGATGGAATCATCGTAACAATTTAGTCATTTCTGATATGGAATTCATCAATAAAACTAGGTTGTTGTTGTCGTAGAAAGTCATCAACGAAAACTAGTTTGCTGGTAACATAGAATTGTCAACAAAAATTGGTTTGTTAGAGACGCATAATCGTCAGCAAAAACTAGTTTGCTAGTAACATAGAATCGTCAACAAAAACTGGTTTGTTGGAGACGCATAATCGTCAGCAAAAACTAGTTCGTTGGTAATACATAGTCGTCAACGAAAATAGGTTCACTGGTAACACATAATTCGTCAATGAAAACTGATTCACGGGTGACATAGAATTCGATAGCGAAAATTGATTTACTAGTGACACAGAATTCAGTAGTGAACTGATTCGCTAGCGACACAAAATTTGACAGTAAAAATTATGTCATCGTCGACGCAGAAATCGTTAACGCAAAAACTGATTTGCTGGCGGCATAGAATTCGGCAGCGAAAACTGATTCGCTGGTGACACAAAATTTGGCAGCAAAAAGTGTGTCGTTGCCGACACAGAAATCATTAACGCAATCCAGTCTTACGACTGACGCAAGAAATCATCAATGTACTTGGTCTATTGACTTAGAAATCGTTGATGAAAACTGAGTCGCTGTCGACCTAGAAATCATCAACGTAACCCAGTTCTACGACAAACGTTGGAATCGTCAGTGTACATAGGCTAATGCTAACTTCAGAAATCATTTATGAAAACTAAGTCATTGCCGACCAAGATACCATCAACTTAACCCAGTTATATGGCTGATGTTGAAATCATCAGCGCTTATAGGCTACTGCAAACCCAGAAATCATCAACGTAACTCAGTTCTACGGCTGATGCTGAAATTATCAGAGCACATATGTTATTGCTGACTTAGAAATCGTTGACGAAAACTGAGTAGCTGTCGACCCAGAAATCATCAACGTAACCCAGTTCTACGGCTGACACTGAAATCGTCAGTGCCTATGGGCTACTACTGATTCAGAAATCGTTGATGAAAATCGAGTTGTTACCGACCCAAAAATTGTCAACGTAACCCAGTTCTTCGGCTGACGCTGAAATCATCAGAGCGATCTAAGTCGCTGTCAATTCAGAAATCGTCAGTGACAATTTGAGTCAACTCCAGCTTTGCTTTTCTCCTTAAACTATGCATAAGATTTATGTTGTGCTTTTCTCCTTTATACCACTTCATAGTTGTGACTTGGACAAATATCGACCACAAACATTTTCAAATTCTATCACAAGGGCATCAACAATGCACAACCAAATCCCAACATGCATATTGTTTCTAGGTTCACCCAACTATCATTCCTCATTATAGAAATTCATCCGTTATATAAACAAAATCAACGCATTATAATGGGATGATTTCTATTTCAGCTTTAACATGCTCCTAAGGGTTTAACAACAATAAAATCTTGCACATACAATCAATCCATCTCATTTTCACAAGTATAGTCACAATAACATGCCACAACTATATCTTCATTCACTTGATCTATATTTATGTAAATTCATCAATCTCATAAAAAAATCAAAGCATTATCATCATCACCAATTCTATTCGAGCCCATATACATTTTTAGAAATCCAACAAGATCACACTCTATACATTTCATCATTTCATTTCACATTTCATGTAAGTTCATCAATCATATGTGAAATCAAGACAATAACACCATCATGCATTTTATTTTGGTTCAAGTATATTCCTAGGAGTTTAACAAGATTATCATTCATGCATTTCATCATATAAACACATTTTGTCTAACCCCTCAATCTGGTCGGTTCTTCCTCTAAGTTTATGTGTTCAAGTTCATTAATTTCTTTTGTTGTTATTTCTGGAATTGTGTCCTCTATTTAGCCCACTATTCACCTTAATTTTTCCCTATAGCCCTCTTTAAGTTACAAGTGTTAGAACTTTAACCATTCTATTAGGGGTTGCTTCCCTTTTTCTGTCCAGAAGTTTCAAGGAATAATTAAGGAGGTGATGTTCTTCCCTTACCTCATGATTTTGGGCAGTCCTAGGGTAAGGTTCGGTGGTTTGTTCTTCTCTTTTTGTTTAGTTTCTTAATTCCCTCATTTTCTATTCAGTCAGCCCTCTAGGCTCTTCTTTCTTCCTTGTTTTTGGTTTTCTCTCCTCCTTTTAACTCACTTCTTACTCAACACTTAAAGAAGGTGGCATGCTGGTTGGTTGGATTCAGTTTCCTCCTTGAAAAGGGGTGTATGTGTTGCAGTAATGACTACTGCCAGTCCTGGAAAAGGTCCAGGTTCCCTCTTCCTCTTTGTTTTCGGTCACTACTCCTTCCCTCTAACTCTCTTCTCACTTAGAACCCAAGGAGGTTTGCATGTAGCTAAGGTTTTGTCAAGTTTTTTTGGGAAAGAGGAAGAGAAGCAAGAGCATGCAGTTGCTACAACCGGTTTTTAGGAAAAGGAAGGGCCACCTTCTCTCTCTCCCTTGCATTTATACCCCTTCTTTAATGAGGTGGAGGTGTTTGGGTGCTGGTCAAGACTGTCCTTATCCCTCTTTTGGGTTATTTTAGGGTTGGTTTCTATTTCAATTCTCCCCTAAGATAGGCTGGTCCCTTTCCTCTAGGTTTTCTCTAAGGATGGCTAGTTTGTCCCCCTAGTATTTTGTTTAGTGTAGGTCGACCTTTTACTTAAATTTTTGTTGGGTTTTACATTCTCCCTTCCCAATATAAATTTCATCCTCGAAATTAAAGGGACTTGTATTAATAGTGCCTCCAGATTCTCATAGCAAATACCATAAAAGTCAACTCCAAGTCATGTACGAGGTAATTCTCTTCGTGAGTTGTTATCTATTTTGACGCATAAGCGATCACCTTTCCATGTTGCATCAAATCACACCTAAGTCCTTTTTTCAAGGGATCATTACAAACTACAAAACCCTTGGTATTTTGAAACATAATAATTTTAATATATCAGTCTATCTGACTTTATACTTAGCTAATCATGCCTAGGATTGTATCGAAATCATGTAATTCTAAGGGCATTAGATTTACTTTTGTTTCATACCCAGGTAGACTAACCCCCACTCCCACATACATACTATATGTTTCTACCCTATTTCCTATCGGAGTTCCAATTATGAACCCTTTTTTTCTATTACATTCACCCCCTTCCCTATTTTGGTGACAATTCTCCTGGTAATAAGTGAGTGGGTAGCACCCAATTCAAACACAAGCACATTGATATTATTCATTAGTAGTGTACCTGCTACCACATCAGATGCAGCCCTAACCTCTTCCCGCATCAAGTGGAAGACCCTTCATGGGGTTTGGTCATTTTGTTCCCTTGGCCTCTCTTGGCTGGAGTTTGCCCCTGATTGGGAAGACCTCACCGGCTTATTTATGGTGACTGACTGTTGGTGACTCTGACTTGGCTGTTTAAAGCTCGGTGTTTGCCTTGTGTTCATGTTTGGGAATTCCTTCTTATAATGGTCTCTTTCATTGCAGTAATGACATCCTTGCCCCAAATACTAACAGTTTCTCCATCTATGACCCTCTTCTCTGCATATCAAACATCGTCCTGGTGAAACAGAGCAGTCTTCTGGGTACCTCTGTTCACACTTCATATAATGAGGGTAATGCACATTCTTCCGGTCACTAGTCCCCTTTGAAGGGTTCGCTCTTGAGTGAGTCTGTCCACCCATTACTCTTCCACTTGATTGTTGGTGAAATGGTACCGCTACTGTCCCCTTCTTCCAGAATACCTCAAACATTCCACTTTTTCCCTTCTTCGAAAGCAGCGGTCTACTAGTAAAATCATCCTCATCTCTCTTTTTACCCATTATGGGATGCCCCTGCTGACCTTCTCCAATACAAGCTTCTAAGGTGCTGCTTCAATCAATTCTTTTACCGTCTTAAACCATAAAATGATTAACCCTTGTCTCAATTCCTATCGAAACCCATCTCTCAACTTCTCAATCATGTGCTCCTCTGTCGGGATATAGTGTGGGGCAAACAACGAGAAGTCATAAAATCTCCTTTCATATTCCAACACTAACATCTCACCTTGTTATAACACTAGGAACTCCTGCTCTTTCACCTTGTGATGGTACCTGGAGTAGAATTGGTTCTCAACTCTAATTTAAAATCTCTCCAAGTCAATGTTTCGGTTACACGTCTTAGGTGGACAGTTTCCCACCATGTCATGGCTTAGTCAGACAGTAGCTGAGTGACACAATTCACCTATAAGTCTTCAAGTATGTTAATCTGGATCATAGTCTTCTCCACCTTTTTT